>C687J35174_10003409_pt1 | contig 21880 bp, 26 predicted proteins | sample RifCSPhighO2_01_FD_35174 | JGI IMG/M metagenome (IMG submission 35174) | reverse complement strand
CTCCCGTACAAAGCCACCTCGCGCGCGGAGCGCGCGAGGTTAGCATTCACTCTGGTAATAAGTTCGAGCGGAGTTTAGAATGCACTCAAGTTGGAAAAAAGCCCAACATCCCGTAAGATTGGGCGCACGCCATCTTAGCTCCCTTCTTCGCTCAAGCAGTGCATGAGCTTCGCAGGGCAAGCAGTAGGACTTNCCACTACGACTTGCACTTCGAAGCTCCGGCGTAGCCGGAGCGCAGTAGTGCCACCTTAGCTCAGTTGGTAGAGCACGTCTTTCGTAAAGACGATGTCCGCGGTTCGATTCCGCGAGGTGGCTCATGAACAAAGCGGATATCGAGAAGAAGATTGCTGAGATAGAAACCGCGATGGGAGCGGCGGATTTTTGGGCCGACAAGGACAAGGCGCAGGCGGCACTCAAGGAGTATCAGGAGCTCAAAACCAAGCTCGCGGGCGGCGGCGGGTACGACAAAAGCGACTGCCTCGTTTCCATAATATCCGGCGCGGGCGGCGACGACGCCGAAGATTTCTCCCGCATTCTTTTTGAGATGTACGGGAAGTACGTCGCTCTTCGCGGTTGGAAAATCTCGATGCTCTCGTCCAATCAAAATCCAATGGGCGGCTATCGAAGTCTCTCGTTCGAGGTACTGGACGCCGCCCAGAGGGCTGCCAGCCAGAAGGCTTCTAGCCCGGCGGCTCTGCCCGGCGGGACCGGGCCGTACGGCACACTCAAACGCGAAGCGGGAGTACATCGTCTCGTGCGCATGTCGCCGTTCAATTCGGCGGGAAAGCGGCAGACGTCGTTTTCTCTCGTCGAAGTATTGCCGAAGTTGCCCGACCAAGGTGAGCTCCATATACCCGACAGCGAGCTCGACATTTCGGTGGCGCGCTCGGGCGGTCCGGGTGGGCAAAACGTGAACAAGCGCGACACCGCGGTGCGTATGACGCATATTCCGAGCGGCATCGCCGTGCAGGTGACATCGGAGCGCTCTCAAGCGCAGAACCGCGATAAGGCGCTCGAGCTAATCCGCGGCAAACTCTACCGGATGCGTGAAGAGGCGGCGGACAAAGAGAATCGCGGGCTCTCGGCGGGGGCGTCGACCAAAATCGAATGGGGAAGCCAAATCCGCTCCTACGTTCTTCATCCGTACCAGTTGGTCAAAGACCACCGCACCGAGCACGAGCGCCGCGACGTAGAGCGCGTCCTCGAAGGCGACATCCAGTCATTCATTGATGCCGAAAAAGCCCTAAGCTAAGGCAATTTCTGGTAGTATTGACAATTCGCATATCTGATGCAATATATCAGTAGCGATATATTAGGTGCATTCCGCACCTCGGAGGAGGCCATGAAGAGAAGGAACTTTGTGTTGGCAGGGCTCGCCGCCATCGGTAGCGTCCTGTTGCTGCGGCCAGCAAAATCAGCGCACGTTCTCAGCCCTTCGGGTTGGGCACCTGTCAGGGTGACAGGCGACGTTGACCTCAAGCGGTTCTTCCGCAGTGGCGATTTCACAATCACTCGCAACAAAGGCACCGACGGTGTTGCTGTCGGCAACAGTTTCTGGTCAACGTTCCAGCTGTCGGACATCAAGCCCGGCGATTACACGTTGTTGCGCAACGAGTTGGATTGCGACGCCTATGACAGCGAAATCCTCGCGAGCTTCGCGAGATCGCCTTTCGAACTGGCCGGCGTGCATCTTGCCCATGTGGCGGCTCTCGCCGCGGACCAGCTCGATGGCAGCCGCGGCCTTTTGCCCGTCGACCGCAAAGCAATCTTCTATGTCGAAGGCTACGACGTGCCGTTGTCGCTCGAGCTCGACCAGCGCTCGTTCGAAGACGGCCTACCACTTTGGGTCGCTTCACCATGGCGAAAAGACTTCCAGCCGTGGCCGAAAGGCACCAAGGTCTACCGCCTCAGCGTCAATTGATGCGTGAGGTGGAAATGGCGACGCCGCATCACTGCGGCGTCGTTTTCTTTTGATACACTTACTTGATGGCACTACACAAAAAAATCCGCAGTTGGCTCGTCGATTACGGATACATGTTCCGGGGGACGGTAGCGATGCTCATTCATCGCGAGCCACCAGCTCACTATCTCGGCTACCGGGTCGCTGGCAAAGTGCCGGTCATACTTATACCGGGCATCCTCGGCAAATGGGGTTTTATGAAAAAGATAGGGGACAGGATTTCTCTGCAGGGCCATCCCGTCTACATCGTGCCGGAGCTCGGGTACAACATTTACAGCATACCGACGTCCGCGAAAAGACTGCGCTCGTATATCGTCCACATCGTTCCATGGAGCGGGCATATTCCGCCGAAGGTCGAAAGGGGAGCGGAGCACGTCCGCCGGCTCATCGAGCAGGAGGGGCTTCAGGGCGCCGTGCTGGTCGCTCACAGCAAAGGCGGCCTCATCGGCAAGTATGTGCTCGCGCATCAGAATACCGACGGGCGCGTGCTCGGTATGGTTGCTATTGCCACGCCGTTCTCAGGCTCTGCAATGGCCAAGCTTATACCGCACGACTCGTTCAGAGAACTGCACACCGACAGNCAANTCNTTCACGACCTCGAAAGGCACGAGGCGGTGAACAAGCGGATAATATCCATCATTCCCGAATACGATAATCATGTGTGGGCGGCGAAAGGAAGCTTTCTGGTAGGCGCCAAAAATGTCGAAGTGCCGGTGCACGGCCACCACAAAGTACTTTTCAGCGGGCACGTGCAGGACGAGGTGCTCAAGGGCGTGGAGGAGCTATCCGCCGGACGGTGATTTTGGAAGGTCCGGCAAATCGGGTATACTTGAACCCGTGATTTACTTCGACAAAGTGACGAAGGTATACCTTGACGGCACGCCTCCTGCCGTCGCCGACATCGTCCTCAATATCGAGCCCGGAGAATTCGTCTCCATTGTCGGTCACTCGGGCGCCGGTAAGACCACACTCCTCAAAATGCTGTTCGCCGAGGTCATGCCGACGGAGGGGTCGGTGTATTTCGGCTCCCAGCAGATAAACCGGCTCACATCAAAAGAGCTTCTGAAACTGCGCCGCAATATCGGCACGATTTTTCAGGATTTTCGCCTGCTACCGACCAAAAACGTGTACGAAAACATCGCGTTTGCTCTCGAGGTAGCGGGGAAAAGCGATGAGGACATTCAGGCCGATGTGCCACATGTGCTTGAGCTCGTCGGGCTTGCCGACAAGATATGGAGTTTTCCGCACGAACTCTCCGGCGGCGAACAGCAGCGCGTCGCCATTGCGCGCGCCATCGTCAATCAGCCCGACGTGCTTATCGCCGATGAACCCACAGGCAATCTCGACCCCATCAACACACACGACGTCGTCGAGATTCTGAAAAAAATCAACGACCTCGGCACGACCGTGCTTCTCACCACTCACAACAAGTCGGTCGTCGATTCCGCCGGCCGCCGCGTGGTCACCATGGATCAGGGACGCATTATCCGCGACGATAAGCAGGGAAAGTATGTCCTGTAAATTAACGAGCGAAGCGAGTATAATTTACTGGACCCGCCTATCCACCCCCTTGAAACAACGATATCAAACGTCATTATGAAAATCTCCATGTCAGACAAAAGATATATTACGTATCCGTCAGACGGTGGATGGGCGGGTGTAAGATTTTCTAAGCTCACTCCGTTCACTAAAAAAATCTAACATGTCTTTCTGGCTGAATACGAAAAGAGTCGCGCGCTACGGATTGGCGGGCTTCGTGCGCAACGGTTTCATATCGCTGGCAGCTATAGTCATCATGACCATCACGCTGTTTGTACTCGCCGCACTGCTTGTTTCAAGCGCGGCTCTTACGACGACCCTCAAGTCACTCACCGACAAAGTAGACGTCTCGGTCTACTTCACGACCGACGCGACCGAAGCGCAGATGTTGGACGTGCAAAACTCACTCAAAGCGCTCCCCGAAGTAGCCGCCATCACGTTCGTGAGCCGCGAGCAGGCCTTGAGCGATTTCCGCGCGCGCCACAAGAACGACCAGCTCACCATACAGGCACTCGACGAGCTCGGCGGCAATCCCTTGGGCGCGTCACTCGAGGTGCGTGCCAAAGAAACCAGCCAGTACGAATCCATCGCCAAGTACCTCGATACGATGCAGGCGGCCGCCACGGGCTCCGGCGCAGTCATCGACAAAGTGAATTTCTACCAGAACAAAACGGCCATCGACCGGCTCACCACCATCATCGACACCAGCAAGCGGCTCGGCTACATCGTGGCGCTCGTCCTCGGATTGGCCTCGTTGCTCATCACGTTCAACACTATCCGCCTCGCCATCTACACCTCCCGCGACGAAATAGGGGTGATGAATCTCGTGGGCGCATCGCATTGGTACGTGCGCGGGCCGTTTATGATAGCAGGCGTGCTCTACGGCATCGTCTCTGCGACCGCCGTACTCTTGGTGCTCTACCCGCTCGCCGCATGGCTCGGGCCCGCGTCACAAAATTTCCTCGGTACCTTCAATGTCTTCACCTACTACACGGGCAATTTCGCGTATATGTTCTTCGTCCTGATGCTCTCCGGTATCGCCTTGGGTGCGCTCTCCAGTTATTTAGCGGTGCGTAGGTACTTACGGATGTAATATGGCGGCAAAACGGGGTCCGCGGAACGGTCACAAATATATTTTCGTCGTAGGCGGCGTCATGTCGGGCGTCGGCAAGGGCATCACCACCGCCTCGATAGGCAAGATTCTCGCGGCGCGCGGACTCTCGGTCAATTTGGTCAAAATCGACCCGTACCTCAATGTGGATGCAGGCACGATGAACCCGACCGAGCACGGCGAAGTATTCGTGCTCGACTCGGGTCTTGAGACTGATCAGGACATGGGCAACTACGAGCGATTTTTGAACCGCGACCTCGGACCCGAAGACTACATGACGAGCGGCATGGTGTATCGCGAGGTTATCGAAAAAGAGCGCAATCTCGAATACGGTGGAAAGTGTGTCGAGGCGGTCCCGCATGTGCGCGACGCGATAGTGGAGCGTCTTCAGCGTGGCGCAAAAATGGCGAAATCCGACGTCTCNGTCNTNGAGATNGGCGGTACCATCGGTGATTTTTCCAATGCGCTTTTCATNGACGCGGCGCGCGTGATGCACCTCGCACATCCGCAAGACGTACTCTTCGTGATGGTCTCGTACCTGCCGGTGCCCTCNACCATCGGAGAGATGAAAACGAAGCCGACGCAAAACGCGATGCGCGCGCTGAACTCGTACGGCGTGCAAGCCGACATTCTCNTCGCGCGCTCCACGCACCCGCTCGACAAAAAGCGCAAGGAAAAGCTTGCCATCTCGTGCAACGTCCAGAGTGACCACATCATTTCCGCACCGGACGTGGATTCCATTTACGACGTGCCGCTCAATTTCGAGCGAGACAAGCTTTCCGAGACCTTACTTGCCGCGCTCGGCAAGAAACCGAAACAGAACCCCGACCTTTCCGAGTGGAAAAAGTTTGTCGAAAAAACGCACAACGGCAACGGCACGGTAAAAATCGGCATCGTGGGCAAATACTTCGACACGGGAGACTTCGTGCTCTCGGATGCCTACATTTCCGTTATCGAGGCGGTTAAGTATTCCGCCTACGCCGAGGGAGTGAAGCCGGAGATAGCATGGATCAACGCCAAGGAGCTTCAGGACGGACGCATGCCCGTCGAGGCACTCAATGAGTACGACGGCATTATCGTACCGGGCGGATTTGGGGAGACCGGTATTGAAGGCAAAATCATGGCAGCGAAGTATGCGCGTGAAAACAACATTCCGTATTTCGGTTTGTGCTACGGACTGCACATGCTCGTCATCGAGTACGCGCGTCATATGGCGGGCATGAAGGACGCCAACACCACCGAAATCAACCCCGCGACCCCGTATCCGGTCATTGACATTCTTCCGGAGCAACGCGAGAAGCTTGCACGAAAGGACTACGGCGGCACGATGCGCCTCGGTGCATATCCTTGCGCGTTGCTTGAAGGTTCGGTCGCGTCCGAAAGCTACAAGCTACAAGCTACAAGCTCAAAGCTGATTAGCGAGCGTCATCGCCACCGGTTCGAGATTAATCCGGAGTATGTCGGGCAACTGGAAAAGGCCGGCCTCGTATTCTCGGGAGTGTCTCCCGACCGCGAGTACCTCAAGGAGATAGCGGAGCTTCCGCGCTCGGTGCATCCGTTTTACGTCGGCACGCAATTCCATCCGGAACTCCGGGCGCGTCCGCTTTCGCCCCACCCGCTCTTCACCGCATTTATCAAAGCCGCGAAAGAGAGGAGAGGCTGATGTCGTCACTCAAACTCATATCGCTCAATATCGAGCGCTCCAAACACCTCGACCTCGTACTGCCTTTTCTGGAGCGAGAAAAGGCGGATGTTGTTTGTCTGCAGGAAGTATTACACCGCGACGTCCCGCGTTTTGAATCTGTGGTAGGACCGTGCGTCGCTTTTCAGATAGATGACGAGCATCCGGCCGATTGGCCGGACGAGGGTGTGCTACCGGAGGGTAACGCCATGTGGACAACCCACACTGTTCATACCACTAGCACAATCGTATATGCGGGGAATCCGTCCGCTGTTCCTGTAGTGGTGCTCGACGAGCGCGGAAGCCCGCTCAACTTCGGGAACCGCACACTCGTCGTCGCCGACATCGCGAAGGGTGGACAATTGTTCCGTATCGCAACCACGCATTTCACGTGGACGCCGGTAGGTCATCAAGCTGAGGACATACAGCGCAAAGATCTGAAGGCGCTCATGCACACATTGGATTCGCTTGGGGAATTGGTGCTAACGGGGGATTTCAACACAGCTCGCGGGTCGGAAATATTTGACGCGATTGCGGAAAAGTACAAAGACAATATTCCGCAGGAGTACACGACAACGATTGACAAGAATTTACACCGCGCCGGCGATTTGCAGTACGTAGTCGACGGCCTATTCTCTACACCGGCGTACACGGTCTCTGACGTCCGCCTCGTCGATGGGGTGAGCGACCACATGGCCGTGGTGGCAACGGTGTCCAAATCTTGACCAAAATACCTGCGTGTTATACTCAGGCATGGGAGTACAGATTAAAGAGGGATTTACATTCGACGACGTCCTTATCCGGCCCGCGGCCTCTGCCATGGAGCCGAGCGAGGCGTCACTCAAAACAACCGTTGCGGGTATTCCGCTCGCGTTGCCGTTTTTGAGCGCGGCCATGGACCGCGTGACGGAAGCGCGCATGGCCATCACACTCGGCAAACTCGGCGGGCTCGGCGTCATTCACCGCAATTGCTCTATCGAGGAGCAGGCGCGGATGGTGCGCGAAGCGCGAGACGCGGGTGTACCCGTCGCAGCCGCGTGCGGCCCCTTCGCCGCAGAGCGTGCGCTCGCGCTCGACGAGGCCGGAGCGAGCGCCATCGTCATTGATTGCGCGCACGGCCACAATCTCAATGTCGTCGCGAGCGCCAAGAAAATAAAGAAGAGTTTGAAAAAAGCAAAAATGATTTACGGCAACATTGCGACGGGGGAGGCCGCGAAAGCGGTCATCGGATTTGTCGACGCCGTCAAGGTCGGCGTCGGCCCCGGCTCTATCTGCACGACGCGCGTCATCTCGGGCGTGGGCGTCCCGCAGCTTTCGGCGGTCCTCGACGTCGCCGCAGTGTGCGCCAAAAAGAAGATTCCAGTCATTGCCGACGGCGGCATCCGCAACTCGGGCGACATCGCCAAGGCGCTCGCCGCCGGCGCTTCGGCTGTGATGTGCGGCAACCTGTTTGCCGGTACCGACGAGACGCCGGGGAAAATAGTGAAAAAAGGAATCGAAATGTACAAGGAATATCGCGGCATGGGCTCGGCCGCCGTCATCAAAAGTGCTTCAGGCAANGAGCGTTACTTCACGCACGGCCGCAAAGCGGTGCCCGAAGGCGTGGAAGCNCTCGTGCCGTACAAAGGTGCCGTCGAAGGAATCGTCGCCTCGCTCGCTTCCGGAGTGCAGGTGGGCATGGGGTACGTCGGTGCCCGCACCCTCCCAGAATTGCGCAAAAACGTACAATTCATCCGCATCACGCACGCAAGCATCGCAGAGGGCAAACCCCATTCGCTCGACAGCATTACGGGGTAGAATGTACATATGAAGTTTCCGGAACGACACAAACGCACCCAAAGGACAGTCGAACGTCTTTTGAAAGACGCCAACGAACTGGCGGCTCGTATACCGAAGCCCGAGCTTGCCGGGATAGGGAACGAAAAAGTCCACATTGAACTCAAAGACGACGCCATCACCAAAGACCCGGCGGAAGTGGAAAAGATGCTACCGAAAGAAGGCGGTATGCACATCGAGAAGGCTGACGGACGGTCAGCCGACATGTATTCCGGTGACGAACCGGGGGCGGAATGGCTTCGTAAACACGACCCCGCTTACAAACCCGATAACAAATAGGACTATGGCATTTGCATGGGAAAGACAAACACCGGAAGGGCATCTCGGACGAAGAGAAAAGTATGATAGGTCCAGGGCCTCTCTTGAAACTCTCGCACAAGAATACGGCAAGCAAGCAAGGGAAATGCTCAACGCTGAAGCATATGTGCGGGATGAGGTCGCGCGTTTTGCGAAAGGAGTCACCGAACCAAGAGGGGACAATGAAAAGGATGCCGAGCTCGATAAACTTATGAACGCTCTGCGTGTACGCAAGGCGTCGGTGTTCACGGATATCCCTGATGACGTACGGGAACAAAAGGCTTTCACGCTTGCTCTCGCACGTGTCCACATGCAGTCCCTGCACTAACGATGGAATGGCTGGCCGGATTCATCGCGTTTGTCATTGCGTCGATAGCGGGCCTGTTTCCCGCGCACATGCTCGCATACAGGGCGGCGCCGTTGCCGCACACGGGTGCGACGGTGCTTTTCGCGGGTGACATGATGTTTGACCGCACAATCCGCACGGCGATTGAGGAAAAGGGCGGCGACTACATTTTCTCTTGTATTAATGATGTGTTGCGCGACTCGGATTTGGTCGTCGCGAATCTCGAAGGCCCGATAACTTCAACGTCGTCCGTCAGTGTCGGTAGTCCCGTCGGCGGAAAGAACAACTACACGTTCACATTTGCGACATCGACCGCCGCACTGCTCGCGCGTCACAATATCCGCCTCGTGAATCTCGGCAACAACCACATCATGAATTTCAGCCGCTGGGGCCTCGAGGAGACGAAACGATATCTCGACGAGGCGGGAGTCGGTTATTTCGGCGACCCCGGCCGGCAGACAATCGTAAAGGCGCGTTTCAGCGGATTGTCACTTACGTTCATCAACTACAACGAGTTCAACCCTTCGACAGGCTCAGGGCAAGCGGCGTCGACGACCATCGCGCAAATACGGGCGGCACGCGAGAGCGGTGGAATTCCGGTCGTGTACACGCACTGGGGAATAGAGTACGCGACAACTTCATCGGCATATTCGCGCGAATTAGCCCATAGATTTATAGATGCGGGGGCGGAAATCGTCATCGGCTCACATCCGCACGTCGTCGAGGAGCACGAAATGTATCGCGGCAAGAATATCTACTATTCCCTCGGCAATTTTATATTTGACCAGTACTGGAACGATGACGTACGCAACGGACTTCTCGTGCGGGTCGAATTCTCCGCATCGGGCGTACAGTCGGTACAAGAAATCCCCATCAGACTTGAGCAAGACCGCCGAACCTGCCCCGTTAGATAAAGAGAACCCGAGTTATTCACTTGCCCGAACAAATATCTAACGGGGTAAATCTGTTACAATAGCGCGCATCGTGTTCAAAAAAATCTGCGCCATGATTACCGCCAATCACTACCGGTACTTCACGTGGTTCATTCTCGCGGCGCTCGTCGTGCTGTCTGTCATTGTGCTCTATACCGCCCGCCCAGCGCAGGCCTCGGGAAACGCAGAGTACGTGCCTCAGCAAACCGCCTGACAACGGCGGTCGTCTAACGGTAGCAGGAAATTGGGGTTACAATATGGTGGATGCTAAGGGCTTGGAATAAGGGTCTGACGAAGGAGAGTAGTCCGTCAGTACGTAAGATTTCCGAGACAATGCGGTCGCGTCGCGTTGATAACTTTAAGACGTGGCGTGAACGGATGAAGAAGCGGGGAAAGATAAAGAGCGTCTACGAACCATTTGAAAAGAACGGCGATTTGGCGGAACTTATCGGAGTCGTACTTGGTGATGGTCATATTCGCGCCTTTCCGCGCTGTGAGTGTCTGAGGATAGTAGGGAGCGGGAATAATCTGGGATTTACGAGGCGGTATTCGACTTTGATTGAGCGGGTCTTTGGCAAAAAGCCGACCGTGATACGGCGCTCGAATTCCAACGCGTTTAATATTTCTATCTACGAGAAACATATCGCAGAGCGGCTGAAAATCCCGACAGGTTCAAGGCACGATTACAATTTTATCTTGCCCGTATGGATCAGGGAAAAGCCCGACCACACGATAAGGTTTTTGCGCGGCCTCTACGAGGCCGAGGGCTCAATGCATTTTCATGCAGGAACATATACGCACAAATTTCTCTTTTCAAATGCAAACCCGGCACTTTTGGATACCGTATTTCGTTATGTCACGAAACTGGGTTTTCACCCCCACCGGTCACGATTCAAAATACAGGTGTCGAGAAAGGACGAGGTGCAAAAGCTCGCGAATCTGCTACAATTTCGACGCTACAAACGGTAGTCATTGCGGGATCATCTAGTGGTAGGATGCGACTCTCTGGAAGTCGTCACCTTGGTTCGAATCCAAGTCCCGCAGCTAACGATTTTGTTGTTAGAATCAAACTATGTACAACCACAGTCCTGAAAATTATATTTGTCCTCTCTGTCAGATAGCACGAGGCGAAACGACAGAAAAAGGAAATCAAGAACTGTCAGTAATTTGGCGAGACAAATCGGTTACCGTTTTTATTGCCGGAAAATGGTGGAGGTCAAATCCCGGACATGTGATCGTGATTCCGAATGAACATATTGAAAATATTTATGATATACCAGAAGAAATGGGACATATAATTTTCGATACATCCAAGAGAGTCGCGATAGCTCTAAAAGAGACATACAAATGCGACGGCGTTTCAACGAGACAGCACAATGAGCCTGCCGGCAATCAGGACGTCTGGCACTTCCACTTGCATGTCTTCCCGCGGTATACAGGTGATAAGTTGTACCTAAACCACGAAGATACCTACTGGCCTTCGCAGGATGAAAAGCAGCTTTACGTCGATAGGTTGAAGAGTTATTTCGATAAATAGGTTCCAACGTCGTACCAAACCCGCAGCAAAAATAGGCGCTATACTTTCCCCATGGATTTCAGAAGGGAAGCGGCGGCGCTGATGCGCCGCAACAGGCGCACGGCGCAGGGTCACACGTTTACCGTGCCTGCGGGCGGCATGTACCCGAATCAGTGGCTCTGGGATTCGTGCTTTCACGCCATCATTCTCTCCCACATCGAGCCGGACATGGCCAAGGCGGAATTGCGCGCGCTCTTCGCGCGCCAGCTTCCCAACGGCATGGTGCCGCACATGATTTTCTGGAGAAAGGTGGTATGGCCACCATCCTACAGCTGGGGTCTCAAAGGCACGAGCTCCATCACGCAGCCGCCGATGATCGCCTACGCCGCGTGGGAAATACACCGGCGCTCCCCCGACCGCGCGTTCCTGGAAGAGATTTACCCGAAACTCTTCGCCCACTACAAATACATGGTCAACGAGCGCGACCCCGTGTACCACCATCTTGCTGGCATCATCAATCCCGACGAGAGCGGCGAAGACAATTCGCCGCGTTTCGATGCGCCAATGCGTGTGGGACCCGACATCAACATGTACGTGCATATTTGGAAGCGACAGGCGCTCGTGCGCGCGAATCGTCTGTGCAATTTCGAGGCGGAGCTTTGCATGAGCAAAACATTTTGGGTGAAAGACGTGCCGTTCAATACCATTCTGGTCAAAAACCTCGAGCGATTCGGCCATATCGCACACTTGCTCGGCCATCACGAAGGCGAGCGTTTTGCGAAAGAGCACGTCGACCTCATCCGCGGCGCGATGCGCGAGCGGCTTTTTGCCGATGGTGTGTACTGGTCGGCGATGGGGCACGAGTATACGCCACTGCGCGTCGCGACGTGGGCGCACTTCGCGCCGCTGTTTGCAGGACTCTACACGCGCGAAGAGGCCGAAGCGGTCGTGAAGAATCATTTTTACAACGAAAGCACGTTCCGTTCGCCGTTCGGCATCCGCACGACGTCGAAGCAGGAGCCGGCGTACCGGCCGAAGAGATTTTGGCGCGGACCCATCTGGATGGCGCCGCATTGGTTCATGTATCACGGCCTATCCGCGTACGGATTCGAGAAAGAAGCGGCATGGATACGCGAGCGCAGTCGTTCACTCATCGAAGGGAACGGTTTTCGCGAGTATTTCAATCCGGAAACAGGAGAAGGCTACGGCGCCAGTCATTTCACCTGGGGCGCGCTCGTCCTCGATATGGAGGGCGAGTGAGGGGTGCGTGCAGGGTTGCCGGCGGCAACATGCCGTGACGACCCGTCCGGTCTAGATTGAACAATCGCTCCGCGTTATACTGCCCCCAATGCCACGTTTTTCGGTCATTACGTCGCTTACGTGGAAACAGTACGCCGTCATCGCGGCGATTATTGTCATTGGCGGCTTTGCGTATCTCAAAACCCGCCCCGCGCCGTCACCCTATGAATCGGTGATCATGAAAGCCGCTCCCATGGAGCAGCTCGTGAGCGTCACAGGCAAAGTGCAGGCGCAGGAGAGTGTGGAGCTCGCGTTCAGTGTCTCGGGGCGCGTCGTCTCTGTCGACGCGCGCGTCGGGCAGGCGGTCCTCGCAGGGGCGCCACTCGTGCGCCTCGACGCGAGCGACCTGTCGGCCCAGCTTGCGCAGGCGCAGGCGCAGGCCGACTCGGCGCAGGCGACACTCGACGGTCTCATCGCGGGCGCACAGCCGTCCGATATCGCGGCATCGCAGGCGGCGGTGGACAAAGCGAGACAAGACCTCGCCAATATGTATGCGGGTATCAGCGACACGCTCTCCGACAGTCTCGCAAAAGGCACCGACGCCGTCCGTACTCAGCTCAACGGCTTCTTTTCAAACGCCGACACGGCGAACCCTCAGCTGACGTATTCCACAAGCGATTCACAGTCGGCCACCGACGCGGCAACCGAACGTATGCTAAGCGGCGCGGCGCTCGATGATTGGCAGGCCGAACTTTCCACCATTTCTCCGTCTTCCGGCATCGCGACACTTGAAGCTGCTATTGCGCACGGCATCACGCGGCTCGCCGTCATGCGCATACTCATACAAGACGTGAACGCCACTCTCAACAGCGGGACCAATCTTTCTGCGACTACGCTCGCGAGCTACAAGACGTCGGCGGCGACGGCGCTTTCCGAAATCAACACCGCTATCAGCAATCTCAACAGCACGTCGCAGAGTATTGCTTCGCAGAAAATCACCGTGCAGCAACTGCAATCCCAGCTCGAGCTCAAGCGTGCCGGCGCGACGCCGCAGGCAATCGCCGCTCAGCAAGCTATGGTGAATGCGGCCCGCGCCAATGTGCAGGGGATACAGGCTCAGCTCGGGAAGACAGTTCTGCGCGCTCCTTTCTCCGGCCTCGTCACGCGGCAGGACGCAAAGGCCGGCGCCGCCGTGAGCCCCAATGTCACTCTTGTTGCGGTTTCCTCGCAGGGGGGCTATGAGATAGAAACGTACGTGCCGGAGGCGGACATTGCCAAGGTGACCGTGGGGAATCCCGCGCGCGTGACGCTCGACGCCTACGGCGACACAGTGCCGTTTTCCGCGGCCGTTCTTTCCATCGACCCTGCCGAGACGGTGCTCGAAGGAGTTTCCACCTACAAGGTCATTCTCTCGATAGCCCGCTCAAAAGAGCCGGTGAAATCCGGCATGACCGCAAATGTGGACATCGTCACGGCCACCCGCGCGAGCGCCATCTCGGTGCCCGCGCGTGCTGTCTATCGGAACAACGGCAAGTCATACGTAAAGATTTTGCTCGCGAACGGCACGACCGGTGAGCGCGAAGTGACGACCGGTATTCAGGGCGCCGACGGCTCACTCGAGCTTATGAGCGGAGTCAAAGAGGGGGAGAGCGTCGTCACGTACAAGACACAGTAGCGGTATGGACCTCATCGACGTGCGTCGCCTCCAAAAGAGCTACGAGACAGGCGAGGTGCAGACGGGCGTCCTGCACGGCATCAGCTTCACCATCAAAAAAGGCGAATTCGTCTCTATCATGGGGCCGTCGGGGAGTGGCAAATCCACGCTGCTGCACATCCTCGGCTTTCTCGACCGGCCGACCAAAGGGGAATACTATTTTGACGGCCAGCAGGCCGGCGCATATACCTCGCAAGAGAGCGCGAAGATACGCAACAACCGCATTGGGTTCGTGTTCCAATCGTTCAACCTTTTGCCGCGAATCTCGGTGCTTGAAAACGTGAAGCTTCCGCTTCTGTATTCCGATGTGCCGGAGAATGAATGGGACGCGCGCGCGGCGCGTGCCGTCGAGGAAGTCGGACTCTCGCATCGTATGCATTTCCAGCCCTCACAGCTTTCCGGCGGCGAGCGCCAGCGCGTGGCCATAGCACGCGCGCTCATCAACGACCCCGACGTAATATTCGCCGACGAGCCGACGGGCAACCTCGATTCAAAATCCGGCACGCAGGTGCTTGAGCTTATCGACGACCTGCATAACAACGGTCACACGGTCATTCTCGTCACGCACGAGACGTACACGGCCGAATACGCCGACCGCGTCATCACACTCAAGGACGGCCTCCTCGAGAGCGATCGCAAAATCGAACGCCGCAATCATGGCGGCCTCCTCAAATAATATGACCACACTCCTCCTCATCAAGACATCGCTCAATGCGCTCTCGTCTAACAAGGGGCGCTCGGCGCTCACCATCCTCGGCATCGTCATTGGCGTAGCCGCCATCGTGCTTATCATGTCGCTGGGCGCGGGTGCGCAGACGGTCATCACCTCGCAACTCGGCGGATTGGGCGCCGACCTCGTGGTCGTGCGGCCGGGCAGACAGCCGACCGGCCCCAGCGATTTTGCGCAGACACTCTTTGCCAATTCGCTCAAAGCCCGCGATGTCGGACTGCTCAAGCAGAAGACCAATGTTCCCGACCTCATCGCGGCGGTGCCCGCGCTCGTCGTGCCGGGCTCGGTCACGTACGGTAGCTATACCTCTCACCCCGAGGTGCTCGGCTGGTCGGCGCAGTTTATGGGCGACGTCTTCGGTGTATTTCCCGAGCAGGGTGAATTTTTCACGCAGGCGGACATCGACGCGAAGGCGAGCGTCGTCGTCATCGGCTCAGGCGTCGCCGAAGACCTTTTCGGATTCAATGATCCCATAGGCAAAAATGTAAAGATTGGAGACCGCAATTTCCGCGTCGTCGGCGTACTGCCGTCCAAGGGGCAGGTCTCGCTCTTCGACCTCAATAAGCTCGCCATCATCCCATATACCTCCGCACAGACGTACCTCCTCGGTATCGATTATTACCACGAGGTCATGGTGCGCGCGTCTTCGCCGGGGGCGGTGCCGCGCATGGTAGAGGACATTACCCTCACACTGCGCGCCGCGCACCGCATCACCGACCCGGCCAAAGACGACTTCTTCGTCGTGACCCAGCAGGGTATTGTCGAGCAGGTGCAGACTATTCTTAGCGCGCTCACGGCATTTCTCACCATGGTCGTCGCCATCTCACTCGTCGTCGGCGGCATCGGGGTCATGAACATCATGCTCGTCTCGGTGACGGAGCGCACGCGCGAAATCGGCCTGCGCAAAGCGGTGGGCGCGACCGACAGCGACATTCTGCGGCAATTCCTCATCGAGGCGATATTTCTCACCGTCGCGGGCGGTATCGCCGGAGTACTCATCGGCTCGAGTCTCGGCTTCCTGCTCACGCTCGCACTCGGCTCGGTACTCGGCATCGAATGGACATTTACATTCCCGTACGTCGGCGCACTGCTCGCGGTCGGAGTTTCGATGCTCGTCGGCCTTGTCTTCGGCATCTATCCCGCCCGTCAGGCATCACGCAAAAATCCCATCGAGGCCTTGCGGTACGAGTAACACAAAATCGCCCCGGCAGGCAAATGCCCGGTGCCTCGCGCGCCGGGCGTGCTTCTTTCATAAACACCGCGTCCGTGCCATATTCAATCCATGCTCCGCTATACGCCCAAGATGCAGCTTGCTATCCGCTTCATGGTGAAGACGCACGAGGTCTACCAGAAGCAGAAGCGCAAGGGCAAAGACATTCCGTACATCTCGCACCCGCTCACGGTCGCGCTCATTCTCGCGCGAGCCGGCGCGTCGGAAGACGTGATAATCGCGGGAATTCTCCACGACACCATCGAAGACAGTGTCGCGCACAAAAGGGTGTCGCGCGAAATGCTCGAGGAGCGTTTTGGGCCGACGGTTGCGGAGCTTGTTGAAAGTGTCACCGAAGTGTCCAAAAGCGTGCCGTGGAATGAGCGCAAAGGGGAAGCGCTCGCCCGTATCAACACGTTCACCGATGATTCGGTGCTACTGAAATCCGCCGACATCATCGCGAATAATGCCGAGCTACTGGAGGACTATGCGCTCGCGGGCGTTGCTACGTTCGACAGGTTTAGCGAGCCGAAGGAAAAGACAGTCGGTCACTCGTTGCGCGTGATAGAAAAGCTGTTGGCCAAGTGGCCGGAGAGTCCGCTTGCCGGCGACCTCGCGGGGATGGCGGAGCGGTTGTCGGCGATATGAAAAGATTAAGGCCGCGTCTCCTCCCGAAGGAATTCGACGCGGCCGGTGCATGACAGAGTAGGACTGTCATCGACAGATATTTCCCGGAGCGGAAGATGTCCGCACATCTCGCGCTCAATCTGCCGAACCGCTTTGGAGCACCTAAACAAGTTGTCGCACAGCGTAAGGTGCCGGTCAAGCGGACGTGAAAAGCGGCCGCCGATGTGGCGACCGCTGTGTGGCTGGCTCTGCGGGCAACTTCCGTCAGAGCGGGCGGATGACAATGTCATGTTTTGCGGCTACTTCGCACAGAAGCGCCTCGAGCACCTCCGTGCTGTCGCACATCTCGATTTTGGATACCGGGTGTACGAGAACCTGAAAGTGGAACGGACCTTTTTCGAATTGCCGTTTCAGCTGTTCTGCCGAGCGGATTTTCTCGCCCAAGAGCAGTACCCTCGACACAATTTCCGGTTTCTTCACCGAGCCGTCGATGTACATCCTCGCTCCAAGACGGATGTTGCGCATCATAGTGTTGCGCTCCACCTCGTTGTCGCAAACCAGCATCCGCGAGAGCGTCCCGTCGGTCTTGTACTGGTAGTAGAACGGCCCGTCTTTGTACTTGGTGAAAATCTCCACCGGGCTCATGACCAGTTTCGGCTCCGGAAAGCTCTTCGGCCGTTTCGACCGGTCTTTCTCGAGTCCGTTAGCGTTCGCCGGCGACGGCTTCTGCATGCGGGGTCTCCTTGGCTGTCAGATTTCTACAGCCTAGGGCACTCCGCGTCAACCCGGTTTCCCGGTTCATGAAGATGCACTGAAAGATTTGCGCGCCGCGCGCGTCTTAGGGAGTACATGACAGTCTCTCTGCGGCACCGCACGACCCTCCCTTTTCATGTTGTATAATTACACCTCTGATATGACCGACGAATCTACCCCCCGGCATTTTTCCCTGAGCGGCATCTCGTGGCTCACCATCGTGTTCGGGCTGCTTGCAATTATCACCTTTTTTGCCGTCAACGATTCGGGCGGCCGGTACGTCACGCAGATGATGGGATTGGGAGGGGGAATGAGCTATACGAGCGTCGAAATGGCCGTGCCTCCTACTGCAGTGGATATGGTGGCGAGAGAAAGTGGCGCATCGAGTGCTCCCTCGCCAGCCATGATGGACTCGAAGGCCTATTACCCCGACAGGTATCCGTACTACAGTCCCGACGTCCCCGTGACCGACACACGCGAATTTCTCAAAGTATATTACAACGCAATCATGCGCACCCGCGATGTGCAGGGACTCACGCGCCGCGTCGAGACCACTGTGCGCGGATACGACGGGCGCATTGATCAGGAATCAAGCTCGCCGAAATACGGCTCCGTGAGTTTCGTGGTGCCGCAGAGCAAATACGATGCCTTCCGCACCGAGCTCGAGAGCCTCGTCGGTAGCCGATTCCTTACGCTCAACATCTCCTCGCAGAATCTCCTGCCGCAAAAGCAGAACATCGAAGAACAGCAGAAGCAGGCCGACACTTCGCTCGCCGGTTACAAAACGGCCCGCCAAAATATCGTGAGCGCACACGCGAGCACGCTGAAGTCGCTCCAATCGCAGATTGATGCAATCGCATCCCGTCTCGCCACTCTGCGCGCGCAGACGCAAACGTACGATGTTCAGATTCAGATACAATCGCTGTCGAATGACCTGTATTCGCTGAATCAGCAGCTTGCGAATGAAAATACATCCTACAGCGCACAGCTCAAGAATGCCGACGCCAATATCAAATCCGCTCAGGACTGGCAGAAAGCGGTACAGACGCAGGACCAAAATCTGCTTGATAACGTCGCGACTGTATCGGGCACCGTCTCCATCCAGTGGATTAGCCTCTGGGAAACGGCCCAGCTCTACCTGCCGGGCTACTGGATTCCTGCCATCTTTGCCTTCCTCACGTTCCTTTCGTATCTCTACGACCGCCGCCGCATCGCGGTGGTATAAAATTAGATTTCAACAAACGAAGAGGCCGGCGCAAACGCCGGCCTCGATAGCGATAGTACAGATATTCACCGCATCGCGATTTCGGCAATCATCTTTTTCACGATTGCCGCCGAAAACGATTGGTGGTCTTCCGCGACCACCACAAATGCGCCGGTGCCTGCGATGACGTTGTCTCGGTAATACTTTTCGAGTCCACCGGGCGGATGGGTGTGGTTCGGATGCCGCGATAGAGCGAGCGGAGTCAGGATTGGAAGCCCATTGACGACGACGCCCTCGCGAACGGCGTCGTTGCGTGCGTCGGAGGGCGCGCGACCGTCGTTGTTGGCTCCGTCACCTGATACATCGACGGTCTTTCGCTCGGCATCGTAGGGTGCCTCGTAGAGCGCCTGCAGGCAAGACTCGATTGCGGTTCCGATGGCAGTCTTGCCCGTAAACGGTCGCGGCATCTCGACCAGTTGCTCCACTAAGTGTTGCGCGGAGTCGAACCCGTCGATAATCGTCCATTCGACGACGGTCTTCTGCTGCAGGATACCCGCCCATTCAATGTAGGTCACACCGATACGCCGATGCGGGCCCGAGCTGATGGCTTGTAGCACCCGCTTGTCGACCAGCGCCTCGGCATAGCCGTTGCGCTGCAGTCGGAAGCGCTCGAAGTTCACACTGCGCGATACGTCGGCGGCCAAGCACAACAGCAGGTCCACCGGTTCTTTGCGCAGTGGTTGAGTCGCCGGAGCGGGAGTCGCGATTGCGATGAGAGCGATGCCGAGGAGCATCGCCCGGATGGATGGAATTCGCATAGGCAATGCCTCCGCATTGAGCCCTTTGACACGTCAAAGAGCTTGGTTGAAACCGCGCAAACTATGCGTCCGTGCCGCCCTCGTGTCAAACCCGGTTTCCCAAACTGACTATCCGTGGAATAATCAGCACAGCTATCATCAACAGGCGAGTGGGGAGAACCTCATCATGCTGAGAGTCATGGGCGCGCTGGCACTCTCTGCTTTGTTCGCGGCACCCGCGGCGACGGAGCCGATTCGCAAAGAGTTCGGATTATGGAGCGCAATCTGCAAGGGTCCGGTGGCACCCTCGAATTGCGCCATTCTGCAGGGAAACGCCGCTCAAGAAGACATGTCGCGATGGGCAAAGCTGTTCGTGCAATTCAATGCATTTGGTGAACCGGAAGCATCCATTTACGTGTCGCCAGGCGCCGTCGGCCGTTACATCGGTATTCGTGCGGACAGCGAGCCGAATCAACGCTTGTCCATGCGGTGTACTCTATCCGTATGCGAAGGCCGGCCGCTCAATGCGGATTGGATCGGGAGCATCTTGGACAACAAATTGCTTGCGATTGAATACCGTACCGGCGAGAAAGAAGGCTTCCGATTCCTGCTCACCATTTCCGGCCTTAAGGAAGCCATCCGGTATGTCACCGGTGAGAAAACATAGGTCACAGCGGCCGCCCCACCATCGAGGGGCGGCCGCCGAACTTTTTACCCGGTTTCCCAAATCCGCGATTTGTGGGATGATTTGAGGATATGGCCAAATACATCATCGGGGCGATTCTTATTATCCTTGTGGCAGGTAGCGGCTATTATTTGTTGAAGGGGAAGGGAAGTAATCCTACGCCCGCTAGCACGGTGGAACAGCCGGCCACAGAGACCTATGCCACATCCACCTTTGCGATTACCTATCCCGCGGACTATACGGTGGATGCCTCCTACATATACGACCAGGTGAATCCCAAGAAGCCCATCTCGGGAGTGAAGTTCACCATCCCCGGCACGATGGCGACAGGCACCAATCTTTCGAGCGATACCTACCTCTCCGTCGAGTGGCTTCCGCGTGCCAAGAAATGCACGGGCGACATTTATCTCGCGGCCAACGTACGTCCGCGTACAGAGACGCTCGCGAGCACCACCTATTCCGTCGCGAGTTCCACAGGAGCGGCCGCGGGCAATATCTATGATGAGACAGTCTATGCGCTCCCCGATAGCTCGCCGTGCATCGCCGTGCGCTACTTCATTCACTCGGGCAATATCGCCAACTATCCCGCGGCAGGTGAGCCGGGCGCCGTCCGCGAGTTCGACCGCGCCGCGCTCATCGCCGCCTTCGACACCATCCGCGCGTCGCTCATGTTGGGTTCAACACCCGCTCCCGCACCGACCACGACTCCGTAACTCCCGCCGCGCCGCATTTCCCAAACCAATGGTTTGGTGGGATTATTTGCCGATGACGAACCGATACAAAGTCCGCTCGGAAGTGACGCTCTGGCCGGGAGCGCAAGGTGCGTGGCATTTTGCGTATGTTGATAAAACGCACTCGGAGGAGATACGCAAAAAGTATACGGGGCCGCGCAGAGGATTTGGCGCGGTGCGGGTGGGGGTACGGGTAGGGAAAACGGCATGGGAAACATCTATCTTTCCCGACAGCCGCTCGGGTGTGTACATCCTGCCGCTCAAAGCAAAAGTAAGGAGAGCCGAGGGCATCCAAGCGGGCGACACCATCGCCCTTACCCTCACCATCCTGGCATAGACATCCCATTGGGGATATTTGGGTTAGAGACGACGCGGGGCGTGTAGAATTGGGAATCATGGAAAAGGATTTTGATACGTGGAATGAACAGAAAAAGCGGATTCATGCGCGCGAAGATATATTGCTCTATCGCGAGCGCGACGTACGCTGGTGTCAACTTGGAATCAACGTCGGCTTCGAGCAAGACGGCACAGGCGCAGAGCGCGCCCGCCCCGTGTTGATTCTCAGGGCGTTCAGTCGTTCGGTATGTCTCGTCGTCCCGCTCACGACTTCTTCAAAGCGCAATCCGTATTACGTATCCGTGGGTACCGTCGGCGGCCGCAAGGCTTTCGCAATCATTTCCCAGCTTCGCTTAGTAGATACAAAAAGACTCGACCAGAAAATCGGATTTCTAAGGGGCAAGATATTTGAGGGTGTCAGAAAGGCCGTCAAAGCGATGCTTTGACGGCCTTTCTTGTTCTCCCCCTTGCGGGGGCAAGCCCGAAGGCATTTGTACATACAGTATAGCAACGGGCATGGTGAAAATCAAGTGAACCTTGTAGCTAATAAATAAAGACACCGAAACCTCTCGGGTAGATACTAATTCGGGTACCGTATTCGCCATATGAATATGGCGCACAAGCAAGAGGTGTTCG
>C687J35174_10003408_pt1 | contig 21884 bp, 20 predicted proteins | sample RifCSPhighO2_01_FD_35174 | JGI IMG/M metagenome (IMG submission 35174) | reverse complement strand
TTATCGTCGCGGGAAGCCTGTCCGGTGGAACACGCCCGCCCACTTGCATTTTATGTTCAAAATTCACGGCGTGAATGTTGACCCGTTGGCATTTATTGAAATTGCCAATAAATATCGGGATAAACGATGAAAACTATCAGATGGGCATTGGTGCCAAGGTTTGTAATCATTTTTGTTGCTTTATTAGTTACTGCAGGTTGTGGAGGTGTGATAATAGTCGTTACTACCCCGGATACCAAAAAGGATGAGCAACATCTTCTTGCGCGGGCATTTTCAAGTGACAGCAATGATGATTATACCCGAGGCAAATTTTCCAATCCTCTCACAGGCACTCTGACCACTACCAGTCCATACGGAGTGAGAAGGGCGGGTAATCGGGTACATGAAGGCGTTGATTTAAAAGCCATTCTCCATACAAAAGTAAGGGCCATAAATAGCGGCAAAGTTGTTTTGGTAGCCAGACTTTCACGGGAAGGTTTGATGATTATCGTTGATCATGGTCGGGGTATTTTCTCGATCTATATGCATTTGTCAGAGGTTTTGGTGAAACAGAACGAAATGGTCAAAAATGATCAAACTATCGCCTACTCTGGCGATACTGGGGAAGGGGTTACTGGTCCGCATCTGCATTTGGGAGTGAGATTTGACGGTGGATACGTTGACCCGCTGCTCTTTATTAAAATCAGCAACAAATATAAAAAATGACCCCACCATGGTGGGGCCTTTTATTTTTTATTATGAAACTTCTTGTGAACCTCTCGGAGTTGTTTGTCGGTCACGTGGGTGTAGATTTGGGTTGTCGTAACAGACGAGTGGCCGAGTAAGGATTGAACAGAGCGAATGTCGGCGCCGTTGCGGAGCAGGTCTGTGGCGTAACTGTGGCGCAAGGTATGAGGTGAAACATTTTTTCCGACTATTCCGGCTTTGGTGGCATATTTTTCGACTATTCTCTGGATGCTTCGGGGGGTAAGGCGTAGATTACTTTCCTTTCCAAAACTTCCAGAAGCCTTGCTTAGGGGAATACGGATAAACAAAGCCTCGTCAATATCTGAACGCTTGCCGATGTATTGTTTTATATCTTCTTTGGCTTCATCGGAAAGAAATACTACTCGTATCTTGCCCCCCTTCCCTCTTATGCTCAACTCTCCCCTAGTTATATCAATTTTGTCTCTGTCTAACGAACAAAGCTCGGAAACACGCATACCAGTGCTGAACAAAGTTCCAAGGACAGCCCTGTCTCTTAGGACATCAAGATTGGTTCCTTCCGGAGATTTCAACAACCTTTCCAGTTCGTCAGCTTCAAGGAAAGTGACCTCTCTGTCTTCTTGTTTTCCAAGCTCAACTTTTTCTGCCGCGACTGATTTGATATCTCTTTTTGCCAAATATTTCAAAAAGTTTCTCAGGGCAATAATGTGATAATTCTGTGTTACTTTTTTAAGGGTGTTTCCGTCTTTGTCTCTAAGGCGATTTAAGTGAAGCCGATATTGCCTTATCAGGTCTTCGGTAATTCCAGAAGGATTAGATACTTTTGCAAATTGAAAAAACCTATCTAGATATCGCCCATAGTTTTCCATGGTTTTAGGGGAGCGATTTTTCTCTATTTCAAGGTGTTCCAGATATTGTATTTTGAGTATCTTGACCCCGCTCTTGAAAGTAGACTCCGAAGGGTGGTTTTTGTTTGTCATAACTATTAGTTAATAATTACTGCTTACATAAAACCATGGTTTATTGCGTAGCCATCTGCTTTCAAGGGCGGGGTTGATATCCATGGTCATCGTGTCGCATAATTAGTATACCAAAAACAAAACAAACAGGTAAGATTCTTCCTTACCTTGCGTTATGTAATAAGATGCGGTATTATTTTAAGGTTATTTGAAAATAGAGGATAATAGTGATGTTCAGATCAAGAGAAAATGGTTTTGGTTTTTGGGAAGTTTTGGGGATTTTTTGTGTAGTTGTCATTATATTGGGCAGTGTCTCTAGTGTATTTTTAAAAGAACATTACACCAGTGTTTTAAAAAAGAACTTCAACATATCGTCTCTGAATCTTTCTGAGCAAGAAAAAACTATGATTGGGCCAATGGTGAGAAATGTTCTTGAAGAACTTAGTCAAGAAGAGAATATTGCCAAACAAGAAGAGAACAGACTTTCAAACAGAAAAGACATAACTCCAAACAATATGGAACAAGCCATAACTGAATTGAGATCAGCACATAAGAGAGCTTACGATACTCATAATAAACTAATAGCTGTTTGTCGTGCGGCAAATTATTTTTCTTTAATTTCTGATGACTTGGCACTGTGCAAATGGCACTAAAAGGAGAGGAAAAACCATGAATCAGGCAAAATTGAAAATGTTACTTGACGAAGCGGCTAGCCCCAACACTTCTTGGCAAAGAAGAAATGAAATTCAGCGCAAGTTGCATCATGCTGCAGTGATTTGGCTGGGTCCGGTTGTTAACAAGCTTTATATTGATACCACTCAGAATCGACCCGATTTGTTGCCATATTTGTTCCCATTTTTTGCGATTGTTTGTGGATATGATAACACCGGTTCAACTTTCCCTAATGTGGACTGGTCGCTTATGTAGGACACCGCTCTTTTTTCCCACGTCATGTTCTTAGACATGACGTTTTGTTTTAACTAAAAACTTCAGAAAGCGGAAACTGGATTTTTGTTAAGGGCTGTGATATATTCAAAGAAAGTTAATTAACAACCGACTGATATTGAAAAAGATGCAAAATGAATGGGGCTCATAATGTTGGCCATAGTTCTCGAAGACATCGAGGTCTGCGGCCAGTATTGCCTCTCTCTCAAATTGTCGGTTTTGTATATGGCAAAAGTAAAAACATATAGTATGGACTTTGCAGGGAAACCCCTCAAGGTTGAATTAGGTCGCTTGGGTGGTCAGGCAAATGGTGTTTGCGTCGTTCAATACGGCGAAACCACTGTTATGGTTAATGCTACTATGTCAGTTGCTGAAAAAGCCGTTGACTATCTCCCCCTTCAGGTTGAGTACGAAGAAAAGTACTATGCCGCCGGAAAGATTAAGGGCTCAAAATGGATGAAGCGTGACGGCCGGCCTTCAGAAGAAGCGATACTTGCGGGCCGGTTAATTGATCGTCCTCTCCGTCCTAGATTTAACAACAAAATAAGAAATGAGATTCAGGTTGTGGCAACAGTGCTGTCGTTTGACGGTGTCAACGATTCGGACATACCGGCACTTTTTGGCGCCTCTTTGGCTCTTATGATTTCAGACATTCCTTTTGACGGGCCAATCGCCGGTGTTCGTGTCGGTCGTGTAGATGGTAAACTCGTTTTTAATCCTACCTATGCTGAAAGAATCTCAAGCGATTTTGATATCGTTGTTGCGGGGACAGAAAACCGAATCAACATGATTGAAGCCGGCGCTAAGATTGTGCCTGAAAAAGATATGGCAAATGCGATTAGGGCTGGTTTTGAATCCTTTAAACAATTGATTGATTTTCAAAAAAAAATCGCCGCGAGTCCGCCAGCTGGCGGAGGAAAACAAAAAAAGGATCTTGTTATCGCTGAACACGACAAGGTTTTGGTTGAAGAAGTCAGAAAACTCACGGAAGCCAAGCTCCGAGTGGCTCTTTACTTGCCGGGAAAAGGTAAAGATGAACTTTATGAAGGAATCGGAAAAATCAAATCCGAGCTTATGGATCATTTTAAAGAAACCTACGCCGCCGACCTTACTCTGGCTAAAAAATTAAGTGAGGTGAGTGTGATTTTTGAAGAAGAAATAGACAGAATGGTTCATAAAAATGTTCTTGAAGAAGAAAAACGTCCGGACGGAAGAAAGATTGACCAGCTCCGCGCGCTTTCGGCTGACACTTCAATACTCCCCCACACTCATGGTTCGGGACTTTTTAATCGTGGGACAACACAGGCATTATCCATTCTTACTCTTGCTGCTCCGGGCATGGAACAGTGGCTTGAAACTATGGAAATCAACCTCACTAAAAAGCGTTTTATGCATCATTATAGTTTTCCTCCTTACTCAACCGGCGAAGTAAAGCGCGTGGGAGCTCTTGGTCGTAGGGAAATCGGACATGGTTATTTGGCAGAGCGTTCACTTGAACCGATAATTCCAAACAAAGACGAGTTTCCTTATACCATCCGCGTAGTATCGGAAATTCTGTCCTCTAACGGTTCTTCTTCAATGGCTTCGGTTTGTGGCTCCACTCTTGCGTTGATGGACGGTGGAGTTCCAATTAAATCCCCTGCTGCAGGTATTGCCATGGGTTTAATGTTTGATGAAAAAGGCGAAAAGTACAAAATATTGACCGATATTCAAGGTCCGGAAGATCATCATGGTGATATGGACTTAAAAGTTGCCGGAACCAAAGACGGTGTTACTGGAATGCAGATGGATGTAAAAGTAGATGGTATTACAACAAAAATTGTTGAAGAAACCTTGGCTCAAGCTCGCAAAGCTCGTTTGGAAATTTTGGAAGTTATAACCAAGGCGATTGCGACTCATCGACCGGAATTATCGGCTCATGCACCACGCATCCAAACTGTTAAAATAAATCCTGCCAAAATCGGAGCCCTTATTGGCCCTGGAGGTAAGGTGATTAACGAAATTATTGAAAAAACCGGAGTTGAAATTGATATTGAAGATGATGGTTCGGTGTTCGTTACATCTATGACACCTGAAGGCATGAAAAAGGCTTTGGCGCTTATCGCCGAAGTTACCTATGAAGTAAAACCTGGAGATGAATTTGATGGTACGGTTGTAAGTATCAGAGATTTCGGGGCTTTTGTGGAAATTATGTCCGGCAAAGACGGTATGGTTCATATATCAGAAATCAGCAACGAAAGAGTAAACAAGGTAACTGATGTCTTGAAAATGGGTCAGAAAGTTCACGTTTGGGTCAAAGCCGTTGACGACATGGACAAGGTTAGTTTGACGATGAAGCCACCTCGAAGATAAAGCTCCGCCCATCCTCTCTCAAACCTGTTGCCTGCGCCTTCGGTCTCCTTCGGACAAATAATCAAATTGACTTCAATTCAGCTATGAATTTTGTTATCCATTCCTGCTTCGCGACCCAAATTCATTATTAGCTGAATTTTCAGCCAATTTTATTATTGTGTTACCCTCGGAGGCAAATGGTTTTCGAGAGTGTTGGGCTACGCTTAGTAATAGAACCGGCTTAAAAGGCCTGTTTTGGTTCTTGACTAAACTTTAGTTTTGATGTATTATTAGGATATCCTAAAAGGAGGGTGTCAGATGACAAGATTTGAGAGATTGGCGTGGATGTTGGCCTTCTCCCTCGTTTATGGCTGGTCTGTGCTGGTAGATGGCCAGCCCCTTGGCCGTATCATTCTTTTCGTCGGGATCATTATAGTTCTCGAAGCGTCGATAACACTCGAACACCGCTTCGTTGACGCATGGTACAGACCTCGTCGTTGAGGATTCGACGCTCCGCCGAAAGCCCTGCGCTTTGTCAGGCGGGGCTTTTTTGTTTGGAAAAATTAAAACAAGTATTCACCCAGTTCCTAGTATTGTAATAAAACAAAGATATGTTATGATATGTTTTTGTACAACAGGAGGGCACATGAAGGTTCAGGAAAAGCTTGGACGGTTTGCTAAGTATGCTGATGTTTTTTCCGTGACAGATGAGGCCGACAATCCAGTCGAGACTATTGAAGCCGGCGCGACTATTGTTCGTGGGCCGTTTCGGCTCATGACGAAAGATCAAATTGCTCGAGTGACTGCAATCGTCACCGAAAGTATGACAAATGGTTTGAACGACGCTGGACAGCAGATTTACGAGTTTCAGGGAAATGGTTGGCGTCCTCAAGCCAGGGTTGGTGATGTTCTTTTACAAGACGCTGACAACCTATCTGACCGTTGGGCATGTGGCCCGGAACTTTTCGGAGGAACCGGGTGGGTCGGTACTGTTCATGATGACCTCTCGGTTACTTATGCCAAACCTGGAAATCCAACTTTAGCGTTGGAACTTCCAGAAGGTACAGTGGTCAAGAGTCGTGAGGGATCGCGCACTGTTAAGGCTGGCTGTTATTTAGCAATTTCCAAGGCTGACAAGGGCGATTTCTATGTTTGGACACTCGATGTTGTCCAGGCATATGTTCGAGACTATGTAGAGTAGTTACGAGCCCGCACGGGGCTTTTTTTTGTTTTAAAAAATATCCAAGCGGAGCCAAATGTTCTCTCTGACATACCCGCAGACAAGCCACGAAATGAAAGGCGGACAATAAAGAGTCCGAAATAATAGGTCAAACGCCGAGTTCGCCAGCTGGCGGACAAGGAAGCAAGTGCGGGTTACCTGTTATTTCGGGAACTCTTTACAGACGCTCTTGAATTGAGTGGCGAAGGCGAGGACCGGATGGAAGAAAGAATGTTTGGCGAAACACATGTTTACAACTTATTTTTTGATTGTGTTAAAATTGTTTTATTAATGAAACTTTTAGTTTCTACTTGTAGTTTTAAGTTTAAATACTAAAAACTATTAACTAAAAACTATCAACTAATAAATGGCGGACGATCAGAATACTAAAACCATGGATATAAATGACTTAGTTAGAGAACTAAGTAAAAGTTCCACAAGTCCGGTGACAACACCTTCTGTGCCTGCTGGCGGGCAGGCTCCTGCTCCTCAGGCAAGTAGACCCCCCTTTTCTATTCCTAGACCATCTGTGTCATCTCCAACGTCCGATTCATTGCCCACTTCTCCTCCACCAACCAACGTACCCAGATCACCAGTTTCAACTACTCCAATTCAACCACCAATTACTCCCCGACCCCAGTTTAACGCTCCTCCATCTCCAATACCTCCCACCACACCTGCCCCCGCTCTCGGAGTGAAAGAATACCAGTCATCCATAAGGACAATGAGCGAGGATATTTCTAAGATTAAACAGGGCCAGAAGCCGATTGGGGTTGATATCCCAAGGAAGATTGAACAAGTTGTCCCAGCTCCTCAGCCGACAATACCTAAACCAGCAATGCCAAGCCCGCAGTTTAAGGTCCCCAATGTAAATCTTGGCGAAGCCAAAAAAACCGGTCCATTAACTCAATCAAAAAATTTCTCAATACCAAGCAAACCAGTGCCAAGTTCCGTACCAGTTGTGCCAAAAGTAGAAGCAAAGTCACAAATTTATGTTCCTCAAGAAGGATCAAAAGGCGGTAATAGAAATATGTTATTTATGGGGATTGGCCTCCTCGCCATAGTGGCAGGATTATTGTATTGGTTCTTTGCTTTAAGGTCGCCGGCTCCGGTTGCTGTTATAGAGACACTGACGCCGACTCCAACCGCTACCCCTATTCAAGATTTGAATTCTATCCTTTTGGGTATTAATGCGGAGAATATAAGCGTTAAAGATCCTGCTATGGATTTAAATACTTCCATAAAAACACTGGTCATAAATGGTGGGGAATTTAAGAATTTAAATGTTACTTCGGAATCAAAAGGACAATTTGTATTAGGATTACTTGATTTTATAGCTAAGCCAGTTCAACAACTGATTGATAATATGGGTTCTGATTACAAAGTACTTCTTTATGGCCAGAAAGAGATATTTGACTCTAATGGTCAGCTTAAAATTAATCCTGCTGTGGAAAAACGTCTTGTTTTTATAAACGAAGTAAAAGATGCCTTGACCGCGGTCCAGTTGGGTAAAGACTGGGAAGCGAGCATGAATGAAGATTTTAGACCCATATTTGAATTTGACCCTAAGAAGAAAGAAAGTGTGGATTTTAGTAACAACTTTTATGGAGGTTTTCCTATCAGATATAAGAATTTTAAGTATGCAGATAGAAGTATTGATTATGCTATTGTTTCTGTTTCTAATGGTAAATCGTATCTAATTATCGCTGGTTCAAGAGAAGCTATATATGCAACAATAGATAAACTCAAAGGTTTTTAGGTGACACATTGGTGACACCATTGTGCATAACATGTTGTCACCATCAAAATTTAATTAACAACCAGCCCCGCTTAGCGGGGCTGGTTGTTAATATATTGGCATTATTGGCCGTTGTTTTAATGGTGACATGGTGACAGTGTCACTAGGTGACATGGTGACAAGTTGTCCACAGTTTTGCTATTGCAGTGTCATCAAGAACTTTATATAATTAAGTTAGTACTTTCGTCCCTCACCTAACAAGGATTGGCAAGTCATGACAACAAGGTTGTATATCCTTGTTAGGTGAGGGATTTCGCTGGTCATCTGACACACCCGTGGACGATCGGCAATTCATGTCTCGCAAGAGACACATTAGGCGCAGAGCCCACACTACATATTTTTTAGGGGCGTTCTGCGCCTTTTTAGTTTTTAAGATCGCTGACACAACCTCTATGCATACGGAGGGAGACACCTTCATCCCACGAAGACCGCATAAAACCCTCCGCCAGTTGGCGGATGGGTTTTTGCTCTCTCTCGGCTACCCGCCTGCGAACGTTCTTCTTTGGGATGAAGGCGTCTCCCTCCGCTGGTTGCTTAAGTGTTAGGTGACAACTGCCAAAAAAATGTCAAACAAAAAAGCCGACGTTAGTCGGCAGATAGGTCAAACGCCTTGGTCCAATCTTTGTCTAAGCCAACAGGTGGATCTATGGTATCTTCGACCCTCTCAACATGAATGTGGTCGTATTCCGACCGTACTTCATATCTTAGGGGGCATTTTTCACACCGAAAGAAGAGGCTGGTGTTATTTTCTTTCGACAACTTTATGAAATGACGTTTATTACCTATGGAAAAGGTTGCTTCATAAAAGGTGAACGCGCAACCACAGACACAAGTTATGTAAACAAAAACACCCCCTCTTACTTTTTGGAATCGAACATTTTTCATTTTTCCTCCCTGTGAACGAACTAAAAACTGTGTATTATTTTAGCACTGCACTGGTTATTAGTCAATATTGACGTATTGACTTAGTATTACTAAAAAGTTGACAAAATAATGTGGTTGTATAAAATGACGAAGGTTGCTTGAAATATAAGGAAAACTAAATGAAGAAGTCAGCCCTTGTCTTTTTGGCTCTTTTGATTGTTTATCCAGTAGTTGCAAGTGCTCAGATGTATCACCGTCCTTACTACAAGCAAAAGCCTTTAGCTAAGACACAGACTCTTCCTTATTTTTTGGAAAATAGAACTGGCTCTCCGTTGAGAGTTACTCTTTTGGTGGAGTTTCCAACCGGTAAAAAGGAATTATGGCCATTTGACATTCTTCCTGACAACGAAGTCGTTGTTATGCTTCCTTTTGGTGGGGTAAGAGTAAGTGTCAAGTCTGCGGTTGCCGATGTGCCTAAAGGAAATAAGATTGTGTCCAAGAAAGTTGAAAGTTGTGTTTATGACAGAGAAGACAAGAATGGTCAAGTTCAGAGAGGATGGCTTTTTTCCAGATAATTTAGAAAATGGCCCCAAAAGTCATACTCTAAGCCACAATTTTGTGGCTCTTTACTTTTATGCAAAAGTATGATACAATATATGTATCGGTTGAGATTGAATCTTAACAACTTTTTTCACGATAAGGAGACAGAATGACCAAAAAACTTTCGTTGGCGGTGTTCGTTCTCGCGATTGCGATGGCCGTTCCGGCCAGCGCCCAGCGCATCGGGTATATCCCCCAGACACCTGAGGGATGGTACTACAAAATCCAAGGGAATCAGGTCCAAATGCTGGCTGCTGATAACCTTGGTATGGTACGCGGTCTTGGCAATCAGCTTCGTCGGTCAGAGATCCGTTCTTTGGCTGACGATCTACGCTGGAACGGAAGTGCGTACGGAATCGATACCGACCGTGGCTTCTACCCGATGTACGATCGCAATATGCGCCCAATGGGTCGTCGTGAGGCAACCATCACCGGCGCAGCAATCGGTGCGGCAATCGGGTATGGTGTCTCCGGCAACGGTAGGGGCACAGCAATCGGCGGAGCTGCCGGTGCTATCGTAGGTCTTCTGACTCGTCGTGGGAAAAATCAAAACCAACGCGACGACGTCATCGTGACCCCTCCGCCGTCCGGTCGGGAGAGCATGCGCCAAGGTGGGAGCGGTGGGCCGATTGGTTCTTCGCCAACATCAACGTCAAACTCGTCCTCAACGGGCGAATGGCGCGTCACCAACCGCACGTCCAAACGTGCGGAACTCTGGGACGGCGATCGGTTCGTCGCTCTGATTGAGCCCTGGCAGAACGTCCGGGTTGGCGTCCCGCAGGACAGCTACAAGGCGGTTCTGCTGATTCCAAACCGCTCTGGCGGGATGGATCAGGAGACCGCTCATATCAGGACGAGCGCGAATTTTAACGGCTGGGACATTGTTGCCCCGGCCGTCAGATAGGAGGAACCAGATGCCAGCACCAACACCGGCGGCACCTGTGCCGCCGGTAGCAACACCAGCGCAGACAGCCACTCTTCAGGGTAGGAGGGGGCGCATGACCTTCCGAGTACAACGGTTGCCTGAGCCGTTGCTTTTGGAACAGGATACCATCGATCCAAGGTACAATAACTTTCGTTCGTGGATGATGGTTATCGGCGGCATCAGCGTGTTCCTGATCTTTGGAACTCTGATGTTCTGGATGGGCGAGTGGAAATCTTCCTCGACGTCGGGGGCTTCGGTCCCTGTGGCCATCATCCAGCCCGCCACCACCGTGGCGCCGTCTCCGGCAACGACTTACGTGCCGCCGGGCACCACCAAGTCACCATACGAGCTCTCTCCCGAAGAGCTCGACAAGCGCCACAGCGAGTATCTTCGGAATCAGGATCGGTGACAATCAGTCGCCGATCCAAACCGCATTTGCAACCACTTCATGTGGCCATCGCAAATGCGGTTTTTTCATACAAAAAATTTCAATACTCACTCTTAACAACCGAATCAGGCTAAATGTTCTAAAAAAAGCATTTGCATAAAATAGAACATCTGCTATATTTTGGTAATGGCTAGAAAAAAATTCAAGGAGTCTTTTTCATATAAACTACTTAAAGCCTTAGCTATGGGTGGTTCGATTGTCTTGGCTTCGAGCAATCCTTATTTCGGACTTAAAATAGGGGAGGCTTTCAAAAGAGAGTTAAGCCGTAAAAAGTGGGGAGAGTTTCACAAGGAAATTAACAAGCTTAAAAGAAAAAAAAGAATCAATGTTTCACAAAATTCAGATGGCAGTTATAATGTAGAAATTACTAACTTGGGCAAGAATTTAGTTAGTAAGTATAATTTGGACGATTTAATAATTAAACAGCCGGAACAATGGGATGGCTTTTGGAGGTTTTGTTCTTTTGATATTCCTGGCCCAAAAAAACAAGCCAGGCAAGCGTTGTTATTTAAATTAAAAGAGTTAGGATTTGTTATGGCTCAAAAGAGTTTGTGGACGCATCCTTTTGAGTGTAGGGAGGAATTGGCGGTAATAGCAAAGGCTTTTGAAGTGGAGCCATATATACATTTCTTTGTGGCTCACGATTTAGACAAAGACACACTTCTTAGAAAAAAGTTTGCAGATAAGACTGGAACATATTTAAAATAAGCAACAAAGGTCTTAAAAAAAGCATTTGCATAAAATAGAACTTTTAATAAAATTAAACAGAATCAAGTTAGTATTTATTTATGAAATTTTTATCAAAAAGCTTTAAAGAAACTCAGAAAATTGCTTCTGGTTTAGCTCGCAAAATTATCAAAACAAAAAAGGGAGCAGTGATATCCTTAGAAGGGGAGTTGGGTGCTGGGAAAACAACTTTTATCCAAGGATTTGCAAAAGCATTAGGAATAAAGTCAAAAGTAAAAAGTCCAACATTTGTTCTGATGAAAAAATACCCTGTAAAGCTTCGCCACGGGGCAAGTAAAGTTTCAAACCAAACAAATTTATATCATCTGGACTGCTACAGGATAAGGGACTACAAAGACCTAAGGATTCCTGAAATGAAAGAAATTTTTGAATCCTCATATGACATTATTCTCGTGGAATGGGCCGAAAGAATTAAAAGGGTTATTCCTAAAAAACATATTACAATTCATATTGATCATATCAGCAAAAACCAAAGAAAAATTACCATAACATGAAGAAGCTTATTTTAATTGACGGTCACGCCTTAGTTCACAGGGCATTTCACGCTTTACCGCAAACTCTATCTTCGCCCACAGGCGTTTTAACTAATGCCGTTTACGGTTTTACTGCAGTATTGATTAAAGCAATCAAGGATATAAAGCCGGACTACATTGTGGCCACTTTTGATTTGGCCGGTCCAACTTTTCGTCACGAAGAATTTGCCGACTATAAGGCTCATCGTGAGAAGGCCCCCGATGGTCTTCACGAGCAAGTACCGAGAGTGAAAGAAGTTCTAACTGCTTTTGGGATACCAATTTTTGAAAAAGCCGGATTTGAGGCTGATGACGTGATTGGCTCCGTTTGTGAAAAAACCAGAAAAATAGATGGTCTTCAGACTATTATTGCCACCGGAGACTTAGACACGCTCCAACTTGTTCAAGATGACAAAGTGGTAGTTTTGACTCTTAGAAAAGGCGTAACGGATACTGTTTTGTACGATGAAGATGAGATTAGGAAACGGTATAATCTTGAGCCTGAACAGTTAGTTGATTACAAAGGACTTAAAGGGGACCCCTCGGATAATATTCCGGGAGTTCCGGGAATAGGGGAGAAGACTGCATCAGAGTTGATAAAAAAATTTGAAAGCTTAGATAACCTCTATCAATTTATTGAAAACCAAAACAAAAAAAATAAAACTGTTAAATTTGAAAAGCCTCTGACAGACAAACTGACACAGAAACTTTTAGAAAACAAAGATATGGCCTTTTTCTCCAAGAAACTTTCTACGATTATTAAAGATGTTGAAATTGATTTTAAACTGGAAGATGCAGAGTGGCGAAAGACAATGAAAAAAGAAGAAATTTCACGGGTATTTCAGGGTATGGGTTTTTATAGCTTACTTAAAAGAGTTTCGGAAATAGACGGTACGGTTCAGAAACAAACGTCTTTTTTGCCCCCAGTAACTACGGGACCAAAAACAAAAGATTTAAAGACCGATAAAGATATCACCAATTTGTTGACCAATCTTGAGAAACAAAAGGATTTTGCTTTGGATGTTGCTGAAAACAATATTAATTTTGCTCTTAATTCTACGGACTGTTTTTCTGTTTCATCTGAATATTTTTTAAAAAACAAGGATTTAAAGTTAAAACTAAAAGATGTTTTAGAAAATAAAAAAATAAACAAGTCAGGTCATGATTTTAAGGCTATTTCAAAACATTTTCTTGGCTGGGGAATGCACATTGAAGGGATATGTTTTGACTCAAAAATTGCTACGTATCTTCTGAATTCTGGCGTTAAAGACTATTCTTTGGACAAAATTTATTTTAACGAACTTAAAAAGGACATGGACTCAGATCCGAAAAGAAGACCAAGTCTTGTATTAGAACTGAGAGTTAAATTTGTCGCAAAGCTTAAATTTATCGACACTCTCTGGGTTTTTGAAAAAATTGAATTACCTCTTGCCATTATTCTTGCCGAAATGGAATTAAGCGGAGTAAAAATAGACTTAGACGCCATAACAAAACTAGAAAAAACTACCGTCAAAGAGTTGAATAAGTTAGAAAAAAAAATCCATGAGCTTGCCGGTAAGAAATTTAACATTAATTCTCCTCAACAGATGTCGGCCGTTTTGTTTGAACATCTTAAAATAACAGGAAAGCTCAAAAAAACAGGAAAGGGGGCTATTTCTACAGCAGCACCAGAACTGGAAAAACTATCAGGAGAACATCCGATTATAGATTTTATATTGAGGTATAGAGAGCTTCAAAAACTCAAGACAACCTATATTAAACCTTTCCCTGCCTTAATTAATAAGGAAGGGCGTATTTGTACGACTTTTAACCAAACAGGCACCACTACGGGCCGGCTTTCAAGCGAAGAACCAAACCTTCAAAATATTCCAATCCGGACAGACATTGGCCAAGAGTTCAGAAAGGTTTTTATTGCGTCTCCCGGATATAAACTGGTGTCTTTTGATTACTCACAACTGGATCTTCGCGTAGCAGCGCATATTTCTAAAGACAAAAAAATGACCGAAGCGTTTAAGAGGGGAGAAGATATTCATACCCGAACTGCTGCTGAAGTATTTGGAGTCAAAGCTGAAGAGGTTGATGCTGGCATGCGAAGACAGGCAAAAGTTTTGAATTTTGGAATTTTGTATGGCATGGGAGTTCTTGGTTTCCAGAGGGCTTCAGGCGTAGATAGAACTAAGGCCAAAGAATTTATTAACAGATATTTGCACGAATTTTCTGGATTCGCGCAATACATGGAAGACATGAAAGAAAAGGTGAGAAAAGACGGTTTTGTTGCAACTATTTTTGGAAGAAGGAGGTCGTTGCCGGAAATATTTTCGGGGATGCCTCAGCTTATAAATCAGGCAGAAAGAATGGCCGTTAATATGCCCGTTCAAGGGACAAGCGCAGACTTGTTGAAGTTGGCAATGATAAAAATCCACGACCTTATTCACAAAGAAAAAGCTGAAGAAAACGTCAAAATGCTTTTAAATATTCACGATGAACTCCTATTTGAAATAAAAGATGCATTGTTAAGCGAGTGGGCGGTAAAGATAAGAGAAATAATGGAAAATATCCACAAACTTGGCGTGCCATTGATAGCTGATGCTAAACTTGGTCAAAATTGGTCCAAAATGTCACCGATAAGCAAGGAATAATTAAAACATGCCGGAACTACCAGAGGTGGAAACAATTGTCAGGGGATTAAAAAAGAAGGTTATCGGGCTTAAGATAACTGACGTTTGGGCTGACTGGCCCAAGACTCTGAAGCAGGCTGGGGGAGCGGATGGTTTCAGAAAACAGGTAAAAAATAAGAAAATCTTGAGCGTAAGAAGAAGAGCGAAATACATCGTGATGGATATTGAGGGCAACAAAACCATATTTATCCATCAAAAAATTTCAGGACACCTGCTTTATGGAAAGTGGATCCGCCGGTTGGTGGATGGCAAGGACGTGTGGGGGAGTCAGATTTCAGGACCGTTAAAAGAAGATAGGCAGAATGGATACATTCGTTTTGTTTTGATGCTAAACAATGGTTACCAGTTGGCGCTATCGGATTTGAGGCGTTTTGGAAAAATAATTTTAGTGGACGATGACAAGATTAGCGACCTTAAAGAAATAAGAGATTTGGGCCCGGAACCATTGGAAATAAGTTTCAACATATTTGAGAAGTTGTTTAGGAGTTCAACTTCCAAACAAAGAAAAAGAGGGAAAATAAAGCAGGTTTTGATGGACCCGACTTTCATTGCCGGGATAGGAAATATATATGCCGATGAGATTTTATGGGCTTCCGGTCTCCACCCCCTTTCAAGGGTAGAAAATCTAAACAGAAAAGATCTAGCAAAGATTTTTAACTTTACCGTAAAAATACTTAAAAAAGCCATAAAATATAAAGGATCAAGTATAGATGATTATAGGATTCCATCTGGGGAAAAAGGGGGATTTCAGAATTTGCAAAATGCTTATCAATTAACAGGAGAGAAATGCAAAAAGAAAGATGGGGGAGTTATTAAAAGATTAAAACTCAGTGGACGCTCTGCTCATTTTTGCTCCAAACACCAAATCTTAAAGTAACTTTCGATTATCAATTTTCAATGAATTTTAAATTTTTAAAAAAACTTGACTTAAATAAACTACTCTTAATGGCGGGTGGAGTTGTTCTAATTCTTATCGTCATATTTATTGTTTGGTGGAATAAGGAAATAGTAATAAACAATGCAGTGAGCACCGGAAATAAGGACGATATCCCAAAAAGTTTGGTGACAGGACTTGATTGTCCTGATGCCAATACGAGACCCATTGCCATAATGTTAGCATCTGACCCTGAGGCGAGACCGTTATCGGGAATTGGTCAGGCTGATATGGTTTTTGAGATGCCGGTTGACCCAACGGGAATCACCAGATTTATGGGGATTTTTCAATGCGAAAAACCCAAAGAAATCGGTTCGGTAAGGTCTGCCAGAGAGGACTTTATTTCTTTAGCTGCAGGAACGGGAACCATATACGCTCATTGGGGCGGAGAACATGGTGTCCTTGAAAAGTTAAACGGCCATATCGTGGATAATATTGATGCTTTAAAGTATGAAGGTGAGATATTTTATAGAAAATCCGGAATCAGACCACCACACAACGGATTTACCAACTTTGATTTACTTACCAAGACTGCTCAAAATCTAAAATACAATCTGGAAAATAGTTTTTCCGGTTACCCTCATCAAGAAAAAGAACCCAGAAAAAATCTTTCCAATTTAACTGACAGGGTCAATATTAATTATCCCGGACGATATGTTGTTAGTTGGACATATGATCTGGAAACTAATCTTTATAGCCGATTCAGAGGAGGTAGTGTCGAGATTGACAAGGATAATGGTCAGATCGTTAAGGCCGGAGTCGTTGTTGTCATGAACACAACCTCAAAATTTTTAAAGGAGCAATATATAAGTGTTGATGTCCAGGGAGAAGGTGTGGCACGAGTATATCAGAACGGCGGAGTCGTAACCGGAAAATGGAATAAAGACCCTTCTAGGCTGGATAGTAAACTGTATTTTTATGACGATTCGGGAAAAGAAGTTAAATTTGCACCGGGCAAGATTTGGGTAGAAATAGTTACGCAATGATCATCTTTCTTTATGGGCCGGACGGTTATCGGCTGAAACAAAATAGCGACATTGTTCTGGATAACTACAGGAAAAAACATCCTGGAGGAGTTTTTTTTAAATATGATCTGTCTAATACGGGCGAAGTAATAAAATTTGAAGATGCCGTTAAAAGCGGGTCCTTGTTCGGAGAGGTAAAATTGATAGTAGTTAAAAACTTATTTTCTAATAAAAATGACTCGGACCGAGTAGTCGGACTGATAAAGTCTCAAAATCTTTTTAAAGAGAAGGGAACCGTTGTTTTGCTTGTTGAGAATCAGGACAAAAAAGAACTAGTTAAAAGTAAGGTCCTTTTCAACCTACTTACCGGCAAAGAGGCAATGGTGAGGAATTTTGAAAATCTTGAAGGGGAAAATCTTGCTAAATGGATAATGGGCGAATTTGTTTTAAGAAAGTGTTCTGTAGGGCCGGAAGCAATGAGAGAGTTGATTGCAATTGCGGGAAACGATAGCTGGGTTTTGGCAAATGAGATTGATAAATTATGCAATTTTAAGATGGAGGGTGTAGTAAAAAAAGAAGACGTTGCTCTTCTTGGTTTTAAAAAAATAGACTTAAACATATTTGACTTTGTGGATGCTATGGCTGGAAAGAACAAGGCAAGGGCCTATGAAATATTGTTTAAAGAAATAAAAAATGGCCGGGATCCTTATTATCTTCTGACGATGATGGTTTATCAATTTAGAAACCTCATCATTATTAAAGATTTACAAAAGCGAGGTTATTCTGAATCGGAAATGGCAAAGAGGACAAAAATAAACCCGTTTGTGATAAAAAAGACCACTAAAAGCCCAGTTACGTTTAATGAGGCAGTAAAGACATACGACCGCTTTCTTACATTAGACACGGGATTTAAGGCGGGGAAAGTTAACCTAGAGGATTCACTCTTTGGGGCAGTTGTCTCGTAGAAAAGTCATTAGAAAAATAACACAGTTTCCATGTTGACTTTGTCTTACTTTTAAATTAACCTTTTTGTAAATGGTCTTTAAAAAATAGGATAAAAATGTCTCTGAAAAGCACATCGTTGGACTCTAAGGTTTCTAATCCTAACGCATTGTCTTATCACGTTCAGATGGTTTTGAACGGACAAAGAAAGTTTGAAACGGCCGCGCAGGCCATTTCTAGAATGATTCTTGAGAAAAAGGTTGAAAAAAAGAATCATGCCGGAAGAACCGTCTATGATTTTAAGTTTTTTCGTGAAGGAAAGAGGCATATTGTCGGCTGGTACGACGAAATAAATGATTTCGTCCATTTTGTCAAAGATGCCGCCGAAGGCGGTTCAGCCGCCGAATTAGCGTTTGTTCTTGTCGGCGAACCAGGCAACGGCAAAACCTTTTTCGTTGAATATATCTGTGAAAAGTACCGGCGTTTTCTGGCAAGACCGGAAAACCTGAAGTACACCTTTAGGTTTGTCGGTTTGAATGAAGCTCTTGGATATGATGACAAGGTTTCGGAATTGCCCTCGCTGACATTTGAAGATCCGATGATTTTGGCGATGAATGTGTTTGGAGGTACTGACGAATCCAAAGCAATGTTGTCTAAGGTCGGATTTAGCGACAAGGATATTGAGGCGATGCACGAGCGTTGCTATCGTCCTCTGGGGGCTTCTACTGAATATCTGTGGTATGAGTTGATGGCCCGTTTTGGCGACAATATTGATAAATGTCTTGAGCATGTCCGGATAGTTCCCGTTCCGATGCGGGAGAGTTTAGGCGTTGTTACAGGAAAATATTCAGCTAAAGATAAAATTACCGCTTCGGCTGCTGATCTTTTGGGAGAGGAATCTCTCCAGTTGATGCTATTACTGCCGATTGGAGATCCAAATAAATACGACCTACAATTGGGCGCTTTAGCCAGAGTTGGTGGTTCAGGACTACATTTTGCTGACGAAATATACAAGAATAAAATCGATTTTAACTACGTTTATCTTCAGGTTATTCAAAATCGAACGTTAGAGTTGGGCGCGTATAAGTGGTGGCTAGATATGTTGGTAGTCGCAACTTCCAACACGGAAGAGTATAAAAAACTTGATAATCTGAAAGAAGAATCGCCACTGAAAAGCAGGAGCCGAATTTGTTATGTCGGTCATAATACCGACTACAAACTTCAAATGGAACTGACATTCTATCTTATCGGCAACCAGAAGAGAACTACAATCTTGGGCGAAGAAATGCATCAGGACCCGAATCTGAATTATGCCGCTTCAGTCGCTGTGGTTTTAACCCGTTTGCTTACTTCGGAAAAACTCACTTCTATTGAAATGATGAAGTTGGCGGCCGGTGAAACAGCTGGCGAAAAAGGCATCAAAACCTTGAGAGAAGTGGTTGATACCGCCAATGCTAACCCCGACGTTACCAAGAGGTGGGGTCAGAGTGGAATAGGACATCGCGATTTGGGCAAGGCCCTACAAATTTTGGGAGCAATGTATGAAAGCAACGAAGGTAAATGCTTGTTCGCCAAGGACGTGTTCAGGGCGCTGGAGCGGATAATTCTTGATTATGTGTCGGAGGCCTCGGATCGAGATAAGTTTATGAAAGATCTAAAGACCGCCCGGAAGCTTTACCGGGAACAGGTGAGGACAGCTATTTTTAACGCTTATCGCGACGACCCCCAAGCCATTCGCAAGGATGTTTTGTCCTATGTCAATATGGTTATCGGAACGGACGCGGAAAATTTGGGACCGGACAAACTTTGGAAGTATAGGGATCCACAAACTGGTGAGATCAAGCCACTCAAAATTGATACGGCTTATATGGACAGCGTTGAAAACCGGATGGGCCTTTCCAACAACGAGAGACGGGAATCCTTTAGGAACACTATCCGCAAGATTTACGGGCAGAAGGTTTCCGTAGATCCAAACTACGATTTTATGGATAATCAATTGCTGGTCAAAGCCGTGGTCGATGTGCGATTGGACTCGGATGTTGCCGGGGCAGGCAGTTTGGTTGGTGTTTTGGCCAACTTAACCAACGAGGAGAATATGAGAATTCACAACCGGATGGTTGAGACAATGCTCAAAAAACTGAATTACTGTCTGACTTGCGCCCTGAAAACAATTCAATACTTTTGCGAAAAGGATGATGAAAGCTAAAATGGGTGATTTAGATGGCTGAATCATTTGACGACCTCTTAAAAAGAGATGAGCAAAGAGAAGAAGACGGTTTTGCCAAAAAGATAAAGATAAGAAGGGTGCTGGCTGGCCGTGATAAAATTGTTGTCGTTCCTTTTGTTGAAGAGGAAAAGCTTATTCACGGAGAGTTTGATCCGACAGGTGAGCATGGCCAAGATCTGGCCGGACAAGGCAAAGGCGAAGTCGGAGAAGTGATTGGCCGGGCGCCTCTTCAGGGGTACGACGAAGAAGACGATGATGCTGGAGATGATCCCGATTCTGGAACCGGTGAAGGCGAGGGCAAACATGGCATTGAAACCGACGCTTATCAATTAGGCAAAGAATTGTCGGAGAAACTCCAACTTCCTAATTTGAAAGACAGGGGTAAAAAAATCCCCACAGATGAATATACTTACGATCTGACCGATAGGCATCGCGGTTCGGGCCAGGTTTTAGACATAAAGGCGACTCTGATAAGAGTTGTGAGGAGCAATATCGCTCTGGGCCGGGTTGATGTCGGCAATATTGATCCGGCCAAACTAATAGTTGGTCCGCAGGATAAAATTTATAGAGTTCTTTCAAAAGAAAAGGTTTGGAAATCGCCGGCAGTGGTATTTTTCTTGAGGGATTATTCTGGTTCTATGATGGGCGATCCGACCACAGCCGTAATATCCCAGCACCTGATAATCTTTTCCTGGCTTTTATTTCAACACGAAAAGCTTGTTATTCCGAGATTTATTGTTCACGATACCGAGGCCAAAGAGGTTTCCGTTGGCAGATACTTTAGGGTAAATTCTGGCGGGGGTACTTATATCCCTTCTGCTTATAAGTTGCTTAATGAGATAGTTGAAAGCGAAGGATTGGCTAGGAGTTACAATATTTATGTTTTTCAAGGAACTGACGGTGACGACGGCGATAGTGATGGAAAAGAAGCGATTCCAAAAATTCAGAAGATATTAGGATACGTCAACCGCATGGGGGTTAGTGTCTTTAAGAGAAAGCCTGAAAGTGAAAGTAAGACAATTTTTGAAAAGTACATTGAAAAGGGCGGTTTCCCTGGTCAAAAGGCGCTTTTCAGAATGCATCTTTTGCCTAACCGAGATGTGACTGATGAAGAAAACGAAGGGGCGATTAGGGCGCTGGTCGCGCAGGATTAAAAATGTTAGTAGCGGACAATAATGTCCGCTTTTTGTTGCTTGTATTTATTGATAAATTCTGTAAAGTAGTGGTAAAAGTACGTTGAAAACGAGGTAAAGCAAAGTGGAACTGATAGACCAAAGAACTAAGAAAATAATGGAAGAATGTAAAGAAAGAGCCAAAGCTATTGGCCTGGATGTTAAGGGAGAAACGCTTGAGTATATCGTTACCAATCAGGACATGCTTGAACTTGGTCCCAAAGTAATGATTCCTACTCTTTACGACTACTGGGTTGATGATGTAGAAGTTGTCAGAGATAAATGGCTTTACAAAGTCGTTCCTCACAATCCTTATGAGACCGTTATTAACACTCGACCGCCCATATCTTACTACAACGATAACAACTCCGATTGGGCGAATGTTATGATCTTCGACCATGTTTTGGGGCACATATGGCTTTTCCAGAATAATGTGTTTTTCCAAAATACGTGGCATAGGGACTTTTGCGGCGAGGCCTTGGCCGATAAACGGCTTATTAACAGGATTCGCGAAGAGATGGGCGCTGATAAAAGATGGGTTGACTATGTGATTGAATTTGCCAGAGGGATTGACAATCTTGTCGGCTATTACCGGGAACTTGGAGAAGAAGACCGGGTTCAGGCGGGGAGTATTCTGGGAACTTTCTCCGAAAAAATTAATTTCTATTTCGGCGAGTTTTTGAGACAACGTTTTGATGATGAAACGGCAACTCTTAAATTTTATCACGAGGAGTTGGAACGTTTGAATGTCTGTCAGAGGCAATTTGGCCAAAAACGCGGAGAGATAGCGTTTTTTGACGACCCTATCTTTAAGAGTAAGTTCCCGGAGTTTAACGGCGTTTTCAGAAAGCGCGAGGAAAAAAAGAAAAAGCCAACGGCGAAAGATGTTCTTCAATACCTTATAGAAAACTCG
>C687J35174_10003402_pt1 | contig 21903 bp, 26 predicted proteins | sample RifCSPhighO2_01_FD_35174 | JGI IMG/M metagenome (IMG submission 35174) | reverse complement strand
ATCACCAGTGAGGGCTTTGTACCATCGGTAGTCAAAGTGTGTGCGCTCGTAGAGACTCCGTAAAGATTGAGACGAGCGCCCCGAACGAGCTATGCACATACCCTAAATTCTTAAAAATAATCTTATCTCTTGATTTTTATGCAAATCCGCCGAATCAAATACAAAGATATTGAGCAAATACCTCAGCTAAAAATAAATACATCTTTCAAAACAGATTTCCAGGGCAGTTCGCCAGCGCCTTTCATCGGCAGGTTTGGATATCCCCATGTAAACATCGGCATCCTCAGTCCACAATTCTCTGGCGATACCTCTCATTATGATTCTCCTCGCCTATGGAGCAAGGATAATGCTGCTATCGGAAATATCGCCAGCCTGCGTTACGGGCTGGTAAACTCCCGCAGCCAAGCCAGTGTCAAGGATGTCCAGAAAGGCGGAAAATTTGTAGACATGGTGCAGGAAGTAGGCATGGCTAAAAATGCGGTAGAAGTAGAAGTCAACCTGAAACAAGCTCCGCAGTTACAATTCAAACCAGAAAAAGAGATCATCCCTTTCGGGCCGCAGGCAGCCATGAAAAATGCGCGGATCACCGCCAATACTGTTGTAGATTCGCGGATAGAGCGCGTGGTTTCAGATACTGATTTGAAAGCAGCACCAGCCATCATCAGCCTTTACCAGAAAGGCTTTGAAGAAAATACTTTGAACAAATTACTTTCCGTTGGCGGTGTTGGTTTGAAAGAAAATCGCAAACTTGTGCCGACTAGATGGAGTTTAACAGCTGTTGATGATGCTATCGGAAAGCAGCTGATCAAAGAAATTAAGGATTTTCCAGTTGGAGAATATAGCGCCTATTTCGGAGTAGGGTGGGGCAACTATTATCTTATTCTCTATTTTCCTGAGGTATGGGGTTACGAATTATTTGAAACATATCTAGATGCCCCAGTTAATCCATGGAGTAAAAACGGTTACATGTATTCTACTGATTATGAAAATTATGATGGCCGTAAAGAGTATGCCGAAGAAACTGCGGGAGGATATTATGCCTGCCGTTTAGGAATTTTAGAAAAAATGAAAGAACTCAAGCGGCAAGGGGGCTGTCTTGCTCTTCGATTTATTACCTCAGAGTATAATATCCCTCTCGGCGTATGGGTCTGCCGGGAAGCTACCAGAAAGAGTTTACAGGAAAAGCCAATCACTTTTTCCGATCAAAGCTTGATGATAAAATATGCGCAAGAATTGATCAAAAGAAAATTTGGCTTTGATTTGGACTTGTTGTTGAAGGAAAGTAAATTATTGAAAATGAAGAAAGAACAGAAGAAATTGTTTGAATTTTGAGATTAAATTTTTCTTGCAAGTTTAACCGCTTCTCTGCAAGTCTCTTCCAAAGTTGAACAAAGCGGAGCCTCTGGGCAGTCTCGAGGAAATCGCCTACGGATATATTTTGTGCTAAGAAAATAAGCGGAGCATCAATGTCTTTCAGATAATTAGGGGCTATTAAGATCTTACCCCTCTTAGTTAACAATAGGCTAGCCTTAAAAAATGTTGTGAAAACATTACTGATATTTTTCACTCCAGATAGACAACTGCTTTTCACTACCAACTTGAAAAAAGACATTTTATAAACTAGCTCTTCTTAATTAAAAATTCATTTGTAGAGGTGGCGATAGATGAAGGACATAGACCGAGAGTTCGAAGAATTTGTGCGCAAGCACCCTAAGCGCTTGACCGAAAATCAGAAAAGGATCTGCGAGAAGTTAGGTATGGAAGTCCCTAATTGATTTTTTTCATTAATCCCTCTATTAATAAACACCAAAAGTTTTATATATAATTCTAAGCTGAAATTTGTAAAGAACAATAGGGGACTTTGAAAAACTCGCTGGATGCAGGTTTTTTCTAAGCGCTTATTTGAAGGTTTTGAGAAAAATATGGAGTTAATCAAAACCTTCAATATCTTTTCTCATGGCCATAGTAAAAACAAACGATAACCATATAGAACTAGCTAACGGAGCTCCAATTAGAGATGCCTGTGAAGAGTTAGGTGTACTATTCGGCTGCCGTTCCGGGCTGTGTGGAACCTGCATGATCGATATAGTTGACGGTGAAGAGAATCTTGCCGAATTGACCGAAGAGGAAGTGGCGATGGATCGGGATAGGAAACATCGTTTGGCTTGCCAGGCGAAGATAACAGAAGGAACAGTTACGATTAAATTTGATAAGTATTAATGGGGGATGTAAAATGAATAGAGATTTAAAACAAGAAATTAAAAATAGAGCAGAAGGCTTAGTAGAAAAAATTAGAGAATACTCACAATCGCAGGTTGATTTGTGGCAACAAGTGCCTTTGTTAGCTCTTGAAGCTGATGTAAGAGATACGAGCGACCATGTTTCCGATTACGCAAGATGGTACAGTTATGGTTACCTACCTTTACATGGAAGTCATGTGAGGGATGATTACACGGTTGCCGTTGACTTGGCAACTGGCGAATTAGTTAATCCTGCCCCAGCGTTATATGCATCCGCTGTAGGAACTAAACCGGAATTAGCTAGAGATGGATATGTGCTAAGACTTATTCACGAGTTGGAAGAATTAGATGCACAAAAACTAATTGATAATCTTAAAGAACAAGCTCAGAAACCAATTGACGCTGATGATGAACAGAGGAAAGAAAAAACAAAACAAGAATTAGGTTTAACTGAACGATATCAAAGAAGAAAATAATCACACTATAGGGAGGCATACAACATGGAAGAAAGCAAATTGGAAATCAATTCACCAGCGCCAAAGTTCGAAGCGAAAGCATTGCAGGATGATGAGATTAAAACTGTAAAGTTATCAGGTTACAAAGGAAAATGGGTGGTCTTAGTTTTTTACCCGGCAGACTTTACCTTCATCTGTCCCACAGAATTAGGTGAATTAGCTGACCATTATGAAGAATTGAAAAAACTGAATGTCGAAGTATTAAGTATCAGCACGGACACCGCCTTTACTCACAAGGCCTGGCACGACAGCTCGCCAACTATTAAAAAAATAAAATTTCCTATGGTAGCTGATCCTAATGGAGAGATCTGTCGCAGTTATGGGACCTATATCGCTGAAGAAGGATTAAGTTTGCGCGGCACATTCATCATCGATCCTGACGGAGTATTGAAAGCCTTTGAGCTGCATGACAACAGTATAGGTCGCAGCTCTAAGGAACTTATCAGAAAAATCAAAGCAGCGCAATTCGTCCGCGAGCACGGCGGCGAAGTCTGCCCAGCTAGCTGGGAACCGGGAAAACCAACTTTGAAACCGGGATTGAATTTAGTTGGGAAGATTTAATTATTATAAAAAAAATATTTGGGGTTGATAAGGGGAGACTCCCCTTATGGAGGAAAATAAAATGACATACACAGCACAAAACTTTGATCATTTGTTAGGATTGAAAGGATTCAGCGACCAGCTTTTACAAAATCATTTCAAGTTGTATCAAGGGTATGTTACTAACACTAACAAACTTTTGGAAGCGTTCGCTGCAATGGAAAAGGAAGGCAAGACTGGTACGCCTGAATACGCTGAATTAAAACGCCGCTTCGGCTGGGAATTTAATGGCATGCGCCTGCATGAATTATATTTTGGTAACATGACCAAAAAGAAGACCACGCTGTCGGAAACTTCTGCTCTTTACAAAAAAATGATGGAAACCTTCGGCTCAGGTCAGAAGTGTCATGAACTATTTGTTGAAACAGGAAAGATGCGCGGCATCGGCTGGGTAGTCATGACTTACGATCCTGTCGGAAAGAAATTATTGCACCTCTGGATCAATGAACATGACGTAGGCCATCTCGCTGGTACTGTTCCGCTGCTCATCATGGATGTCTTCGAACATGCCTTCATGATTGATTACGGCTTGAATAGAGCAGATTACATCAAAGCATTCATTGAAGCAGTAGATTGGGATGTGGTGCAGAAACGATTTGAAAAAGCGATGCACTGAGGATTTTTCTTTTCTATTATTTTTGTTTTTTGTTTCCAAATCTTTTTAAAGCAGTTCCAGAAAACACTATCATGACGTTATACGGTTTAGATCTAGTGCAGGATCAACAAGGAAAATATCACCTTCTGGAAATCAATGGTATCTGCTCCGGCATGAAAGGCTTTGAGCATATTTATGGCGATGACCGGGTAGAGGATCAAGTGTATCAAATGCTGGAGCAGCGCTATGGAAAACTCAGCGTTAACGATGGTGTCTATCAAGTAATGAAATTCAAGAAAGAACATCCTTTCAAATTTGTTTGGAACAATGTTAAGGACAAAATTCCGTTTTTGCGCAAAAGAGATCGCTCTCTACAGAAATTGTTTTCTTTACCGACAGCGAGGATGGATTGGCTCTTGGAAAAGATCCCTCATCCCACTGGCCGCCTATTCCCTTTTGAATCGTATATCGGTCAAGATTCAGCAGTACTGAGCACTCATTATAACCAAGAGCTTCCTCATCCTTTAGTAAATCCATATCTCACTGAAGCGATCGCCTACAATAAATTTTTTACGTACCAAGTATTGAAAGATTCTTCTATTTCGGGAATGGTTCCAAGGTCAACCTTGTTAGGGTTAGGTTTTACTCATGAGGATGAGTTAGCAGAACTTTTGGATGACCATTCTTCTTTCGTTATTAAGCCGATTTTGGGCTCTCAAGGAAGAGGAATAGAATTTATTTTGAAAGAAGCAGCCAAAAAGCATCAGCACAGCCGCGGGCCGGTAGATGTTCCTGGTCCGATAAGCTCATTGTATGCGAAGCCTGAACATTTAGTATATGTTGAAGATTTAGTCAAACTAAATGCGTTTTCCTTCCAACCAGGCTTAGGGATAATTCAACCCTTCATCGACTCCAGACGTTCTATTGATGGAGCAAAAAAATATACTTCCATCCGTGCTATCGTGTGCAATGAGCGATTTGTAGATGCCTATACGCGTGTCAGTCTCAAAAAGAAAGTGAACTTGTCTCAAAGAGCTCAAGCTTATCCTTGCCGGGAAAAGAATGAAATAGCTTCTTTATCAGAAAAGATAGTCACAGTCTTTGAAGAGGAATGCCTCCGATATGAACCTGCCAATTTCAAACAGGAATTATATGGGCAATATACTCAATCACGAGGAGAAACTACTTTAGNGATGAGGNAAAGAGATGCTCAAAAAGGTCTAGAAGTTTTAATNTTTGATTTAACTACCTCAAAATTAGGCCGANTACCGTAACACNATCTTCTCAGCNATCACTTCTTTTTCTCCTTTATACTCTTCCACCTGTCCGGTTAATTCTACGTGATCTCCATCCCTCAAATAAATGCTGCTATCAGCAAATAGAATAACATCAGTATGCACGATTTTCTCTCCTTCTAGATCAAAGAAGATNGCTTTGTCGGTCACTTTCAGATTTTTTACTGTNCCCTTCATCGCTACTTTTTCTGACTCGCGGCTGGTTTCCAGCTCTGGCGTATATTCAAAATCTACTGTTTGAGCATACACAAATAAAAAGCTTAAACCCAGAACAGTAATTATCAGGGAAAGCTGGACCACGGTTTTTTCTTGCATACAGGCGATCGCAGGTATATTGGTTATATATCTTTCTGCATTACAGTACATAAATACTGTGTTTTAAGTCCTAAAACTTTATATAGGCTTTACTCCTTCAAGTTATTATGTCTCAAGAAAGGGTTACGGAACTGCAGGAGCAATTATTCCAGCTAGAGCGCAGGATAAAGCCCTTGGAATGGGATTCTGGCCGGAACCAGATCAACGAATTCAAGAAACAGCAGTTAGTAAAATTAAAAGAAGAATTCAATACCTTAACACAGGAATTGTATGGCTTGGAAAAACAGTAAGCAAACTTCTTCGGGTATTAACTTTCCAAATTCTCATTTCCAAAGCGACCCCAAGATTTTTAAAGTTCTTTTCATTGTCCAATAAAGGGACTAGAGAAAAATGTTTTTTATTTTTCTGGTTCTACAATCAAAATGAGGTATGGAATGAAGACAGTTTCTTTACAAGAAAAAGCGTATGCGCAAACTCTGGCAGAGCTGTTCAAGAATCATAACACTTCAGAGAAAGGCCTCTCCAATCATGAAGCTGAACAAAGATTGCATTCTTTTGGATTTAATGAGATTCAGGCGGTTAAAGAAGACGGGCCGTTAAAGATATTGTTGCGCCAATTTTCCAGCCCTCTAGTTATAATCCTGATTATTGCCCTGGTCATCTCTTATTTCCTAGGTGAAAAAATTGATTCCATCATCATAGCCATAATAGTGGTAATGAATGCCTTCCTCGGTTTTGTGCAGGAATATCGTGCAGAAAAAACATTGGAAGCGCTGCAAAAGATAGCTTCACCGAAAGCGGTCGTCCTAAGAGAAGGAAAGGAAGCCATCATCGAAAGTAAAAATGTAGTTCCCGGCGATGTCTTGGTCTTTAAAGTAGGCGATAAGATCTCGTCTGATGCTCGCCTCATTGAAGTGCACGATGTGAAAATACAGGAAGCAGTTCTGACCGGTGAATCGCAGCCCGTGACCAAAAACACTGAAGTGTTGGACGCTAAAATAACCTTGGCTGATCGGCGAAATATGATTTATACTTCTACCATCGTCATTAACGGCAGAGGTAAAGCGGTAGTCACCGCAACTGGAATGAAAACAGAAGTGGGTAAAATCGCTCGTGATATCACTGATGCAGAAGAAAAGATAGCGCCGTTGCAAAAAAACATCAAGGTAATGGGAAAATATCTTTCTATAGCCGTAGTAGTAGTTGCTCTCATCGTCTTTGTTGTCGGTGTTGCTTTGGGGCTGGATTATACTACTATGTTTCTTACTGCCGTAGCCTTAGGGGTAGCGGCGATCCCAGAAGGCCTTCCGGCTATCATCACTATCTCGCTCTCATATGGCGTGCAGAAGATGGCTAAGCGTAATGCCTTAGTGAGAAAGCTTCCTTCTGTGGAAACGTTAGGCAGCGTCGATGTTATCTGTACTGATAAAACTGGAACTCTTACCCATAACGAGATGACCGTGACTAAAATATTGGCCCAGGGGTCGTTGTACGATATAACCGGTTCTGGATATGAGGCAACAGGTTCTTTTCAGGTCAACGGTAAAGATGTTGGGCCGCAAGCCTTGCAAACCATCCTTAAGATCGGAGCCCTTTGTAATGATGCTGAATTCGATAAGAAAAAGAAAGTGATAGGCGATCCTACGGAAGCAGCCTTACTCATTTCAGCAGAGAAAGCGGGATTGCTGCGGACAAAGCTGGAAAAAGAAGAGCCTCGGGTTGATGAGATCTCTTTTTCTTCAGAGCGAAAGATGATGACTACTATCCATCAAACCAAATCTGGAAAAGTTTCGTATACTAAGGGAGCTCCTGATGTGCTTCTGAAATATTGTGACAGTATCCTGATCAATGGAAGCGTACAGCGTCTGGATCGCAAAAAGAAAGAAGAAATTTTGCAGCAGAACGAAGTTCTTGCCGGCAATGCCCTTCGGGTGTTAGGTTTTGCATACAAGGTTAATATTCAAGGAAAAGATGACGCGGAAAAGGATATGATCTTTGTCGGGTTGCAGGCTATGATCGATCCGCCGCGCAAAGAGGTTAAAGAAGCGATCCAAAAATGTACTGAAGCTGGCATACGCGTAGTCATGATAACTGGCGATCAATTAAGCACTGCCAAAGCCATCGCTGCCCAGATAGGAATAACGGGAGATGCTATCAGCGGTGAGGAATTGAACCAGATAAAAAATCTTGCTGCCCATGTAGATGATATTAATATTTACGCTCGGGTAGATCCTGAGCACAAGCTGCGTATCGTGGAAGCCTTAAAGAAAAAAGGACATACTGTCGCCGTTACCGGAGATGGAATCAACGACGCTCCGGCCTTGAAAAGAGCAGACATAGGCATCGCCATGGGTGTAACTGGAACTGACGTGGCCAAGGAAGCAGCAGATATTATTTTACTTGACGATAATTTCGCATCCATCGTCAATGCGGTGGAAGAAGGCCGAGGGATTTACGATAATATCAGGAAATTTGTCAATTATTTGCTTTCCAGCAATTTTGCCGAGATTTTAGTGATTTTTCTGGCCATGATTATATTAGCTCCCCTCTTTGGATTAGGATTGCCGCTCACTCCGATCCATATTTTATGGATCAATCTCGTTACTGATGGATTGCCTGCTGTAGCGCTGGGAGTTGATCCTGAACAGAAAGGAATCATGAAACGAAAGCCTCGTCAATATGAAGAAGACATCCTCAACAAAGAGATGATCATTGGTATCGTCGCCTTAGGGGTGATCATCGCTTTTACCGCTCTCTTTTTGTTTTGGTCTTATAGAAATTCCATTCCAGGAAAAGCACAGACCATGGTCTTTACTTCATTGGTGGTGTTTGAATTAGTTCGCCTGCATATGATCCGCATGCATTATCATCTGTCTTTTTTTTCAAATGGCTATTTGGTAACTGCCGTTGTAGTTTCCCTAGTCCTTCATGCTTTAGTGATGTATGTCCCTTTCTTAGCTACAGCTCTTGGGGTTGTTCCTTTAGGCGTAATGGATTGGGTTTTGATAGGTGTAGCTGCTGCTGGGATAGTTGCGGTAAATTGGGTTATACATAAAGTCAGGAAGGTTAGTTTTGCGTAATCTAGCCGATTTAAGCCAAACATTTTTAAAAGACCATAAGAAATTATCCTATAAACAATAGCTGAGGCAGCTATAAGCGTGATCCGATAGGATCTTTGGCCTCGGGAGGATAAAACGTGGAACTAAAATTAGTATTAGGAACAAAAGACGGAAAGTCTATCCAAAAGGAAGTAAAAGATTCGGCTGCAGAAGCATTGCACAACAAATGCATCGGCGATGCCGTTTCTGGCGATGAACTTGGTTTTCCAGGATACCTATTCTTGATCACTGGCGGTTCTGACAAGTGCGGATTTCCCATGCGAAAAGGGATCCAGTCTGCACGTAAGAGAATCATGGTAGAAAAAGGCGTAGGCTGTTCAGGGTTAGACCGCAATGGAAAGAAACAGAAAGGCTTGTTAAGCAAGAAAACCGTCTGCGGGGAGCGCATTTCAAAGATAATTCACCAAGTCAACATGAAAGTGACTAAAGAAGGTTCACAGCCTTTAGGCGGAGAAGCTGCTGCTGAAGGGCAGTAAAGTTTTTTCTAATTTTTTAATAGAGAACTTTGAAAAATAGGGATTTTATTAATTTTTTACTTGTTTTTGAGCGAAATCCCGACCATTTCAAAGGTTGCCCGAAGCAACCTCGGAACAACAGTGACAGAGTCTCTTAGAGAAGTTTTATGGATTATTCAAACTTCTCAATACTTTTTCTTAAATCTGGCTATTTCACTGGTGGTCTCTTCATCAGTGGTAAAGAAGCGGAGAAAGCTTCATTGGAATAGTCAGGGTCTGAACGAACGGTCCGAGCTTGGTCGTGAGTGATTGAAATTAGGCAAGAAAAAGCAGAAACTGGCCAGTGGAACAAAAACATTTTTAAATCCCTTTTGTTTTCTTTTTGCAAAGATGGCAGCATTTAATCAAATCGTAAATAACTTTCAACAGCAAGCAATGCTCTTCAATAGAAGAATATCTGCTTTTTTCTCATTTATCGGCATGAAGCTCAAACATTTTAAGGCCTTATCAATTCAAGAGCAGATCTCTTTTGGACTGATCGGCATAGGCTTAGTCTTGGTGGTAACCTCGGCGGTCTTATTTTTGGTGTAAAAATGGGAGTAGAAGACAAATCATCAGAAAAAATGAATCCGTTTAAGGAGTTGCCAAAGCCACGGCAGCCCCAGTTGGAAAAAAATAAATCTGAGAGCAAATCCCAGGGTAAAGAAATAACAATAACTCTAAGGCCTTGGAAATTGGTGAAAGGGCTGTTTATTGTGGTTTTGCTGTTAGGTGTATTCTTCGCAGGCCGTCTTAGTGCTGGTGAAGGTTCTGTTCTTCCTGATTTTTCAAGCTATTTTAGTAGCGGTACGGGCCCTTCTGGGTTAGCAACCGGTGATGCAAAAGAAGCAGAGGAGCAGGAAGCAACTCAAGAAGAAGCGCCAGCAGAAGAAGTTCCGGTGGAACAAAATGGAAATCAACTTGCAGGAAGTGAAAACGAAACTGTAGAAGTTGTCGAAGAAGAGACCGAAAAAATACCGGAAACCTTTGTCGATGAAGAGTATTCCCAAGTGTCTCTATCCTTGGATGGTGTGTATAAAGATTGGAAAGGCACTTGGGGAAAAATAAAAGGGGTAAAGTACACTATCACTAATAATGAGAAGGGCACCATTAAGCCTCATCATTTTTCTATGATTGTAGAGGGTTACGAGGATGGAGAGAAGCATTTTGACGTAGGTATTGCTTCACAGAGGGTGAAATCTGAGCAGACTTTAAGTGATGAAGCAGCAGTCAGCGGCGGGTTTGCATATAGCGCGGTTACCATTCCTGATGGAGACCTTAAGAAAGTACGGATCTCCTTATTCCTTCATGATGTCAACAGTGAAACCATCGCTTCTGTGCATCAAGAAGTCGATCTGAGCGGAGAATAAATTTCTTCTTTCTGGTTACCTTTCTCTTTTCTTATCCTAATCTCTAAATCGTTAAGTATATATATCTCAAAAATTTAATAATAGGTATGGGAGATCTACTAGAGTTAATTAAATCTCGTCGCAATGTAACTTCATTTCTTCCTAAATTTGTTTCTTGGGAAAATATTTCCCGAGTTTTAGATGCGGGAAGGCATGCCCCTAGTTGTGGAAACATTCAAAATTGGAAATTCATAGTTATTCTTAAACCAGAATTGAAGCAAGAAATAGCCGCCGCTTCATATGATCAATACGAAATTGCTGCCGCTTTTGCTCTTATTGTGGTGTGTGCAGAGCCGGAAAAAGCAGAACGATATTATGGGGAAAAGGGAAAAACCTTCTATACGGTACAAAATTGTGCAGCGGCTGTGCAGAATATGTTATTAGAGGCTCATTCGTTAGGTCTTGGCACTCGCTGGGTTGGCGCCTTTGACGCAGAAAAAGTAAAAGAACTTCTTAAAATTCCTGAAGAAGTGGAAGCGCACACCATTGTCGCTCTTGGGCATGCTAAAGATATTCCTCCTAAACCGCCTAAATATCCCTTAGAAGCCTTAGTGTATTTCGGAGCATGGAGAGCGAAGATCGCTGATCCGGCCAAGTATTTGAATGATATTGCGACTGTTCTGGCCAGGAAAGTGCAAGATACTGCCGAGGCAGCAGCAAAAGGAAAAGCACTCCTGGTTGGAAAGGCTAAGGAGATAGTCAAAAAAAAAGAAGAATAGGCTGTTTTTTCTGAAAAGTTTTAAAAAGTAGTTACAAAATCATAACATCATGTCACTAGGCGATGAGATAGTATCAGTACGGGAAGGGATTTTGAAGCAAGTCAAGAGTACAGTGTCGGTTAATAGCGGCCAGAACCAGGCACTCGTCTCTCCAAGCGAAATTCAGATGACGCCAGTTGTAATTAGAACCTCATCTTCTACTTTACTCGTCAATATTCTTGATATTGTTCCACGGAATTATGTTGGCCAATCAGTTGTTTTGGAAACTAGGCGCAGTACTTACAGTGAGCGAGTAGAAATGTACGAGCAGAAGTTGTACGTGGGCAAAAAATGTATCGCTGAAGGCCAGATATTTAAAGCAAAAAACAAGTATCTTTCGCTTTATTCTTTGTTGAGGATGTAACATTTTACCTATACGGTCTCGCCTTGATCTATTAATTTGTAGTTTCCCAAAGATTTTTCACGAAAATAAGCTCAAATAAGAATCTATCTTCTACAACATACATATCAAAGAAAAATAATATTTATATATAAGTACTACTTTACATGAAATTAAAAGGGTTGGTCGCCCTTGTTGGTCATTCAGTCGGTGCTTGGTCGGCACGTGTCTTGTAGTTCGTACTTAATATTTAGTTCTTAACTAGTCTTTTTCTCGTTCACAATCGGTCAAATTATGCACGACAAACTTGAGGATAGAATAGTGGAACTAGTATATAATAATTTATGTACTGGGATGTATAGTTTCCAAACTGGGAACTAGCGAAAAGGGTGGACACACAAAAATATTGAGGTGGTAAGAATGGATTTTTTAGTTGAAAGGGCATTGCAAAGCGCGCCTGCAGAAGATGACTTTGCGCATATGAGTCAGGCAAACATTAAGGTTATTGGAGTAGGTGGAGCCGGCAACAACATGGTTGGCTGGTTATATAAGAAAGGGATAAAAGGAGCAGAGATCATTGCTACTAATACTGACCACCAGCACCTTCAGATNACTGGTGCTGACAAGAAATTTCTTATTGGNAGGGATTGTACCAGAGGATTGGGATGCGGAGGATTCCCTAACAAGGGNGCAGAAGCAGCTCAGGAATCTTTGATGGCCCTGAAAGAAGCATTGAAAAGCGCTGACATGGTCTTCGTTTGNGCAGGTATGGGAGGAGGAACAGGGACCGGAGCAGCTCCAGTGGTAGCGCAAGTCGCTAAGGATACTGGATCCATCGTCATTGGAACTGTCACTATGCCTTTCAACATTGAAAGAGCAAGATGCGATAAGGCAGAATTCGGATTACAGCAATTGCGGCAAGTCTCTGACACAGTTATCGTTATTGACAACAACAGGCTGGTACAGATTGCTGGCAACTTGCCGATCCAACAAGCTTTTGCCGTGGCCAATGAGTTAGTTGCGACCATGATCAAAGGTATTGTAGAAACTATTGCGGTGCCTTCCTTAGTTAACCTGGACTACGCCGACGTAAAAGCAATTATGTCTAACGGCGGAGTAGCTGCCATCGGTGTAGGAAGTTCAGACACCAACAGCCGCGTAGAAGAAGCGGTAAAGGGAGCTTTAAGCAACCCTCTGCTTGACATCAACTACGAGGGAGCTACTGGTGCTTTGATCCACGTAACTGGCGGACCAGACATGACTCTTGATGAAGTAAGCCGAATCGGCGAACTGGTAACGGAATCATTAGATGATGATGCCAACGTTATCTGGGGAGCCAGAGTTACTGATGAAATGAAGGGAAAGCTAACGGTGATGACTATTATCACTGGTGTAAACTCACCATGGATTTTGGGAAAGCTTGACAACAAGCACTCGCAACAGCGGGCTAAGAGTTTGAGTAGAGAACTCGGTATCGAGCTGGTTTAAGTAGAAGAAGGGGGGTGTCCACCCTCTTTTTTCTTTTTTTTCTTTTTATAGATTCAATCTCACAATCAAAAAAGAAAATCCTGCCTGGCGTCTTTGTTCTTATCACCGCCCCTACGTGAAGACTTCCGCAGGGCAGGATTTTTTTATTATTTTCTAAAATTTTATACCAGATACCTCTCTATCTCTTCCCTCTTGCGAGGATTTAATGATACATGATGTCCATATGAAGCTTGTTTTGAAATCAAAATTTCTTCTTTGATCAATTCCTTTGCTGCTCTCTTGCTGTCACCTTTGAAATGGCTCGGCAACCCTTTCTTTAGGTTTTCAATATCAGTATGCCTTCCGCCCACATACCCGTGATGGAACAGTTTTTTGACAATGAACTTTTTGGCTTGCTCCAGCTCCACTACCAAGGTAGGAGCAGAAAATTATTAAAAGTTAGCTATTACATAAAATGTAATCACCAACAACGAAAAATATAAATAGTTTGGATATTTCTAAGCAAAAATGGAAGAGAAATCGGTTTTATTAAGAACTTTTGGAGACTATCCGTTAATTAGGATACTGAATTTTCTAATCTACTCCAGGGACTTTGACTATCCAATAACTGAAATTGCGAAGAATGCCAATGTAAACTTTCAAACTTTAAAGAAATTATGGCCTCAGCTTGAAGAAGATGGGATTGTCATTTCTATTAGAGCTGTAGCTGGTACAACTCTGTACAAGATTAATATCCAAAATCCCATCGTAGAAAAAATAATTGAGTTGAATAATTTCTTATGCTGGGAGTATGCTGAGAAAGGACAAGAAGTTACGGTGTAATCAGGGCAGGATTTTTTATTTTCTTACTAACTTTTATATAGAATCTCGCAAATTCCTGTTCGATGAAAGACAAAAACAAAGGTTCTTTAGAAGATTTTTTCAGAGATGCATATCGGCCACCACGGGAAAAACAAAAACACCAGGATAATGAAAGAATGCGGAGATATTTTGCCCAAGGTGTTGGTGCTTTATTCGGCTTTGGTTATGGATTGTATTCTGGGATAACCTCAAATCAAGTTCCTGATTTTTTAGTTAATGCGCAGGAAGCAGGAATGGTTGCCATTATTCATCCTGTATGCGGCATTCTATTTTCAAGAAAAAGTGGCATCGAAGCTCTTTCTGATTCACGCTATGTTTTCCCTGCTGCCTTCCTTGGTCTCTATCTGGGCCAGTACTATAGAAATTCTATGTAATCTACAGTATAATTTCGTTCTTCACAACCTTTATATCCAACTTCTTCTTACTAATCATATGTCTAAAATCACCCATGTCTGTTTTGACATCGGCGGAGTTGCCAATAGGGAGTTGCCTCGCGAACAAGTCGTATCCCGTGGACAGGAATATTTTGGACAAGATTTTTCTGGAGAAAAATTACGGGAGATGATGTTTCCTATTATAGCTAAGGCAGATATCTGGAGAGAATTTCAAAATGGAATGATCCCTGCCCAGCGCTATTTGGAATTTTCTTTATACACAGGAGGTTTTGCTCCAAGTGACCAAAACAAAAATAACCTTCGCCAGCTGCTGGAAGAATGGTGTGGTGCTCCTTACCAGCCCATTCTGGATTTAGTTGATGACCTTAAAAGAAATAGCTATCATACCAGCGTACTCAGCAACAACAATGAAATTATGTATAATACTCCTGGTGCAGAAATTAAAAATCGGGTTGATGTCAGTCTTTCTTCGCATGAAATTCTGGTTTCCAAACCGTATTGGCAAGCCTTCGCAATATTGCGGGGTAAAGTTAAAGCAGATAGTCCCGGGCAAGTTCTTTTTATCGATAACAAAACTGAAAATACTGAAGCGGCGCAAAGTTGCGGGTTGCAGGCGTTCCATTTCCGTAGCAAAGAATTAGGAATGGATACTGCATTTGCAGAGTTGATGGAAGAACTAAAAAGAAAAGGAATAAGAGTGTAAAGAGATTGGTGAGATTGGTTTAGTCTTTACCTTTTATCTTTCTTTCTGAACAAAGAGCTGATACTTCCTCCAGGGGTTGAAGTTTCAAATACCGCTTTTGCCAACAGCTCGTCTAAGGGGAGCATGGTCAGCCAATCTTCATTCTCTTTTTGGTATTGTTCTGAACGAGGAATGGTGTTGGTTATCACCACCTGCATTCCTGCTTTGCGTAATCGTTCTTCTGCGGTGAGATCAGCCTGAGGGGGGCTAAATATCCCATGCGAAGCTACTGCATATATTTTTTTAGCGCCAAAATTGCGCAAGGCTTTGGTTGCACTGATAAGTGAACCGCCGGTATCAATCATATCATCATATAAAACGACATTCCTTCCATCAACTGATGGTCCCTGGTATCCTAAAGTTTCCACTTTATCAGCTCTATTGCCACTGCGTTGTTTTTCCATCACTCCTATTTCATCACGTCCACCTAAGTATCCGGCAAAATCTCTAGCTCTCTTTGTTCCACCATAATCAGGACTCACCACTACAAGATCACTCAGATCATGGCCATATTTTTCCTGAAAATGGGGAGCAAGCACCATTGATCCAGGTAAATTATCGACGGAAATATTATAAAATCCTTGGGCTTGATCGCAATGCATATCTAGGGTGATGATCTTCTTCACTTTAGGATTAGTTTCAATTAAATTTGCCATTACTCTCGCTGAGATAGGTACTCTTGATTCGTCTTTTCGGTCTTGTCGCAAATATGACATGTAGGGAAGCACTAAGGTGATACTTTCTGCTGAGCTGCGGGCTAAGGCATCATTGGTGAGAAGCAATGTAACAATAGCATCATTGGGCGTAGGATGATGGAGGGAATGAAATAAATAGGTATGCTCACACCGAACGGTGGCAAGAATTCGCGGTTTAACTTCCAGGCTGGGAAAAGGAACATACTCAACTTCTGCATATAAGAAACCTTTATCTTTTAATCTTTCATATACTTTGCTTGCCAAATCAGCCATATGTTCAGTTGCTAAAATGTGGATGCTCATTCTTCCTTACCTACTTTTTGATGAATAATTAATTAATGAATAGATTTCATCTTTAATATTTATGTGTTTTTCAGTATGCTGATTGCTGTTCATTGATACAAGAAAAAGAAGAAAATGTTGGAGTTTATTTTGCTAAGTAACCAGCTGCATAGCCGATGCCATAACCTACTAAGGTTTCAACTGCTCCAGCAACTGCACCGAGACCACCCACAACGACAGTTCCCAAAGCTGCCCCGCCTAACATTCCGGCACATCCGCCGTCATCCCTACCGCCGACGGCAGCACCACTAAATAATCCTATAATTCCACCGATTCCTCCTTGAATAAGGGCAGGGCCCCAGGTAAGAGCAGACTCTAAACTTTCTCTTGGTAGGGGAATTCCTTGCGCATCACAAAATCCGTGATAGCTTCCAGCTCCCAATGAAGCAACTCCTAAAAATATCCTTGTGGTTGATGTTCCAAATGAACTATTTTCTGACATTTTATTTTCCCTCCGTAACTAGTAGTAAATAATTTTAATCTTTATTTATAAAACTTTTCTAAGTTACGGCCCAAAACGTTTAAATAACCAAACCTTCTTCTTGAATAGATGTCTGCACCTATTTCAAGCAAAAAAAGCACCTTAGGAATAACCGTCAAAAAAGACCAAGATTTCTCAGAATGGTATACTCAATTATTGCAGAAAGCAGAGTTGATTGACTATTCGCCAGTTTCCGGCTGCTACATTCTACGGCCTAATTCGTATCATATCTGGGAAAAAGTACAGGAATTCTTTGACAGACTGATCAAAGCAGACGGAGTTAAAAATGCCTACTTCCCTTTATTCATTCCTGAGAGCTTATTAGTGAAAGAAGAAAAACACATCCAAGGCTTTGCGGCAGAAGTTGCCTGGGTAGAATCCGGCGGAAATTCTAAATTACCGGAACGTCTGGCCATTCGACCGACTTCGGAAACCATCATCAATGATTCTTATGCTAAGTGGATCCGCTCGCACCAGGATTTACCTTTACGATTGAACCAATGGTGTAATGTAGTGAGATGGGAATTTAATCATCCGGTTCCATTTTTACGAAGCCGAGAATTTCTCTGGCAGGAAGGACATACTGCTTTTGCAACTAAAGTGGAAGCGGTGAAAGAAACCTACAAGATTCTTGATTTTTATGAAAAAGTATTTACGGAACTCTTAGCTATACCTGTTCTGAAAGGGATAAAATCAAAAAACGAAACCTTCGCTGGAGCTGAATACTCACTTTCCCTGGAAGCCTTCTTACCAAATGGAAAAGCAGTACAAGGCTGTACTTCACATCATCTAGGCCAGAATTTTGCGAAAGCTTTCAATATTACATTTCAAGACGAGAAACAGCAATCGCAATACGTCTGGCAGAATTCCTGGGGAATCACCACTCGCTCTATTGGTATCATGATCATGATGCATTCTGATGACAAAGGGCTAGTGTTGCCACCAAGACTCGCATTGACACAAGTAGTTATCGTCCCTATTCTCTTTGATGATTCCAGGGTTAAGGTATTGAAAGAGGCAGAGAAGATAAAATCAGCATTGGAGAAGAAGGGCATCTCTGTACATCTCGATGACCGTGAAGGCTACTCTCCTGGTTGGAAGTTTAACGAATGGGAGATGAAAGGTGTTCCGGTAAGGATAGAATTAGGACCAAAAGATTTGGAAAAGAAACAAGCTCTGGTCGCCCGCCGTGATACCGGAGAGAAACAAGCTATGTCTTTGGCTTCTGTCGATACAAAAGTAAAATCGCTGCTTGAACAGATGCAGCAGGATTTGTATGTGAAGGCAGAAAAATTTCTCAAGCAAAGTATTGTCAAAGCAGAAAATCTCAAAGACGCGGAAAAAGCAATCAATGCTGGAAAGATTGCCTTTGTTCCTTGGTGCGCGGCTGAGAAATGCGAAGAGAAATGGAAAGAACGCACTGGTGCAAAATCGTTGAATTCGCCTTTAGAACAGCCTAAGCTGAAAAACCAATCCTGTTTTGCCTGCAAGGAGGAAGCAGTTTCTTGGTTTTATATTGGGAAGAGTTATTAGAATAATCATAATCAAAATTTCTTGTAACCAAACAATTTATCATAATCTTTATGATCTGTTATGTTCAATACAAAACAAAATATTTCTACCTGCGTTCCTTCAAGAGTATAAAGCATCCTCCAATAATTAGACAATTCTGTACGATATAAATTATGGATTCCCATCGCTGTTAATTTTTCTGGTATCAACTGCTTTCTAATCGGATCTCCAAACTGCGGATTTTGTTTAAGAATTTCAACTGTTCGATCAATTGAACGAAGCAGCATCTTTGCTTCCTTATCATTTATTTTCTTTAGTTCAAGGTAAGCTTCTTTAGCCTGTCCTTTCAATTGAACTCGTACTACCTTTCCAAAGAACATTTATCGATTACACTTCCAAGGTATCTTCTAACATTTTGCGGAGATGCTCAGGTTCGCTGTAAATCCATTGCGCTCCTTTAGGGCCATATATAATCTTTCCGCCTCTCCAAAGATATTCTAGAATCACTTTAAGTGTTTCATGCATTACTTGTCTTGGAAGCTGTTGCTTTATTTCAGAAAGTTTAAGAGGCACATCACGGTGAGCTTTAAAGAGATCTTCTACCATCAAAACTGTGTTCAAGTTAGGGTATCGCCTAACTTTATGATCCTCTTTTTCAACTAATTCCATTTCCTTAAATTCTAATTTTGGCATTAGTTATCACTTGATACTAAAAAAGTATCAACTATTTAAATATTTTGACGGAAAGATCAAATTTTACCTGCAAAGAAAAAGCTAGTTCTTGGTTCTATATTGGAAAGAGTTATTAGAATTCTAGAGATATTTTTTCCATTCCTCTTCATCCTTAGGGTTATCCCAGATTTTAGCGAAGGCTTTTTCTCCAAGGGCAATCCAGGCCTGCCGTTCTTCTTCATTCATAGCCTAAAGAAAGGATTAGAGATTTTTTAAAGGTTGCTTAGTAATTTTAACTACTCTCGAGGAGTCAAATTAACAAAAGTTTTATAAAGAACTAATAGGTTTTAATAGAAACTATGAGACAAACCGTCAGTTTTTCCCTGAAAGAGGAAACCATGTCCAAGCTTCGCGAGAAGCTTCGCGCTAGCAATAGCTATCGGAGCAAGTCTCATCTGGTAGAATGCGCTTTAGAGAAATTTCTGGAAGAACAGATGGTGAAGAATTAAAATGAGCTCAGAAAAAAATGATAAATTGAACTTAGAGGATTCTTCGGTAACTGAAACTACTGGCCAGACCAGAAAATCGCTTGATTCAATCAGGCCAACAGAATCAGATAAGCGCTCAGTACATCCTAAATCTGATCCTCCTGAAATCATTCAAGTTCCTGGGTACACGTTTATTGAATCATTAAATCCTGATCGTTCTAAGAAAAGAAGCATTATTTACTGTGCTATGAAAGAAGATACTCGTAAAGTAGTTGTCGTAAAGCAGTATCCTGAAGAAGAAAGATCTCAATATGAGCAAGAAAAAGCAATTCAAGGAATACTTAAAGAAAAAGGAGGCTATAAACATCTGCTCTTAGCGAACCAATTTATAGACGAAAATAGAGTAATCATCACAGATTTTATGGGCGGAGGAGATTTACGGCAATTACTCAAAATATTCAAGGAAAAAAAGGTAATGCTAAACCCTTATCAAGCTCAGGGTTTAGTAGCTGGTTCTTGTAAAGGCTTGCAGCGTATGCATGATTGTAATATAATCCATCGTGATGTAAAAGAAGGTAATATGTTTTTAGATGCGGCCAATTTTGACCTAGACGAAATTACCCCTGAAAGATTAAAAGCAGGCATTACTACTCTAAAATTTTCTGATTATGGGATAAGCTGGCATGAAAGCGTTCCACGACATAGTGAACCAGGCAGAATAGCTGGAACTATCTACTATCTCGCTCCTGAAATTATCAGTGGCGGAAAACCAGATCCACGCAGTGATATCTATGCTTTAGGCATAGTATATTTTAAGATGTTTACCGGAGAATTTCCGTTTAAATCTGATGTATTTAGGCAACAGCAAGAAGCTCCATTACCTGACATGACCAAACTCAACACTACTATAAGTAAGGATTTACAGCATATTGTGGAGACAATGCTGGAAAAGGATCCAGACAAAAGGTATCAAACAGCAACGAACGTGAGAAAAGCATATTTTCAACATTTGAGGTAGAAAATGAAACAGCTAACATCTCTCCCAGTAAGAAAGACATTCCTTATCACTAGGTCTCTTTCTGTTGATAATGATAAAAACAAATTTTATGCTGGCCGGGATGAAGACCGAAAGATAGTGATTATCAAGAGGTTCTTGAAAGAAGATTGCTTCCAACGGGAGAGAAAAATTCAGGAATTATTAGCGGAAGGACAAAAACATGAAAATATTTTGTATGCTTTAGCCTGGAGTGATGCAACTAGAACCGTAACATTTCCATATGCACAGGGAGGAGACGTAGGGTCTTTGCTAAAAAAAGCGGGTAAATGCACTCTCCGACAAGCAGAATCAATTATGTCGCCGCTTTGCAGAGCATTAGGCTCCATCCATAGCAAGGGAATAGTTCACCGCGATATCAAGCCGGGAAATCTTTTTCTGCAAAGGACCGGATATCTTTCGTATAAGGTAAAATTATCTGACTTTGATGTGGGCTGGCATAAAGACCTTGATCATCTTGATGAAAAAGGAATGGTGTATGGAACGCCTTATTTCATGGCTCCAGAAGTTGTGATGGGCAGTACTGATGATCCTCGAAGCGATATCTATGCAGCCGGAATTGTCCTATTCAAACTTCTTACTGGTCGTTTCCCTTTTAGAGGAGACAGTGTGCGCAGTGCAATGAATGCTCACCTGAAAGCTCCTATCCCTAATGCGGCTCAGTACAATGAGCAGTTTATAGTTGGTATCCAACACGTCGTCAACAGAGCATTAGCAAAAAATTCTGATAAAAGATATCAACGCGTAGAAGAGTTAGGACAAGAATTATGTGCAGTGGTAGAAGAAGCAGAGATGCAAAGAAAATACTAAACCATGAAAAAAGAAATAATCATTCTCGGGGACATTGAGATGGGTGGCGGCACCCTCACTGATGATTTCATTAGCGATAAGACTCTGGCAAAGCTCATCTACTCGCTCTGCAACAAGAATCTTCCCGTAGATCTGGTCCTCAATGGAGATACTTTCGATTTCCTGAAATGCCCTTACATCGTAAATAATGCTGCATCCTATCCCAGGCACATCACCAGCGAGATCTCCTTGGCTAAACTGAGATTGATCTACAAGGCTCACGCTTCAGTCTTCGAAGCGCTGAAAAGATTTGCACAAGAAAAGAAGAACCGAATCTATTTCGTGGTCGGCAATCATGATCCAGATTTAGTGCATCAAGAAGTGCAGGAAAGCATCCGTTCGCTTCTAGACAGCTCGGAGAACGTGCTTTTCTCTTTTTACTACAACGAACAAGGCATCCATGCTGAACACGGGCACCAATATGATTTCCTGAACAAAGTCAATGAAGAGTATCTTTTCCTCGATTATAAAGGACAGAAGATACTGAACATCCCCTGGGTTTCCTTAGGCCTGATCAGTAAGTTTATGTCCTTGAAGGAACAGTATCCCATGCTGGAGCGCATAACTCCTCGGCCGGCTATCTTTACCCATCATCAGTCAGTAGAAAAAGTCTTAACCCGCCACGGCGTAAAATACTTGCTCAA
>C687J35174_10003393_pt1 | contig 21929 bp, 29 predicted proteins | sample RifCSPhighO2_01_FD_35174 | JGI IMG/M metagenome (IMG submission 35174) | reverse complement strand
CTGCATTTTTTCCCTGCGCTCTTTTGCGCCTTCCATTTTTGTTTTTAAACCCAGAGTTGTAATTGCCCTGCTCTGCACAATATACAGTTCCTTTCCGTTTATTGCAAATTCTATGTCCTGCGGCTTTCCGTAATAATTTTGTATTTCAAGGCCTATCTGTGCAAGAGTTAAAATAGTCCTGTCGTCAAGCTTCTGCTTGCGCGCTTCGCTCTGGGGAATGTCCTGCTTTATGTTTTCCGAGCCTTTCTTGATTATTTTCCATTCCTGGAAATTAATCTTTTTTTCAGAAATAGCCATTTCTTTTTTGTCAATCACATAATTGTCGGGAATAACAGAGCCGCTTACAATTGCCTCTCCAAGCCCAAATCCCGCTTCGATTATTATTTTGCTTTCGTCTCCTGTCGGATCCGCAGTGAACATTATTCCCGAAGCAGTGCTTTCAACCATTTTTTGTATTACAACTGCAATGCCGACTTTATCCGTGGGAAAATTCTGTTTTTTCCTGTAATAAACCGCTCTTGCAGTGAAAAGGCTTGCCCAGCATTTTTGCACTGCAACAACAACATTGTTTTTTCCGTGCACATTCAAATATGTTTCCTGCTGTCCCGCAAAGCTTGCTTCAGGCAGGTCCTCTGCAGTTGCGCTGCTTCTAACAGCTACAAAGCATTCCTCGCTGCTCGAAAGAAAGCCTATTCTTTTTTCGGAAAGCTTCAAATAATTTTTTTTGATTTCATTGGAGAGCTCTTCGGGCATTTTTGCCTGCCTTATCCAGTCCCTTGCCTTTTCCGAAACCTCTTCAAGCTGTTTTGTGTTTTCAGTGTCGATTGCGTCTATTGCCTGCACTATTTTTTTTCTCAGGCTGCTTTTGTCTAAAAAATCGAAATATGCCTGTGCAGTAACAACAAAGCCCGGGGGAATAGGAAAATCCGCTCTTGCCATTAATCCGAGATTGAGGCCTTTTCCGCCAACTATTCCGATATCGTCTTCCGCAATATCGGGAAACCACAAAATATTCCTTACAGGCATTCACTAGAATTAGGGCTTTATGCTATTTATTTCTTTTGCCTTTGAGAATCAGAACGCTTATTTCTTTTTTTCTTCTTTCTTTGTTTCTGCTGCGGGAGCTTTTCCGCCTGCGGCTGTTTTTGCGTCTTCTTTCTTTGCTTCGCCTGCAGCCGCGGTTTTTCCGGCTTCCGCCTTTCCTTCCTTCTTTGTTTCCCTTGCCTTTCCCGCAGCTTCCTGGGCTGCGATTTCTTCCGAAGTAATTTCCTTGACTGTCTTAGGGCGGGTTCCAAGGCTTTTAATGTCAGTCCCTACCTTTACATGCAAGCGAGCCGGCATTTTTGCCCTTGCCCTCATCAAAGCCTGCTTTGCAATCCCGATGTGAATTTCGTCAACAAGAATGCTGATTATTGTCTGTCCCGCATGAATCCTTGCCGCTCTTCCAATCGGCTTTCCGAATGCATGGCTCATTCCCTTCTGAATTCTGTCTGCATGCGCTCCCTGCGCCTGCTTGTTCTCGCGGAGAATATGGAACGGAAAAATCCTGATGCGCATGAAATAGTTTTCCTTTCCAATCTTGTTGTTCAGAAACCTGTTGATTGAAATCCTTGTGGCTTCGATTGCATTGTCCCTTATTTGAATAGTATCGTCGACAACCAGATTTACAATGTTTGAAAAGTTTTTTGCCGGGTTTCCCATGTTGAACTGCCTTGTTTTCAAACCCGGAGCTGCGCCTATGAAATTCTTTCTGGGGACAGTAATGGCAATCCTTGTGTATGCCCTGTCCTTTCCGCTGTCACTGTAGCAGTGCCCAGGCCTTAAACCCATTTTTATCACTTTTTTTTGACAAAACCAATTGAAAAATCGAGAAACTGATTATCAATTAATTATACAAAAACCTTGCAGGGAAAGTATTTAAAAAGCCTTTCGAAGCGCTCATTTCATTCGCTTTCGAAAGCCTTGGGAAAAGCCAGCTTCGCAAAAAGCTTGGTGGCTGTCCTTGCTTACTTGCTTTTTTTGCCCTTTTTCTTTGCGTTATTGCTTTTTTCCAAAAAAGACATGCGCTTTTCAAGAGCATGTATAACTGCAACATCTGGAACTCTGCGGGCAAAATTCTCCAGTATTGTTTGCACAGGAACTCCATGCCTTGCGCAGATTGCTATTATTTTTCCAGCAACAATACTTGACCTGTGGGCCCATTTTCCCGAGCTTGCATAAAGAAGCTGGACTTCCTTGAATGCTCCCTGTTCTTTAGGAGTAAGCCGCCTTCCTGTTACTACCTCTCTTTGTATCCCTATGAAAGGAGCCCTTCCTCTGCGGCTTATGGCGTGCGGATTGTGTTTTTTTACTGCCATATAAAACCAGTTAAATAAAGCCCATAACCAGAATTTAAGCTTATGCCTGTAAACAGGTTCATGTTTTTTTCGCGACTCTTTTCGCCACTGCCTCATCTATTTTTGCATCCGCATCCCTTACAAGCCCCTCTACAATGCTCGATTCGAGCTGCAGGGTTTCGTTTATGCGCGCGTCGATTTCGTCAAGCTTTTTCTGGGATTTTTCAAGGAATTCCTCTACAGCGCTTTTCGATTTCATGAGCTCTGAATTCATTTCAGAAACAAGCGAGTTTTTTGCCTCTTCCAATCCTTCAAGAGTTTCCGCAACCTGCCTTAAGCCGTCTTTCTGGGTTCCGCGCAGTTTTTCCAGCTTTGCAGAGTCAGCCTTTATTTCCTTTGAAACCTCTTTCAGCTCGCGTATCTTGTCGTCAAGCATTTTGTCAAGCTGCTTTGTTTTCTGCTCTAGCCTTGAATCAACGCTTTCCAGAATCAGGGTTCTCTGCGCGTCGAAAAAAGCCTTTACCTTGTCGACCTCTTTTTTTGCAATCGCGCTCGCGCGCTTGTTCAGTGCGGATTCAATATCTGCGCGGATTTTTTTCATTTCAGCAAGATTCTGGCTTACTGTAGTGAGAATTCCCTTTTTCCAGAGGCCTGCAAGCACTGCCTCTGATTTTTTGGAGCCGCTGGTTTTTTTCGCGAGCTTTGCAAGCATTTTTTCAGTTGAAGCAGCCTTCTGATTTTTCCCTTTTTCCGCAGGCTCTTCCTCTTCTTCTTTTTCTTCCAGTTCTTCGGCTTCTTCAGTTTCCTGTTTTTCATTGTCCATAAAAATTTCTTTTGGCTTCGGGACATCCCATTCTTTTTCGCCCGCCTGCTTTTCATCTGTTTCTGTTTCTTCAAGCTCTTCTTCAATTGATTTTTCGGATTCTTCTGTTTCCTCCTTGGGAGCCGACTCTTCAAGGGCTTCTTCCTGTGCAGTTTTCTCCTCTTCAGGCCGGGTTATTTCTTCGTCGGGCTTTTCGTCTTCAAAGCCCATTTCGGATTCAATGTCTTTGTTTGCGGCAGCATTTTCCTCTGTCTCTTCCTCAGTTTTTTCTTTTTCAGCTTCCTGTGTTTCCTTTCCTGTTTTTGCCTCTTCAATCAATTGCCTTGCATAGCTCCCGCTTATTCCTATTTCGGAAAGATTCGAGATTATTTCCTCTTCGGGAACTTTCAGCGAAAGCAGTTTTTTTATTCCGTCCTGAAGAACCTTTTTTTTGTCTGCCATGCGTTAGAATAAGAATTAAAGAAATATAAAAGCGTTGCAGTGCCTGTTTTTTCGGCTTTATTTTTCGTGCATGGACAGGGGTAAAAAAAGAAATGGACCCTGCGGGATTCGAACCCGCGGCCTCACCCATGCCAAGGGTGCGCTTTTGGCGAAAAGGAGCAATCAAAAAAATATAATAACTCACTTTTCTCTACCAGGCTGAGCTAAGGGCCCAAAAGCTCAACGGCATCCAAAGAGTCATAGAAATAATCTACGTAAGTTTTTAATAGGGTTTTCTGCAAAAGAGTTTCATGCCGGCATTTTCTGGATAGGACTATTCCTATTGTTTTAATTGTGGGGGAAACTAATTCTTTTACAAGAGCTGCAGAGCCAATGACTCCATTAATATCGCTTCTGCTGACAAAAACAGCGAATTGCCGCCCGTTAATTTCAAAGTAATTGTCAGCAACTGTAAATGTCCCGTATTTTGTCTTGAACAGTTTTTTTCCACGGGCTGGCAGATTGTTTGCAATTAGTTTTTCATGTGAAGCCTTTTCCAATCCGTCAAATGGCTGCCTCAACTGTGCCAGGGCTCCCTTCCGCAGGTTTGTCTTCCTGTTGTCCAAATCGTTTTTTAAAAACTCCAAAATCTTTGGTTCTTCCGAATCTTCATGGAAAAGCGCATTTTTTCTAGTTTCGTTGAAAAAATCGCAATCCTGGAGTATTGGAATAATGCCTTTTTCAAGAGCCCAGATAAGCAGTTCCAAAGGAGTCCTTTCGAATTTATGCCCCAAGTCAACCTTGCTCCATGTAGAAACAAAAAAGGGAACTGCGTATTTTTTCCTTATGCTCTTGTATTTTTCATAAAGCGACAAAATATCAAAGAACAAAGAGCCCTTTTTTTTCCTAAAGCCGAGAACTTCTTCAACGGCTTTCAGTTCGCCTTCTTTTTCAAAGGCAAAATCAAAATTATTCTCAAAAATAGTTTTATGCGGTTTAATATCAAAGCCAAGCTTATCAATTTCATTCTTAACTATTTTCTCCCTTTCAGTAAGCTTTTGACCGGCAGCTCCCGAAAGCCCCAGAAAAGTAAAATACGCAAGACCGTATCTTTCTTGCAAAGTCTGAAGAGCTTTGGGACGATTATTGTGCGAGCCGTTGCCACAAAGCTTCAAGTATGACAACCAACGTTTTTTCTGAATCTGAAAATAAAGCTCCGGATTTTTCAGCTTCATTTTTTTATGCCAACCTGCAAAGCCAGAAAATTCTGAGCATTCTCTTGTGTTTTTCATGTATTTCAAAAAGCCTTCTTCTCCCAGTCGAATTTTTCTGTTTTGGATTGCTTGCTTGCCTGCTTTAATTGTGCCCCAAGTATTTGGCAAGTTTTCTGCTTCATCCAAAAATAATTCCTTATCTATTCCGCCCAAATAGTTCAACAAGACTAAGAAGGTTTTTCCAGGGATAGTCAGATCTCCCCGGCGGTAAGCTTTTAGTGAAGTGTTGCTGCAGCCGGTTTCCACAACTAAATTTTTCCAAGAAATATCTTTTGCAGATGTTTTTACCATTGCGAAAAATTTTCGGGCATTCTTTAATCTGATTCTTTTCCCTTCAATTTCACTTTCTTGCATGTAATAGATTTCTCTTCCAGCATTTTTAACCACAGTGGGAGTGGATTTCCGCTGAATAACTGGAAACTGAACGCGTTGAGATTTTTAAGAATCAGAATCTGAACTACTATGCGTTGATTAAATAATTTCCAGAGACAGAGCGTGGCTAAGGGGAAATGAAGAGAATGTTATCCCCGCGAATCATTAATTTTCCGAATTTTGTTTTTAATTCCCCGTTCGCAAGCTGTTCAGCGTTTTCAAGGAGAATGTTCATATGGACATCGAATGCTTTCAAAGTGCCGCGCACTGAAATGTCCCCCTTCAAAAGAATGAGGACTTCTTTTCCTATTGCGTTGTTCAGAACATCAAAGGGCCTGTTTGTCATTTCAACCACTTTTTTTTATTATACTCCTAAATAATATTTGTTTTTTCCCAGGTTTTTGAAAGCGAGCGTTAGCGAGCGCTTCAAAAAGCTGTTTTTTTATTCTCCAATCTTATTCTTGTCCTGCTCTTCTTTTAATTGTTCTGTTCCCTGCTTTTTTTTGAATCCGCCGAAGAGCCTTGAAAAAAATCCCTGTTTTTTTTCCTCAAAGCCTGCTTCAATGCTTTTTCCCGAAATCTTTGCCGCAATTTTTTTTATTGCGTTGCTTGCGGGAGAATTCGGCTTTCTTAAAATAACAGGGGAAACGTTTTCCTGCATAAAGCTTTTCCGCACTTCAGGATCTTCCGGAACAATCCCCAAAATCGGCAATTCAAGCAGCCTTACTATATCATCTGCCTTTATTTCGCCCTTTTCGTTGCGCGCAAAATTTATTATTATCCCGATTGGATTCACTCCGAGCCTCTGTGCAACAAGCTTTATTTTCAAGGCATCCGCAATGCTCGGGCTGTCCGGAGTTGTAACAATGATTGTCTCTTCTCCCGCGACAATTGCGGCCATTACGTTTTTTTCTATTCCCGCAGGCGCGTCTATCAAAACAAAATCATAGTTTTCCTGCACGCTCTTTATGACTGATTCAAGCCTTTCCGCGTCAACCCGCCTGTATGCCTCAAGGCTTAATCCGCTTGGAATCAGAAAAACCCCCGCAGGGCCGTCGTAAATCGCATCCTGTATATTCGATTCTCCCAAAAGAACATCGTGCAGTGTAATCGGAGAGCTCTGCATTCCCAGAATGAGCGAAAGGTTTGCCATTGCGACATCAGCATCAATAAGCAGCACCTTCAGGCCTGACTGCGCAAGCGCAACCCCTATGTTTGCAGTGAGGGATGTTTTTCCCACCCCTCCCTTGCCTGAAACAATAGTGATTGTCCTAACCATAAAAACACTTTTTTGTTAAAAAATAGTCTGATTATCCCCTTAAAAATCCTTTCTGGCGGCTCTAAGATTTTATGCCGCGGCTCTTTTCATGAGCAATGTTTCTTTTTTGTGATTATGGTTTCCGTTGCCTTTGCCGATTTTTTCTTTTTTCAGGAATTCCTCTATTTCCCTTGCAACAGCCCTTAATTCTATTGTCGAAAGATTTGTGCTTGCCTTTACAATGTAAATATTCTGGCCGAAGGGAAAAACCATGAACCAGTGGTTCGCCATTTTCAAAAGAATTGTTTCCGGCTTTGAAATCTGCTTTGCGACAAATTCAAGGAGAGCCGCGCTCGCAAAGCTGTCGCCAATGCCGTTGTTGCTGCTGCTTGCCACAACCTCCCCTGCCCTTGAAATAGTTATTGAATCCACTAAATGCTTTTTTTTCAATAATCCCAGGAATTCCACAAGGTCTGTTGTTTCAATATCAAACCTGTTTCTTGCGAGAAAATCGTTCAGCGCGGCAATCTGTTCCTTTGGCTGCTGGGTATCGTCAATGTCGAGTATTATCGATGCTACACGCCCGAATGCCCGTGAAAAAAAACCCATTGAAGGCACCTTTTAAATTTTTCTGCTGAATTCGGCAAGACCGATTTTTTTGAAGACGTCAAGCTTTGATTCTTTCCTGAAAAGCTGGCTCCCCAAAAATTTTTCCGCCAGCGCAGGATTAAATTTTTCGGGAATCGCCTTTGCCATTTCCTTTGAAGAAAGCCTTGTTCTCAGTTCTATTTTTTCGTTGAAAGCAATTATTAATTCTATCTGTTGCTTGCTCAGGGCAATAATATCGAATATTCCGCGTTCTGCCCTGCAGGCATTGAAAAAATGCGGCAATGCCTCTTCTCCGAAAAGCTTTTTGTCAAACCTCAGATAATCGAAAACAGCCCCAATCACATTGTTCTGGTGCACTAAAATCGCGCCCTCTTCAAAGCCGCTTATTCCCTCTACAGTCAAAACAAGGTATCCCGAAAACTGCTTTTCAAGCAGCGAAACAATTTTTTCCCTTATGTTCGACTGCTTCAGGAGCAGGTTTTTTTCCATCAGTTCCCCGAAAGGAAGGTCCATTTTTTTCACTCACCCGGTTTTCATTATTATTACTTCGTCCGCAGTGTTTTTCAAGGCAGCGGCGCTTGCCTGTTCAGTCAGAACAACAATTGTTTCCTTTCCATAGCGCTTTGCCTTTATAACCGCAGGCAGGAAATCTGAATCCCTGCTTACAAAAACAATTGTCTGGATTTTTTTGTTGAAAATGCTTTCAGTGGCTTCAACTGCCATTGCCACATCAATATCCCCGACTGTTAAAATCGATTCAAAGCCCTGGTTTACCACTGCTTCAATGAGCTTGTTGCTTGCAAACTGGTTCAAAAAAACCTTTGCAATGCGCAGTTTTCCGTATGAGCGCAGGGTTTTTTTTATGTCGTTCAAATCTATTGCAATGTCTTTCCTCAGGATATTCGGTCCGTCAACGAAAACAGCAATGTTTCTCTGCCTTCTTTTCGGCATTACCTTTACAAGCCTTTTCTTTACCTTGTCAAACAAAAAAAACCCGCCGCAAAAAGGATTATTATGTATTATATGAATGCAAAATTATTAAAACACAATTTATTGCTCTCAAATAAGGGCTGGCAAAACAAGCAAACTATTTTAAAACAAATTATTCAAGTTATTTAGGAAAGCGGAAATGCGGGGTGTTTTTTTTGGCTGAGAACGAGGGAGAAAAAAAATTCGAATCAATCGGCGCGTTAAAGCCCGGCCATTATGTTTTGATTGACGGCAGCGTCTGCCAGATAAAGGGCATTGAAAAATCCAAGCCGGGAAAGCACGGCAGCGCAAAGGCTCGCATCACTGCCTTTGACATTTTCTCGGGACAGAAAAAAAATCTGCTCAAGCCTACGGGTGCGGATGCCGAGGTTCCGATTATAATAAAGGGAAACGCGCAGGTAGTCGCTGTAATGGGCGACAATGTGCAGATAATGGACTTGTCGAGTTATGAAATGCTTAATCTGAAAAAGCCTTCCGACATTCAGGGGCTTTCTTCGGGAGCAGAAGTCGAATACGTGCGCTACGGCTCCAATGTAAAAATCCTGCACAAAAAAGGGAACTGATTTTTTTTGCAAGCTTGTGGTTGAATGCCTCTCCTTTTGAAAGATTTTTCCGCAAAGAAAAAAAAAGCTGCTTTTTTCGAGTTTGTTCCCAAAAAGCGCCATTCCCTTGATTTCGAGCAGATTCTTGACAGGCTGCGCAGGCATTATGTGCTAATAACAGTTGAAACAAACGAAATCCTTGTTGTCCGCTTTTTAAAAGCAAAAATCACTCTTTTCAAAAGCGGAATATTGACTGTTGAAAAAATAAAAACAGCCGCGCGCGCAAAAAAAATCCTGCAGAAATTTTTGGAAAAAATAAACTGATTCCCTGCTTTTCCCCTCGGAAAGACCTTGGAGAAATCTTTAAATACGACTTTTTTCCTATTATACACAACAACAAAGCGTGCGGAGGTGACAAAAATGGATTTTGGAGCATCAATTAGCAAACCGTTCAAGAACATTGCCAACCTCATAATAGGAATAATCCTGTCAGTAATCCCGATCATAAACATCCTGACAATTCCGGGTTATTTCTTGCGCATAGCAAACAGGACAATGAACAAGGACAATTCGCTTCCCGGCTTTGACAATTTCGGAGAGCTTGTGGTAAACAGCCTGAAGATGATTGTAGTCGGCATAGTATATGGAGTAATCGGCTTCATAGTTGCCTTTGTGCTAATGCTGATTCCTGTCGCAGGTCTTTACCTGGCAGTAATCTGGTGCATCATATGGATGTTTGTATCGATTTCTGCAATGATGCTGCTTGCAAAAGCAGGAAACCTGGGAGACGCATTCAAGTTCGGGGAAGTATTCGGCAAGGCAAAAAATGGCGGCTTCGTGGCTTCAGTAATAGTAGGGGCAATTGTTGCAGCAATAATTATGGTAGTTGTAATGCTGATATTGCTGTTGATTTTTGCAGCCTCAATGCTTGGAGTATTCTTAGCGGCAATGTCAAATCCAATGGCACTTTCAGCATTGCTGATGGGGCTTTTTGGAAGCATGCTGATAGGAATAGTAATACTGGGAATAGTGGCATACATTGTTTCGATTTTCTTCTATTCCTTTGTGGCAAGCGCTTACCCGCAGTAAACCGAAATTTTTTTCCCTTTTCTTTTTTTTTTAAAAAATCACAGCAACTGCTTTTTTCCCTGAAAGCGTGAAAAATATGCTTTTCAATGCGGAATAACAAAAGATTAAAATTAACACCAAGCGTAATTCTTTTAATGCAGGGATGGCAGAACCTGGCAAATGCGCACCGCTCGAGACGGTGTGTCCGAAAGGGCGTGAGGGTTCAAATCCCTCTCCCTGCGTTCTTACAATTTTTTTTGGCTTATTTCTTTCTTCTTGTATGGGGCGCTCTTGTTTGCCGTTTACGCAGTTGTGCAATCGCATTTGCGCGGTGCTCTTTTTTTTCCCGCAAATATTCTTCGCGTGCTATTTTTTGTTTTGCCAAAAAGAGCAAGTTGCCGGAAAATGCGCTCCTTGCGAGCGGATTTTGATAAATGGTTTTTCTGGGCTTTAGAGTTTCCTCTAATTGTGCAGCGTGTCCGGAAGCAGTTATTACCAATTGCGGTTTTTTTGATTCAATCTTTTTTTCAATTCCCGTGTGCCGCTTGACTGTAAGCATTTGGTAAATCCGTTTTGCTTTTTCGGGAGTAAATTCGCGGAGGCGTGTTGCAGCCGCTGTGAGCCGGCTTTTATTGCCTGTCGCGCCGTATTCCAGTGTTTCTACTTTCCTTCCTTTTGATCTTGCGTAATTAGCAAGTATCGGGTAAATATTATAGTTTTCGCGAAGGAACATTTCCCACCGAAGTTTAACCAATTCCCTTTTTGGATGATTGTGAATGTCAGTAATGCCGAAATTTTTCAGGAACTGCTCAAATATTACAGGTTCGGGGCTTTCAATAAGAACCAAATCGCCGGGTTTTGTTTCTGAATCAATGACTCTTTTTCCAAACTCGATTTTTTCCTGAACAAATTTCTGCACTGTCCGCAGCCCGGTTTCTCCGAATTGTTCATAATCCCGCTGGGCCGATTCAAAATCTGCCTGATTTATATGCGACAGTTCCAATAAGGTAAAATTCCTGTACGGTTGACTGGGCTGTTCTGCCATAACTCCGCCTCAATAAAAACCAATAATTGCAATCTCCTAATTAAGCATATGTTCTGGAAGGCCTGCCATGTTGAAAAGGAGTTGAATTGAATTTTCTTTCGGATAGGCTTTTAATCCTGAAAAGCGAATATCTGTCCATATGGCAGGAAGGAGAAGGAAAGGCATTGGCAGGGTTCTCAGGCCGCGCACGCGCGCTGTTAAAGTGAAAATGCGCATGCCGGAAATTTTGCACAGGGAATGGCTTCTCCCGGGTTCAATGACAAAAATTTCAAGGGCAGTGCACGATTTCGCCTATCGGCTTCCCGGGACAGACGCGCGGACTGATTTGAATCCGGAACGCAGCCGCGAGCAGATTATTTCGATTGCGCGCGCCGCAGTTGATGCTCTTGGAAAATTTGGCAGGTAGAACTCGGCCTGAAAGACCTTAAGGCGCATTATGCAAAGCGCACTGCTGATGCAATTATCCGTTCCCAAAAAATTGTCATAGCAGACGATAAGGTGCACAGCAGCGGCTGCACAGTCAATGGCTGCATAGATTACAGCACTGCGCTTGTAGCTGTCCTGCGTGCGCGCAATATTCCCGCTGTTTTTGTCCGCCGGCTAATTTATTCGTCTGTTTATTTTTTTACAGGCGAAAAATGGATGGAAGCAGATGTCTTTTACGGCAAAATTTCCAATCCCGATCCAAAGGATATGAAGCGTTTTGAACAGGCGCTTGCAGGCAAACCCTCCAAAGTATTCGGCGCGGGAAGGGATTCGGCAAGCATTGGCATTCATTCGCTTGCGGATTTCCACAGGTTTGTTCCTGGAAAATGATTTAAGAGAAAGGCAAGTTTTTTATTTGCAGAAGCCGTAATTCTGTCATGGCTGACTGCATTTTTTGCAGAATTGTAAAGGGCGAGATTCCTTCCGCAAGGATTTTTGAAAGCAGGAATGTTCTTGCCTTCTTAGACATTTCTCCTGCTGCAAGAGGGCATGCGCTTGTTATCCCTAAAAAACATTTTGAAACCCTCTCAGAGATTCCGAAAAAGGATTTGCAGGAGCTAGTGCTCGCAGTGCAGGAAGTCGCAAGGCAGATAGTTATTCTTGTAGGAGCGGACGGCTTCAATGTTATACAATCCAACAAAAAATCCGCGGGACAGGTTATTCCGCATCTGCATTTCCACATTATCCCGCGCACGGAAGGAGATGCATTGAACTTCGACTGGCAGCACATTGAACAGGATAAGGAAGAGCTAGCTGCATTCGGAAAATCACTGAAACAAAAACTGCGGAAAAGGAAAAAATAGTTTTATTCTATTTTTTTGAACAGTATCTCTTCTCTTTTTGTTTTTGTTCCTGCCTTCAAAAGACTGAATCCGCATTCTTTTAACAGTCCTGCTTTTACCCCAAGTTGTACATTTATTTTTTCGCTAGTGTTCGGCATGAAAGCGGAAAGCAGAATGGAAATTATTCTTAAAGAATCCGCGAGAGAGTATAAAACCTCTTCAAGAGGCTTTCCCTGCAATTTCCAGGGAGCCTTGTCGTTCACAAACTTGTTGCACGCAGAAATAAAAGAAAATAGTTCAGAAAGAGCTGAATGCAGTTCAAGATTTTCCATTTGAAGCTTTATTTTTTCAAGGTGCAGCTGCTTTTGGAGTTCCGAATCTGTTTTTCCAGCAGGGATTTTTCCTGCAGAATATTTTTCAATCATTGTCAATGTCCTGTTAACAAGGTTTCCCAGCTCGTTTGCAAGCTCGTTGTTGTTCCGGGTTTTCAATGACGATTCGGAAAAATCTCCATCGGAACCGAAGGGAATTTCCCTTACGAGCATATACCTTACTACATCCGTTGAATATTTTGCGCACAAATATTTAGGGTCTATTACATTCCCAAGGCTTTTTGACATTTTCTGCCCGTTGACAGTCAGCCAGCCGTGCGCAAAAACTCTTTTTGGAAGTTCAATGCCCGCGCTTAACAGCATTGCGGGCCATATAACGCAATGAAACCAAGAGATCTCTTTTCCTATGATATGCAAGTCAGCCGGCCAGTAATTTTTTTTGCCTGTTTTTGCTCCGGAGACATAGTTCAACAAAGCCTCGAACCAAACGTAGATCACGTGTTTTTTGTCGAACGGGCATTCAATGCCCCATTCAACGTTTGTTTTCGGCCTTGAAACACTCAAATCCTGCAAACCATTTTCCTTGATTCTGTTTACAAGCTCTTTTACCCTTTCTTTAGGAAGAAAGAGCGCTTTTTTTTCAAGGAGTTCCAGAACCTGTTTTTCAAATTTGCTTAATTTGAAAAAATAGTTTTCCTCTTCAAGTACCTGGGGAGGCTTTTTGTGAATAGGGCATTTTCCCTCCACCAAATCTTTTTCAGTGTAGAATGCCTCGCATTCAACGCAGTACAATCCCGAGTAAGTTCCCTTGTAAATGTCTCCCTTGTCAAAAATTTTTTGGAAAATCTCTTGCACGAGCTTTTCATGGTCCTTGTCAGTTGTGCGGATAAATCTTGAATGCGTGAGGGAAAGTGTTTTTGCTATTTCCAGAAATTTTTTTACCTGTTCATCCACAAATTCCTTGGGTTTTTTTCCGGCTTTCTGCGCAGCGTTTGCAATTTTTGCCCCGTGCTCGTCGCTTCCTGTTAAAAAAAACACTTCTTCTCCTAAAAGCCTGTGCCAGCGCGCGATTACATCCGAGCATATCTGTTCGTATGCAAACCCAATGTGGGGATCTGAATTCGGATAGACAATTGCAGTTGTAATGTAAAAAGTTTTCAGGAAAAACACCTTTGAGACAGTTAAAAGTATTGTAAAAGCACTTTAAAAGGTTTTTACTTGAGGGTATGGCACTTCCGCAAATAATTCGGATTCATCCCTTTATTGTTTTCTTTTGGTTTGCTTTTTTAATTGCGCACCTATAATAAAATCAAGCCGACTATTATATCGGGGTTTTTTTTAACTGTTTTTGAGGCGCTGTTACAGCGGAAATCCGCCGCAGACGTGTTTTAAAAACAAAGCAAATATTTTATCTGCAGCGCGGCAGAATGCCCGTGCTTAGTTAAGAATTTTTTTTGGTGTTTTGATTATGGCTGAAGAGCTTGCAGTTGTGCAAAAGCAGGAAAACCCGCATGTTGCGAGATTCACTGCCTTTTTTGAAACAGTCTGCAAAAAAGACATTGAAAAGCTTGTAAGCATGTATCCTGAAAAGCGCAGCCTTAACATTGATTTCAAGGAACTCGAAAAATTCGATTTTGAACTGGCAGACGATTTGGTCGAAGACCCGGATTACCTGCTCGAAGCTGCTTCAGAAGCAATCCAGGGCATTGACGTTCCCGCCCTTGAGATAGAGGAATTCAAGCCCAATATCCGTTTCTATAACCTTCCGAAAGACAGGGAATTCCTGATTAAATCAATCAGCGCCTCGCATTTGGGAAAGCTTGTTGCTGTAGAAGGAGTAGTAAGGCAGATAACTGATGTAATGCCGAAGATTACTCTTGCAGCATGGGAGTGCAAGCGCTGCGGAAATGTTTACAGGGTTCTGCAGGACGAACAGCATTTGAAACAGCCGAGCATATGCGAGTGCAAGCACAAGGATTTCAAATTGGTTCAGGAAAAAAGCAAGTTCTGCGATTACCAGAAAATACAGATTCAGGAACCCCTTGAAAAATTAAAAGGAAGCGAACAGGCAGCGCATCTCGATATTTTTATTTCCGACGATTTGGTAAACAAGATTACTGCGGGAGACAAGACTCTTTTTGTGGGAGTTTTACGGCTTTCCCCGAGCAAATACCAGAAAACAGTTTACGGCAGGTTTTTGGAGGCAGTGCATCTGGAAGAAACAGCAAAGGAATTTGACGAGGTTGAAGTTTCCCAGGAAGAGGAAGAGGAAATCAAACGGCTTTCAAAAAACCCCAAGATTTACGAAATGCTTATTGATTCAGTCGCGCCGTCAATTTACGGGCACGATAATGTAAAGGAATCAATTATTCTCCAGCTTTTCGGCGGAGTAAAAAAAACAATGCCGAACAATCAGACAATTAGAGGAAACATTCATGTCCTGCTTGTCGGCGATCCCTCAGTGGGAAAAAGCCAGATTCTGCAGGCAACCGACAAGATTGCGCCCAAGAGCATTTATTTTGCTGGCAAGACATCAAGCGGAGTCGGAATAACTGCAACAGCAGTAAAAGACGATTTCGGAGAAGGCGGCTGGACTTTAAAGGCAGGCGCTCTTGTTCTCGCATCGGGGGGAATATGCATGGCTGATGAGCTTGACAAAATGGATCCCGAAGAAAGGTCTGCACTGCACGAGGCAATGGAACAGGGAATGATTTCAGTTGCAAAGGCAGGCATTGTAACAAGATTCAGGGCAGACACAAGCATTTTAGCAGCGGCAAACCCGAAGCTCGGAAGATTCGACCCGTACGCTCCTTTTATTGACCAAGTGAATCTTCCTCCCACTTTGATAAGCAGGTTTGACTTGTTTTTCATGATAAAGGATGTTCTGGACAGGACAAAGGACGAGGCAATGGCAAACCACATTCTGAAAATCCAGAAAGCAGGGGAAACAATTTCCCAGTACAAGAAAAAGGGAAAGCCGCTTGAAAAGGCTGATGCAAGGGAAATAGAAAAAATCGCAGCGCCGAAAATTCCCGCAAATATTGTAATGAAATATCTTTCCTATGCAAGGCAGAATATTTTTCCAATGATGACAAAAGACGCAATAGACACAATCTCAGAGTTTTATGTAAATCTGAGAGAACAGGGAAAAAAGGAAGGCGGAAGTTATTCAGCAACGCACAGGCAGCTTGAAGGTTTGGTAAGGCTTTGCGAGGCAAGCGCAAGAGTAAGATTAAGCGATGAGGCAACAAAGGACGATGCAGACAGGGCAATCCGCTTATTGAAGGCATCCCTTGAAGATGTTGTTACTGACCCTGAAACAGGAAAAATTGACTTTGACATTATTTCAACTGGAACAACACACACGCAGATTACTAACATGAAAACAATCCTCAATCTCATAAAGCGCAAGGCGCAGGAAATAGATTTGGTTCCATTGCAGGACATTATTGACGAGGCAAAAGCAGAAGGAATTGAAGAGGACAAAACCAGGGAATTAATAAAAAAGCTCGAGGACAAGGGGGAAATTTACAAGCCGAAATACAATTTTTTAAAGCCCACGCAGAAGGAAAAATAAAACAAAGCGGTTTTTTAATTTCATTGCTCACTCCTTTTTTTATGGACAAGAGATTATTGTTTCAGCTGATTCTGCTTTTTGTTCTTACGCAGGCAATCGGATTGTTTGTCGCATTCAATCTCATAAGCGGAATTTCCGCAGGCACAATAGAACAGCCGGGAATAATAACCCAGAATCCGGATGACATTGCAAACGCGCTTTTCCTCATTGCATACATTCTGGTAGGGACTGGATTTTTTCTGTTTGCAATAAAATTCGTGAAAAGGCCCTGGCTTTTCAAAGTTTTGGAGCTTTTCATTCTCTTCTTCACAGCGGGACTGCTGTTTGAATTTGCGCTCGGAGAGCCCTGGGGAATACTGCTTGCAATAATCCTTGTTGCCTCAAGAATTATTTTTCGGAAAAACATCTGGCTGAGAAACCTCGGAAGCATTATTTCCTCTGCAACAGTCGGCGCGCTAGTAGGAATAACACTTGGAGTAATTCCCATTCTTGTTTTCATTACTGCGCTTTCAATTTACGATTACATCGCAGTCTTCAAAACAAAGCACATGGTAACGCTTGCAAAAGGCATTCAGGGAAAAAATCTTGGGTTTACTCTTGCAATGCCAACCCCTAAACACACTTTCGAGCTCGGAACAGGAGACCTTGTAATTCCGCTTGCATTCGCGACAAGCGCAATGCAGAATTCTCTCCCATTGGGATTTCCCAATTATTTTTTCATTGCAATATTCATTCTCCTGGGAAGCATTGTCGGCCTGATTTTAACTCTTGAGTATTTGAGCAAGAGAATTGGAACAGCGCTTCCCGCGCTTCCGCTGCAGACTGCAATAATGATTGTGATTTTTGCGGCTGCAAAGCTTGCGGGCTTTTAAAGCTTAAAAATATTCATTGCTTGCTTATTGCTTTTGCGATTTCTGCCGGCAATTTTCGTATTTCTTCTGTTAACCCTTTGTTCATTGCACTTATTTCTTCTTTGATTTCACTTGAAGTATCCCTTATTTCTGATGTCAGCCCTTTTGACATTGTGTTTATTTCCTCTCTGACGCCTCCGGAAGTCTTGCTTATTTCTGATGTCAGCCCTTTTGACATGCCTTTCAAGGAATCCAAAATTTCAAATTGAATAGTTATGCCCTTTTCCAGCTGCCCGACCATTAATGCCTGGCTTGCACGTATCAAACTGGGGATTTCCAATGCGGGATTTTCCTGAAAGTGCGTGAAAGTTATAGTGGGATTGCCGAACTCCGCAGTAATTTCCTTTTCCAGGTTTTGTATAAACGCTTTAATTTTTTTTTCATCCCCCTCCAACTGCACCCGGACTGTTTTTTTGTCAACATTGACAACAGAGCCCCTGCTAAAAGAGGAATTCAGCAGGCGCTCAACAACAAAAGCGCGGACGCCCTTTTCAGTAATAATATTCTCTTTTTTTGCCTTAATCAAAAAACTTCCTTTCACGCTTATCAGTCCCGTTAAACAATCTTATGGATTTAATGTCAAACTTTTTAAAACAACACGCTTGTTTCGGCTATAAACGAAACAGGCTTTGGATATGGCAATGGCTGTGTTTTTGATTGGAAAATTTGCTGGCTTTTGAATCAGCCGCTGATTGCAAAGAATCCCTGTATTGCTTCAAGGCCGTAATAAATTGCAACAGCAATAAGGATATACCGTATTATTCTTCCGCACAGAACCGCAATGAAAAATCTTTTCCAGTCGAATTTTATCAGTCCCGCTGCAATCCCGATAAAATCAAAGGGAAAGGGAACAAGGGCGCCAATCAAAATGAAAACAGTCCCGAGATTTTTTATGCGCTGCTTGAAATCGAAAATCATTTTCATCTGCACAGGCGAAAATTTTTCAATTACCCTGCTTCCGAAATAACCAGCGGCATAGCCCGCCATTTCTCCAAGCGCGGCGCCCGCTCCCGCCGCAATTCCCAGCAAAACAGGATCGAAAAGCCTCAGCCCCGCTATTGCAATGAAAATAATGTCAAACGGCAAGGGTAGCAGAACAGATGCGTTCAGCGCTGTTGCCACAAAAAAAATCCCGAGCAATCCGTATTGCAGCGCAATCTGCAGAAAAATGTCAGCCATGCCAATCATTTAGAAATAGGAGTTTTCCTTTTAAATTCTTTTTGTGCAGGCGAAAGCGCAGCCTATGGCTTTTAAAAAATAAAAAAATAGAAATTGCCTCTCGCTTTCGTTTTGACAACAATTTCTAAAAATTAGCCGCTACAGAACAAAAAACTCAGTATTGTTTTTTGTGTTTCTGATAGCATTCTTTGCAGTATATTGGCCTGCCTTCGGTTGGCTTGAAAGGAACCTGTGTTTCTTTGCCGCAGTCTGAACAAACAGCATCGTACATCTGCCTTGGTCCGCTTGAGTAGCCTCCGCCACCGCCACCGCCTCTGAAATTTCTATCATATCCCATTTTTTATCACCTATTGCAAAAAAAGGCTATATTCCCGATTTTTGCAATATACTCTTTCTAATTGCAAAGTTAAAAAAGCCTATGTTTTTGCTTTTTTTGCCAAGAAACAGGTTTTTAAAACAAAAGCAATCACTCTTTTTATAATAATAAAAATCTGTTTTACGAGTGGTTTTGTTTGGAATACGAAAAAATGCTTGACAGGCTTTACCTTTCTCTTCCCCAGGGAGCACTCGGAAAGGAGCGCTTTGAAATGCCCAAGGCAGAGTCATTTGTGCAGGGAACAAAGACAATAATAAAGAATTTTTCCGCTATTCTCAAGGCAATAAACAGGGACAACGAGCAGGCAAAAAGGCATTTGTTCAAGTACATTGCAAGGGAAACAGCCACCTCGGCAAACATAGAGGAAAGCAAGCTTGTCCTGAGCGGAAAATTTTCCGAAAACCAGGTAAACGATCTGCTGAAAAGCTATATCGAACAGTTTGTTTTGTGCCCAATCTGCAAAAAGCCCGACACTCACGTAATTGAAAAGCAGGGAGTAAAAATACTGAAGTGCGAGGCCTGCGGCGCCATTTCCTCAGTCAAGGGATTGTGATTCTTTTTTTTCGGGTGAAAAGCATTTTCCACAAAATTCATTCTTCGGGAACAAATTTTGTGCTTGCAGTATGCGACAGGGAGCTGCTCGGAAAAACCCTGAAGCGCGGAGAGCTTGAATTCAAGGTTTCGGAAAGCTTTTACGGGAACAAGGGCATTACAGAGGCAAAGCTGAAAAAATTACTGCATGAATTCGGAAACATTAATCTTGTAGGAAAGAAAAGCGTGGGAATCGCGTTAAAAGAAAGGCTTTTAAGCGAAAAAAACATAATAGACATTTCAGGAGTGCCGCACGCGCAGATTTTCCAGTTTTAAAAAAAGATTTTTTTTACGGGGATGAAAAAATGCAGAACAAGCAGGGAAACAAGGATACCGAAGAATTTGTATGGATACGCTTTCCAAGGGAAAAGGACAACGAGCAGTTTGCGCTCGTAACCCAGTTAATGGGCGGAGACCAGGTAAAGGCAAAATGCTCAGACGGCATTGAAAGAAGCTGCAGGATTCCCGGAAAAATGAAGAAAAAAGTCTGGATAAAGGAAGGCGACATTATCATAATAAAGGTCTGGGATTTCCAGCCGAGCAAGGCCGATGTGGTATGGCGCTTTTTGGGAAACCAGAAAGAATGGCTGAAAAGAAAAGGGCACCTGAAAAACCTGCCGCTTTAAATTTACAATCCGGCAATCGTCGAATTGCCGCCAACATTTAAAAACTATTTTTTCTATTTCTTTATTGTGCTTATTGGTATTATTTGGTTATTAAATGATATTGCTTTATATTGTTTTTGGGTTTTAATATGATTGTAAGCTGGTCTTTGCACGCAAAGCATATGTTTGCCGAGAGAGCTGCAAAATTCGGCATTAATTATGCCGAAATCGAGCTTGCAATCAAGAAGCAGGAAATAAAAATAAGCCTTGAAAGGAACAAGTTCAAGACAATCTTTGATATTCAGGGCGTGCTGTTGACTGCAGTGAAGATTGAGAACCCGAAATTTATTCATGTTTTGACTTTATGGGAATCAAACGAAACAGAGGCGGAAAAATGGAAAAAGAAATAAGCTGCCATTTGTGCGGCGGAAAGGCACTTTTGCATTTTGAGGATTTGGAATTGAACAACGGCAGGATTGTTTTAAAGGGATCGCCTTTTTACAAATGCCAAAAATGCGGGGAAGAGTTTGCCACAAGCGCGCAGATGCAGGGGCTTAGCGAACAGATAAACACAAAATTTGTTTTTGAAAGGCCCATAATAAATGCCGGGCGCAGCCTGGCAATTACCCTGCCTGCCGACATTGTGCAGTATTACAAGCTGAAAAAGGGCGGGAGAATAAAAATCATTCCCGAAAACAAAAAAGAAATGAAAATAACGGTTAAATGACAACTCTTTAAATCGAAATTGTGCCATCTGTTTCTTATGGAAAAACAAAAATTTTTATTGCAAAATCTTGTTCCTGAGGAGGAAACAAGGCGGATTTTTGCGCAGGTTTTCGACAAGAGCACAATCGAAACCCTTCACGCGCTTGCAAGCAGGGGCTATTTCAAAACAGTAGAATTCGTAATCAGCACGGGAAAAGAGGCGCATGTTTTCCGCGCAGTGGATTCTTCGGGAAGTTTCCGCGCAATAAAAATTTACAAGATTGAAACAAGCGATTTCCGGAAAATGTCGAAATACATTGAAGGCGATCCGCGCTTCAAGCGCATTAAGCAGACAAAGCGCGACCTGGTTTTTGCATGGACACGCAAGGAATTCAAAAATCTTGAACTGCTGAATTCTGCGGGAGTTTCTGTTCCATTGCCGATTGCTTTCAAGAACAATGTTCTCATAATGGAGTTTATCGGCAAAAAAGGAGAAGCCGCAAAAATCGTGAAGGAAGATTCTGTTCCTGCGGAAAAATTTTTTGATTTTGCAGTTGGTGCGCTTGCAAAAATGCTTTTTAATGCAGAGCTTGTCCACAGCGATTTTTCCGAATACAACATTATGAACAATTCAGGGAAGCTCGTTGTCATTGACTGCGCACAGGCAGTTCTTTCCTCGCATCCATTTGCAAAGGAATTCTGGCAGCGCGATTTGAAAAACACTGCAAACTATGTTTCAAAGCAGGGAATGAAAAAAACTCCCCTTGAAATAGAGGAAGCAGTAAAGGAAAGAAAGGGAAAATAGTTCTGCCATTATCCTATTTTTGCGCGCGCAATCCTGTAAAGCACGTGGTGTGCATAAACCTGCCTTGCCAGTTCCTCAACATAATGGGGCGGAGAATGCAATGCCTGCGCTGTCCTGTGGTAAAACTGGGCTAATTCTATTTCTTTTTCTTCCTGTGCTGCCCGCGCAGTTGCTGTTTTTTTTTCTGCATCCAGAAGCCATATTAATTTTTCTTCCGGCAGAGTTTGTTTGTCCGCCATTACTTTTTCGAAAAACTCCTCAAAATCCTGCATACGCCTTTCAGAGTCCTGCCTTAAAGAAACAAGCTTTTTCTTCAACCTGACATAACGAACGTTTGCTTTTAATGCCAAAGCGACTTTTTGTCCCTCACGGGTCCAGATTTTTTTGAATATTTCGCAGTCCCTTGTGGATTTTCTCAGAGCATCTTCCATCATGCGCATGTCTCTTGCAGATTCAAGGACACGCGTGGAAATTCCCCTTGTCATTTTTAAAAAACCCGGATATTGCCAGTATAACTCATGGTATATTTTCAAAAAGTCGTGTTCTCTTTCAAGCGAGGCAATTGCATAGTCTGCCAGCCTTACGCCCCAACGCGAATTTTCCAGGATAGAAGTCCATGCCCTGCTTGTTGCAGCCAAATACTGCTTTGCTATTCTGCGGCTTGTTTTAAACATTGCAACATACTGCCCGTACGCCCTTCGCAAAACCCTGGTGATTCTGCGCTTTATTTTCCACTGTTCTTTGGGAGTGTATGATTCGCGCCTGCGGGGCGGTTTTCTTCCAGGCCTTTCCCTTCCCGCCATAATATATTAAAGGTTATTTATGTAATATATAATTATACTT
>C687J35174_10003390_pt1 | contig 21939 bp, 24 predicted proteins | sample RifCSPhighO2_01_FD_35174 | JGI IMG/M metagenome (IMG submission 35174) | reverse complement strand
AACACCGGCACCGCTTCCTCGCAGAACACGACGTATACCAACGCCAACGTTCCTTCCGCCCCCACACTCTCCGGTGCCTCATACACCACGATGGTCATCACCAACAACGAGAACAGCAATCCGCTTTCAAGCCCCGCGACGCTCTTCGCCGCATACGTTACCTCCGCCGACGCCAACTGGAACGGCAAGTACGTGGCCGCCAACGGCAGTGCCTCCGCCTCCGCCGTCTGGCTCACCGACGCGCAGCTCACCTCGCTCACCCTCACCGGCATGGCCAACAACACCTCGTACACCATCGGGGTCAAGGCACGCAACGAGAGCAGCGTGGAAACATCGGTCGGCACGACAGCGGCTCTCTCGACTCTCAACGTCAGCGCCCCAACCGTCACTACCCAATCAGCCTCATCGGTCACCGCCACCGCCGCTACATTGAATGGCAACATCACTGCCACTAATGGAGCGAATGCCACAGTGCGCGGCTTTGCCTGGGGCAGCAATTCCGCACTATCCGGAGGAGACACCGCCACCACGACCGAGAACGGCTCCTTCAGTACCGGAACATTCACGGACACGTCTCTCACGCTCGTCTGCGACACCACCTACTACTCCCGCGCGTACGCCACCAACTCCGCCGACACGGGGCTCGGGTCTATCTCGGCCTCATTCACCACTTCATCATGTACTCCCACCGTCAGTGCTATCAGTCCGAACACCGCGACAAACTCCGACTCTGTTTCCATCACTTCCGTCACAGGCACGAACTTCGTCTCCGGTGCGACGGTGAAGCTCACCAAGGCTGCTCAAAGCGATGTCTCCTGTACCGGATTCACTTTCACCGACTCGACGACACTTTCTTCCGGCAGCTGTCCCATCACGGGTGCCGCCGTCGGGTCGTGGAGTGTCGTCGTTACGAATCCGGACACGTCTTCGGGGACACTGACGAACGGTTTTACGGTCACCTCTCCGTCTTCCAGCGATTTGACCATCAGCGATGCCGTGTCTGTCGTCGGTGATGTGACTGTGACCAGCAATCTCACCAAAGGCTCCGGGACGTTCGTCATTGACCACCCCATCGACCCGGCGGGCAAACTCCTCTACCACTCGTTCGTCGAATCACCGGACGCGCTCAATGAGTACACCGGCACGATTAAAATCGGGAAGGACGGCGAGGCGCGCGTACGCCTCCCTGATTATTTTGAAGCGCTCAACGGCGACTATCAGTACTTCGTCCGGCCCGTTGATACGCCGATGGGGGGCCTCTACATCAAACAGGAGGTGAAAAACAACACGTTCGTCATCGCGGGCGGGGTCCCGGGCGGAGAGGTGAGCTGGATGGTCACCGGTATCCGCCGCGACCCGTACATTCTCGCAAACCCCATCGTTCCCGAAGTGGAAAAAGGCCCCGGTCAGCTCGTGGACAAGGGAGAGTATCTCTTCCCCGGGTATGCTCCCCGGTGTTCGACATTTGTCGGGTGCGCGTGGGATGGCTTCAAACAATGGCTCCCGCTGGGGTTGTAAATGGTGTGTATAAATCAATAGGGGAGAACTTAGGGAGCGGTATACAATAGAGATACGAAGTATGAATAAACTCTCGCATTTCCTGCAATACCACAATGCGGTACCGCTCGCGATAGGGATAATCTTCCTCGGTGGTGGTATCACTTTTGCCGCCACCAATCCTGAAGCTATTTATAGCGCGCAGGAGCAGGTACTTTCGGTAGACAACACCTACATCGCGAACAAGGACCTCTCGACGTACAAACCTACGGTCCAGATCGTCAACGTTACCGAAGACACCGATAATTACTACGTCGCTTACGATTTCACAACCATTGACATAGATGAGTACGTTTGGAAGGACGTCACGAAAAAGATTACGATGACCGTGGCAAAAAGTTCCCTCGGACAGTACGACGACCTGGGTGTGTATGTGACCGAGCAACTCAGCCAAAATCTCAGTCACGAGGTGGATCGCTTGAAAGAAGTACAAGAAAAGGAGCGGACGCGCGTGTCGCAAAAGACGGTAGCGACCCTCTACGGCGGGCTCATAGGAAAGGTCCTCGACGACACGACTGAAACGCTACCGGGCTACACGCCGGTTGTCGCGGGTCCCCCGGAGCCGCCTGCGGAAGTCGCGGCTGTTGCGGTAGCTGTCAACACTGCGCCGCCGAGCAGCAACGGCTTAGCCCCGGGCACTATCCTTTCGGGAGACCCGACCGACAACGTCGCCCCGTCCGTCCAGGTACTTGGTTCTGTGACGCTGACGTTGCAAGAAGGCGACCCGTATGTTGATCTCGGTGTGGTAACTTCCGACAATGTTTCGTCCGATGCCGTCAGCCTTACTCTCTATCTCAACGGGACGAAAATGGGCAACCTGAATATGGAGTCGGCACAAGCGGGAGAGTGGACGATAACGTATGAAGCGCGTGATGCGGCCCGTAACATCATGAGAGTGGAACGGCATATCACTGTACTTCCCCGCGCTGCTACTCCTGTAGTTGAGCCGGCGGCAACAACGACACCGGACACATCTACATCAACGACGCCGATAACCACGCCGGATACCACTCCGACAACCGATACTACGCCCGCAGCCGATACGTCTTCGACCACACCAACCACGACCCCGGCACCTGCTCCCGAACCTGCTCCGGCATCCGCACCAGAACCTACCCCCGCTCCTGAACCCACGCCCACCCCTGCTCCCGAACAGCCTGCAGCGACGCCAACTCCGCCGGCCGAGACCACTCCCGTCCCGGCAGATACAAGTGTGGCATCCCCAACTCCCTGATGAGGAATACGTTGCGGGGAATAGTGTAGAATGGCGAGCATGACACGAATAGCAATAAACGGTTTTGGGCGTATCGGGCGGGGATTTTTACGAGCGGTCTGTCAGAACAAGCAAGCTTTGGGCAGGAAGGAATTCGGGGTTGTCGCCATCAACGACCTGGCATCTCCGGAGAACCTTGCTTACTTATTAAAATACGACACGGTCTACGGACGTGCTCCGTTCTCTGTTGCGGTCGCCGACGGCGGCCTGCTCGTGGACGGAAAGAAGATAACGCTCTCCGCCGAACGCGAGCCGACCAAACTTCCCTGGAAGGAACACAATATTGACATCGTCATCGAATCCACCGGACTTTTCACGGATGCAGAAAAGGCGAAAGTTCACATTGATGCCGGAGCGAAGCATGTCGTCATCACGGCACCGGGCAAAGGCGAGGGCGTTGAGACCATTCTCATCGGTGCGAATGATGAGAAATTTGCGACCTGCGGTCCCATCACCTCCAACGCCTCCTGCACCACGAATGCCGCAAATCCGCTCGTCGGTATTCTCGACGAGGCCGTCGGCATCGAACGGGCGATACTCAACACGACCCACGCCTACACCACAAGCCAGAGTCTCGTCGACGGCGGCAAGGCGAAAGACTTCCGGGAGCAGAGGGCCGCGGCACAGAATATGGTGCCGACCTCGACGGGTGCCGCCAAAGCGACCGCGCTTGCATATCCGCAACTCAAAGGAAAATTCGACGGTGTTTCGGTACGCGTTCCGGTGGCGAGTGGCTCGCTCGTCGATGTCACTTTCGTATCAAAGCGGCCGACGACCGTGGAGGAAGTGAACGACGCGCTCCGTAAGGGCGCATTAAGTGACCGTTGGAAGCGCGTATTTGCCGTTTCCGACGAACCGCTCGTCTCCTCGGACATTCTGGGATTGCCGTACGGTGCGATAGCCGACCTCGCAATGACGAGAGTCGTAGACGGCACGCTCGTCAAAGTGATGGCGTGGTACGACAACGAGATGGGCTATGTACATACACTCCTTGAGCACGTTACCGAAGTCGCGAAGAAACTTTGATTATGAAAGTATATTTTGGTGCTGACCACGGCGGGTATCAATTGAAAGAGAAATTGAAGCCGTTCGTACAGTCTTTGGGGCATGAGGTGGAAGACTGCGGAGCGTTCTCCCTCGACATGAAAGACGACTATCCCGTGTTCGTCATGGCGGCGGCGCGAAAGGTCGCTGAAGATCCCGAAAACAGACGGGGAATCGTGATTGGCGGATCCGGACAGGGCGAAGGGTTTGCCGCGAACCGCATCAAGAAAGTTCGTGCCGTTGTCTACTATGGCGAACCGGCCCGTAAACAGATAGATGCTGACGGCAGAGAGCTCGATATGATTACATCGACGCGTGAGCACAACGATTCGAATATTCTTTCGCTTGCCGGTCGCTTTCTTACGGAAGACGAGGCAAAAGATGCCGTGCAACGTTGGCTCGCGGCTTTGCATGACGGGGCAGAACGTCATACAAAACGCCACCGAATGCTCGACAAATTGGCCTAAATTAGGTATCCCCAGCCGTTCTGTACAGAACATCCGTAGGGGTTATAATCGCCCCATGAGTGAGATGCAGTTCCAGACAGACAATCAGAATGAATTCGGTAGACCGCCTGAAGCTTCGGGCTCTGATATCAGCGGGATGCTTATCAAGTGGGGTATTGCGTCTTCACGACAGCAAGCGGAGTACGTCCTTATCGGGATTGCCGTTGCTGTTTTCGTAATTGCCGCATTTATCTACTTCAGTGGCTCAGGAGCGTCGGACGTCCCGACTACGCCGAACTGGGGAACCCAGACTAATTAGCGAAGACAATAATAAATTTTTTATGTACTCTCGTGCACAAACATCCCGCGGTCTTGCCCTGAGTTCCTCGAAGGGCTTCACGCTCATAGAACTGCTTGTCGTTATCGCAATCATCGGACTCCTCTCATCCGTCGTTCTCTCGTCCCTCAATGGCGCCCGCAAGAAGGGTCGCGACGCCCGCCGCATGGCGGACCTTAAGCAATTGCAGGTCGCCATGGAGATTTACTACGGACAGCAAACGGTGCCGGCATATCCCGCGTCCATCGCCGCTGCCGTCAGTGCCGGAGCGATTTCGGTAGCACCCACGGATCCGGGGACGAACGCATCCTACTCGTACGCCGTAAAATCGGATAGCCAATTTTACTGCCTTGGTTCGACTCTTGAAACGACTCCGCTCCCTGTTTCATCCTGCAATATCACTTCGACAGGCCTCAACGGCGCAGCGCCTGCCGGTAATTACGTCGTCGGTCCATAGTACGTCCTCATGATCGAAGTTGTCCCGACCAGCACCTGTCTGCCTGATTTCGCCGTGCGGCCCGGGTTTGCGTTATACTCTTGAGAATGAACGAAATACGGATAGCCCCCACATGCGTTCCGATGTCGGAGCGCGACTTGGCGGTTTGTCGGGACCAAATCGTCGACTTCGCACCGGCAATTCACATTGATGTTGACGACGCCGTATTCGCGCCCTTGTTCACATGGCCATACTGCTCTCCCGGTTCGTTCGACACGTTCGATCTTACGAGCGTGAAGGGACTTACGGCGGATGTGCATCTCATGGTACAAAAGCCAGAGTCGATAGGACTCGAGTTTATCCGTGCTGGCGCTTCATGCGTCATGGGTCACATCGAGACATTTCAATCGGCAACAAAAGCACAGGATGCGTTGAGCGGGTGGCGAAGTGCGGGAGCGTCCGAGGTGGGCCTCGCGATTCTTTTTCAGACTCCGCTTGAGGGCTTAGAATCTTTCATTTCCAACTGCGATATCGTACACATGATGTCTATTGACAGGATTGGGACGCAGGGAATTCCATACAATCCCTCGGCGCCCGCGAGGATTGCAGACTTTCACGAACAGTATCCCGACGTAACCATCAGTGTTGATGGCGGTGTGTGCGAGAACAACATCGTCGAGCTCGTGCGCGCGGGTGCGAGGCGTTTCGGCATTGGTGCGGCAATCTCCAAAGCAGCCGACCCCAAAGCTGCCTACGAACATCTCAAGTCCCTTGCAGAAAGTGCGCTAGAATAGGGCAATGGAAGCGCTCACGGATGCGGAAGTACGTGAACTTGAACAGCGTGCGCGTGCGATACGCGTGACCATCGTCGAGATGCTCGCTGCGGCAGGTTCGGGACACACCGCGGGGCCCTTGGGAATGGCGGATATTTTCACCGCGCTGTATTTTCACGTTCTGAAGCACGACCCGAAGAATCCCGACTGGGCGGAACGCGACCGCCTCATCCTTTCCAACGGCCACATCGTGCCCGTCCGGTACGCGGCAATGGCGCACGCGGGGTATTTTTCCGTGGAAGAGTGTCTCACGCTACGCAAATTCGGCTCGCGGCTCCAGGGGCATCCCGAGCGCGATATGTTGCCCGGCCTTGAGACGACGTCGGGGCCGCTCGGCTCCGGACTTTCGGAGTCCGCAGGCTATGCATACGCCGCGCGCATGGACGGCAAAGATTTTCGCGTATTTTGCGCGATGTCAGACGGCGAGCACGAGGAGGGAAATATTTGGGAGGCGATGATGTTCGCGGGAAAGTACCGGCTCGCAAATCTGGTCGGCATCATGGACCGCAACAACATCCAGATAGACGGGGACACCGAAGACATCATGCCGCTGGAACCGCTTCGCGATAAATACGAGGCGTTCAATTGGCACGTCATCGAGGTGGACGGCCACAACATCCCGCAATTCATCGCGGCGTGCGACGAAGCGCGTGCGATACACGAGAAACCGACGCTTATCCTTGCGCACACTATTCCCGGCAAAGGTATCCGCGAGATAGAGGGCGATTACCGCTGGCACGGTAATCCGCCGGGCAAAGGCCCGGCCGACAAGATTCCGGCGGACAAACAGGCGGAAGTATTTCTGGCGGAACTCCGGACGACGACTAACAACTAACAGCTACGAACTATAAACTATTCCCATGAAATCGGTACAAATACACAATGGATTTTTTATAGTCTTCGATAAGGGCGAGGAGGTAATTTCGGAGCTGACCCGCTTTGGCGAACGGGAAGGCGTCCACTGGGGTGTGTTTGAGGCTCTTGGGGCGGTTGAGAACGTGGAAATCGGCTACTATGACCGGGACGCCAAGCAATATTTTTTCAGGAAGGAAGACGACGTCTTCGAGGTCGCTTCACTCAAGGGCAATCTTTCCGAGGTGGAAAATGAGGGAGTGCTCGTGCATGCGCATGCGGTGCTCTCGCGCTGCGACGAGACACTTGGGACCATCGGGGGACACGTAAAAAGCGCGCGCGTTGCGGTCACGCTCGAAATGGTCGTTTGGCTTGTCTCGCAGCCGCTCACCCGTCTGTACGACGAGGATATCGGTCTTCGTTTGCTCAATCTATAATCATGATAAACCCCGACGCAAAACTCGCAGAAAATATGTTCGACAAGCCGACGATGGCTTCTACCCGTGAAGGATTCGGCAAAGGTATCGTCGAAGCGGGCACAGCAGATGAGCGGATTGTTGTCCTCACGGCCGACCTCGCCGAATCCACGCAGGCGCATCATTTTCAAAAGGCATTTCCTGAGCGTTTCATCCAGTGCGGCGTCGCCGAGCAGAACATGGCGACGGTCGCCGCCGGCATGGCTCTGTACGGGAAGATTCCTTTTTTCACTTCCTATGCGACATTCTCGCCGGGGAGGAATTGGGAACAGATACGCACCACCATCGGTATCAACAACGTGCACGCAATAGTCTGCGGCATGCATGCGGGAGTCTCCGTGGGCCCGGACGGAGCGACGCATCAGGCACTCGAAGACATGGCACTGATGCGGACTATTCCGCATTTCACCGTCATATCCGCGTGCGATTCAGAAGAAGGCCGCAAAGCGACCGTTGCCGCCGCCGAGTTTGGAAGCCCCGTCTACATGCGGTGGGGACGCGACAAGACACCCGTCATGACGACTTCGGAGACGCCGTTTGAAATAGGGAAGGCGAACGTCCTCTGGACTCCGGAGGTTAAACCTCCGAAGGTTGCCATTTTCGCGACGGGCCACCTCGTCTATCAGGCGCTTCTCGCGGCGCGGCAGCTCGAGGGCGAGGGTATCGCGGTCACGGTCACGAATGTGCACACAGTCAAACCGCTTGACAGGGAAACCATTCTTCGCGAGGCGCGCGCCGCGGGCGCGGTCGTGACCGTCGAAGAGCATCAGATAGCGGGCGGATTCGGCTCAGCCATTGCCGAGCTTCTCGCACAGGAATGCCCGCTCCCGGTAGAATTCATCGGCGTGCACGACAAATTCGGCCAGAGCGGCGAGCCGACGGAATTGGTGGAGCACTACGGGATGGGGGTTTCGCATATCGCCGCCGCGGTGCGGAAGGTGTCAGAGCGAAAGCCGGTATGAACCGCGGAGAAGGCTTGAGACCGAAACAAAAGAATCCGGACACTCCGCGCAAAGATCTTCGCGTGAGCCATGAAGACCGATTTGACCCGCCGGAAAAAGAAGAAGCAACGATACTGTCGCGCCGGACTTTTTTGGCGGCTACGGCCGGAGCGAGCCTCATAGGTGTCCTTGGTCTGCATAAACTAGCGACTCAGGCGGACAAGACCAGCGGTCGGGAGGTTAAAAAACTCCGTGAGCGTGCTGCCACGCCACGCCACGCGACTTTTCTTGAGGCGAAGCCGGAGCCACGGCTGTACGAGACAAGCGAGCTGAGTGAATGCGACATTGACCCGTCGCTCGAACCGGTGCTCGGCTTCCATGGTAAGGCCGGCAAGACCACGGCTATTGATTTCAAATTTCAGCTTGCGCAACAACTCAAGGCGCAACTTGCAGGCATGGAACAAGGTGCGGGCGCCGAGTACGGCCAACACAACCCGGGTGTCCTTGCGGCGTTGGAAGATTTGTACAAATCGTATACGGGTAAGGACAGGGTCACTTTTGACACATACCGCAACGATACCGCGGCAACGATTAACAAACTGCGCCCACAGGTGCCATGGGAGAAACTTGAGAGGACATTTGCGCTGGGCAAGAATCAGGCAGCTCTCCTGAAGGCGCTCGAAGCGCAGCTCGACGGCGATGCCATGGTTGCCTATTCGATGACGGAACTTCTTCCCGGTGAGAACGGTACTCAAAATGCGCGGATAATGGATTTTTTACTGAAGAATGCGGGCAGGGATTATATCGAGCTTTCTCCGGCAGCCGGTAAAGAGCTGGCCGTCGGGCCGTATCGCTTATCGAACAAGGACCTGTATTGGGGACTTTCGGGGAAGGACGAGGCAATTCAGCAACGGGGGGCGACCGTGGTGGACCGGCTCCTCCGGCGTCCTGTTTTGCCGCCCAACGTCGCCACACTTCGCGGCGAGAGCCACTACCAGACGGCATACCTGTTGTCGCTGTACCACCTGTGCTTACTTGTCAAAGATATCGGCGAAGACCGCGCGGGGCGGGCCATACCGTATCTTTCTGAGATAGCGCCGTCAATCGCCGATTATATTCCGGTGGCGCACCACGGCCCCATTGAGGCCCGGGATGAATTTGTGAGGGTCCTGCGGGAAAAGCTGGGAGAAAAGCCGGTCATGCGCGGGGACGTACCCTCGTACGGGCAGCTCCTGCGACCGCAGCTGCAAAGTCGCGTGCACAAAGCGCAAAACAACCGCGCAGCGCTCAAAGGCATTACTAAATCGCGGTAGCTTGGAAGTCAGCCGGCTTTTTCGTGTACCACTCTTCGATTTCGGCGCGGGTGAGGAGCCTGGTCTGGGCCCCGACTCCCTGGACGACGGATGCGGCGTTTATCATCCCGCGCAATAGTGCCTCGCCGGCGGGTAATCCGAGGTGAATGAAAGAGACGGTCGTAGATGCGGTCGCGTCACCTGCGCCGGTGCGCGAAACCGGCGGCGCCGGGTCCGGATACATGGGCACATGCCACATCCCCCCTGCATCCAAAATATTCGAGCCGTTCGGTCCGTCGGTCACAACGACTACCTTTGGCCCGAATGCCCGGATTCCTTCCATGAGCTTCTTTACGTCGGTTTCTTTCGTCTTGAGAATAATCTGGGCCTCCTCTTTGTTGCAGAAAAACATCTCGGTAACGGCGTAAACGTCCTTCAACTCTTCGGCACCGAGCTTTATTTGGAACGTGCCGGGCTGGAAGGCGAGCTTGGTTTCGGGGTGCGCGGCGACGTAGGCTGCGACCTCGTGATGAAAATCCTTCGCGCTTTCTCCGAGCGAAGTGAGATAAATGTACTTCGGCGGCGTCTCGAACTGCGGCATCGAATAGGTGAACTTGGTCTGCTTGACCAGGATGGTGCGCTCCGCGCCGAACCACAGGACGTAGTGGTAGTTGGTCGGAAGTCCGGGCTGCGTCTCAACGTATTCGTCGGCGACGCCGTTGCCCGTGAGCGTCGAGCGGCAATTTCTGCCGTTTTCATCATCACCCACGCGCGCTATAAGGGCCGATGTAAGCCCTATGCGGGCCGCGGCCACGGCGGCGTTCGCCGCGTTGCCGACGGCGCGCACCTCGACGACCTCTTCGTACGGGACCTTGTCAGCGAAACGCACGCAAAGCTCGCGCGTGCCATGGTTCATCAATTCTTCGGCGTCTTTAAGCTTGATAAAAGCGTCGGTTGTAATGTCGCCGATGGCGACGAAGTCGTATTTCATTCGAATTATTGTATCACGTATTGCTTTTAAGACGGGAATCCGTATACTGCTGCCCATGTTAGCGCTTGAAGTCAAACCGCGAGTGGAGAATGAATCCGCAGATGCACTGCGCAAGCTTGGCGCCCTGCCGGCCGTTTTCTACGGTCCCAAGGAAGCTGCAACCGCAATTTCCGTGGATGCACGTCAGCTCGCTCATGTATGGCGCGAGGCCGGCGAAACGACTATCGTGACCCTGAAAGGCCTCGGTGAAGACAAGGACACGCTCATTCACGACGCGCAATTCCACCCCGTTACCGGTGCGCTTCTCCACGCCGATTTTTATGTGCTTGAGAAAGGCAAGAAGATTAAGATAAAAGTGCCGCTTGAATTCGAAGGAGTCGCTCCCGCGGAAAAGGCGGGCCACATCGTCGTGAAAGCACTCCACGAAGTGGAGATTGAAGTAGCGCCGGCAGAATTGCCGCATCACTTGGCTGTGGACCTCACGAAGCTCGTGGACGTCGGCGATCATATAACTGCCGCGCAAATTACTTTACCGCCAAGTGCCGCACTTATTACACATGGCGAAGAGATCGTCGCGTCCGTCACGGAGTTCAAAGAAGAGCCGGTCGAGATAACGCCGACGCCGGAAACCGTCATCACGACCGAGAAAGCTGCTGAAGCGCCTGCGGGCGCAGATGAAGGAGCCGCCGCAAAGGGGGAAAAGAAAGAAAAGAAGGAATAGGTCGTCTGTTATACTGACAGATTATGCGCTTCATTCGCGTCGGTCTTTTTATTGTACTTCTGTGCGCGGGGCAGGCACTCGTACCCCATGAGGTGCGTGCCGCGACGAGCATAGAGGAGCGTGCCGCGCTCCAGGCGCAGCTCGACCAGATAGAGAAGGACATCGCCAATAATCAGGGGACGCTGGGCACTCTACAACAACAGCGCACGACGCTTGAGCGCGATATCGCGATACTCGACAATAAAATACGGATTGCGCAGCTCCAAATAAAGAAGAGCGACACCACACTGACGCAGCTCAAGGGGAATATTATTGAGAAGCAGCAATCCATCGTTCAGGTGGATGCAAAGGTGGCACGGAGTGAGGCGTCGCTCGCCCAGCTTCTGAGGCGTACGCGGGAGATAGACGATCTGTCACTTGTACAAATGGCACTCGGCGAGAGCCTCGAGAAGTTTTTCCAGGATATAGACGATTTTCAATCCATTCAGCGGGCGCTCGGAGAATCTTTTATCGAGATGGCCGCTTTGCGCGAAGACCTATCAGGCCACAAAGCGGCACTCGAAGAAAAAGAGGACGAGGCACAAAAGGTGCGACAGGTACAGGTGCTTGCGAAGCAGGCGGTGCTGAACGACGAAAAAGAGAAGCAGGCCATCCTCTCGGCCACCAAGGGTCAGGAGAAGACATATCAGCAGATAATCGCAGACAAGAAAAAACAAGCGGCCGCCATACGCGCCGCGCTCTTCGGCCTGCGCGACACCGGCGCCATTCCGTTCGGTACCGCGTACGACTATGCGAAGAAGGCCGCAAGCCAGACGGGCGTGCGTGCCGCACTCATTCTTGCCATCCTTACGCAGGAGTCCAACCTGGGGGAGAATACCGGCTCGTGCTATGTGCGCGACCTCGCGACCGGTGCGGGGGTCGGTAAGAACACGGGAAAGGCGTTCGCGAAAGTCATGAATCCGAAAAATGATACGCAACCCTTCCGCACAATCACCGAGACGCTCGGACTCGACTGGACGACGACGCAAGTTTCCTGTCCTCAGTCGACAGGATACGGCGGGGCGATGGGTCCGTCGCAATTCATTCCTTCTACGTGGATGCTCTACAAGTCGCGGCTTTCGTCGCAGACCGGCGTTGATTTCCCGGACCCGTGGAACGCACAGACTGCCATCTTAGCGACCGGACTTCTCATGGAAGACAACGGAGGGGGCGGAGGTACGAAAACGGCCGAGCGCCGCGCCGCTCTGCGATACTTTGCCGGCGGCAATTGGAACAACCCGCGGTTTGCTTTTTATGGCGATAGCGTAATGCAACTCGCGGATAAAATTCAGGCTGAGATAGATATATTGGAATCAAAGTAGGATAGCGGGGCGATACCTTGCGTTTGCGCCGTCTTTTGAGTATAGTCATCCGACCCTCCTTCGCATAAAGCTCCGGACGGGCCAAGCATGAAAAAAGACATTCACCCCGATACCTATCGAATGGTCATCTTCGAGGATTCCACCTCGGGGAAGCGTTTTCTCATTGGTTCGACCATTGAAACGACGAAGACCGACAAGTGGGACGACGGTAAGGAGCGCCCCGTTGTTCAGGTAGAAATCTCAAGCGCCTCACATCCTTTCTACACCGGCACTGCGAAAACTATTGATACCGCAGGACGCGTGGAGAAGTTCAAGACAAGGGCAGCTACAGCAAAAACAAAGAAAGCAGCTTCGGCGGCGAGGAAAAAGGAAACAGCCAAATAACGTCCCTGCCCGCAGCCCCTCCCCACTTTTTGGTCCTCCAATCCCAAAAGTGGTGTGGGGAGCGCGCTATTATGCATACATGACGAACGAAAAACACATAAACCTCGAAGATTACGCGAGCGACCATCGTGTGGCCTACCTTGTTGCCGAATGGAAGAGGCTCTCTCAAGCGGAGAAAGATGCGGTTGAGCTCATCGAAGTTGACCCTGCGATGAAAGAGCTCGCCGAGAAAGAGTTGCACGACATAGAAAGCCAAAAAGACGTGCTGATGAAGCAAATAGAGTCTATCGTCGGAAATGACAACGAGCGCGAATGGCCCAACGAGGTAGTCGTCGAAGTGCGCGCCGGAGTCGGCGGTGATGAAGCGGCGCTTTTCGCCGAAGAACTCGCGGCCATGTATTTGAAATACGCCGAGACGGAGGGGTGGAAGTTTAAAGCACTCGACGAATCGAGGAATTCGCTCGGCGGGTACAAAGAGGCGCAGTTCGAGATAAAGGGCGCTGATTGTTACCGCAAACTCCGGTATGAGACCGGGGTGCATCGCGTACAGCGCGTACCGATGACCGAAAAGGCAGGGCGCACGCACACCTCTACAGCGTCCGTGGCGATTCTCCCGATATACAAACGCACGAAGATAGAGATAAACCCGTCCGACCTCGAAATTGAGACCAGTCGCTCCGGCGGCGCAGGCGGGCAGAACGTCAACAAAGTAGAGACGGCGGTGCGCATCGTACACAAGCCGACCGGTCTTGATGTGAAGTGCACGTCTGAGCGCTCGCAAGCGCAGAACAAAGAAAAGGCGATGACGCTCCTCATAAGCAGGTTGCAACAGATGCAGGATGAAGCCGCCGACCGCGAACGTGCGGCAGACCGCAAAGCGCAGGTGGGCACCGGTGACCGCTCCGAAAAAATCCGTACCTACAATTTTCCCCAAGACCGCGTGACCGACCACCGCATCAAAGAATCGTGGTCCAACGTGCCGAAGATAATGGGTGGCGCTATCGAGCCGATACTGGAAGCTCTCCATAAAGCCGAAAGCGGCGACGCAGAAGCTGTGTAAAGTTTTTCTACCTGTGACCGGGCGATAGGAGAGTGACCTGCACTTGACACTCAGTCAAGAGCGTGATACCGTTTGACTGGTAAATAGCAACCGCTAAATAGGCAACTTTCGAGAGGACTGAGCAACGCCTTCACACGATAGGATTGATTCATTCGCTATACTCGGTGACGATGACTGCGACAACCCGAAAGTTCGCGACCCGTCCAAGGCCGCGAGGCCGTTCCTGTACTTGGGTCTCGAGCCGAATGGCAGACGAGACTTCGACTGCAGCATGCTGATCGATGTCGGCGACATCAGGAACTACATCCGGAAGAGGAAGCCGACCAAAGCGCTCTTGGATTTGTGCAGAATGCTTGCCAAGTCCGGCGTCGCAATAAGCTCGTTCAGCGAGTACGACCTGGAGCCCGGCGACGAGTACGCGATTATGGTTCCCCGCGCCGGCTATATCTGGCGCGAAGGGGTCCTGTATTCCCCAATGAGCGGGGTCAATAAACCGGTCCCAGGCACCGTCGGACCGGTCAAATACAAGGAACCGCATTACGAACCGCCCTCTTACAAGTAGCTCGGGCAGCTACATGAAGGGCTCCGGCCAGATCTTCGCGATCTGGTCGGCTCTTTATATATTTATAGAAGTCATAGGACCGCTTGCCTCAAGCGCTCGTTTTTGTTAGTATCCTCCGCACATGTCTACGACCGATATCAAGACCCTTTTTGACGCAGGCGCGCATTTCGGTTATGTGCGCGCACGCCGTCACCCAACTGCGAGCCCGTACCTTTTCACTACCAAGGACCGCACCGATATTTTCGACCTTGAGGTGACGACCGTGCGCCTCGATGCGGCGTGCGCATTTGCCGCATCTGTCACGGCAGCGGGTAAGCAGGTCCTCTTCGTCGGCGGCAAGCACGAAGCAACAGGCATCGTAAAAGATGCCGCAGAGCTTGTGGGCGCTCCGTATGTCGCAGGCCGCTGGATAGGAGGCACACTCACCAATTTCAAGAATATCCGCAAACGCATCGACCGCCTCGAACAGCTTATGAGCGAGCGGGCAAGCGGTGCGCTGGAGAAATACACGAAGCGCGAGCGTCTCATGATAGACCGCGAGATTACCGAGCTCTTGGGTCGCTTCGGCGGGCTCGTAAAGATGACCGACCTGCCCGCGGCACTCTTCATCGTGGATACGCGTCACGAGAACACGGCTGTTCTTGAGGCCAATCAGCTCAAAATCCCCGTCATCGGCCTCTCGAGCTCCGATTGCGATTTCTCGCTCGTGCAGTATCCGGTACCGGGCAACGATACATCCGTGCGCTCCATCGCACTCGTCGCCGGCGCAATCGGTGAGGCCCATAAGGAAGGGAAGTCAGTGGCAGCCGCAGCGAAGAGTGCTGCGAACGTGAAGACGGAAGAAGGAAAATAACTCCTCTCCGGGATTTATACGGTATACCCCATGAGATAATTATTTTTGAAATTGGTCGTAGTATTCGGACTTTTTTATCTCACGGGGTATAATTACGCAGAAGTTTTTTATATGGCAACAACAGATGAAATAAAAGCGCTCCGCGACCAGACCGGTGTTTCTATCATGCAGTGCAAGAGGGCCCTCGAAGAAGCGGGCGGTGACGTCGAAAAGGCAAAGGTTATCTTGCGCAAGGTAAGTTCTGCCATTGCATCCAAGAAGTCCGACCGCGCGCTCGGCGCGGGTATAGCGGCCGCTTACACTCACGCAGGCGGGTCGGTCGTTGCAGCCCTCGTGCTCGCGTGCGAGACCGACTTCGTCTCAAAGAACGAAGAATTCTCCAAGCTCGCTTACAGCATCGCTATGCACATCGCCGCCATGGGCCCGCAGTTCATTTCGCGTGATTCCGTAAAGGAGGCGGATCTGAAAGCGGCGCGCGAAGTGTTCGCCGAAGAAGCCGCCAAGGTCCCGGAGGCGGCGCGCGCGAAGGCTATCGAAGGCAAAGTCGACAGCTACCTGCGCGACCGCGTGCTCCTCGAACAGCCGTTCGTGAAAGACCCAAGCATCACAGTCCGCCAACTTATCGAATCGGCGGTACAGAAATTCGGCGAGAAGATCGAGGTCGTGCGCTTCGAACGTCTTTCCGTCAAATAGCATATGACCATCTCTATAGGCATATTCTTGCTGTCACTTTTTTGCATCGTCGCTTTGTTTGCCGGGAAGTACTGGGAGCTGCGGAGTGAGCGGGTATTGCTCCCGGTGTGGCGCGAGAAGCTGGATATGCGCGCGCAGCAGCTCAAAGAACTTATGGACGCTGCGCGGGTGGATGTGGCGAAGCTCCCGCCGGAAGCTTTGCGTGTATCCCGCATCGCGGTTCATCAGCTCGCGTTAGGGTTTGCGGCGTTCGCGCGCACGGCAGAGGGGTATGCCCACCGCCTTGCGGATGTCGTGTCTTACAAACACCGTTTTGAGAAGCGTGATACGCGTTCCGAATTTCTGAAAAAGGTCGCGGAGCATAAAAGCGGTAACGGTTCGAATGAATCGGGTGGCAACAATACGACGAGTCAGCTATAGTGGACGCACGCCGGAGTAGCTCAATGGCAGAGCGTCCGATTTGTAATCGGCTGACGGAGGTCCGATTCCTCTCTCCGGCTTTATAAAAATGAGACTGAAAATTCTGTTAAAATAGGTACGTGGACCTTACCTATCATTCCAAGCAAGAATATAGGGAAAAACAAAGTCGAATTGCAAAAACGGCTTGGCAAAAGCGATACCTGACCTTCAAGTACAAGACTGAAACCAGAGTGTGCTCACGCCCTAGTTGTGGAGTCGTTTTTACAGTCGCCGCATATAATCCAAAGCAGTATTGTTCGCAAAGCTGTGCGGCATGTGTCGCAAATGCCCGACGTGGGACAAGGAGCCTCAAGACGAAGCAGAAAATTGCCGCAAGTTTGAGGGGTCGTCCTAATCCGCGAAAGGGAACGATACTTGTGCCTCGTATCGAAGTGACTTGTATTAGTCCTGCTTGCAATAAGAAGTTCTTTATAGAGCGATGGAGAAAGAGAAGATTTTGCAGTAATCAGTGTGCGATGGCCGTAATAGGTGGCCAACCTACGTCTCCAAAAGCCTCAAAAGGTAAAAATGGCATCAGAAAAGATATCAGTTCCACCATCAACTTTTACAGCAGATGGGAGGCGAACATGGCTCGTCTCTATACTTATTTGAGAATTCGCTGGGAATACGCCCCTAAGTCATTCAATATCGGCGGGCAAATGTATACCCCAGACTTTTTCCTCCCGGAAACTGACACGTACATTGAGGTTAAGAATTTTTGGTGGACATATTCAAAGATACGTGACGAGAAGTTCCGGATGCATTACCCAAATATTCGGCTCGAAGTCATTTTAAAAGATGAATATCTGAAGTTGGAAAAGCAATATGCGCGTCACATACTGAAATGGGAATACAAAAATAGTAAATTGTAAATGGTGGCTTGATGGGTTACAGTGGCAACGCGTATGAATCTCCCAAAAGAGTACTGGTACTTACACGTAGGCCGTGCGAACGAGCTTACGGGTCGCGACCGCGTCATCTACCGTTTCTTTGAAATGCTGCCCGGACTTCTCTCTATCGGGACGCTTCTCCTTTTCGTCGCTCTTTCATTCCTCGTACCTGTCTGGGCTGCGTATCTCACGATTATATTTTCCATCTACTGGCTCTTGAAGACCGTCTATCTATCGGTACATTTGAGGCACAACTTCAAGCGAGTCCGGCATAATCTGGGCATTGATTGGAATGACCGCCTGAAAAATATCTCGCACGGAGACGTTCTCCACCTCGTCATCTTCCCGTTCTATACGGAGGGATACGAAGTCGTCGCTGAGAGCGTGCGGGCCCTTTTACGCTCCAGCTGGGACCACAAGCGTATCGCGGTCGTCATCGCGGCGGAAGAGAGGGCGGGGAAGGAACAACGGGCCGTTGCCGACCGTGTCGCGAAGGATTTCGGAGACAAGTTCGGGGCCTTCATCGTGACCGAGCATCCGGCGAACGTGACCGGCGAGATACCCGGGAAAGGCTCCAACATTTCGTACGCGGCCGAGGAGGCGCGCGTCAGAATTTTGGACGCACAAAATATCCCGTATGAAAAAACGCTTGTTTCGGCATTTGATATTGATACGGTCGTCTACCCGCAGTACTTCAGTTGTCTCACCTGGCACTTCTTGACATCGGAGAGGCCCGAGAGGACATCGTTCCAACCGATACCCCTCTACAACAACAACATCTGGGACGCCCCCATGCTCTCCCGCGTCATCGCGTATTCGAGCTCGTTCTGGCAGATGATACAGCAGGAGCGGCCGGAGCGGCTCGCGACCTTTTCCTCGCACGCGGTGCCTTTCAAGCCTCTTCGCGAAGTAGGATACTGGCAAAAAAATGTCGTCTCGGAAGATTCACGTATCTTCTGGAATCTTTTCGTACGGTTCGACGGCGATTACGACGTCGTTCCGATGGCGTACCCCGTTTCCATGGACGCGAACGTCGCGCCGAATTTGTGGGGAACCGCAAGAAATATTTACCTCCAGCACCGGCGGTGGACATATGGCGCGGAAAATATCCCATATATTCTTTTTGCGTTCCTCAAAAATCCACGCATACCGTTCGGGAAGAAATTGCGCGCGGCGTTCGTACAAATTGAGGGCTTTTGGTCTCTGACGACCAACCCGCTCGTGCTTTTTGCCGTGGGGTGGATGCCGCTCATCGTCGGCGGACGTGCCTTCAACGCAACCGTCCTTTCATATAATCTGCCGCTCGTTGCGAAAGGCTTTTTAACGGCTTCGCTTTTCGGGCTCATCGTATCCGCTGCGATAGCAATGCAGTTGGTGCCTGAGCGCCCGCGCGAGAAATCCCGCTTCCACAGCCTTATGCATTTTCTGCAATGGATGTTGGTCCCGCTCACGATGGTCATCTTCAGCGCGATACCGGGCCTCGATGCGCAAATACGCCTCATGCTGGGGCGCTATTTGGGATTCTGGGTGACGCCAAAGACCCGAAAAATATCGGCACCTGACGTTGCCTGAGGGGGCCTGCCCCCACACCAACTTTTTCCAAAAAAGTTGGTGTGGGGGTATACTTGCCCGAATGCAACCGCTCTCGAAGCTAAAGCGCCGGCTCTACCTGTACGGGCTCATATCGGTCTTTATCCTCTGCTTGCCTGTCGTGTTGCTATACGCCAACGGCTACCGCTTTAAGAGCGGGGCAGGATTCGTGCGCACGGGGAGTGTCATCATCACAGTTGCCGAGGGGGGTGCCATCGTCTCATTGGACGGGGAGGAGGTCGGCACGTCCGGTTTTCTGCGGCACAATTTTTATGTGGACAATCTGGCTCCCGGGAAACATCAGGTCGTTGTGTTGCGTGAGGGTGATCGTGAGTGGCGAAGGACCCTCACCGTCGAACAGGAGCTCGTGACCGACGCGCAGGCGTTTTTGGTGCCCATGAGCATCGTCCCCGCACCGCTCGTTGACAGCGCAAAGGCTCCCACGTCAACGACGACGACGCCGCATGCGACGTACGAATCGTATCGCACGGCGTTCCTACCTCCGAAGAAGGCGGCGACTTCGACGCCGGTCGTCGCTCTACACAATCCCGAGAGCGAAGGACTCTCCGTCGATGACGGCAATGTCCTCGTACGCTGGACGGATGCAGGGATTGTCCCGCCAAGCCGTTATTGCCCGAGCCCGTCGGTTTGTGTCGCGCTGATACCCGTCGAAAGTGGTCAACAGAATACGGCCAGAGCGGAATTCTTCAGGGGAGGCGTCGTCTATGCGACAAAAGAGGGCGGCGTTTTCTTAAGCGAAATAGATATACGTCCCGAGCCGCTCACCGTACCGCTCTATCCCGTGCGGGGCGCCGATTTTCGCATCGTAGACGGGCACCTCATCGTAAAAGACGGCACCGCTTTGTACGAGATAACGGGACTCTAGTGCGATATACTGCCGCTATGAAGCCCGGTAGTATCCATCCCATATCGTCCCTCATCCGTGAGGCAAACCGCATCTTTTTCGACATGGGTTTTTCGTTTGCTGAGGGACCACTTTTGGAGAGTGAGCGATACAACTTCGACATGCTCAATTTCCCGAAAGATCACCCCTCTAGGGACATGCAAGACACTTTNTTTATCAAAGGCGAACAAGGCAACGTGTTACGCACCCACACTTCAAATGTCCAGACTCGCTATATGGAATCACAGATGAAAAAAGGAGTACCTCCGCCATATCGGGTTGTTTCGCTAGGTAAAGTATTTCGTAACGAATCGAGCGACATGGGGCATGAATCCGAATTCTTTCAGATCGAGGCACTTGCCATCGACAGGGACGTAACAATGGCTAATCTGAAAGACACGCTGCAAGCGTTCTTTCGCGGCATATATGGAGGGACGTCGGTGGAGGTGAGGTTCCGTCCGAGCTTCTTCCCATTCACCGAACCGTCGGTCGAAGTGGACATGCGCGTATCAGGTGCGCACATCCCGGAGAAGCTCCGAGACAAGTGGATGGAAATGGGCGGCGCCGGCATGGTGCATCCGAATGTGCTCAAAAATACGGGAGTCGACCTCGAAAAGTATCAGGGATTTGCGTTTGGGTTCGGTATCGACCGTCTCGCCATGTTGAAGTGGGGCATCGACGACATCCGCCTCATGCACTCCGCTGACCTCCGCTTCATCAATCAATTTTGATATGTCGCTCCTAAGAAAAATCGGATTCGGACTGCTGGCAGTCGTAGCGTTATTCGCTTCGACCAACCTCTATGTCTACATGTCTACACCTCGCTCGATCCAAGACGTACCGATAATCGTACGAGATGCCTATGAAACTCGAAAGATATCCAATGTAAGTGCTTCAAACATTACCTATTGTCGGGAGTATTTTTCTAGGTCGTATCGTGTAGGATACCCAACCGGTATAGCACCGTTCGTTTCTAAATATTCGATGCACGGCGATTTAATAGGCGAAGAGCAAAAAAGCGACCTTGTGACAAACACTCGAGGACGCGGACAACTTATGTTGGCACTCCTGGGCATCGCGAGCGGGCTCTTTCAGTGTAAAGAAATCGCAACAAAATAAGTATGAAAATCTCGCGCGAATGGCTCCAGAGTTATTTTGAGAAACCGCTGCCGGATGCCGCGGCGCTTGGCGACGCGCTTACCTTCCACGCGTTCGAGATAGAAAGCGTCGAAAATGATGTGCTGGATGTGAAAGTGACGCCTAATCGCGGGCATGATTGCCTTTCGCATCGCGGCATCGCGAGAGAGCTTTCAGCAGTTCTCAAAATGCCGATGAAGGTAAATTACGGTGGTGCAGCGCCCTTGATTCTTGAGCCGAAAACAGATGCACTCAAAGTCACTGTAGAAAATTCGCAGCTCTGCCCGCGCTTCGCCGCCGCATATATCACAGGAGTCAAGGTAGGGGCCTCGCCGGAGTGGCTGCGCACGGCGCTTGAGAGTGTCGGCCAGAAAAGTATCAACAACGTCGTGGACGCGACGAATTACATAATGTTCAACGTCGGCCAGCCGCTCCATGCGTTTGATGCCTCCAAATTGAAAATGAAAAATGAAAAATGGAAAATTGTTGTCCGTAATGCAAAAGCGAAGGAAAAAATGATTGGGTTGGACGACAAAGAGTACGGCTTGTCGGCATCCACGCTCGTTATCGCCGACGGGAATACGGGCGAAGCGGTAAGCATCGCAGGCATCAAGGGAGGGAAGCCGACGGGCATAGATGAAGCCACCACCGCTATCGTGCTTGAAGCGGCCAATTGGGACGGCGTGACGATACGTAGGGCTTCACAGGCGCTGAAGCTACGCACCGACGCATCAGACCGCTTTCAACAAGTTATCTCGCCCGAGCTTGCGTCCTACGGCCTCAAAGCGGCGGTCGACCTTATCGTGCAGGTTGCCGGTGGAGAGGTGCAGGGGTTCGTTGACGAATA
>C687J35174_10003365_pt1 | contig 22018 bp, 28 predicted proteins | sample RifCSPhighO2_01_FD_35174 | JGI IMG/M metagenome (IMG submission 35174) | reverse complement strand
TTTTGCTTCTCCAACACAGAGGTTGTATAATCTGCTCTTATTTTATCAACAAAAACACCAATAACAAAACCTAAAAAGAAGATTATCAAAGTAATTATAAATGCGGCTATATACTTGTTTGTGCTTAGTTTTCTTTCCATTTTAATTTAAATTACTCTGTTTATTTATAAGTTTTCTGATTGTGTAATTTATTGCGGCTTATTATTTTCCTTGGCACCATACCACTTATAGCCTCTCTCAAATAGAACACTGTAAACAACGGTAATCAAGACGAAGGCAATGAATATTGGATGAACAAAGAGATAGTATGCTAAAGACTTTACAGATCTCCCGTAGGCTGTGAATTTCTCTTTTGCGATTTTGTGGGAATAGACGAGAATTACTATTGCAAATATTATTGAGAACGCTACCATTGAATAATTCATAAATTTTAAATCTAATACATTAAAGTTAAATTCAAATGCTTTTATTAAAGGAACAACATCAAAATTTATGGTGTAGAGATTATTAAAGAAGTTTGTTATTGATACCCTAATATCATTCAAGAAGACCATAAACATGGAGATTGTAAGAAAGGGAAGTATAATCATTGTGGGCATTCTTACTAAACCAAAATCCCCATAACTTTTGTTGAACATTAAATCCTTGTGTTTTATGCAAGTCAAAAAACCGCCCTTAAACCATCTTTTTCTCTGATAGAACAACCCTTTTAATGTGCCAGGTGGGATGGTATAAACTTCGGCATCATACGTCTGTAGAATCCTATAATTCTTTTTTTGTATCCTTAAAGCTATTTCAAGGTCTTCTGTTATTGAAGTTTCATCATAGCCGTTTAATTCTTTTAAGACAGATGTTCTATAAACTGATAAAGGACCTGGTGTGACATGGATGCAATTGATGTTCCCATTTAACATTCTGTAAAAAATATAAACAAGATACTCGTAACACTGCATTCTTTGAATGATGTTTTTTGGATCTTTTATTTTCATTGCAGGGATAACTGAGGCGATATCATCATCTGTGAAATATTGCAATAGATTTCTTACAGCATTTTTTTCTACGGCAGAGTCTGCGTCCATTGTCGCAGTAAAATCTGAATCAACTAATTTTAAGGCATTATTTAGAGCATTTGCCTTGCCCCCATTCTGCTGATTGACTAAAATTATATTCGAGTTCTTTTCTGCTATCTCTTCTGCAATTTCTTTTGTTTTGTCTTTGCTGCCATCGTTAATTACATAGATTTTCAGTTTGTCTTTTGGATAGTTTAAGTTTAATACGGAGCTTAATGTTGCTGCAATGGTGTCTGCCTCGTTGTAAGCAGGGATTAAAAGAGAAAATGTTGGCAGCGTTTTCCAATGCTTTTTTTTGGGTTCATTTTTGTCCAACAAGGCCAATAACCAGAACACATTAAAGTATAGTGAAATAAAATAAACTAAGGCTAATACTATTTCTGAAAAGGATACGACTACCATTAATTCTTAGCTATTCTTTAAAGTTATAAAGCTTTTGTAGGATTAATTCTTTTGTGTGGTCTGCCTTTTATTTCCCACTTTAGTTTTACCACTTGGATAGTGCTTTAGCTATCGTTAGACATTTGCCTAATCTCCGAAAGAATATCTAACTTTACTGATTCATAATCTGTAATAGTGTTTGTTAAAAGATTGCTAAGATCAATTTTCCACAAACCGTGCATTTTATCTAACCTTTTTGTAAAAAGATTAATATCAAATTTTAAGTTGTATAGCGCCAATTTCCGATTTATGAGGCTTATGTCTAACTTTGTTTTTCTTTTTTTTAATAAGAACCACAGGTCATAAATATCTCTTGCTTTTTCCCTCGTGAAGATGGCTCTAATCTTTTCAGCTAAAATTTCAGTTTCAGGCATGACAATAACGTCAAAAGTTGGTATCTCTTTGTAGAGAGGAATAATTGATTCATTTATTGGGTCCATTATGGTTTTTTCTCTTAAACTTATATTCAAGGGTATGAAACTTTGTGTTTCTTTGCTTCCATTGTATAAAGGACCATTTATTAAAAATCTTAAATTTATTTCGTTTTTGAACTTTTTTGTTTCTTTTAATATGGCTCTTATCCCAAGCAAGTTAAGATTAGATATTATTTTTTCTGATAGTTTCTGTATATTGATTTTTTTAATTAAAGTAAAATCCAGATCTTCTGAAAACCTGTCAAGCTTATAAATTTTATACAAACATGTTCCCCCTTTAAATACCAGTTCCTTACCTGCAATGGAATATATACTAAAGAGCATTAAATCCTGTAAGTAATCTTTCTCGGTGTTTGACAAAGAAATTCCTTTCAGTTCCGCTATTCTTTCTAAATCTTCACTAGGCAACATTATTTATTACCCTCCATTTCTTATTCCTTTCCTCATTCGCTTGAAGAGAATAGTCTAAAGTAACATATTTGGCATCGATAAAACCTTTTAATTCTTTATAAAAATCAAACCCCAGACTATCGAGAAGAAACCCAAATCGTTTAATCAGGGAATTATTTTTTATTCTCAATAGGTAACTAACAAGTAATTTTAAGTCCAGATCATTTACATTGCTTTTTACCATTTCACTTATCTCTGAAAATGATATTTTTCTAAGTAAAGCCGCATCTATCAATGCTTTTTCCTTTTCCGCAACAAAGATATTGGCACCATTATAATTTTCTTTTTTGAAGCCGAAGAAATTTTCAGGCTTTATTCTTATAAAAGATATTTCTACATTTAGGACATTAATCCGTCTTACTTTTCTAGGTTTTGTTGATACTATCGAGATAACCTTAGGTAATTGTTCAGTCAAATGGTGGTAATTCAGAGCAGACCATAAGGAAATATAAGAAGGCCATGTTATATGACTTGCAATCAAGAATGGGTCTTTTTTTGTGGTATAACTGTTCCTTTCAATTTGAGTTATTATGCCCATTTTTTTTAACCTGTGTAGAACCAATCTTGTATAACTACTATTTTTGCTTATTAGCCGCTTTAGAGTATTTACATTGAGGATTATATAACTATCTAGAACTTTTATCAAATTATATCTGGTTAACTTTTTAGTTATCATTTTTGATAACCAAGGCGTATCAGAAGTTTATAAACTTTTCGATGGTCGGTAGTTATCATTTTTGATAACCAAAGCGTATCAGAAGTTTAATGTAAATTCTGCCCCATATTACCCTTTAAACTGAAAATTTTTGCACGCTTAATTTTTATCTCGTTCATTTTTGTCAATCCTTGATTATCTTCCAGATTTCTAACTTATCGTTTTTGTAGAATCTTACTATGTTCTGGCTGTTTTTCAAGATAAACAATAAACCTTCATCGTCTGTTTTCCATAGTTGATTTTTAAGCTCTGAATCAATTAAAATATAGTTTATATCATATTTGCTTACGATCTTGTTAAACTCATTAATATCTCTTGTCTTGAAGATTTTATTTATGTCTTTTAGTCTTTCTTTCATATTAGGAGCTAAAAATGTATTTGAGTCTGCTATATTCTTTCTTTCTGAGAAATAATTTATCCAATACCCTCTTGGGGGATCAGATAAAACCACAGAATCTTCAGGAGAATTTTCTTTCAGATAAGTTAATCCATGAATAATCTTTTCATCTGGCAGGCTTATAATATTAAGAACAATAAAGTTAAAAGTAGAAAGGCAAATTCCAAATAAAATGGCTGCAACTGTAATTATTTTTAAGATATTTGAGTTCCATTTTTTGTTATGTAATTTTAGTATTCCAACCGCTGCTAGAATTGAAGCAATAGGCGTAAACACAAGCAATAGCGAGGTTGAAAATAGTGAAAATATTAACAGCAAACTAAAAGAGTAAAATATTTGTTTGTAGTAAGAATTATTTTTCCATAGGTGCTTTAACGCATAAACAGAGGGAATTAATAAAAATAAAGATAAGCCTGGATAAAAGCCGAAATCAGAAATTATCTGGTTTAAAACTGAGAATGGATTAATATGGGCATTTCCACTAAGGTTAGACATAAGGAATATTGCATAAAGGATTACTGTTAAAAAAGATGGAAAGACATATTTGAGATTTTTTCTGTCTTTGTGCAAAAGAAAAGATGATAATATTGCTATTGAAAAAATAGCTATCAATGGACTTATTAATGGAAATATAAAAAGTATAAATGATAATAATTTAAATTTTGATTTTAAGAAGAGATAAGCTGATAAAATAATTAAAAATAAAATTAGAGAATTAAAAGACAAGGAATTGATAAATGCAGGAGAGATTATTAATAATATTACTGCGAGAAAGCTTGTTCTATTATTGAATTTTAGATGTTTTAATATTAATAAAAATAAATATACAGATAAAATTGCGAACAATAAAGATAATATTTTGTATAAGGCTAATAGGCTAACTGATGTGAAGTTACTTATTAAAGCTATAACTATCTCCGATAAATTAAAGGAATTATTCTGCCTTGAAGAGAAGCTTAAATTGTCTTTTATAATCAAAGAGGGATTCTTAAGAAATTCTTTTGATAATTTTAGAGATAAATAGGGATCATCTCCAGCAGGGTAATCTATAGGCCTTAGATTAAACAAAATTAATACTAAGATAAATATCAAAACTACAACTATAGCCTGATTTTTAGTTAGGCTAGCATTCTGTGCTATAGATTCTTGCTTCTTCATTTTGGAAAACCTCTTTGATGCATTTGTCGTGATAATTTAGCTTTTCAATGCTATAAAACATTTTGCCGTGTTTTGTTAATAAAATATAGTCCACACCATATTTATCTATAATTTTTTTAGATGCTGAAAATAATTCTGTTTTAAACAATGTATTAAGATCATCAAACCTCTCGGTTGTTGCTGGGGCGCTTAAATAATAAGTGTCGAGAATATTTCTTCTTCCAACAAAGTTAATTATATGCCCTTCTATTGGAGATGCTGCTACTGTTGATAGTTTTGAAGTTTTTTCTTTTAAGAATGTAAAGGCTTCCATTTCCTTGCTTGAAAATACATCTAAATTTGATGCTGAAACTATTGAAGGAATGACTGATGTAAATAGTGTTAATAATAAGACTAATAGAATAAATAATAATCTGGATTTATGCAGTTTTGTTTTTGAAACGTAAGTGAAAAAGACGTTCATTCCTAGAGAGGATAATACTGCTAAAGACAAGCCTAAAATCATAATGCCTATGTTGAAATCGATTAATTTAAACAATAAAAGAATAAAGGTTGATATTATCAAAGAAGAGATTAGAAATACTGAGGATTGTTTTGATTTGAAAACCCCATTTGAAATTCCGATTAAGCCGAAAATTATAGTTAATAGGCCTATTCCTGAGATTATTTCTATAATGTTAACTGATCTGAAATAATTATGCTTGATTTGATCGGGGATATTTTGGAAGATTGTATTAAATCCTATTTGAGATAGATCCTGCTTAAACAAAAATAAAACCGCTAATAAAGAGATGATAATAAAGAAAATAATAACTTCCTTTCTGTTTTCATTTATTTTTATGTTTACTAATTTTAATAACAAGGGGTAAAGAATAAAAGTTAATGTTAATATCAGAAATGATGGGTGTGTGAAAAACAATAATACAGATACTAAAATAAAATATTTTGAAACGTTCTTTTCTTTAGAAATTATAGTTAGGTAGATTAACAGAAACATCAAAGGAAGAGCCAGGGAATATACTGAAACCGAGTTTAAAGTCTGCTTAATAAATACAGGAGTAAAAGAATATAATAAAGCAGATAATAATGAAGCCCACCTGCTATTTGAAATTCTTAAAGATATTAAGAAAGCGATTACAGAGGAAAGAGCGAACAATAATGCGGGAATTACTCTATAGTTATAAGGAATAAATGACGTTGATGCTATAATGTAGTGGAATAAAGGCGGATAAGAGATTATTCTTCCTGAATAGCTTAATTCGTCATAATTTAATGGAAGAAGATTATTTTTTATTTTTTCTGACTGATAAAGATGGAAGTAAGACTCGGGGGATAAATTTTCGTATTGAAAAGAAAAATATAACCTGAATGAAAGAGTAATTACAAAAAGCAGGATTAATAGGGTAATTGTTTTGCGATCAGGCATTTTGCTCTTCCTTTTTTAATTCAGACGCTTCTTTAGTGTTTTCTTCACCTAATATTTTCTTGGCTTCTTTTTCTAATGATTCTAATACTTTTCCTTCAATCTTCTGAAATTCCTGTTTTAGATTAGTATCGGGGATGTCAAAATAATCAAAAAATTTCTGAGTTAATTTTAATAATCTCGTCCTGCCAAATTTCTCTGAGACGATGAAATCCAACTCTTTTAATTTTGAGATATGGTCGTATGATTTATTTCCCCTTATTTTAATTACTTCAGATTGTGTCATTGGCTGCTTATAAGCTATAACTGCTAAAGTTTCCTGAGTAGGGCGATCTAATTCTGCATCGGATATTAATGTTGATGTTAAATAATTAAAAGAACGCTTTAAACCTAATTTCCATTTGTCGTTTTCATTGAAAATTTCCAAAGCTGCTTGTTTTGAATCATAATATTTTTTTAATTCTTCTAAAGCTGTTTTTATTTCCTGGACTGAGATATTATGGCAATAAGGCAGAAACTCTTCTGGGAGCATAAACCTTCCTGTGATGAATAAGATAGCCTCTACTTTTAATCTTAGATCTTCGGTTTGTTCTTGAGCATTAATTTGATTATCCATTAAGTAAACAGAATAAGACCTAATTTTTAAAGGTTGTTATCAGATTTTTTAATTTCCGGGAGGATTACGTTAAGCCCTTTTATTCTTAAGAAATGCTTATCTGTAGTGATTAAAGACAAGCCTTTGTTTATACATATTGAAGCGATGAGAACATCTAACTTTTCTATTGGAGCTCCTTCTTTATTTAATTCTTTTTCTATCTCTGCACTTTTATGAGCAGCTTTTTCATCAAAGGGCAAGACTTCAAAATTTGTGAAAAACTCAATTACCTTCTGCAAATCTTTTTCTCTAGTTCCTATCAAAACCTCATTTAAGGTGATAGATGTTGTTGAAGTCAGTTCTGCTTTAAAATTTTCCAGAATAAACTTACCTAATTCTACATCTTTTAAAATGTGTATCGCTACTGAAGTATCTAAAACAGCCATTTAAACACCTATTTTTTGAAATCGTTTTATTCTTTCTTTCGTTTCAAAATCTATCAATTTTCTTCTTGTTTTTATTCTACTTTCTAATTCTTTATCATCTTTTAAAATACCCAAATATTTTTCTAATGGCGCAACCTTTCCATTAGACATCCTTATAATTACCTCACTAAAGCTTTCATCACCGTATTTTAGCCTTTTAAGTGAGTTATAAGCTTCTTCTGTTATTGTTAAGGATTTTATTACCATACTACATTTAAGGGCACACTTATATATAACTGTTTTGGTGGTAGTTTTAATGTTAGAAGGGGTATTTAACAAACTGCCCGTCTTTAACGGTTTTAAAGAAATACTCGTAGTATACGTCCCCGTTTTCATCAAAGCTTAATTTGCCAAAAACTGAATCATAATCTTCTAAATTTGTTAAGTAATCTTGTATGCAAACGTAATCTTTTTCACATTTAGCAAAAGCCATTGCTGTTAATTTGAAGCCTTCGTAAGACTCCGCTGCATAAGCATCTGGAACGCTATAGTAGACTGTTTTAAATCTGTTTGTAAACTGCGAATCTTTCGTAGCGTCAAAGGGATAAGTATAGACTAAACCCTCTGCTGCTTCTTTACCGAGTTTGATTAGTGTTGGATCTTCTGTAGAACGCATGCTTAAGAATTGTGCATCAATGTTTAGCTCTTTTGCTTGTTTCAAAATATTAGCATAATGCACTGCTGTCCCTACAATAAATATAGCTTCAGGATTTTCAGAGCCTATTTTTATTAATGACGTTCTGAAATCAGAAGTTTCTAATAAGAATCCCTCTTCACCAACAATTCTAACGTTTGATTGGGAATTTATCAATCCTTCTTTTAAAGATTCTTTGTAACTAATACCAAAGTCATTATTGAAATAAATTATCCCTAAACTGTTAATATTATTATTTTTTATAAACTCGGCTAATTTTGTAGTTTCAGACTTACTTGTAGTGCTAGTTCTAAAGGAAAGGTCATTTGGGGTTGCGTATTTATCTGCTGAAGAAAATGTAGCCATTTGTAAGATTTTATCTTCGGTAGTTAGAGGTAATACAGCTAAAGAGACTGGACTAGCAGCTGTGATTACCGCATCTATCTTATTAATATTCATTAACTTATGATAAGCGTCAATACCTCCTTTTGGGGTATAAAGGCTGTCTTCATAATAAACATCAAGCTTAAGTTCTGGATACTTATTTGAGATTTCTTCTCTTGCGATTTCTATCCCTTTTCTTGATTGCTCGCCATAATAAGCAGCTGGGCCTGATAAAGGGAGCAAAACTCCAACCTTTATTTCTTCTTCTGTTTTTGAACAACTTATTAATCCGAATAAGAGAATCATACAGATTAAAACTATTTTGATTAGATTTTTATTTTGTATTTTGATCATTGTTATCACTCCTTTAAGATAGCTATTGCAGTATATAACTCTTATTGCCTCTCTGGTGGGGTGTAAATAGCAAGATTTAAAAATGGTAAGATTAGATTCATTAAGATGAATTACGAAAATTTACTAGAGGAGATTGGGCTAACAAAAGGTGAGATTAAAGTTTACCTTGCCTTACTAAAGTTAGGCGAAACAACAACAGGTAAAATAATAGAAAGAGCAAATATCTCCAGTGGGAAAGTTTATCAGATTTTAGACAAGCTAATCAAGAAAGGCATTGTAGGGTATATCTTGAAGGAAAAGACAAGATACTATTTAGCATCTGACCCATCACGCATTTTAGATTACTTAAAAGAGAGGGAGATTAAACATAGGAAGCAGGAAGAAGAATTAAAAAAATTTCTGCCAGAACTTAAAACGCTGCAATATAAGTCCGAAGAGAAATATGAAGCTATAATATACAAAGGAGTGAGAGGAGTAGAGACGGTTATGAATAAGCTTTTTGATTATATAACAAAAGATGAGCCTCTTTTGGCTATGGGAATTCTCTCGCAAAGAGATAAAAAGTATAACCTTCTATGGCAAAGGTGGAATAAAGAAAGAGTGAAGAGGGGATTTCCATGTAAACTTATTTTTTCAGATAGAGGGAATGAACACTATACAATTTTAAAAAAACTGCCGTTTACAAAAGTGAGGGTAATAGAAGGTTTTACGCCTGCTGCTGTAGATGTAGTAGGGGATAAAACCTTGATCTTTACCCATGAAGAACCCTCTTGTATTTTAATAACAAACAAAGGAATAGCCACTTCATTTAAACAGTTTTTTGAGCAGTTGTGGAGGATTGCTAAAGATTAAAATAGAAAGATTTAAATAGTAAATTTATTGGATATTAGTAAAAAAACTACTAAAAATAGATAAAAATGCAATTAAGTAAACTAGAATCAGAAGCATATGAAAACCTAAGAAGGAATGGCGTCTTAATATTTAGAATTAAAGATATTTGCCTTCTGTTAAAAATAAACAAAATTAAGGCTTATAACATAGTAAAGGCATTAAAAATAAAAGGGGTTTTAAAAAAAATAGGGAAAGGATTTTTAGCGGTTAAAGGGGGCGATGAATTTGTAATGGCAACAACCATAAACCATCCATCTTATATCTCGTTTTGGACTGCTTTGAATTATTATGGTTTTAGCGATCAAACACCAAATAAACTCTTTCTTGTAACTACAAAGTATACAAAACCAATTAACAATTTTAAGTATGTAACCTTATCAAAAGATAAATTTTTTGGCTATACTAAGATAGGGGATTTAGTTATTGCTGAAAAGGAGAAAGCAATAATTGATTCATTACTCTTCCCAAAATATTCTGGCGGTATTAAAGAGGTAAGTAAAAGCCTCCAAGTAGCTTTAAAAGAATTAGACTATGAGAAGTTAATAAGTTATGCTTTTAAGATAAAAAGTAAAGTTGTATTAAGAAGACTTGGTTTTATTCTTGAAAGTTTAAATTGTAAAAAATATCTCAATAAAATTAAAAGAAATATAGGTAAAGGTTATGAATTGCTAGACCCAAGTTTAAAAAGAAGAAACAACCTAAACAAAGAATGGCTTTTAGATATAAACTACTAAAATGATAACCTTAGAAGAATTAAATGAAACAAAGGAAAAGAGAAAAACAAATAGCTATTATGAAGAAAAGGAATATTTGCAGTATATCTTTCTTAATGCTATTTCAAGATATCCCGAGAATTTTGTTTTTAAGGGCGGAACATGTTTAAGGATTTGCTTCGGTTTAGAAAGGGCTTCTGAGGATCTAGATTTTAGCACAGATCTAACAGTTAACAAGATAAAGGAGCTTGTTGGGAAATGCTTGAAGAGTTTTGAATTGTTGAACATAAACTATAAGGTATATTCTGAGAAGGAATTTGAAGGCAATCTAAGAATAGAAGTAAGATTTGAAGGACCTTTGTTTATTGGAAAACCTCACTCAACCAACACATTAAAAATTGATTTCAATAAAAGAAAAGTAAGATATAAGGTAACTAAAGTTATCACGAAATTATTCTCGGATGTTCCTTTATTTACTATAGTTGCAATGGATGAAAAAGAAATCCTTGCAGAAAAGATAAGATCTTTAATAAATCGCTCTGCATCAAGAGATATGTATGATATCTGGATGCTTTTAAGCAAAAATATTGAAATTGATAAAAAACTATTACTAGATAAATTAAGGGAAGAAAAAAGCGACATACATAAATTAAAATTTCCTTCCAAAGAAGAATACGAAAGAGATTTAATAAATTTAGTTAGCAATTATCCTTCTTATGAACAAATAAAAAAAGAAGTTTCAGAAATAGTAAGTAAAACTAAGAAAATTCAGTAGACATCTTTCAAATAATTTTTTGAACGATTATGGGGGATTGCTAAGGATTAAAATAGAAATCTTTAAATATTATCATTATAGGGATAATTATTATCATTATAGGGATAATATATTAAAATGGGGCTATTAAGAGTATTAAAGGAAAATGCACAGGTTAGAAGGCTATTTGGAAAGAGAGAGCTAGTTATAATTCAAAAGCAATTATTAGGGGTAAACCTAAAGGAATCAGAACGCACAAGGCTTTCGAGAGATATAAGGAAAAAGTTTGAAGTTATAGAGTCGCTTATGCCTTTTAAAGAAGAGTTTAGGTTAAAAAAGGGTGCTGAGATTAAAAAACTTATTTATGAAGCTAATGAAGTTATTTTTGAAAGCAGGTTTTTTCCTAAAATCAAAAGTATTTTATTATTTGGCTCGGCAGCAGAAAATAAACTAATGTTAACATCGGATATTGATATTGGGGTTGAATTTGATAAGATTACAAGTGAAGAAGCTATAGATTTCAGAAAAGAAGTTTTAGGGAAATTGACTGAAAAACTTGATATAGAGGTTTATAATTTACTTCCTGATAAGATAAAAGAAGAAATCAAAAAAAAGGGAAAGATATTGTATGAAAGGAAGGATAAAGGATAAAATTGAAGAGATTGAAAAATATTTAGATGAACTTTCAGAAATAAAACCAATGATGCTTAATGAATATGAGAATAACCTTAAAACAAAGGCAGCATGTGAAAGATATTTGGAGAAGATTATTGAAGCTGTTGTGGATTTAGCTTTTCTTATTATTAAAGATAAAGGCTTGGAAATGCCAGAAGATGATAACGCTACATTCGGAATTTTAGCCAAAGCAGGGATTATTGATGAGACATTAGCCAAAAGATTAAGAGATGCTAAAGGAATGAGAAATATATTAGCACATCAATATGGTAAAGTTGAGGATAAAATAGTATTTAACGCAACAAAAGAAATAGAAGCTGATGTTAATGAATTTATTGGGCAGTTATGGGGGATTGCTAAGGATTAAACCTGATAGTTCAGAAGGCTTTTAAGTAGTTAGTTTAAGAGGAATTTATGGGAAAACCTTCGATAAATGCTTTTGCTTTTTTATTGCAAAGGGGGGATATGCAAGCTTCAAACAAGCCTGAAGAGAGAAGAGGATTATACATAGATAGGTATGATAATAGCAGAGACTGGAGGTATAATGGGGTAGGGGTATTATCCTGGGCAAATCCAGCTGCTATTAAGGAAATAACAGGCTTAATAATTAGAGAACCTAAATTAATTAAAAGTGGGACAAAATTATTCATACCCTCCTTATCAGGGGTTGTTAGAATTGTTTTAATTGGAGATGGAACAAGAGTATTGTTTTCTGGAAATGAGCTAGAAGATCGTTTAGAAGGTATGGATTGTAATTTAATTAAAGGCCAAGAATTAATAATCGGGACAAGTGCTGAAGAGGCTTATGGTGTTAGAGTAAGAGTTTATCCATTATAGAATATTCTGCTTACTGAATTTACTAACTAAAATAAATATCAAAACACTTGTTAATAAAGAAGGCGCCCAGGCATTAATGCCAATTGTAAACCAAGAAATCAAAAGAACTATTGTGCTTAAAATTATGCTCCATAATGCTGCTTTTTTATTTGCTCCTTTCTCCTTGAATTTCATTATTTTTTTGATTTAAATGTCTATCCTAAGACGTGTAACTCTCTTACATATAGATGAGTAGAGATAATGGAAAAAGAAATGAAGGCTTATTTTAATCATTTATGGAAAATTGCTATGGCTTAAACCTTTGTAGAAAGCTTTAAATATAAGTGTGTATTGGGTGTGTATATGATAAACATCAAAAGGATAAACATTACCTTACCAAAGAAATTGATAAGCAGGTCACGTGTTTTGATAGATGAAGGCCTTTATTCTACCTTTTCAGAATTAATCAGAGAGAGCTTAAAGAAGGAAATACTACTTGACCAGAGCTTAATAGATAAAAAGGAAATTGTTGACAGGTGGTTTAAAGAAGAAAGGGGGAAAAGCTACGATACAGCTAGCCTAAGCCAGGAAGAGATAATCAGAAGGATAGAAAAAACAAGAGATGAATTGTGGGATGAAAAATATGGTGAGTGGTTCGAGGAGATTTGAAGGTGATAATTGTTTTGGATAGTAATGAGTATATTGGCTTCCTTAATCACAAACTAAAATTAGAAAAATTATTTGAGGGTAGATTAAACATTTATTTATGCGAATTAATAGTAAAAGAAGTGTTAAGGAATATAAATGAAAACCAGAAGAAGGAATTCTATAAACTTCTTTTTAAAAATAATATCAAAATACAACAAGATAGATTACCGAAGGTTTTATTTTACAATTATAAAAAATTAGGCTTGAAGAAGGGGGATATATTCATTGCTTCTTTCTGTGAGTATGTTCAAGCTGAGTATTTAATCACAGAAAATAGGCATTTTTTGAGATCTTTTGATATAAACAAATTTAAGATTACAACCTTGAATGATTTTATTAGTAAACTTTAGTTAAAATAAATATCAAAACAAATTTAGGTTTGTAATTCATATCTTAACAATGCACCAACTTTTCCCAAGTCTCTTAACTGTTCGCCTTCTTTTGTATCTACAGAAATAACTTTGATTTCAGTTCCCATTTGTTCTGCTATGCTTTCTAATTCTGTGATCTTATCTTCTTCTAAGGTTTCTGAGATTAATAATGTTGAAACTGCACCCATATCTAATGCTTTTTTTACTTTATCGTAACCATAAGCTGTTTTTGACTGTTCTTTTGCTAAAGCTTGAAAAAATTTCTCCATAATTTTCTTTTCTTCGGTTATATGCTCATTTGCTAGTGTAGATTTGGCTTTGTCAACTAAATGATGCAAGCCTGTTTCATCAGTGTAGGTAATATCTTCTATTGCCTTGACTTTGTCTTTTAATTCCCGATTCATATAGTCTGCTTCGTAGAATTCTGTTTTTGTCTGACCCGGGCCACCTATTATTATTCCTTTAATGTTTGTTTTTAATGGTAATAATTCTGTGTTGAAAACATCACCAACCTTAACAAAAAATTCTTTTAAAGCCTCTTCCCTTAATCTTTGGAATCTGGCACTTGATTGACCCCCGGCTTTGAATTTACCAGGAACAAATGAAGTCAAATGATGTAGTGTATCTATTCTTGTCCCTCTTAGTATACCTAAAGTAGCTTCTCTTTTATCTAAAACCAATAAAGCATAAACTTCTTTAACATCAAGCATTTCTTTTAATGGATCAATAACAAATGTTTGATCACATCTGTATAATCTTATTTGAATTGGCTCTGGTGGTTCTATGGAGTAGGCTTCAATCTGATCTTTTGAAGGATTATCTGAAATATTGCCTGAAAAAACTGCAAGACCGTGCTCTGGTGTCTTTTTGTATAATCTCAAATGACGAATCATTTTGTCTATGCTTTCGATAACATGAGTTCTTGTATTTTTATCTTTGATGTTTGCTGCTGTTGACTGTTCTTGAGATAATTGCTGGACTACCTTATTTATATCAAAGCCTGCAGGAATATAAACTGAAACTAACTCTGTATGACGACCTCGAATTTTACTTAAATCAGTAATAAACTTCCTTAACTTCTGTTTTTGAGATATGTTTAGGACCATTTTAAATAGAGAATAAATATGGGTTTAAAAATCTTCTTGACAAAATTATTGTTTGTTCTTATCCCCGTAACCACTCCACATTTCAATAGTTTGATCTACGAGATTATCAAAAAAGCTTTCCTTATAGGTTATTAGTAAGGAGAGTATTTCTGATTTATTTACAAGTAAGCTATAATATAACCCAGTTGGTTTACTGGTCAAACTGAGAATATTATCTTTAACAAGCCTTGCAAGATACCAAGAAACTGTTGAATGGGCTAACTGCGTAAAATCAATGATCTCTTTTTGTTGACATTCTTTGTGATTTATTGAATATAGAAGGATATTCCTTATTGTTCTCTGCCTTAAAAGAACTAATAATTTTTTATTATTGCTAGTTATTTCTGTAGGGAAATAGCGTAGTTTATTACCGTCTCTTTGTATTTCTATAACTTTATGTTTTGCTAAATAATCAAGATGGTATTTAATAGTTCCTAAGGGTATATTGCTTTTTCTTTCTAGTTCGTGAAAATTGCACCCTGAAAACTTTTTAACTAAATTGTATACCTTTCTTCTTGATTCTAGTTTAAACATTTCCTTTTCTGATTGAAGAGTTAATAGCATTAGCAACCTCACTTTTTAAGTATACCAAAAAAGAAGGTTAGTAATATAATAAAATCCAGGATACTTGCTGTTGGATCCACCCACGACCACTCCCTAAAGAATAATTCTTGTGAAGTAAGAAAGCCTTTGATAGCAAATATTAGAAAAGCAAGACTAACGAATTTTAACCTTGCATTTTGTGTTCGCCTATAAGCTATGTATGTAAGCAAAGATAATAAAATCGCAAGAATTCCACTTCCAAAGTTCAAAACCTTTTCAAGTTCAAGGCCATAAATACTTATATCTTCATCATCTTCTGCTAGACCATTAATCGATAGCAAAATAACTACGAATAAAAAAATAAATAATTTTTTGTAGTTCATGTTTGCAACCTCCCGGATAGAGAATTTCTAGTTTATTAAACTAATGAATTTATTAATCATCACCCCATTCGATTTCAAGAACTTCCCCTGTTTTTGCGTCAATTTCAATCCCGACATTTTCCCCTTCAGAGATCATATCAACCTCATAGATCAATCTTCCATCTTCACGTTCTGATTCAAAACCTATAACAGATCCATGAATGCGGCTTAGGGCAATTTCTTTTGCTTGATCTTCGGTAAGGATGCCCTGTATAGCCTGTAGTTCTTCATCTTCTACTTCTTCATTGTCCTTTGGTTCTCGAGTAATTTGGACAACAGCCCCATCATTCTTGTTGATTTTAATTTCTGTCTCAATATATTCATCATTTATTTCAACTTCGTAAAATGTGAGACCATCAATTGTTTTTTCATTAATCTCTGCAACTACACCGCTTGCAATACCCAGGGCAATAATCTTAGCTTGGTTTTCATTAATTTCTTGGAGAGTTGTTATTTCATCATCAGATAAGTTATAGTTATTATCTTGTTGGCCTAGTATAAAAAAGGAATTAAGCCATATTAATACAACAAGGATTATAACAAATAAAATTTTTTGAGAGATGTTTTTCATATTTTCACCAATTATTTAATACAAGTAGGGGTTTATATATTGTATAGGTCAATTATCGAATTAATTCTTGTTTAGACTTTCTCTATCTTTAAATAGAGTTGTGTTTTGTTTACTATGACAGAAGGCAACTCACTACTAAACTCCATGGTTTGTGCATTACAAACTGCTCTTAAGTCGTCTATTATTAAGTCTATTTGTTTTTTATCTGATGGATCTAAATAAAGTTTAATTGGATCTTTTAATGACATTTTGTTTTCTGTTTTAAACTTTCTTACTTCTGAAATTATTAATACGCCTTTATCACCTATTTTTTCAACATCTGGATTAGTTTCAATAATTTTTGGCCATGAACTTATATGAACACTAATTGATTTTTCATTTTCTTTGAACATTGTTTGATAAATCTCTTCTGTAATATGAGGCATTATAGGTGCAAATAGTTTTAATATACTTAATAAAACAGTGTAAGCTGTATACTGTGCTGATAATTTCTTATCTCCCTGCACATTATATAATCTGAATTTTGCGATTTCTAAATAATAATCACAGAAAACCCCCCAGAAAAAGTTTTCAATTAAGCTTTTTGGTATTGAGTATTCGTAGTTTTCAAATGCTTCTGTAGATTCTTTAATTACGTTATTTAATTTTCTTAGTAACCATTCATCAAATACTTCCAATTTATCTGGTTTTTTATAGTTGTAATCTTCTAAGTGCATTGAACAAAATTTGGCAGCATTCCATAATTTTGTAATTGTTTTTTGTCCTGTTAATAGATCTTTTTCTAGGTATCTTAAATCTTCGCCTAATTTTGAACCAGCAGCCCAGAATCTTAAGGCATCTGCACCGTATCTTTCTAAAACGCCTGCTGGCTCTATTGTGTTTCCTTTGGATTTATGCATTGCTTCACCTTTAGGATCTAAAACATGACCTGAAATAACTATATTTTTCCAGGGAATATCATTATGGTGATAAATACTTTTAACAATCGTGTAAAAACACCATGTGCGAATAATGTCGTGAGCCTGGGGTCTTAGAGATAATGGATGCAGTTTATTGAAGTTGATATTATAACCTTTATCTTCAACCCAGTTTAAACTTATTTCAGGAGTAATAGAAGATGTTGCCCAAGTATCCATAACGTCTTTTTCACCTTCAAACTCTTGAGAACCACATTTGCATTTTGTTTTGGGTTTTGTTGTTAATGGATCTATTGGTAATTCTTTTTCATCTGCAACTATAACTGAACTGCATTTTTTACAAACCCAAACAGGAAATGGAACACCAAAATGCCTTTGCCTTGAGATACACCAATCCCAACTTAAACCTTCAATCCAATGTTCATATCTTTTTTTCATAAATTCAGGATACCATCTTATTTTATTTCCTGCATCGATAAATTTCTTCTTATTTTCTAATATTTTAATAAACCATTGTTTTGTGCTTAGGAATTCTATTTCTGTGCCGCATCTTTCATGAACATTTACAACATGTTTTATCTGTTTTTTGTTAACTACTAATTTTTCTTTTTCTAAATCTTTAATTATTTCTTTTCTTGCTTCTTTTATTCCTAAGCCTTGGTATTTTCCTGCTAATGCATTTAATTTTCCGTCTCTTGTGAAAACAATTCTTGGCGTTAATTTTCTTTTATTTACTGCTTCTACATCATACTTGTCACCATAACTACAAATCATCAATACCCCTGTTCCTTTGTTTGGATCTGCGGATTCGTCTGCGTAAATTTGAACCTTCTGACTAAATAATGGAACTGTAGCTTTTTTTCCTATTAAATTTTTGTATCTTTTGTCGTGAGGATTAACATAAATACAAACGCATGCTGCTAGCAATTCAGGTCTTGTTGTGGCAATTACAATTTTTTTATTGTCTTCTAAATTGAAATAAACATCTATGAAGTTTGAATCTAATTCTTTATCTTCTAGGTCTGCTTGGGCAATTGCTGTCTGACACTGAACGCACCACATTGATGGGGCTTCATGCTGATAAACTAACTTCTTTTTGAATAGGTCTAAGAAGGATTTTTGTGATGTTTTAATGCAATGCTTGTCTATAGTTGAGTATGTTTTTGAAAAATCGCAGCTCATTCCAATAAATTTCCAGTCATTAATGAAGTCGTCTTTTATTTCTAAGATTGTTTTTTCGCATAACTTAACGAATTCATCTCTTGACATTTTAGTGGATTTAACATTTTTTAATTTTTCAACTAATCTTTCTGTGGGCAAACCATTATCATCTGTTCCAAATGGATAGAATACATTTTCCTGCTTCATTCTGTGAAATCTTACTATAAAGTCCTGCTGTGAATAAGAGAAAGCATGACCTAGGTGCATCTTGCCTGAAACTGTTGGCGGAGGTGTGTCTACTGAATAAATCTTTTTTTTATTAGTTGGATTAAATTTATGTATTCCTGTATCTACCCAAAAGTTTTGCCATTTTCTTTCTGAGATTTTAGGATCGTATTTATCTGGAAATTTCATAAATCTAATGGCTATTTTAAGGTTTAAAAATTCTTCTTTATTTGAAACCAAAATATATTTATAATGATAAGCTATTGATTTTGTATGCTACTAAAAGAAGGGCAAGTTAAAATATTAATTGTAAATGTAATTGCATTATCGCTCTTCATAGTTTTATTCAGCACTAAAAAGAATTATGAATTTCTTATTTATGTGGGTGTTATTATAGTATTGTTGGTGCTTATAGCTTTAACAAACAAGAAGGTTAATTATTCCAATGGTATTTTATGGGGTTTAACTCTATGGGCGCTAATGCATATGTCTGGCGGGGGGATTTATATTAAAGGTGTAAGACTATATGAGATTATATTGATTCCCTTATCTAAGGCTTATCCTATCTTGAAATATGACCAGTTTGTGCATATAATTGGTTTTGGGGTTGCTACTATTTTAATGTATGAGTTAATAAAACCTAAACTGAAACTTAATAATCGATGGGTAGCTGTTTCTATTGTTGTCGTGATGGCTGGCTTGGGTGTTGGTGCTTTAAATGAGCTGCTTGAATTCATTGCAACGGTTTTGGTGCCTGAAACAGGGGTTGGGGGTTATGTGAATACTTCTCTTGATTTAGTATCTGATTTAATAGGTGCAATTTTAGCTATGGTTATAATTAGATTGAAAAAATGAATTTAGAAACTTTTAAAAGAGTAATTTGTTTGATGATTTCGGGACAGTAGCTCAGCCTGGGAGAGCACTCAACCTTTAAAGTTGGCTCTGACGGCTGAAGACCGTGGTAAAACGTCAAGCTTTTGTTTGACATTCCGCAATCGGGGGTTCAAATCCCCCCTGTCCCATTTTTTTCTATTTTTCTCGTTTGAAGTTCCTATAAGGTTCATCCAGGTAATTACGTTGGGATACCCACTAATTTGTAAAACGGTTCTTTTGTAACGCTTACCTGTTCGTTTGTCAAGTGGACTTTCGTTACCTAACCAAAAAGTAAAACCTATTTCCTTTAAATATTTTGCAATTTTTCTTACTAGCTTATCATCTTTAAGCGCAATACGAATTACTGGATAAAATAAAAATCGTCCATGATTCTTTTTCATTGATATTGAACCGTCTGTATCAAACATACCTTTAATAAAATGTTCTACCCAACTTTTCTTTTTCCATATCCAATCAGGCGATCTTACAATGCAATGTTTCTTTTTATAGCCGATTGCAATTAAAAAAGACAAAAGACCTTGTGATTGTATCTTTAATAATCGATTGTTTATTTTCTCCCGAAGTATAGAGTTCATTCTTATACCAAATAAAGGGTCAACCAACTTTTTATTAATGTATTCAAGATAGTCTTTATCGTCTTTTATATGACCACAAATCATAATACTGTGGTCTTTTCCAGGTTTTATTGAGCCCATATATCCATCACCAGCAAGAATACCTATGAACTCTGCTAATTTTTCTGATGGTCTTTTTGGTAATCTCAAGCCAATCTTTTTGTCTACATTACTTAGAGTTACTTTGTTAAGGTTAAATTGCATAGCAACTTATAACAACCTTTATTTAAATTATTTATGGTAATTTGATTATTTTGATACGAAATCTTTATTAATACAGATAAACTTAAAGTTAAGATGATAAAAAGGGGTAAGAAGGGTGCGATTGAATTATCAATGACTACAATCATTATAATCATTATAGGTGTTACTTTACTGAGCTTAAGCCTGATATGGATAAGAGGAACTATAAAGAATGTTACTGATATAAGCGAGAAGGCTTTTAAAACAGCAGAAGGGGAGATAGGAAAATTATCTGGGGTTTCTCAATTATTAACCTTAAGCCCAACTAGTATTGATTTAGCACAACAAGCTTCAAATTCTGTGGAAGTGATAATTGCTAATTTTGAAACGCAGCCAATAAGCGTAACTGCTGAAGTTGAAAGCGGAGATCCAAAATTAATTTGTTTATTTGCAGACAGACCAGAAAAAAGTGGAAAGTCTAAGACTTATAACCTAGGATCTGGGAGTCAGGTTAAGATAAAGTTGATTGTAACGGATACAGGCAGTAATTTAGGAGTTAATCATTGTGTTATAACTGCCAAAGGAACTGGAATTGATGAGAGCACTGAAACTTTAATACTAAATATAATTCCTAAAAGAGGAGTTTTTGGATAGGTCAATTTAAGAAAAGTTTCTTTCTATTATTTTAATAAGTTCATCAGAATCCATCGGGATTATAATTTTTGCATCTGCGCAATTAGGTGGTGAGATATCATATCCGGTTATGCATATAACTTTTGTTTTAGGCTTATTTTCTTTAGATAATCTCATAACTTCAATACCGCTTGTTCGAGACAGCAATTCTAAGTCTACCAACGCCAGATCGTAATTCCCCCCCCACTTATAAATTCAGATGCATCTTCCCCCTTAGTAAAACTTTCTATTAAATACCCTTTTTCTTGCAATAACATAATAGTTGTAGGAAATTTATCTTCTAAGCGATCGTCTACCCAAAGAATAACTCCTTTACAACTTCTATTTCCCAAATCTTCTTTCTCTTTTGTCATATTCATTTAAGCATTCTACGAAATCTTCTTTTGAAAATTCAGGCCATAACTTATCAATAAAAATTAATTCTGCATAGCTTCCCTGCCATATTAAAAAATTAGAAATTCTTTTTTCTCCACCAGTCCTTATTATTAAGTCAATGTCTGAATTTAAGTTTAGATTTTTACTAAAAACTTCTTCATTTATTTCTTTAATATTTTGGTTTTCCTTGATTTTTTTAACTGCATCTATAATTTCTTGTTTCCCGCCATAAGCAATAGCAAAATTAACCTGATAATTTTTATGGTTTTTTGTTTTTTCCATTAAATCATTTAAGATTTTTTTAAGATCTTCCGGTAACATCCATAACCTACCGATGAAATTTACTTTTATTTGATTTTTGTAGATTCTTTCGTCATTTAATAAATTCGAGAATTCTTTTTTAAATATATTAATTAAATAATCAAACTCTTCTTTTGGTCTGTTAAAGTTTTCAATTGAGAAACAGAATAAGGTTAGTTCTTTAATATTGTATTCTAAACACCAATTAAACAGCTCTTCTACCTTTTTAGCACCCCATTCATGTCCTTTCCATGGCTTTAACATTAATCTTTTGGCAAATCTCCTATTCCCATCTAAAATGATACCTATATGTCTTGGGACCTTATTGCTGCTTCCTATCATTTTAAAACTTAAATTAAATCGTTTTTTAAAGGTTATGAAGCTGATTTTAGATTGTTTAAACAAACTGTAGTATCCCGAAATTATTGCACCCCTATTTTTTAAGATACCGAGAAGATTTAACCTACAAATTCAATAATAGGAAGGAGCTTGTTTCCTTCCTTTTAA
>C687J35174_10003348_pt1 | contig 22074 bp, 25 predicted proteins | sample RifCSPhighO2_01_FD_35174 | JGI IMG/M metagenome (IMG submission 35174) | reverse complement strand
AGAGCGCGGATGCTCACCTCGAGCCCGTGTTCCACTGCGATCCGCGCGATGGCTTGCAGACGCGGTTCGAGATGGTGCACGTTCTGGAAGCAGTCGAGGTTGGAGAGGTAGCACTCGAGCTGCTTCTGCCCCGCACCCGAGATCATCTCGCAGACGTAGCGCATTTCGTCCTCGAGTGAGGCGAGCGAGCGGTACATCTCGGGACTGCGCTTGGTGGCCGCGCAGAAGAGGCAGTTGAACTTGCAGCCTTGGCTCATGAAGAGGCCAAACTCGCGCGTGAGGTAGAGCCTCTGGCGCTTGATCGGGAGCTTCTCAAGCATTGCGCGCATCGAGGTCTCGTACATACTTGGGACGTTTGGCCCCAGCTCACGTGCGAGATCCGAGTCGTTCGCGATGCGGGTGCAGCTAGTACCGAACCAGCAGCCGAAGTCGCTCTGCTCGAGGCGCGCTACACCTTCACCGCCCACGAGCACTCTGCCCGTGAAGCCGCGAGCGCGGAGCTTCCGCGTTTCAGCTATGGCACTTGGGATGTACGGAGGGCCCAGAACCGAGAAGCCCACCACGTCGTACTTGTGATGATCGGGCAGGGGATCAAGGTTCCGGTCGAAGAGGTCGACCTCGAGCCCTGCATGCATGAGGCGGCTGCCCAGGTTCATGAGGCCACCTGGCAGGTAGATTTGGGCCTTGCCGTGCGGGTAGCGCGGCTGAACCAGGGCGATCTTCATAGTCTTTCAATCTCCTTTCCACCAACAAGGATAGAGGAGTTTGACAAATTGTCGAGATATTGCATCATAAAGTTAATATAAAAGTGGCTAAGTAAAGCCACTTTTAGTGATAGTGTTGTAAAGGGTGGAACTCTATTGACACTTTTAAGCAGTGGGCGTAGTATGCAAACATGAATCGCGACAAGCTTTTTACAGCTCTCGAGACTATTGGCTTATCGAATAGAGAAGTGCGCGTATATCTGGCACTTTTGGAGCTTGGACAAGCCACGGCCGCTCGCGTGGCGCGCTTGGCGGGTATCAATCGCACAACCGCTTACGACATTCTTGGTTCTCTTGCAAGTAAGCGTCTTGTCACGCCACTTGGTAAGGAACCCAAACAAGAGTATAGATCAGAGTCCCCGGATCATTTAATAAAATTTCAGAAAGAGCGAATCAAGCGAGACGAAAATTATTTGGTGGTTATTGAAGATCTTGTGCCCGAACTGAAGTCCATCCATGCAGTGGCCGACAAACCAGTTGTGCGTTTCTACGAAGGTGAGGATGGTTTGCGGCACGTGTACGAAGACACGCTGTCCTCGCATGAGACTATTCGAGCCTTCGCTTCAGTGGAGGATACGAATGCTGGTTTGCCAGATTATTTTCCAAAATACTACAATCGTCGTACAGCAGCAGGCATTAGTATACGAGCTATATTCCCGCATACTAAGGAGGCCGACGAACGTTCTGCTCGGGACAGGGTAGAAATGCGCGAGTCCGTGCATGTACCGAGAGATAAATATTCGTTCTCTCCGGAAATAAATATTTACGACAATAAAGTCATGATTGCTTCGTGGAAAGAGAAAATGGGTATAACCATAGAGAGCAAGGAGATATCGGGTGCTATGAAGAAAATTTTCGAACTCGCCTGGTCCGAAGCTAAGCGCCTTGATAAAGAAACAAGGGGGAGCTCGAACTAGCTCCCCCTTGGTATGCGATCCTCCTTCCTCTACTTCAAGAGCGGGCCCGGCGGTGCTCCTCTTGCTTCTTGGGCCGGATCCTCGGGTTCGACGGGCAGGCATTTCTCCTGTTGCCAGCCTCTCTTGTGGCAGGCGACGAGAGTCTTGTCGCCCCTCTGTTCGAGTCTCTGGCATAGGAGACCCGGCGGCCTGACCGCTTCGAGTTCGCCGAGCCGCCGCTCGAAGGTGATGCGATTGCCCGTGATCTGGTAGCGGTCGTTGCCCATGTCCTCGACCCCAGCTGGCAGTGGAGGTGTATGTACGATTTCCTTGGGCGAGCACTGCACCAAGAAGATGACGGTACTACTGCGCTCACTTGGCATCTCTTGGTAGAGGTCGAGGCAATCTTGGCCCGGTCGAGCCGCATCGAGTTCGCGTAGCTTCGCCGCGAGCGTCTCGCCTTCTTCCACGATGACGTTGTATCGGCCAGGACCACTGCGTGCCTGGATGCCCTTGGGCAGTGGCATGATGGTCGGCCTTTGTGCGGCCCCCGACGTGACCACGTTCGGCGCTGCGCTTGCCGCGCTCCCTGTCGCGGGAACTGGCGTGCTTGGCATGTTACCGCCCGACAGGACGTTTACATCCGTGGCCGTGAACGTGACCGGCGTAGGCGTGGGCAAGATCACCTTGGGCAGCGGCGCAAGTGCCGGCACGATGAGCGTGTTGCCCTTCGGCGTCTTGATGCGGTAGCTCACGTGAGTTCTGAAAGTGAGCGAGTCGATGGGCGAGTGGATGTCCACCAAGTTCGCCGGAGCCTTGTTCTCGACCTTGGGGTGTGCAGTTGCCGCTTGTCCGCAAAGTGCCGAAGCGGCCGCTAGAAGCGCAATCGCGCGTACCTTCATGGTTTGGTCCTCCCTTTCCACTCCGAACCCTAAAACATGCTCAACCCTAAGTCAATAGGGCAGGGGGCTTGACAAATTCTGGGGGCTTGCTATACTACCCCCGGACGCTCGCCACTGACCGAGAGCTTACCGAAGCCTTTGGAAAGCTAAAGTAAAGCTCAGGCCGGCCGATTGAATCGGCCACGGCGACACGTCCGGTCTCACAATGTAACTTTTCACTCCGTAGTGGGTTTTACCGGGCGGCGTCGCCGTCCCGGGGTAAATCGCTGAATACGGCTAGCAGGGGCGCACCCTTGAGCATCGGGACTGGTTCCTCTTGAGGACTGCAGCCTCGGGAGCATCAGCGCGCCACTGCGTATCCTGCTTGGGGTATCACTCGGAGTCGTTCGCTTGGCCCGGTCGGGTCGAGCGAAGAGAGTAAGAGAAGTTGGATCGGTAGCACAGCCCGGGCCAGTTAGGTACGATCGCAAGGTCGAACCGAAGCTGGACCCGGGCTCAACTTTTTATACAAATGACTTGCCACCTTGTGTTTGGTGGGGGAGTTATGTAGAGTGACTATATGGAGATTCCAAATACTTTTGAGAAAGCTAGACGCTTGGCTGGCCACACCGGCAAGATGATTGTGGTGGGCGTCCTTGTGATTATCTGCTGGATTGCGAGCTTGCTTGTGCTTGGCATTATCAGTGAACGCAGCTCTCGCCAGAGCGAGGCCGAGATGCAAATTGCCGAGCAGTGGGGCAGACCGCAACTTATCGCCGGCCCCGTGATCGTGGTGCCCTTCAATAAGCTTATTGCTACTACCAACGCGCCCTCACAAATAGTGCGCCAAAATTTGTATATCTTGCCCAAGGAACTTAACGCAGACGTTAAGCTCGAGCCTGAAGTGCGTTCTAGGGGAATATTCAGCGCCCCAGTTTATCGCTCACACATGGCAATGTCTGGTAGCTTCAGATTGCCGAGCCCGAGTGAACAGATATCGCTTGATATCACTCCGTCCTCACTTATCTGGCGAGAGGCAACGTTGGTGATGGGACTTTCCGATACACGCAACATTACCGTCACTGACCTAAAATTAGATGGAGGTGCGTTATCTTTTGTGCCCGGATCGTCAATGTGGAACGTGAACGGCATGGGGGTGCAGGCACCTATCCCAAGACTCTCTTCTCCAACCGGAGGCGTAACCATTCGTCCGTACATTGGTTTTAAAATTGATTTTGATGTTACGGGCAGCAAGGGCATCTCGTTCTTGCCACTGGGAGAAGTGACTAAAGTAAGCGCAAGTGCTCCGTGGGGCTCGCCATCATTCTTTGGCGCATACTTACCTGATACTGAAACTATAAATAAAAATGATTTTAAAGCTACTTGGCATATCTCCTCGCTCGGCCGGTCCTACCCGAGCGCTTGGGTAGGCACCAGTGGGGGGATGTCGCTCTCGTCAGATGCCGTGAGTTACCCAGAAGCTTTCTTCGACTCTGGCACGCGAGTTAAGCCCATCAATGTTTATTCTAATTCGGGAGAAAAATATGGCCAAGCACTTGCAAGTTCAGCCTTCGGCGTTAATCTTTTCCGCGAAGTTACTTTCTACACGCTAGTTAGCCGCACTGTTAAATATGCAATCCTCTTTATCGCTCTCACATTCTTAGCCTTCTACTTATTCGAAGTGATCTCGCGCACACGCGTGCACCCTTTCCAGTATCTGCTCATCGGCGCCGCTCTCGTGCTCTTCTACTTACTCCTTCTCTCATTCTCCGAACACATCGGCTTTGCCCTCGCATATTTACTTTCCAGCATCCTTACGTTGGGACTTGTGACGGCATATTCTGCCAGTGTGTTAAAAGCCAAATCGCGCGCCTGGATAATAGCCGCTATCTTAATTGTGCTCTACGCGTATCTCTATGCAATTCTGCAACTTGAGAACTTCGCCCTCTTATTCGGCACTCTCTTCCTCTTCGTGGCCCTAGCGGCAGTTATGCGCGCAACGCGCAAAATCGAGTGGTATTCACAAGTAGAATAATTTACACAATCTGGGGCACAAGGGGCAAGAGAAGTTTAGCTGCTTCTTCGTACTTTCCTGCTCGCGCAAGAGCGCGGATTCGAATGCTTTTACTGCTGGTACCGTTTAGTATGTCGCTGATCACTTTGTTGTACTTAGTCATGTATCCCAGATGGGCAGTGTCGTTCTCCGCCCCGAAAAGCATAATCAAAAGGTGAGCCTGTACTAGGTCCCGCGGTCCAGTCTCAAGCAAATCGATATTCTCTGCTTCTGCAAAAGGCGATTGGCTCGTTTCAGATTCGCGGAAATGTTCCTGCTCCGGATTGTTCATGCGTTGATTATACTATCTTACCCTATCCTTTGACATATTTGCTACAATACATAAGGGAGGTAGTCGACATGAATGAGGACGTCCAGAAACTGCTCGATGCTTGGGCGAACATGCCCGGTGCGGAGAGACGAAGGTTGAGAGCCATGACGCGACCACAACCAAGTGGCTGGCCGCGCTTACTGGCCGGACTTCCAGGTGAGTGGATGAGTGCGCATCGCGACGCGCGAACAAGCGAATGATTCGCCGCAAAGGCATCAAGCTCAGGGGTTGGCTGTGCACGCCAATCCCCGAGCTTTTTCTTTTTCTCAGCGGTCCGACCGCTGGGGATCATTTCACCCCGTACTTTTTTCTAATTTCACTCAACTCGGCTTCAACAGGATGTCCAGATAATTCTCTTTGGTGACCACAGTGAGTGGGGTATTGCCATAGGCCTCTTGCCACACCTTGGGCAGTTTGGCTCCTTGGCCGCCAGACCACTTGCATTCGATTGGTTCTAGTACTCCATTTCGCTCACGAATAATATCTATCTCTTGTCCCGCATGAGTACGCCAGAAATAGAAGTTATCGAATCTGCCCTCTATATTGCTTTTTTTGAATAACTCCATAAATATAAAGTTCTCCCATAGGGCTCCGATGTCATTGCGCAAATGGAGGGGATTAAACTGAGAGATGACAGCATTGCGTACGCCATTATCCAGGAAGTAGTATTTAGCCTTTTTTACAATTTCATTTCGCAGATTACGACTAAACCCGCGCACGCGCTTGATTACAAACATTTTCTCTAACAGATCAAGATATCGCGCCACTGTTTTAACATCTGAAGTAACAGCAACAGCTATTTCGTTCATTGAGACCTCGTTGCCAAGCTGGAAAGCAAGACATGCGGCGATGTCGCGCAGGAGATTTGGCGATTTTATTTTCTCTAGAATTAGCACATCCTTGAAAAGGTAAGACGAAACGAGTTCGTTAAGCAGTTTTATCCTTGTGCTACTGTCCCCCGCGTTTAATATTTCTGGGTATGATCCGAAGACGAGATAATCGTGTAGGGCGTTGGTAAGCTCGAATTTGCCCGCCAACATTTCCGATTGGGCAATTGGTAGAAGTGTAAGAGTGAAATGTCGGCCAGTTAATGGCTCGCCAATTTGTCCGGACAAATCAAATGATGATGAACCAGTCAGCACGATTTTTTTCTCCGGTAGGGCATCAATGATCATCTTCGTCCCCAATCCTATACTTGGTGTATATTGTGCTTCATCAATGGCTATTATGTCGTACGGTGTAGCAAAATTGATCAATCGGCTACGATCCTCGGATTGATAGAGCTCTCGTAATTTTATGTCCTCTCCGATTCCGTAAAATACTTTGTCAGGCGGGGTAGTTTTGCCTTCTTGGACTAGGTAATCTTTTAACAATGTGGTTTTACCCACTCTACGTGGACCATAGATGATAAGTGCCCGTTTGGGCCACAATTCAGAAGCGATATTTTGTTTTCGCGTATATTTCATATAATCTATGGTATACGAAACCACAAATTAAGTCAAATATGAGGTGTGTATATCCTACTTCACTCCGTACCTCTTTCTAATCTCACTTAGTTCGATATTTTCTTTTTCGTCTTTCTTCTCTTTGCCAGCTTCTCCCAGTGCTCGCAGCTCCTCGTCTGGGCGAGATGCTAGGTTCTTGGCCGTTTTATCTAGATATTCTTCTGTATTCTTAGCGGGGTCGTCGAGGACTTCTTCGAGTAATGCATGCAAAACCCACCCTACCCACGGTCCCCCAGTATCGCGCCCTTCAAGGCGCAAGTTTCTACTAATTTCTATAAGTTTCGTCCCATCTATCTTAAGCATCTGCACTGATACGGGCGCCCTCATAGCCTCTTCTACCATGCTCTCGTACTTGCGTAGGCGATAGGGGACTTCTTTAGGTCTGCCCATGCCAATTCTGTCACAAGCCCTCACGTTCATTAGGTCCCACACTAAGTCTGAGCCTACTTTTGAAACTATACGCCTTACTGCCGAGAGGGTGATCTTGTCTATGTCAGTAAAGAATAAGTGCCAGCGCACAAGTTTAGTCACCTTTTCTATAATCTCGTGCGAATATTTGAGCCGCTCGAGCATTGTGGCCGCCATGCGTGCTCCCACCACGTCGTGGCCGTAGAATGTCCAGTCTTTGTTCTCGTCACTCCAGACTCGCGTCTTGGGTTTGCCCACGTCGTGCAGTAGCGCAGATATGCGCACGTGCAGTGGCCAGTTGCGTTCGGCAGAGTGCTGCACGGCTCTTAAATTGTGTTCCCAGACGTGATAGATATGATCGCCATTCTGCTCACAGCCAATGCCTTGTTCAAGCTCGGGCATGATGTGGGCAAGCAAACCCAATTTTTGGCACAGGACTATGCCTGTTAAGGGGTTATCGGACATGACGATCCTGCTAAACTCTACCTGTATCCGCTCTTTGGCAATGTGGCCCAATAGAGGCGCCGTTTGGCTAATTGCATTCGCTGTTTCGGCCTCAATTGCAAAGCCGAGCTCTGTGGCAATGCGCACGGCGCGCAGTAATCTCAAAGCATCTTCTTCGAATCGCTCAACCGGGTTGCCCACGGCGCGCACCAACTTGTCTTTTAGATCTTCTTGTCCTTTATAAGGGTCAACAAGATTGTCTTTAATAGGATCGTAAGCAATTGCATTGATTGTAAAATCTCGTCTCTTTAAATCATCTTCTAATTTGTCAGAAAATTCTACAGTATCCGGTCTGCGCTTGTCAGAATACTTGCCCTCTAATCTGTATGGCGTAATTTCCACATTGCGCAGTGAAGGATCTTGCTCGCTTGCCCCGCGTAGTCCCGCCTCTGGCGTGGACGAAGTGGGGTTCTTTACTGTGACTGTGCCGAAATCATTTTCGTAGAATGTTTCATCACTTCCAAATACGCCCACAATTTGGTCTGGAGTGGCATTGGTAGTCAGATCCCAATCTTTAGGCTTCCTGTCAAGCAATAAGTCGCGGATACAACCACCAACGAGGTAAGCCTCGAACCCGGCACTCGAGAGTTTCGCAGAGATATCAGCAATTTCGTGAGGAATGTTTAGTTTCATGGATTTATGCTCCCGCCAGGACTCGAACCTGGAACGAATGCTTCGAAGGCATTTGTGATATCCATTTCACCACGGGAGCATTGAAATAATGGATAATAATCATTATACTATCACAACCAACGCTAGTTGCGGGCCTGCCCGCCGTAGCTTTAGCGAAGGCGGGCATAATTTAGTGGTAAAATACGACCTTGCCAAGGTTGAAATCCGGGTCCGATTCCCGGTGCCCGCATAGAGATTAACTAGCCCCTGTCGTTCAACGGATAGGACGTCTCCCTCCGAAGGAGACAATGTCAGTTCAATTCTGGCCAGGGGCATATAAATGGCTTTTTGTCCGAGAAGCAAGGCCTTATTTAGAGCCGTTTTGACCTAGAAACAGTGGATAACTCTGTGGATACAGTGGATAACGGACACGTGATTTCGTCAAAAATGGCTTAAAATATAGAAACATGAAGGACAAGCCAAACAGGGCTGAAGTGGGCAAAACGGGGGAAGATGTGGCCTGTAAATACCTAAAAAAGCACGGATACAAACTGATTGAGCGCAATTACTGGAAGAAATGGGGAGAGATAGACGTAGTAGCCATAAAGGACAGTACCTATCACTTTGTGGAGGTGAAGAGCGTTACCCGCAACTCCGAAGGCTTAACCTTCGCGAAGGTTAAGCCTTCGGGTGATAGCTGGGAGGCAGAAGAGAACGTGCATCCGTGGAAACTAAAGCGCCTCTCCCGCGCTGTACAGACGTACTGCCTAGATAGAAACTTACCAGAAGATCAAGAATGGCAAGTAGACGTAATAACAGTGGAGTTAGATTTTGACACCCGAAACGCCCGAGTTAAGATGCTGGAAGACATCGGGCTGTGAATGTGTATAACTGTACTTTACATATAGTATGACTTTGTGTATACTCTTGATATGATAAATGTAGACATGCCGTTTTTTGAACGCAAAATCCATAAGGCTCTCAAGTCCCATCTTGATGAAAAGCAGGTTACGATACTTACGGGCATGCGTCGCACAGGGAAGACTACCCTTGTTAACAAACTTTTGTCGGAGATTAACTCAAATAATAAAATATTTTTAGACTTTCAGAATTTAGCAAACAGGGATATTTTCTTAGATCGAGATCAAGATAACATTATTCGCACACTGGAGCGTCGGGGGATTAATAGTAAGCTGAAAATGTATGTTGCGATAGATGAGATTCAACTGGTTCCAGAGAGTTCCGGCGCGATTAAGTATCTTTACGACCACTATGACATCAAGTTTATACTCACAGGATCAAGTTCTTATTATCTAAAAAATCTATTTTCCGAGTCTCTAGCCGGTCGCAAACAGATATTCGAGTTAGCTCCACTAGATTTTGGCGAGTTCCTGACATTTAAAAATGTTACTTATGATAGTGCCACGGGTATAGATAAAAATAAAAATGTGTTTACCGAAAGCTTCGATGAACACGAGTACGAGAGACTAAAGGTATATTACGAAGAGTATGTGAGATTTGGGGGTTTCCCCGAGGTTGTCATTGCCACAAGCGATGAACAAAAGAAGAGATTGCTCGAAGATATCTTAAGCTCGTACATAAATATAGATATAAAATCGCTGTCTGATTTCAAAGAGAGCACTAATATTGTTAATTTGGTTAGAATGCTCACTGGACGCATAGGCACTAGGCTTGATGTAATGAAAATTTCCAGATTGATAGGCATGTCGAGGCAGACGGTACAGAATTATATTAATTTGTTTGAGAAGACATATCTCATTTATATATTACCCGTGTTCTCTAATAATCCGGATAGGGAAATTGTGAAAGCAAAAAAATTATATTTTAGTGACACCGGTCTAGTCTCCGTTTTTGCCGATGTTAGCGGCGGGTCGCTCTTTGAGAATGCCGTACATAATCAGCTAAGGGTTCGAGGCGAGCTTGCATACTATTCGTTACGAAGCGGCAAGGAGATAGACTTTATTCTCAATAAGGAACTGGCCATTGAGGCCAAAGAATCACCTACAGAAACTGATCGGAAGGATCTGGAAGCACTAACCCAAAAAGCTCGGTTAAATAAGAGTAGATTAATAGGTCGCAACAAAACCCCCAAGTTCCAAAACTATATCTGGGGTGGGAGTATTAAGTAGAAGTAACAACCATAGAGTTAGACTTTGAAACCCGCAATGCAAGAGTGAAAATGCTCGAAGACGTCGGGTCATGATTTTTTTGCAATGAAATAGGCGCCCCTTGGTGGAAAGGAGCGCCACTGAAACCTTATTACCTTCCTCTTGCCATTTTCTCGAGGTCGCGGATAACTAGATCGTAGGCATTGAGCAGGGTCTTCAGTGCAAGTGCCCCTCGTCCCCAATCCTTTCGGAAGTCTTTGGCCTTCTTGCGCCACTTACGAGTGAGATCGTTTAGGCCCTGGCGGACTTCCTTGATGTTCCTGTCGCGACCAAGAGTCTGGCCTACGCAAAGGGCGTCGTAAAGATCGCATTCGAAGCTCTTGCGTACTACCTCCTTATCGAGATTAAGATTCGACACGAACTCGAACTTGCGTGCGATATAACAGTTATTCCAGAATAAGCCCTGGAGTGAAGGTGCTTCGCGCCCCACTTCGATCCTGACTCTGTGCGTGCCGCTTTCGCGAATTACCCAGCCACAGAACTTGGATTTTTTCTTCGCCATCGAATTACCCCCTTCCTGCCACAAGCTAGCATGACTTTGTATTTACTGCAATTTAGTATAAAATTTTGTTATGTACACAATAAATTTTTGGCACGTTTTGATTACCGCTTTTGTTTCGATGGTTATTGGCGCACTTTGGTACTCGCCTGTTTTATTTGGCAAACTTTGGATCAGACTATCTGGTTTCAGCGAGGCTGATATAGCTCTCGCCAAGCAAAAAAAGATGACAAAGGAATACACGCTTTCATTCGTGGGCGTGCTTATTATGAGTTATGTACTGGCGCACTTTGTGCAGATTGCGCAGGCTGTTACCTTCGGGCAGGGAATGCAGCTCGGCTTTTGGATTTGGCTCGGCTTCGTGGTCACGAGCTTCTTAAATTCTGTTCTATGGGAAGGCAAATCGTGGCAACTTTATGCACTAAACATAAGCCACTATTTAGTTGTGCTAGTTTTGGCTGGTGGCATCCTGGCCGCCTGGTCTTAATTCTAATATTTATGCGGGATACCGGAATCGAACCGGTGACACCAGTTTGGAAAACTGGAGTTATACCATTTAACTAATCCCGCAGCTTTCGGGGCGCCGGGAATTGAACCCGGCCCTCTTGCTCCCAAAGCAAGTATACTACCGATATACTACGCCCCGTAATAACTTTGCTATACTAGCACAGCTAACGCGAAAGCGGGCCTGCGCGCCGTAGCCTTGGCGGAGGCGGGCTGTAGTACAGTGGTAGTATGCAAGGCTGGGGGTCTTGTGATCCGGGTCCGATTCCCGGCAGCCCGACAAATCGAATTATGATAGAGAATTCACAAAATTTGCACAGCCACACTTACTTAAGCGATGGCAAGATGACTCATCGCGAGACGCTTGATATTGCGGCCGCAAACGGTTGCTATACTGTCGCCTTCACTGATCACGATATTTTGATTCCACCAGAAATTTTTGCCGATCTCAAAAATTTGGATCATAAAGTTAAATGGGTATCTGGCATCGAGCTCTCGACCGGAATGGGGCACGTGTTAGGCCTCTTCGTTGACCCACACAACGAAGCTCTTCGCGCTCATACTGTGAGCATGAAAGAAGAGAGGATCAAGAAGGCGCGGGTCATGGCCGAAGCACTTGCACAGTTGGGATTTGTCATCACAGCAGAAGAAGTTCTTGCTCGGGCGGGCGATGGGGGCAACGTGACCAAGCCGCATATCGTGGATGCGCTCGTGGCGCATCCAGAGAACATTCCCTTACTCGAAACTTATATAGAGAAACTTCGCATAGCTGCGGAGACTAACGAAGATCTCAAAAAAGGATATATTGAAGCTAGGGAAATGAGTGAAGTTAAGGGGATTGGTATGTATGTCTATCCCATATTTCTAAAATCACACCCGCTGGTGCCCGGAGTGCACCAAAATTTCTCGATTGAACCAAGTATAGATGATGGGGTGAAGCTAATTAGAGATGCCGGCGGTCTGGCCGTACTTGCACATTGGCATATAGACAAGAAGAACTTCCCCCTCGCTCTCCTCGAGAAGTTTCTTTCCGAAGATAAGTTGGACGGGGTAGAGACGGTATGGGGTTTGAACGCATACGGCACTTCCGGCGAAACTGAAATGCGCGCCGACAACAAGGCTGTGAGCGAATTGGTGCGCCAGCTTGGCAAACTCGAGTGCCCCTCACTTGATGCGCATACCAAGAGTGACTACGAGCTCTTGGGCAGGAGCGATTTCTTCGCCGAGCAAACATTGGGAATGCTTGAGAAAATCTATGAGAAATTCCCAGACAAAAAGCCGTAGTTGGGTGGAGGTTGACATAGTGGCGCTTAGGCATAATGCCAGAGCGTTTCGCAAACTCGCCCATTCGACAAGCTCAGGGCAAGCTCGTCCTGCTAGATTGATGGCTGTGGTGAAAAGTAACGCTTACGGACATGGTCTAATTGAGTGCGCTAAGTTATTTGAAAAGTGGGATCGTGCCCAGCGAAGCTCGAAGAGCGAAGTTGGGTGGTTTGGGGTAGATGACCTTGACGAAGCGCTCACTCTTAGAAGAGCAGGAATCAAGTTGCCGATATTGGTCCTTGGTTACACTTTGCCTAATTGTTACACACAAGCGGCCCGCGAGAATATTTCTGTAACTGTTTCGAGCATTGATTCATTGAAGCATTGTTTGCAAATTACAAATTGCAAATTTCACATTAAGTTGGAAACCGGATTAAACCGACAAGGTATTACAGAAGATGAGCTCCCTGAGGCTCTGAAGTTCTTGACCCGCCTGCCGGTCGGGCAGGGAACACCAGAACGTGCTCAACTTGAGGGAGTGTACTCACATTTCGCTACGGCAGAGCTCGCCGATCAGAAAAAGTATCGCGATTATTGCAACAAGCAAATGGATAGGTTTGAGAGAATGGCAAAGCAAGTTGAAAGGGGTGCTGACAAAAAATTGATCAGACACATGGCAGGCACAGCGGCTACTATCCTTTTGCCTCGATCAAGATATGATCTTGTGCGCATAGGTATTGGTATGTATGGTCTCGATCCTTCAAACCTAAAACCCATAACCTATAACCTAAAACCTGTGTTGAATTGGTATTCAGTGATCGCTCAAGTGAAGAATGTGAAGAAGGGTGAACGCGTAGGCTATGATCTCACAGAAAAATTAACTCGCGACTCTAAACTTGCCATAGTGCCGGTCGGCTACTGGCACGGCTACCCCCGCGCGTTAAATGGGAAGGGTGAGGTGCTTGTGCGAGGCAAGCGTTGCAAGGTAGTGGGGCGGATAAGCATGGACATGATGACAGTAGACGTAACGCGTATTCCTAGTGTCAAAGCGGGGGACATAGTTACACTAATCGGGGCAGGCTTGTCCGCCGAAGCCGTTGCGGCGAAGGCAGGAACAATTAACTACGAATTAGTTACACGGATTAGTCCTCTTTTGAAGAGGACTTATTTTTAGAACGAGCCTCTAGGGCGTCGAGGGCTTGGTCTGCTAGGGACATGTACTGATCTGGATGCTTGATAATCTCCGCGTGGCCTCCGGCTACAGAATAGAAGCCGTCTATGTACTTACCGAGTTCTTTTTTATCTTGGAATTCTTGCATCTCGAAAATTTTATCATCTACACCAGTTATGATTGAGATACCAATTCCAGATTCATGCAACTGGCCGAGAATGGGAAAGATATCTGTCTCGGCAATCTCGCGTAGTTCTCTGACTGTCGTAACGGGATGTCTGCCTATTCTTCCCAAGACATCTGCGACCGTGTGGTGCGCTTCCTTCTTGTGAGCGCCGGTTGAGAGGGTCGTCTTCATCTCGCTACTTAGCTCTTGTGCGAATCTACTAGCCATTTCCCACATGGAACCATGCTCCGCTGTGCCGGCTGGATCAATGAGTACGATATTTCTGAATCTATCCGGTTCTGCCAACGCTGCAAGCGACAAATTTATTGCTCCCTCTGAATAAGCAAGAGCGTCTGTCTTCTCTACACCCTTTGTCTTCAAAAGCTCAAGTAAGTCCTTGGCCTTTTCTGACTGTTCGCCTGGGGTGGGTACAAGGGAGAGAACCCTCCGGCCGTGGCTCGCTAGGTCTTTTAGTCCCTCGCGCGATGTTGCCGCACTGTTTGACCATCCGGGGACAAACAGCAAAGGAGTCGTAGATTTGAGCACATCAGGCGAGAGGTCGAATATTCGCTCGGGATTCTCGAGAAGATTACGCTCCTTCTCCATTGGCTCTTAGCCTACGATCGCGTGGATCTTCTTGATTATCTCGGCAAACGAGAAGTGCGCTTTGACTAGGTAGTCTTTTGCCCCCAATTTTTTCGCTTTTTCTATATCTTCTTCTTGGCCTAGGTTTGAGAGAATTAAGACGGGGACGTCTTTGAGTTCTGCATTCGCCTTCACTTTCTCCAGCAGTTCATAACCAGACATGCCTGGCAATATTAAATCTAGCACGATGATGTCGGGTCGGGGATTGTTTTGTAAGTACTCAAGAGCATCTGTGCCATTAGTAGCACTTGTAAGCTTAAAGCCCTCGGCTTCTAATTTTTGGGCAGCGAGATCTCTCAGAAACTTATCATCCTCTACTATAAATATTGTTTTCATACCTGTTTTATTATTTGTATCACTAGTTGGTTGTTGTGGGGTTACGGTGCTCTCTTCTTTCTTCGCGTTTGCGGCTGTCGCCCTTAGGACTTGCTTAGCCTTCTCTACAACATCAGAAGAGTCGAAGATTGCCTTGATCAAAAAGTCCTTTACTCCCAAGTTCTTGGCCTCGCGGATAGAGTCGGCATCATCAGAATTAGATATGGCAATCACGGGGATATCTTTTGTACCCGCATCAGCTTGCATGGCTCTCATCACCTCTATCCCGCTCTTCCCGGGTATCATAATATCCAGAAGCACGAGATCAGGCTTCTGTTCTTGTACGATACGAAGTGCTGTGTCGCCGTCCTCTGCCCCGAGCGCCGTAAAGCCCGAGCTCGATAATTTACCGAGCAGTATTTCTCGCATAATCGCATCGTCCTCTGCTACAAGTACTTTTTGCATTTATGCATTATATACCAGTTGTCGCCGTGGGCAAAAGGATAGTGAAGGTCGAACCTGCGTTCTCCCTTGACTTTAGTTCTATATNCCCGCCGTGATCCTCTACGATATGTTTGGCTAGGTATAGTCCTAAACCGGTACCTCCTGCCCGGACTCGCTTGGCGTTCTCTGCTCTGTAGAATTTGGTGAACAATCTCTCTACCTCCTTCTCGGGGATGCCAATGCCGTGGTCGCTGATTGAGATGCGCGCGCCATTGCTGTTGCCGCCGTTTCCGCTCTCTGTGCTCACTTCAACCAGCACTGTGCCAAGGGCCGGTGAGTAGTCAATTGCGTTATCTAGAATGTTGGCAAGGGCAATGCCCATACGTTCTTTGTCGAACGAGGCACTCACTGGGGTAGCGCCTATCTGCTCATCTATCTTGATGTTGCGTGCATCGGCCTTCTCCTTGCGCGAAGCGACCAACTCATGGACGAATGAGACAACGTCATGGGGCAGCTTCTTATATGGGTAGTTGGTCTCTTCCACCTTAGTGACGTCCAGAATATCGGCGACTAGACCTATCATATTATTTGCCGCAGACAGCCCCTTGCGCAGCATCTCCGACTGCTCGGTGTTCACCGCTCCAGTATCGCCGGATAAGAGCGACTTCATAATCCACTTGATACCTGTGAGTGGTGTAAGAAGTTGGTGAGAGACGATACTGACCAGCTCATTCTTATGTTTCTCAACTACTGTCTCTATTGTGACATCACGCACAATCTTGATATAGCCCATAAGACTCTTGGTATGGGGATCGGTCTTAGGGACGGTGAAGATGCGCAGTTTAAGTTCGCCATACAGAACGTCGTAACTTTCTGCGCTATCTTTTGGGGCAAAGAGAATGGAGCCGAGCTTCTTGTCTATCTCAGTGGTCTGGTCGCTCTTCACTATTGTGCGATTCACAATCTGACTCGCCTCAATCCCCAGGATTGTTTCGGCCGCGTGGTTGACTCGCGTAGGGACCATTTGGGTGTCGCATTCGATGAGGCCGTCGCGCAAGCTTTCCACTATCAGAGTTGTCTCGTCGAACTGATGCGCGGCCTGCCTCACTCGCGCTTTGAGCCGGCGATTCTTTATTGTAAGAATTACAGCCGTGACGATGAGTACTAAAGTAATAAGAGTATACAAACCCATAGAGGAATTATAACAGATAAACGAAACCAGGTAACCGATAGGTTACCTGGTTTCTGAATAACTAAAAAGATTATTATTTAACCGCGTCCTTAAGCCCCTTTGCTGCCCGAAACTTTGGCACTTTCATGGCAGGCACAGTGATGCTCTCGCCAGTACGCGGATTGCGTGCGGTTCGCGACTTGCGTTGCTTGACCGAGAAGATGCCCAAGCCTGCAATCGAGACTTCCTCGCCCTTTTTAAGTTCACTGACGATAGAGTTGATAATAGTCTCCACACCCTGTTCGGCGGCCACGCGTGTGCCTCCGAGAGCGGCGTGCAGAGCATCAACCAATCCTGCTTTATTCATGATAATTAATTTAGTTAACTACTAATGATTAGAGCAATTTTTCCTCTCCCGACGCTCTGGCCGGGATCCTCGATTTTGTAAACAAAATCGGGACTTGTCCTTAGTATACTCCAGAGCAGAATTAGCGCAACAGAGCCAAATTCCGCCTGTGGACAAGGATTAGTAGGCATTTTTGTGCTAAATTACACCCGGAGGAGGACAAGATGGCGAAGAAACAGAAGCGGAAACCGAGGAGAAAGCGGGAGTTCGGGATAGAATGGACATTCGCCAGAAGAGATCGTGACGCGAAAAAAGCCCTGACGGCAGACAGTGAGAGACCAGACGAGCTCGAAGGAGCAGTTTCGTCTACCCCTGCTTGCCATCGCGGCGGACACATAAAGGGGATGCCCGACTAGGATTAGTAAACGGGCCCGACAGAAATGTCCGGGCCCTTTACACTTTTTAACTCACCCTACCCTCTCTTATAGATAAGAGAGGGCGAGACGAAAGTCCGGGTGAGTTATCTTGTAAGAAGGGAGTATTGACAACGTCTACGACTTTCGTATACACTATTGATGTATGAAGGAGTTTCAATGGGATCCCTTAAAAAATGAGCTATTAAAACAAGAAAGAGGTATTAGTTTTGAGGAGGTCGTGGTCTCTTTAAATAGTGGCCCACCCATTGATTATTCGGTACATCCTAACCAGAAAAAGTACCGCAATCAGATGATGTATAAAATTTTGATTAGAGATTACGTTTATTTAGTCCCGTGCATTAGGAAAGGGGAAGTTGAATTCCTAAAGACTATTATTCCCAGCAGAAAGGCAACGAAGGATTATTTCAAGAATAACAAAAAATAAATATGACTAAAAATCCGTTCAAAAATCTAAAACTAGACAAGGAGGAAAGAGAAATTCTGCGTTCTTATGAAAGGGGAGAATGGAAAAGAGTTCCATTAACACAAAAAGAGCGTGCGCGAATCCAGACTATGGCTCGTAATACTCTTTTGCGCAATAGGAATATCAATATCCGTATTTCAGAGCGGACCTTGCACAAACTCAAGACTAAAGCGGCCGAAAAAGGCCTGCCCTACCAAACCCTTATTGCCTCAATCCTACACCAATACGACGGATAACCCGTGTGAGTTATCTCGCGTGCTCGATGACTCTGTTCTCCCTTATGACGCACACCTTGATTTCGCCGGGGTACTTGAGTTCGGCTTCTATTTTCCTGGCCATGTCTTGGGCCATTTTTAGGGCTTCTAGGTCCGTTATTGTTTTAGGATTGACAAAGACTCTGATCTCGCGGCCGGCGCTTATTGCGTAGCACTTTTCTACGCCCTCGAACGCATTGGCCAAAGCCTCAAGCTCGGTCAGGCGTTTGAGATAATTCTCTACACTGTCTCTGCGCGCGCCCGGTCTGCCGCCAGATATCGCATCCGCAGTTTGCACAATTATGCTCTCCAGGGTTTCGTATGGATATTCTTCATGATGCGACTGCATGGCTTGAATAATGCGATTATCTACGCCGAACTTAGCCAGAATCTTGCGACCGATCTCAACGTGAGTGCCTTGCACTTCGTGGTCAACTGCTTTGCCAATGTCATGCAAGAGCGCACCCGTCTTGGCCACGTTCACATCCGCGCCTAGCTCTTCGGCAAGCATGCCCGCTATGTGTGACATTTCTACAGAGTGTTGCATCACGTTCTGGCCATAACTCGTCCTAAACGCAAGTCGCCCGAGTATGGCAACAAGACGTGGATCGAGATTGAAGATGCCAGTCTCAACTAGGGCTGCCTCTGCCTTCTCCTTCATAATCTTGTCTATCTCCTTGCGCGCCTTGTCTACCATCTCTTCGATACGCGCCGGTTGGATGCGGCCGTCTTTGATCAAGTTCTCAAGCGCTACTCGCGCCACTTGTCTTCTAACCGGATCAAAGCTTGAGAGAACTATAGAGCCCGGTGTGTCGTCTATGAGTACTTCTACGCCCGACGCGCGCTCAAAGGCTCTGATGTTCCTGCCTTCCTTGCCGATTATTTTGCCCTTCACTTCGTCAGAGGGAATAGGCACATTTGTAGACATGATATCGCCTGCGTTGCCGCCAGCCACTCTTTGAATTACAGTCGCCAGAATATCTTTAGCCCGTCTGTCTAACTTTTCTTCGGCCTGAATTTCGAACTTTTGCATGCGCACCATGATATCTTCCTCACTCTTTTTTTCGACAGATTTGAAGAGCTCTTCACGAGCCTCTTCGCGTGTTAATCCAGCAATGCCAGATAATTTGATTTCTGCTTCTTCTTTGCTTTTCTCGAGTTTCTCTTTCGCCTCTTTAATCTCGGAGATTTTCTGTTTAATCTGCTCTATTTCTTTGTCTATATCCCCTTGGCGCTTATCAAGCAGTTCGTCTTTTGACAAGAGACGTGATTCTAGTTTGCCAAGCTGCGCCTCTTTTTCGCCTATTTGCTTCTTGCTCTCTTCAAGTAACTGGGTTGCTTTGTGCTCTGCGTCTGATACTACTTTACTCGCCTGACCTTGAGCCTCGATCATGCGGGCTTTAATCGTGAGTTCCATCGAGCCCTTCTTGCCGAGCAAGATGAGCACGCGCAAGAAGTAGCCAAGTACCGCGCCAAAGAGCAAAGCTCCGCCCCCCAAGAGGGCGAGTGTGACTGTGCTTAAATTCATATGGGTTCTAGACCTCCCGATTTGATTTATCAAATCGAGGATCCTCGCCGCCAACTTTAGTTGGGGCGGGGCGCACTCGGTTTGTTTTTGTGTCTAGGTGTTTCATCACTAAATCAAAAAAGCGAGAGTATAATTAATTCGTAATAGTTCAATCCCGATTCGATTCATCGAATCGAGGATCCTCGATTCCGTAAACGGAATCGGGACACCCATATCCTACCACAAGCACATAGTTGTTGACAAATTATCTCCCCCCAACCCCCTCTTATAGGAAAGATGGGCGAAGGGGAGGTATAAATGGGTTATTTGGGGTGGGGGATTATGGAGTGTAGGAGGTAAGTATCGCCTTCTATAGTGAAATAGAATCTCCAGTCTTTGTTTACCCTGGCTTGCCACAGGCCTGTTGTCTCGTTGTACTTCTTTGCGTGTAATGAGGGATGTTGAAGATTGCTGGTAAGCAATCTAATTTGTTTGTCCATAGATTTCCTAATATTTGAAGGTGCAAGGTTATACATATCCTGAAAAATATCAGATGATATTACCCTCATTTATTTTTTTGTTTGCGTTTCTTAAGATTAGCATGCAAGGATTTGATCATTTCGTCGGCAGTATTAAAGGGTCCATAAAACCTTCCCTCCCTATAGTCCTTCATGCTTCGCTCAAAACTTTCTTGTATTATCCTATTTATAAGCATCTGTGGGGTTAAAACTATTTTCTCCCCTAATCTTTCAACAGAGAAGTAGTCGCCCGCTTTTAGCGACATTTCACGTACAATCCTTTTTGGGATCACCACCTGGCGGCTTGTTCCCATTTTAACTGCCGTAACTGGCCTTTCTTGTATTTTCATATATTCATATTATATCAACAGAATCTAAATAGCAAGCCGCTTTCGAAATAAGTTACTTGCTGTTTCTTTTTGGGTTGTAGATGTCGTCTACTAGGCCGTACTTCTTGGCTTCTTCGGCGGACATAAATTTGTCTCGGTCAGAATCTTTCTCAACTTGTTCGCTACTCTTGCCGGTATTCTTGGCCAGAATCTTGTTTAGTTTTTCCTTGGTGTTTAATATGTGACGAGCGTGAATTTCTATTTCACTCGCCTGCCCTTCCATTCCGCCCATGACTTGGTGGATCATCACTTCGGCATTGGGCAAAATAAATCTTTTGCCTTTTGTCCCAGAAGAAAGGATAACTGCGGCGGCTGATGCGGCGATGCCCACGCAAATAGTAGAGACATCTGCCCTGATGTGATTCATGGTGTCATAAATTGCAAGCGCTGACGTTACAGAGCCACCCGGCGAGTTAATGTACAGATAAATATCTTTCTTTGGGTCCTGACTTTCTAGAAATAATAGTTGGGCCACTATCAAGTTAGCCACGTGATCATCAATGCCGCCAGCGAGCATAATAATGCGATCGTTGAGTAGCCGAGAGTAAATATCATAAGCCCGCTCCCCAAATTGCGACTTTTCTATAACAGTTGGGATTAACATAATAAGGTTATAGGTTTTAGGTTGTTAGGTTTCTAGGTTATACGAAAGGCCAAAATAATTCAAGAGCCCCGCGATTTTGATCGGGGGCTCTGGGTGATTAATAGTTGCAATGCGAGATTTCGATCACCACTGTCTCCGGGTCCATGTGGAATACTTGGGCTATGGCGAGTGCCAGTTGGGTGGCCGCTACCGTGCTCTCGATTGCGCTCTCGACGATCTCTTGCATATTGTGTGTCCTCCCTGCTCGTGATAACTCCAGACGGTGTGGAATCTTACAGCCCGCCCCGCGAAGCTCGGAGAGTGAAGTGGGGTAAGAGTTTGCCCTTTTGTGGGTTATCATATTGTGTACAGCAATGAAGAGCAGAACCGAGCAAGTATTCCTAGCAGCCTACGAGGCGAACAAGAACGCCCTATTCCGACATATACTTATGAGGATTAGCGGCGACAGGGACAGGGCAACGGACCTGCTTTCGGACGTTTTCGCCCGTACTTGGAACGCTCTTTGCAAAGGTAAAGAAATAGAGAACTTGCGGGCCTACTTCTATCGGGTAGCGCACAATTTACTGGTGGACGAATACGGCAAGCCCAAGGTCATCTCGCTCGATGCTCTCTCCGAAGAGAGCGAGCACGGGGAACTTGAGGTGAGTGAGGTGTCTCTCCACTCCGATGTCGTCAGGTTGGGAGAGTTGAGTGAGCTTACCCGAGCTCTGGCCAAACTACCAAATGATTTCCGCGAAGTGCTGGTATTGCGCTACATCGACGATATGGGGCCCAGTCAGATTGCGGAAATTTTGGGAGAGAGTGCCAATACGGTGTCGGTGCGGATAAATAGGGCAACGGCGGCCTTGCGTGAAATTTTAAACGGAGTTACAAACAAATAACATGGAAACAAACGAAAACAAATTTGAAAAGATATTTGATAGGGCCAAGCAGGTTGATATGAGACAGGAAGAGTCAAACAAAGTAGATGCTAGGTTGAAAGCACAGATAGCTGCCAACCCCATACCCACTGCTCCTGCTGCGACAGCGAGCATAGCCTCTATGTCCAAAGTATTAGGTCTTGTATTGGGCGCTCTACTTGTGGCGGGTGGTATCTATCTTGTCACAGGCTCCAGCGAACCAGTACTAGAAGATGGGCCAGTAGAGGAGAAAACGCAAGAGGAGATAGAGAAAGAAGTAGAGGAACAAAAAGAGAACAACCCAATCGTAGCTACATCTACGAATACAACAACTCC
>C687J35174_10003333_pt1 | contig 22124 bp, 21 predicted proteins | sample RifCSPhighO2_01_FD_35174 | JGI IMG/M metagenome (IMG submission 35174) | reverse complement strand
TTCCCATATTTTCCCATCATAGATTTATGCTGAACTATAAAAACATCTGAGAAATAATAACAGAATCTTGCAGACCAGTTAGGAGTTTTAACTCTTATAATGGTATCTATAAAGATAGATTTTATACCTATTAGTTTTGCTCCGATTACTGCTGGAATTGATATTTGAGCCCCATTCGTCACTATTAGAGAAATATTTTCTTTTCTATACAACCTAATCAAATTTATTGTTGCAATTAAATATTCTATTGGATTAAAAGATAAATTGTCTTTTTTAAAGTAATATGTTCTGAATTTTCCAAGAAAAGATTTTTCCTCTTTCTTTATTTTTTTTTCTGACTCAGTTATTAGAACCGCTTCGTTTTTTCCTATAACTTCTTTTGTGAAAATTATCTTTATCTGACCTAAATGCCCTCCCTTTGACGATACAAGTCCTACTTTCATAAAAATCTCCTTATTCTTTCCATTATTTTATCATAAAGTCTTACTAAAAATTTGAAAGGAGAGTTTAATAATCTTAACCTTATTATGCCTAAGACCATCCAAGGACCAGATTTCATAAAGTTTATTGTTGAATAATCTTGGTTTGACCATTTTGTGGGGATTTCTTTTATTTTGTATCCTTTCTTTCTTATTTTATATATTAGTTCAACATCGAAGGCCCATTTAGTCATTCCCATCTCATTTATTGTACTCTTTAACGCCTCTCTTGAAAAGAGTTTTGCTCCACATTGTGTATCCCTATAAGGAATAAGTAGGAGTGCTCTTATAACTGAATTATACATTCTTGAAGAAATTATTCTTGCTAGACTTTGTTTTGGGTATACTTTTGCTCCTTTGGAGTATCTTCCGGCTATAGCTCCTCCCGCCCCCCCTATCTTTTCAACTAAATCATAAAAAGATTCGGGTGTAGTTGACATATCTGCATCAACAAAACCTATAAGCTCTGAATTTCCCTTTAAGGCTTCTTTAAAACCTTCTATTACAGCAAAGCCTTTCCCTCTTTTTTCAAAGTCTAAAACCTTAAGAGATTCGTCCTTAAAGTTATAAATTATCTTTCTTGAGTTATCTTTAGTGTTGTTTATTACTATAATTAGCTCAAAATCTAAGATTCTTTGCTTTTTCAGGCTGTTGAAGTAATCTAAATAAGACTTCATGGTTCTTCCTATTCTTTTCTCTTCATTATAAGAGGGTATTATTATTGAAACTTTTCTCATTAAATAATGAGAATATAAAGTATTTTAAAGCTAACTGATATTTAAAATATACTTAATTGAGCATTATAAGAATGTTTAAATATCAAAAAACTGATTAAATAAAATGAGTGATGGATATAATAAATTCTTGGATAAGACCTTAGATATATTCTTTTCAAAAGATAAGTCGAAGCTTTATGTTTTCTTAGCTTTTATCTTTGGTTTGATTTTGAGAATAGTTTCTGCGATTAATACTAGAGTTTCTGCTGATGATATGCATTTTAGCGTTCATGCTATTAATTTTCTAAATTCTGGGAAACTTGTTGTTTATGACCAATCAGCTTCTTTATGGTACTATTTGACCGACATATTCTATAATTTATTTGGAATAGGGCAAATTGGCTCAAGATTTAGCGCGGTTTTATTTGGAAGTTTCTCTATAATCTTAATTTACCTTTTAACAAAAGAATTTTTTGGTAAAAAAACAGGATTGATATCTGCTTTCCTACTTGCATTTTCTCCATTCCATATAAAGAATACTTTGTCTGAAATGGACAATACTGCAATGTTCTTTGTCATGCTCGGAGTTTTATTGTTTGTTAAATCTTTGAAGAGTGAGAAGAAATTACCTTATTTCCTTTCTGGGGTCTTCTTGGGATTGGGTATACTTACTAAAGTTTATGCTTTACTTTTTGCCCCTGCACTTGTTTTTTATGCATTTTATTATAATTATAATAAAAACAAAACAGACTTTATTAAAAAAACAATAAAATACTCCTTTATATTTCTTGTTGGAGCTTTTATATTTGCAATTCCTTCTCTGACCCATAATTATCTTCTGTATAAAGATAAAGGATTTACAGACTTAATCTATGCAAATGCTTTGGGGATAGGAAATGAAAAAGCAACTGAACTTTATTCTTGGGATAGTGGATGGGGACATGGAGCTGATTGGAAAGGATTCTTTTTGGGAGGTTCTATGCACCTCGGAGGCTTAAAAATGCCTTCTTCCATATATGCCTTGCTTCTTATATTTTATAACGATCCTATTAGTTTCTTATTTGCCTTATTTGGAATATTATTATGTTTTAGACAGAAGAAAAAAGAATTTCTTGTACTTTCCCTTGGGGTATTGATTTTTGTCTTTGTTTATCTCGCCTCAAGAATATTGCTTGCAAAACATTATGTATTTCTGCTTTATCTTTTCATTCCTTTGGCTGGACTAGGACTTACCTCTCTGCATGATAAAATTAAATTAAAGTACAAATTCTTTAGATTGAGACATTTGTTATTGATTATTTGTCTATTTTGTATTGTTTTTTTGGGATTTAAGACATTTGGAACCTTAGAACATTTTTATACAGAAAGTTCAGTTGGACAGATGATTGACTATAAAAATGAAGTTATACCTGATGATGCTTTTGTTATAGCAGATTCAAGAATATATAGAGGAGAAATTCATTGGATGTTTGCAGGAAAGAATTATATTGAGTCTTCTTACTTGTCTGAAGTTGCTAGAGTATCTGATGAAATTGCTGGGGAGAAAGATAGGATAGAAACTTATTTTGTTGAATGTGTTATTGATGATTGTGGATGGGGCACTATAGCTAACCAGCCAGAATTTAATCAAACAGCTGAAACCTTGGTTGAATATTTCAAGAAAGATTCAATAGTTGTAAAAGAAATATACGATTCGGGAACTTCGGATTTTGCCTTTCCATTCTATTCAAATAAAGAAAACTTGAGATTTAGAGTATATAAAACTGAAATTCTTCTTAATAGAGAAGCTCTTCAGATAACTAAACTTGCAAAAGTATGGTTCTTGTATCCTATAGGGTGGGATGAGAATATACAACCTATATTTGATAAATATACAACAAAAAATTCTTTTGATGATTTATTAGATAATCTTGCACATTTTATTGTTTATATAGCAATAGCCCTTGCTTTTATATCTCTAATCTTTTTATTAAAGAATTTAGTATATGATGATTAAAATGAAAAAGCTATCTGTAATAATTCCTGTTTATAATGAGGAAAAAACAGTTGAGAAGGTACTTGATTATATATGTGGAAAGAAATTTCCACTTGAGTTAGAGATTTTAGTGGTAAATGATGGAAGTTATGATAGCTCTGAAGAGATAGTAAAGAATTTTATAAAAAGATATAAAGCAAAGAGTAAAAAAATAAAAGTTAAATTGTTCTCTAAAAAAAATGAGGGCAAGGGTTCCGCTGTTAGACTTGGAATAAAAATGGCTAGAGGAAATATAATAATCATACAAGATGCTGATTTAGAATATAATCCAGATGATTATAACAAGATAATAAAGCCGATTATAGATGGAAAAGAAAAAGTTGTTTATGGTTCAAGATTTCTTAAAGAACATAAACCTTTGTATAGAATATATTACCTTGGAAATAAATTCCTAACTCTTCTCACAAAGATTATTTATGGAACAAATATAACTGACATGGAAACCTGTTATAAAGCATTTAGAAGTGATGTGATAAAAAGTATAGAGATAAAGTCAAATAAGTTTGACATTGAGCCAGAGATAACTGCAAAAATATTAAAGAGAGGCATCAGGATAAAAGAGATTCCTATATCATACACTCCTAGAAGCGTTAAAGAAGGGAAAAAAATAGGGTGGAGAGATGGCTTAAAGGCCATTTACACGCTTGTTTATTGGAGATTTAGGGATTAAAATTTATATTAAATTTTACGCTACCTGTCTTGGAGATTTGAATACTCCGAAAGCACGGCCGTCCCTGTAATTATCCCAGACATGAAAACCCAGCCTGTTGCTGCACTCTTTCAACAAACAAACTCTTTGATCCGGATTTTGAAGGGAATCAACATCTAATCCTAAAATATTAGGAATTAATCCTGCATCAACAGCAGTTTTAGCAAATATCTCCGCACCTTTAAACGATAAAACAGAAACAGCAAAGCAATCATTAGCAAAACTATTTGCGTTATGATCTCTTAATTTATATCTATCTTTAGGAATAAAAACTTGATTTCCTCCAGAAGAAACATAAACTCCCCTTTCATTCTGTCTCCATTCAGTTAAATTTGGAATTTCTATTTTATCAGATGATCCTAATCCTTCTGAAGCCCTTTCAACAAGAACGCCTGAAAGACTCTTATCTTCTAAAGTGCCTTTGGGAATCCAAAGAAATCTTTGTGGAGCTCTAACATAACTCTCCCTAAAAAGTTTTCTAACAGAATTCCACAAACCTTCACCATTATAAGCTCCATGAGTAAGTAACGCCATCTCAACACCTTCTGAAGCCCTCAATTCACCATCTGCCTTAATTGCTTCAAAACATTCCTGATGATGTCCCATTATAGGAGGATAAGCAAATTCTACTCTTTTCCCATCATAAACAACAAGAAGTCTGGTAGGGTTCGGCAATTGTATTTCTTTCATAAACATTTCACAACCCCTTCTCATTTAAATCTTTTTATCATTTATTGTTAATTAAAGTAGTAAAAAAATGCTTATGGATTAATCCGTCTTATCAAATAAGTACATAGAACCGCAAAGAAGAATCAGTGAAGAAGTAATGAAGGAGAGGGAAAATTCTATGAGGTTTGATGAGAAAATCCAGAACAAAAATATTTCAATTAATATGAATATAGGCATCCAGTAGTAATTCCTTATTTTTCCTTTTGATAATTTATACATAAAATTAAGATTCGTTAGAGATAATATGCTAGTGGCTATGCCCAGATATAATAATATGTTTGATGCAAGAGGCACTTCTTTTCCAGAGAAGATATAAATTATAAAATCAGGAAATAAGAAGAAGATTAAAAGAGCGCAGAATATCATAAATATAAGCATAAACAATGAATTTAAAAATAGTTTTTTAGAGTTATTATTTTTCTCTGCTGATAAAGGAAACATGGCCCTTGCAATTGGTTGAGTTCCCCAAAATATTGTTTTTGATAATATTGATGCAATAGCGTATGCTCCCGCAACTTCAGCTGAAAAGAATATTTTTGCTAGAATTATATCAAGACTATAAAATATGATAATAACCGCCATTACCATTAAAGTTGGGCGAGCGTAGTTGTATATGTCAATAGTATTTGACTTTTTTCTTGGAGAGCTCATTATTTTTCTTAAACTTATAAAGGAGATAAGAAGTGAAAGTGAGACACCTATTATTACTCCCGCCATTGCCCCATAGACTTTCCAACCAATCCAGACGAAAAGGACTGCAAGGAAAAGTTTTAAGACAGATTCATAAATCATGTTCATTCCAAGAGGAAGAAACATTTTCCTTCCCTGCATTATTCCTCTTGTTATAGGGGTTGAAAAAGAAGGAAAAATAATTAGGCCTGTTAGAGCTAGTAAAAAGTAATTTATCTTTAGAATATAAGATAATGGAAAGGCTATAAAGAGATATAGAATAAAAATTATTGATACTGGCTTTAATACTTTTGAGAAACTTTTTCTTAGTAAGTCGTTTATTTTTCCTTCGTTTTTTTCATTTGTAGTATATCTTGTTATTATAGTTTGAATTGACTCTGTAAAGACTCCTAAAGTATAAATTATTGAGAAAAGAACGGCTAATACTCCATATTCTGCTATAGTAAGCATTCTCGCCATAATAAAATGAAATACAAAATTAAGAAAATTGTATGCATTAAAAGCTATTAAAAGTATTAGACTTCCCTTTAATAGATTTTTATTAAATTTGCTTATCATTAACTAAATATTCCCTCTTTAAATATAATAAATCCCAAAATTACTATTATAATCTGGAAAAACCAAATCATATAGACCGCCATCTTTTCTGTCGCTTTAATATTCATTTTCTTTAAAAGGTAAATTGATATGTGATTTAGGCTGTAAAACTTTTCGTAAACTAAATCAAGAGAACCATCTTTTGTCGGCTTGCCGAAGCTTTGCTTTACTAACCCTCCTCTTGATTTTAAGATTACTTCTAATATATAAGGTATAAAGAAAAATACCGCTATTCTCTCAAAGTTTCCTAAAATTGAAGCGATAGCTATTAATCCTCCTACCGAATATGTTAAAGAATCTCCGGGGAGAATTTTAGCTGGATAATAATTGTAAAGGAGAAATGCCAGAAGGGAAGCAATCATACAAAGACAAATTATTGAAATCCAATAATTTCCTGTAAAGTAAGAGACTATTGAAATTGCTGAAAGAAAAATTATACCTTGTCCGGCTTCTAAACCATTAAACCCTGCAAGAAAATTATAGGTTGTTGAAGCGCCAACAATTCCTAAAGGTATGATAATTAAGGGGTAAATTAATCCTAAATCTATCTGTCCAAAAAATGGCGCAGATACTATACTTCTTCCGGCATTGATTGAAATAAGTGGAATTGCTGATAAAGCGACTAAAACTAAACGAGTTCTTTTTCTTAATCCCCCTCTTCTCCACCCTAATAAATCATCTACTAATCCTATTCCAGATAATAAAATTATAACAATCATTAAGGCAAAGATTTGTATTAAATTTGTCTGTGTATGTTCGTAAAAAACCTGATAAGCGATAAAGAAAGTTACTCCTATCAAAAATCCCAAAATTACTATTATTCCTCCAGAACCCGCTATCTTCTCTCTTTTTATAGAGTTCATATTCTCCCACATTAAGCCAATTATTCCTGCTTTTTTAATCCAAGAGGGAATTACTAATAAGGTTACTAAAAATGAAGATAGTAATATTAAAATTGTAAATATAATGCTCATTTTACTATCAATATATCTTTAGGATATTCTGTTTTTAGATAATCGCTGTTGAATTTAATATCTGAAGGATAATTTATTTCCCATATTCTTATTGGTCCTCTGAATCCTCCTGCAGAGTCTATATAAATGAATTCATCTTCTATATTATTGGACTTCTTTAAATCAGCAATTATGAAATCATCTTCTGTGTGTACTAGCTTGAAATATTTATTATCTTCCTTGTAAAGATAAAGTCTTGCAAGTTGAGACTTCACTGTTCTTTGTGAAAGATATAGAATAGAACCTATTTTATCATATCCTGCTCCGTTTTCCCCTTGAGTTATTGTTGCGTAAACGAAGACCCCTGATTCTACGCCTGTTCCAAAGTCCTGGAATTCTCCATCATAAGCGTATCTTAAAGGAAGTTGTATCTGGTTATTTTGATATTTATCAGGATAGACAAATAATCCAATTGGAGCAGATATTATTTTATTTTCTGAATTTATCTCAAGAAGAACTCCAATTATTCCCGCCTTTCCTGCAGGAAGGAAAAGAGAAGTTCCATTTAAGTTATAGACTATATCTTGATCTAATAATATTCCTCCCGAATAAACATAGACAAATCCATTCTTTGTTTCCTTTGATTGAGATTTGTCTTTTAACATTGAAGTTATCTGACTTGACCTGTCATAATCGGCGTTGCTTCCGATTGAAGAAAACGCCCCATATTTTCCTATGTCTGTTGAATCTATAAGAAAATGAGTGGTATTGTGAGCATAAAGAAATTCTAGTGCTTTATAATTATCAGTTCCCGTTAGTGCGTGTCTACCCATTAAATGATTCCAATATGCAATTGCGTTCCCTCCGTCTAGAACTGTCGCTCTCTTTCCTATTGATTGAACCCAATATCCATAATCCCACCAATGACCAAAAACTGCATCTTCTGGAGTATTATTTCTTACCCAATCCATTGCTTTTTGCCATTGAAATGTATAAACATAAGGTGCCTGAACTTTTGCGCTGTTATAGCCTTCATTATAAAATACATATCCTGAATAAATTGCCGATACTACAATTAAGAAGGAAATAGTAATTGCAATTGTATTTGATTTCTTATTTGAGGAGAGAGCTTTGGAAGTTGTTTCTACAATTAAATAAGAAGCCATAATTGAGGCGGGGAGAGCTAAAATCATTATCAATCTTACAGCTCCTCTTGCGGAAACTACTGAAAAGAAAAAGAAAGATAATAAAAGTAAGACTCCAAAATCTATTGAATTAAACTTTGATTTGTTTTCTGATTTATAATTTTTGTAGTAAATGGAACTAAAGGAATATATTAAAATTATAAATCCTAATAAATAAACTAATGTGCTGAAAAAGTTTAGTCCGTTTAGAGATTTATCCGGAGAATATCTACTGAAAATAATCGCTAGTAAAAATATAATGTAAGAAGTTGTTAGAGTAATTCTTTCTTTTTTTGAGAATTCTGAAAAGGTGTTGAAAATTAAATAAGCCGAACCAATGAAAAATAGCCAGAAAAATAATGGAAATAATGGGCTGTTTAAGACTGGAATAGAAGGACCAAAACTAGCCCCCCATTCGGTAAAGTAAGGTTGCCTATTTTCAGCAACGGTAACTCCTAGACGATCTTGTACTGGAGTTACAAGACTTGTATAAAGGGAATAAACTTTTGAAGTTATAAAATCAAGACCAAAGACAGCAGTTGTAAAAACAATGGCTAAAACAACTAGTATTAAGAGAGAACTTATTTCCGAAGGTAGTTTGTTTAGATATTTTATATTATATTTTCTTGTGAATTTAGAAATTAAAGGGTGTAATATCATTAAAGCAAAAGAAAGGAAAGCTATTCCTGTTGATGTTGAACTTAAAAGAGCGAAGAAAGTATATCTTGATGAGAATAAATTCATTATTAAAGAAGAAGAGACAATCCAAATTGAATATGCATAAATCTTATTTCTGTCTATTCTTCCCAGTATGAATGAAATAAAGGCAGCTAGACCTATTGTAAGGAATAAGTAAATATAACCTCCCCATACAAGAGCCATTGCTGAAGTGCTTATACCTGCAAGAAGAGAAACAATGATTTGTTTTTTGAGATTTTTTGACTGCCAAGCTACGAGAAAAAGATATAGTGATAAAAATAGAAAGAAAAATGCGGAAGATTCTTTTTCTGGAATACCTGCTATTGTTCTAGGTATTAATACAGGTATTACTGAAATGAAGAAAGAAGAAATTAAGGCTATAATAGTTGATTTTTTATATCCTAGTTTTTCAATGAATATCCTTCTTGTAAATAAGAAAAAAGAGATTATGGTAATTCCGAACATAAATACTGGAAATAAAGCCGCTGATTGTTCAATTGAACCTGAACCAAAAAATATTGCTATCTTATGAAACCAAGCAATTAAATAAGGATGAAGAAGAACTTCAGCGGTCGTATTAAATCCTAGAGGAACATATCTCATTGTATCTATTGCATAAAGAGAGCCGTGAGAAACTATGTATTCTGCCCAGCGGAGAAATAAAAAGGGGTCCAAATCTGGGCCTAAAGTCCAAGAACCCGTTGTTATATCTCTTAATCCTGAAAGATTTGAAGTTCTTATATATAATGCAATGAATATAATTAAAGCTAAGAGCAGATAAAATAGTTTTGAAGGTCCAGACTTAAGTAAATTTAAGACTTTCTCTTTTCTTCTGTTAAATTCCTCATTATTTTCCATAATCAATGAACGAAAAAACTATGAAATTGCAGTATATAAAGGTTTCAACTATAATGAGTGACTTAAAAAATACTCTAGAAAAATATAGGAGTTACAAAGACTTCAATGAGTGCCGCAAGGAAGAGAATTACTACAGCTATTATTGTTAAGTTCAGAGAATCATATAAAGTGTTCCAGAACTTATCTGTTCCGAATTCATGATTTACTACTGCTACAGATACCATTCCTCCAGCTAAAGCAACTATGAAGTAAGAGGCTATTTCGGGAATTCCATGTAGAAAGAATCTAAAGAAAGCTATGGGTAGCTGAATAAGACTTGAATTTGTAAAAATTCCTACTGCTGCGGCTATTACACTTGCGTTCCACGCGAGAACAAAAATCACCCCCGCACCAAAGATTAAAGAGAAAATTATTGTAAAAAATAAAACATAAATGTTGTTTGTAAATATTAAAAACAATCTTTCTTTATTTGAGAGGAAACCTGTTGAAGTTGTAACATCTTTTATCCCATATTGTTTTACGCAATCTTCAAAATTTGCTGGTCTGTTTATTAGGCAATAAGTTTCAATTTGTGCTCTAAAGCTCTGGGTTGAAGTTAGTATAGTGTACCAAAAAGATAGGGCGACTACAAAACCTACAAATAACCATAGAAATGCGTATATTGCTCGTGTATGTTCTCTTAAAAGCCCTGAATATTTTGAGGAAGGTTTTATTTTTTCTTCCTCATACTTTAGAGTGTAATAAATGAAAGGCATTGTGAACATTACCATAAAAGTTACTAATAATATTCCTGAATATTTTGATAATACTGCGTCCTTAGAAAATATCTGATTGACTAAAAATATTGATAAAGATGCGTAAAAAGCGCCTATGAAAAACATCTGCCAAGGTCTTCTTTCTGCATTCTTTGGGTTTATAAGCATTTCAAGCATTTTGTTAAATCTCTCTTTTTCTTTATATAATTAAATGTAGTTAAATATCTATCTAAACTTTGTTAATTTTATTTTCTAAAAATTCTTCCAATTGTGCTTGGTGTGATTGAAGGTGAGATAATAATTCAATCCTTGCTTCTTTTAATTTTTTAATTTGAGATTCTATTATTTTCTTTGCTTCTTGTGAATTCTTTTTTACAACTACTCCTGCTCCTACTTCTATATACAAATCTTTGCTTTTTAATTCTGATTTTACATGAACTCCCTTTCCTAGAGAAGAAAACATTTCTTTTTCTTGAGATTTGTTAAAGAAATCTATATTTGAAAGAAAATCTTCTAATTCCTGAATTTGAGACTCTAAGTATTTTAGATTTTCGGTAATTTGTTCTATATGATGTTGAAGATGTGATGCTTCTTCAAATACTTCGTTTTCCATGATTTTATGTATTTGCGGGCTTTTTTAAATCTGTTCTTTTTGGAGTGTAAGGTGTTGATAAAGCGAATAGATGATTATTTTCATAGAGGGATTCTTCTCCATGAAAGACTAAAGTGCTATCTCCTCCCAATTCTATACTTGAAGCGGTTAATACCTCTCTTTCTCCTTTTTTTATACGGATTCCCTCTACTATAGGCCCATATCTAAACAATCCGTTTTTTCTTGATAATTTCTCTAATTCATCTAATTTCTTCGCCCACCTCTCTCCATAAGTTGCAACAATGAATCCATTTCTCCATAAACTTCTTTGATTTCCTAATTGATAAGTCCCTCTTGGAGCAAATCTTAGTGAATTATCATGACTGAACCTTATTTCATCAACAATCCTTCCTCTAGATAATATATTTTCTAATTCTGCTCTATCAATTCTCTCTGGAAATTCCCCTTTTGAATCATCAATAACGTATACTCCCTCTCTCGTCCAAAGATTTCTATTGAATATCCAAATCCTATTCCAAAGCATTGCTTGGAAGACTAAAACCAAGTTTTGTTTATTTTCAGGATTAATAGTCTCGTAAATTAAATTTGCTAAAAGTTCTGCAGGCGGAACAAAAAGCCCTTTTCTTTTTGTTTCTTCAATAGCACCATAATAGTCTCTAGGATTAAATTCGTGATTTGAAAACTCTAATTCCTTACCTTCATCTTGAATTAAAAATCCCTTTGCTCTTTTAACTGCTTTCTGTGCTCTTGAAGGTTTCGTCATCTTTATTTTGGAAAAACTTATTTTAAATTTATTTAGGTTTTTTCTTTCTTATCGCCCAAACTTCTAAATATTCCATGAATAAATTTTTCTTATCTAATAAGTTAAATTTCAAGTTTTTATCCTTTATTGTGCTATTTATTCTATTCTTAGGAGTTAATGAAGATAAGAGGAGGAGAATTAGGCCCTCTTTATTAAGGTGTTTTTGTGATTGCTTTAAAAATCTTAAAATTATTTCATCTCCTTTTTTTCCGCCAGTTGTTATTTTTCTTGACTCTTTGTCTTCTCTCTTATCCAGAGGAAGATAAGGTGGATTAAATATAATCAAATCAAATTTTCCAGTTATTTTTGAAAATAGATTTGATTTGATAGCCTTGAGTCTTTTTGACTTTAAGTATGAAATTGATTCTTGACTAATGTCTGCGCATAATACCGAATCTGCTTTTGAATTTATAGCTGTTTCTGCCTGTATTCCTGAGCCAGAACCCATATCCAAGACTTTCTTTCCTTTTGAGTATTTCTTCACAAATTCTGATAAAAAATAAGAATCTTCTGATGGAAAATATATCATTTTCTAATTGACTTTATCAAAAGTGATGCATAAAATGGAGTTAATAAAATTATATTTATTGCTAAAGAGATATTATTTGGGAGATAAGCTAAAATCTGAAGAATAATAAATAATAGTAAACTTAATTTTAGTGTGTAAATATAATTTTTCTTTGTAAATTTAAAACTTTCTTTCATGCTCTGAATTATTCCTATTCTTCTGTAAATCATAAAAGGAATTGAGTATGTGAAGAAGATTATAACTAATGAAAGCCATAAAAAGTAAATTAGAAAGGAAATTAATCTGAATGAGTTCTCAGATATTTCAATAATTTGTTTGAAACTGATCATAAATTTAGTAAAAATAAGAAGTGAAAAATTAGCTAAATTAAACAGAATTATAAATATCAAAATTGTGAGGGAACATTTAAGCCAGAATCCTGAGGAATTCTTAATTGAAGAGATTAGATTTTTATCATTATTTGAAAATACATAAATTATAACTGAAATAAATGCAGAAATTACTAATATTAAAAATATAAAGGAAATTGCTAATACTATATATAAAAGAAATTTATTGGGAATTGAATTTATCTGAAAAAATTCATTTATTTTTGTGTAGACTTTTGATAGAATAAATAAGACTAAAAAAAATATGAAAGAAATAAGAAAAACTACCTTTTTATTTAAAAGTTCAAAGTAAGAATCTCTTAAATTTTTTAGTATTGAATTTTCCATTATCTTACCCAAACAATTTATCTTTAAATATTATCAGAGAGATTAAGATTAAAGCTATTATAAAAAGAATTATTGCAAATATTATTAATAATTTTCTTGAATCTTTTTTTTCAGAAGGAAGAAGTGTATTTGGTGTTGGTGATGGAAGAGAGTAATTATTAGGTGATTGAATATTAATCGGATAGTTTTTTGGTATTTGATTACTTGTTTGTGAAAGGTTCTGCTGATTGCTTTGAGGGGAGGTTAGAATTGAGCCTGAGCCGATATATTCTCCTGCCTCTCTTACATCTGAAGGATTATATCCTGCGTTGATAAAGCTCTGCATAGCTTTTTCTAGACTTGAGCCTCTTTCTAAAGCAATTTTTAATCCTGATAGAATTTCCTCTTTCATTTTTATATTTTTTGTCTAATTAAGTTTATATAAATTACTGGACTTCTAGTTGCTGACCATTAGACATTAAATGAACTGTTTTTCCAAGTTTATATCCCATTTCTTGCGCCAACTCTGCACCTGCTGTTGTTTTCTTTAAATCTCCATGTGATGGAATTATATTTTCTGGTTGAAGCAGTTTTATCAAATCTCTTAAGTCTTCTCTTCCGCCATGTCCAGAAGTGTGTATATTGTCAAAGATTCTTACTTTGAACTTTTTTAATCTTTTTTCCATCTGTTCCCTATTTAATTCGTTTACTGGAGTGGGAATTGTTTTTGAAGAAAAAATTATATTATCTCCGTCCCTTAAATTTATAGGAAGTTGTCTTCTTGATATTCTTTCGAGAATTGAGCCTGGCTCACCTTGATGTCCCGTACAGACTATCATATATTGATTTCTGTTTTTATCAAATCTCTTAAGAATTTTTTCCATTTGTCTTCTATATGTGAAGATTTTTATGTCTTTCATAAATGGGGCTTTCCCTATATTTCTTGCTGCTAAAACATATTTATGCAAACTTCTTCCTAGAAAAATTACTTCTCTGTTCATTCTTCTTCCAAATTCAGAGATAGACTTTAGTCTTGCAATATGTGATGAAAAGGTGGTTACTATTATTCCTGATTTTTTATTATCTGTTGAAAATAAAACTTCTTCAAGAAGCCCCTTTGCAATTTTTTCTGAAGGAGTCTTTCTGTCATCTTGAGCGTAAAGACAATCAACTATGAGCATCTTCACTCCAATCTTTGCTAATTCCTTCATTCTTGCATAATTTGGAGGGTCTCCATAAACAGGGGTGTTGTCTAATTTGTAGTCATTTGCGTAAATAACTATTCCTTCAGGAGTATGAACTGCAACCATCGCACTTTGAATTGTAGAGTGAGTTATATTGATTAGTTCTATTTTTATTCTCTTATTTAAGGTAAATGTTGAATTTGGTTTGATAGTTATTATTCTATTTGGAATTGATTGCTCGGAGTCTTTAAGGAGAACTTTGAGAACTTCGGTTGTATAAGGAGTTCCTAAAACTGGGGCTTTATATCTATAAGAATTGTAAGGTATTGCCCCAACATGGTCTAAATGTGCATGCGAAACTACAATGGCTCGGACCTTGTTTCTTAAATTTTTCTTTTCTAAATAGACATCGTCTGGAAGAGCACCTAAATCTCTCATTCCTTTTTCAGTAGGAATTCTCTCTTTTTCTTCAACGCCTACAATTGCAGGTAGAAAAAGTCCTGAATCAAATATTATTACATCTTCTCCTGTTTCAAGAGCAGTCATGTTCTTTCCCACTTCGTTGTAACCGCCAATTGTGTGTATCTTCATTTTTCTTTTAAGTTGAAACAATTTATATAGGTTTGGTGTGAGGGGGTTTTGAGTTTTTAGATAAAAGGTAGAATAATTTATAAATCTTGGAAAATGTCTTTTAATATGGTTAAAAATAGGCATAGAAATCTTCTTTATTTTTCAGTATCTTTATTGCTTGTACTTCAAATATTCTCTTTTGTTTTTATAAGTGCACAAGTATCTAAGATTGATGCAAAGATAACGAGTGAGAATAAAAAAATTAAAGATACTCTTACTGAAGATTTTAATGTAAAGATAGCCGAATATAATCTTATTTATCAAGGAGAATTTAATAGAATATCTTCTTCTATTGAAACGCAAAAGTCAGAGCAGGAAAGTTTTAAAGAACAGATAAATCTTATCAAATCTACTAATAGCGATTTTTCAGGAGTTGTTGAAAATTCAATAAAGGGAGTTGTTAGTGTAATAACCGATAAGAGTGTTGGTACGGGTTTTGTTTTGGCGAGTGGTGTAATAGTTACTAATTATCATGTTATTGATGGAGCAAAAAGAATAGTTGTCGTTAATCATCAGAAAAAACAATATGAGGCACAGGTTTTAAGTTCTTCACAGATAAAAGACCTTTCATTGTTGAAGGCAGACCTGAAAGAAGGAGAATATAACGGACTTGAATTAGGCGATTCTGATTCCTTACAAGTAGGTAGAAAAGTTATTGCTATTGGAAATCCACTTGGTCTGTCTTTTAGCGTTACTGAAGGAATAATCTCTGCTCTTGATAGAGAGGGTCCAAATGGACTTGAAGAATATATTCAAACTGATGTTTCTCTCAATCCCGGAAATTCAGGGGGGCCTTTAATTGACAGCTCGGGAAAAGTAATAGGAATAAATAACTTTAAAGTTGGAGATGCAGAAAGCTTAGGCTTTGCTTTGGAAAGCAATTCAATAAAAGAATTTTTAAATGAAATTGAATCTAGTTAATTGTAAATAATATGAAATTAAAGTTAAAGCCATCTATGAGAGATTCTAAGAGATACCTTCTTGTAAAAGGCAGAAAGGAAGATATTGAGAAGTCTATTATGGATTATATTGGTATTCTTGGTTGGGCGAAAGCTAGTCCTGTTTTTTTGGAGAAGGATAATAATTTAATTTTGTGCATTAATAGGGGAGAGTTGAATAATGTAAGGGCTGGATTTGAATTGTCTGAATCTAATATTGAAGTTAGAAAAGTTTCTGGGACGATTAAAGGTCTTGAATAGAATAGAAAGCTTTAATTAGATTATTCTATTTTTTTAGGAATGAAAAAAGGGCAGATTGATATTTCTTTTTCAATGATATTTTCCATAATTATTATAGTTGCTATAATTGGAGTTGCAGTTTATGCAATTTCTTTTTTTCTTAATCTTAGTGAATGTAACAAAATTGCCTTCTTTTATAATGACTTAAAGGAAGAAACCCAAAAGGCTGTGAAGTCTGCGGGATATAGAGATGAGTTTAAGAAAGTCTTGCCTGAAAAAATTGAATGGGTTTGTTTTGGCGATTTGAAGGCCGAATCTGATAGAAAATATGATGAAATAAAAGAGGAACTTAGAAGATATTCAAATCTTGATAAAAATGTCTTTGTTTATCCATCAAGAAAAGCGTGTGATAATAATCTAGCTTATTATAAAATTGAAGACGTTAAAATTGAAGGATTCTTTTGTGTTGAGAATGAACAGGGAGAAGTTGTATTTTCAATAGAAAAAGAAAGCTCGGATAAAGAGGTTGAGATATTAAATGAATAGAAAAGGAATTGAATTCAGTTTTGCTTGGATTTTTGCTATTATTGTTGGGGCGGTGATTATTTTTCTTGCTATATATTCAACTACTAAGTTGATAAAGACTGAAAGGTCTGCTGGAGATAGTGAAAGAGCTAAAGAGATAGAAACCATATTAAATCCCATTCAAACTTATTTAGAAAGTGGAAAGAGTAGTAAGATAGAGCTACCTTATGAGACTAGGCTTTATAATGAATGTGAAGAACCCAGTAAGTTTGATATCTTTGGAGCTCAGGAGATAAGAGTTGCAAGTAAATCTGGTGTAGGGAAGAAATATGAAAGTCCAGGGGAGCCAACAAGATTCTTAGATAAATATTTATTTTCAGATAAGGTAGTAGAAGGAGAGGAATATTATATTATGTCTAAGCCGTTTTTGATGCCTTTTAAGGTAAGCGATATGATAATAATAACAAGTTCTATGAAGAAATATTGCTTTGTTAATCCTCCTGCTAGTGTAGAAGAAGATGTTGAAAATCTTGGATTGAAAAATATCAATGTGACTTATGAAGTTGGAGAATGTAAATCTGAAGATATTAAAGTGTGTTTCTCAAATAGAGGATGCGATATAGATGTAACTTTGGATTTAAGTTCTAATGAGTTGAGAGGTAGTGTTAATAAAGATAAGAAAAATTATTATTTTGAAGGGAATTTAATCTATGGGGCAATATTTTCTGATGCAGAGATATATGAATGTGAATTGAGAAGAATGATGGCTCGTGCTTCAGAGATTTCCCTTTTATTGCTTGATAAGTCTGCTTATTTAACCTCTAAAGGATGTGGAAGTGGGATAATGGCTGGTGAATTGATAAAATATTCTAATAGTGCTTTAGCATTAAATAACTCAATAGATTTGAGCGAAGTTAGTTTTATAGCTAACGAAATGGATAAGGTAAATGAGGGATTGTCATGCAAATTGTATTAAATAGAAAGGGGCAGATGAAGATTCAACAGATGGCTTTTATTTTGGTAGCGCTTATTATATTCTTATCAATGGCCTCTTTAATCTATTTCTCTATAAGAATAAGTAGTTTGAGGGAAGGGGCGAATTCGCTTGAAGAGAGAAATGCTTTAGAAAATATAAGAAAAATTGCGGGATTGCCTGAGTTTTCTTTTGGTTCTGCAGGAGATTGTGCAGGATGTATTGATTTTGATAAAGTCTTGATATTAAAGGAAAGGAAGAGCTATAAAGAATTTTGGGATTTTGACTATTTAGCTATTGAAAAGCTGGAAAGGGGAGAGGAGTGTAGTAGAGAAAACTATCCTGAATGTGGAAAAATACTAATAATAAACAAAACGGAGAATTTTGGTAAAGTTTCAAGGTCTTTTGCGCCTTTGTGTAGATGGGAGAATCTAAAGGGAGGATATTTTAAGTGTGAAATGGGGCAGATATTGGCTTCTGGGAGGAATATCGGATGAATAAAGAATTCCAATCAATAAAATCCTTTTGGAATTCTTTAAGCCTCCAAATGGGAAAAAACAATATTAGACCCATTTGGAGCAATAGAAAAGGACAGGAAGAGGCAGTAGGGTTTGTTTTGATAATAATAATTGTGGCCATTGTTTTCCTCGTGATGTTAAGTTTGTTCTTGAGACAAACTAATGAAAGCTATGAAGAAGAGAGTAGAGAAGTATATTATTACTTGAGTAGCTTGATGGAGACTACAACTGAATGTATATTGAGTTACGAGCCAAATTTCAAGAAAACCGGCGAGTCCATAGAACTTTGTTATAGAGGTTTTAAATGTCTTTCAGGAGAGGATGTTTGTGAAGTGGTGGAAAAGCATGTGGATAAAAACCTTAAATTTGCTTTTAATACTGGAGAAGGAAGTGCTTTGAAAGGATATGAATTTTATAGTTATTATGATAATAATTCAACAAAGGAAGAGATATTGAATTTAAGTTCTGGAGATTGTTTGGGAGGATTTAGAGGAGCGGAGTATGTTTCGCCTGCTTTTCCAGGGAATATAGTTAGTAGGTTGAATTTGTGTTATGGAGATTGAGACTATTCATATTAAAAAACTTGTAATTATCTATAATATGTTAAACCATTTGAGCATTATTTACCCTTCTTATTATGATAAGCTTAGAGTTATCTATAATACGCTTTGAGCATTAGAGAAGGCGTATTATTATCTTATTTTTGAGAGATAGATAAAAACTTCCCATAATAAACTAGGGAATATCAAAAGATAAACTCTTAATTATCTATAATATGCTTTGAGCGTTAGATAAGAGGTGTTATCATCTTGGTCTCTGAGATGGGTAAAAGCTCTCAACAATAAGCTATCGGACATCAAAAGATAAACTCTTTATCTCAAATAAACTAAGCCCTTTGAACACTATATAGTTGTTATCATATTAGTTTGAGATATAGGTAGAGGGACTAAAAAAGAGGTGATTTTGTCTTGATTTGCGCTAAAACTTAAGATGAATATTAATAGAATCTACTGATAAAATGGGTTTGAACCTAACTCTTTTTCCTGTCTTCTCTGAAATTAAGTCTATTAGTCCAAATCTTGAAAGTATCTTAATATCTTCACTTACTGACTTAAAATCTCTTCCGAGAAGTCTTGCTAAATGGTAAATTGAGAGGGGCTTTTTTGTTTTAATTGTGTTTAACATTCTTGCTTTTTCATTTGTAAGAATATTTCTTAGTGCAGATAAACTCTCAAAATCGTATTCTTTATTTTCTCCTGTAATTTTCTTGAAAAAACTTCTAAATGTTCCAGTGTCCTCGATAATTGTGATGTCCCATGTTCTTGATTTTGAAGCCATAATCCTTTTTTTAGTAATTTTTAGTATATATATGTTTTGTTCTAACATATATCTTTATATATCTGTTTTGAAATAACCACTATATATAATTTTATCCTGAAATTAAGTGTTGTTTTTAGTAGTGACAGCATAAGCTTTATATAGTGAACAAAGAATATTTTAGTTAAAGCGAATCTATTGTATTTGGTTAGGGAAAGCTTTTTAAAGCAAGATTCTTATTTACCTGTTACCGAATAAGCTTTAATACGGCGGGTTTAAACCTTCTCTAAGAGAGACCCTGAGGGGTTGCCTATAATACACAGCTGAAAGGAGGTTATAAAAAATGATGAAATTTAATTTTAGAAAGATTGCTTCTGTTTTAGCTAGTACAGCTATGATGAGTTCGACTATAGCTTTAGCCGCTGCTGCTAACTTTCCAGCACCATTCGTGCAGGGAGGAAATGCAAACGTAGGCGTAGTTTATGGTAGTACTGCACAGGCAACTGACCTTGTCGCTGTTTCTAATATACAGCAACATTTGTCAGAGGAATTAGCAAGACAGACTGCGTCAAGTGGAGGAAGTTCAGTAAGTGGAGGAAGTACTACAGGAGAAACTGTAGCTTTATTTACAGGTGGAACAAAGATTTATATCAACGATAGCTTAAATGCTGTTAAAACAGTTGTAACTAAATCTGACTTACCAATGGCTTTGGCTGATGGTAGTTTCTCTGGAAATATAGATACTTCGTTTACTCAAACAATTGACATTGGTTCAAATCCAAGAGTCACATTTGAGAAACAACCTACAAGTGATGACGATCCTAATTTTGGACTAAAGACAAGTTCGACTCCTGCTAACTATATTTACAATGCTACTGTATTGTTCAATAAAGCAGTGAATCTTACACATGCTGACTCTGAAGGACAGGACATAACTTTGTTTGGACAAAAATTCACGATTGCTGCTGCAACAGATCCTACGGATTTAGTGTTGCTTAAAACAGCTGAAAGATTAAGTCTTACAAGTGATGACCCTTCCGCTGAAGTTACTATAGGTGAAATGGTATATACTGTTGAATTAGTTTCCGCTTCTGACACCGCTGCTACTGTTAAAGTAACAGATGCTAGTGGAAAGAGCGAAACTAAAGAAGTTAGTGAAAACTCTTCTAAGAAAATCAATGGTGTTACAGTTGCAATTACAAATGCAGATGAGACAAATTTAAAGTTGTCTGCAAGTATTGTTGCTGGAGCTGAAAAGTATACCTTAACTTCTGGAAGTTCAGTTAAGTATGGTGAAGATACAACTACTATAAAGGGAACTCTTGCTACATTTACAGGTGGAACTACTGCTATGACTAAATTAGTTGTAAGCATAGCCGCTTCTGATGATGAAGAAGACTCTATTAAAGAAGCAGGAGGTTTGGTTGACCCATTCTATGGGTCTTTTAAGCTAGATTTTGCTGGATTTAATATCCCTTCAGATAGCACTGCACGAGAGATGTTTAGTGTTTCTGATTCAGGAGATGATAAACTTGAAGTCAAGTTTACCAATCATAAAGGTAAAGAAGCCACTGTAACTTTTGCTAAGAATTGGACTGCTGGAGGATTATTACTTCAAAGAGATGAAAGTGGACATAACATTTCCGTCAGAGAAAATGAAGTAGTAAGAGCAGGAGATTATATAGTTGTAGGTAACGAAGATGAAGGTAATCTTATAAAACTGGAGAGTACTGCTAATGAAACCAATAGTGGTAACGATGTAGCAGACTTCTTGGATGTTTTTTCAGGAGATACCTATAAAACAACTTGGACCGCTGAGGGTTCAGGTACTGTTACTGTAGGAGGTAAGTCTTATACCGTAAGTATGTTAGGTGGAGATTCTACTCTTAATGGTTCTACAGCTAGAATTGTTAGGTTGAATCAACCTGATAGTGCTGGAAATAATGTAGTGTTATGGCCAACTATTGAAACATCAAAAGGTGCTAAAATAGCGTTCTATGAACCTGTTATAATAGACCTTGCTGATTGGGACGGAGCTGGAACAAATGTTGCAGGATTCAAAGTTCCGGATGGAGACGGTTATACTGATATTTCTGTGTCTTATGAAACAGGTATGAATTGGACTGTTGGAGGCGCTGGAGGATCTAATCTTACAATGCAGATAAACTCTAGCTCAGTCACACAGACTGTTGGACGACTTACTTTGAACTTTTCAGTTACTGGTACTCAGGCACCAAATACAGGATTATACCAAACTACTGGTGACAACTATACCAAGATTACTTTGATAGCACCAGGTGGAGGAACACCTGCTGCAGGAAACATTAACGATCCTGCTTTAATTATCTTTGAAGAAAAAGATGATAACAATAACTATGAGGCCATGATTGTTACACTCGAACAGGGTGGAAATGGTGATGATGGGCTTGGAGTTCAGGATGTTATAAGAACTTGGGGTGTTGACCATTCAGATTGGGAAGCCACTATGGCAAGTGACAGCAAGAAAACTATGGAAGCTGATTTGTGGGGTTCTATCGTAACGTTAGATACCGCTGATTCAGATCAGACTACTGTTACAATAAGTTATCCAAATGAGCAAGTTTATGCTCAGTTTTATGTTGGCTCTGCCGATTCTTCAGTTGTTGCTGGTAGCTCAACTGGAGGAAGCGTTAAATCCCTTGGCTCTGTTCTTTTGAAAGATAGCGAAGTATCAGCTACAAGCGGTAAAAACCTTATTGTAGTTGGCGGAAGCTGTG
>C687J35174_10003321_pt1 | contig 22148 bp, 19 predicted proteins | sample RifCSPhighO2_01_FD_35174 | JGI IMG/M metagenome (IMG submission 35174) | reverse complement strand
AGGAGGAGTATCGTCGTTTTGAGGAAGAGGCGCGCGAGAAGAAGGTGGGGATGTGGGGTGGTGGGAGGAGGGATGGAGATGAGGTGCGTCAGGTAGGTACAGTGGGGGAGGGAGGAAAGAAAGAGGGGGAGAAGGCTGCAGTTTTCCTCAGTGAAGTGTACCCAGTGCCGCTGCCGGCGGAGGGGGAGTGGGTGGAAATCTGGAATAGCGCGAATAAACCAGTGGATCTCTCTGGATGGGGACTCGATGATGCGGAGAAGGGAGGGAGTAGGTCATGGAAATTCCCCGAAGGATTTATCATCCAGCCTGGAGCATTCATTGTTCTTCGGAGTGATCAAACACATCTCGCATTCAATAATGAAGGGGACTCGGTGGCGCTCATTGCTCCCGATGGAATAGTCGTCGATCGTATTGTGTACGGAAAACTTCGGCGCGGGCACACATTCGCACGCATCATCCAGCGCATTGGGAGCACGGGGGCATTCCGCGCGACGGACCGATTCTGCGTCACTGACCATCCAACGCCATTCGAGCGGAATATTTGTCGTGTCATGGTGAGCGTAGACGAACCATCACGTCGGCAAGGACATGTGTCGCCCCTCGACTACGCTCGGGGTGACACCACAAGCAGTATCTTGGCACCTCTAAAGACGCGCCGCGTTGTCCGCATCGCACGCCGCATGCGGTATCGCAATGTTCTTCCTCCTAGTGTTTTGAGTGGAAGCATTGCCACACCGGATCCTATGCTTGCGGCGCTCCTCGAGCGCATGGATCGTTCCGTCCAGAGCGGGCAGGTGGTGTGGGGGGAGGAAGGAACGTCTGGAGAAGGAAGGGATACGATGGAATGGGAGGCTGTGCTCCTGCCATTTCTTTTGATCGCAGGGGCGCACAGCTTGTTGATAGGAGTGAGGAGGGGATTGTAAAAGCAGCCAATTCCACTTACAGTACCCGCCAGTGAAGGCAAACCTTATTCTTCAGGATGGCACGGTATGCGAGGGGGAATCGTTCGGTGCCCCTGTGGACAGTGATGGCGAGGTTGTTTTCAACACAGGTATGGTTGGATATCCGGAGAGTCTCACGGATCCGAGTTACCGCGGGCAGATTCTCGTCTTCACATATCCCCTCATCGGGAACTACGGCGTGCCATCGGAGGAGCTCAATGAGTATGGATTTTCCAAGAATTTCGAGAGCGAAAACATCCATGTCCGCGGCGTCGTCGTCGCGCAGGTAAGCGAGGAGTACAGCCACCACGCTGCGGTGGAATCGTTCCCAGCCTGGCTGCGAAAGCACGGCATTCCCGGAATCACCGGCGTCGACACGCGGGCACTCACGAAGAAGCTCCGAGAACATGGGGTGATGCTGGGCCGCATCGTGAGCGATGCGGCAGTGTGTCATCCTGAGCCCGTCGAAGGAGACACGCCGATCGAGGATCCAAACCTCCGCAATCTCGTTGCCGAAGTGAGTTGCAAGGAGGTAATGACGTATGAGCCTGCTGGTAGCCCATCACCGACGATCCTCGCTTATGATTGCGGAATGAAACGCAACATTCTGCGGAACTTCCTCCGCCGCGGCATCCGTGTCATCTGCGTCCCGTGGGATTTTGATCTTGATTCCTACCACGAAAAATTCGATGGCGTCTTCATTAGTAATGGACCGGGAAATCCCAAAAAGTGTGAGGCAACCATTCGACAGATTCAGAAGGCCATTGAGCGGAACATTCCTACCTTTGGCGTTTGCTTGGGGAACCAACTGATGGCACTCGCAATCGGCGGCGATACTTTTAAGATGAAGTACGGACACCGGGGAATGAACCAGCCGTGCATCGAGCAGTGTCCCATCGATACACCGCCATCTCGTGTCATCCAGAGTGATTTTGCACAGCAAAATCGTATCGAGGGACGAGATGGCGGTGCCAGTGGTGACACGTATGGCTCTCGCTGCATCATCACCTCCCAGAATCATGGATATGCAATTGATGAGAAAGCTCTTCCCGCAGACTGGCGCGTGTGGTTTCGGAATGCGAATGACGGGACGGTGGAGGGGATCCGTCACGAGTCGGGAAGGTTTTTCGCTGTCCAATTCCATCCGGAAGCATCGCCCGGTCCCGAAGATGCGAATTACTTGTTTGATGAGTTTTTGCAGGCGCTCAAATGTACCCCTCCACATGCAGAGCGTCTTTCGGCATTTCCCACTGCGAAAGGCAGCATTGTTTGGCAGCGGCGACCATGACCGGGTTGCCGCAGATGTAGATGCTCCGCCGTCCGCAGTCCGGCACGATCTGCGGCGCAATGTCCTGCACGTGGCCGCGGTGACCGTTCCATGCAGGGGAGGGGCTGTCGAGGACGATGTGGTGGCGGAAGGAGGGGTGACTGGCAGCGAGACGTTGGAAATCCTCCGTCCAGAAGACGCCTTCCTCGTTCCAGGCACCGAAGAGGATGTCCATGCGTCGCGTATCGCCCGCGGCGAGTGCGGAGAGAATCATGGAGCGGAATGGAGCGATGCCGGTGCTCGTGCAGAGGAAGAGGTAATCCTTCGTCGTTGCGCGGTCGAGGAGGAGCGAGCCGAACGGCCCCTGCATGGCGACGGGCATTCTCTCCCGGAGCACGCCGGTGCACCACCTGCTCGCACGTCCGCCTTCCCGCAGCTTCAGGATGAAGCGGAGGTCCGGTTCCCTCGGCGCAGACGCGATGGAGTACGCGCGCGGCTGGATATCTGCGGGATTCTCGAGGAGTGGCACAGAGAAGAGGACGAATTGTCCCGGCTCATAGGTGAAGCCCTGCGGTTTTTCCAATGCGAACTCGTAGATGTCGCGAGCGATGAGGCGATTGTAGATGCAGGTGGTTTGGAAGGTCAGGGTCGTCATTGCGTGTCATGGTGAGTGTAGTCGAACCATACACGCCGCAGAACCCTTCGACTACGCTCAGGGTGACACCGTCTCAGAAGGCTGGGTATCCAGCTTCTGCAACACCTTCGGGTACCATTCCTTCTCGAGTTCTTGCACGCGCGTTTTCAGTGTCTCGAGCGTGTCACCCGGCAATACTGAACACTTTTTTTGTACAATAATGGGACCGGTATCCACGCCCTCATCCACCCAGTGGATCGTCATGCCGGATTCCTTCTCGCACGTGGCAAGGACTTCCTCGTGCGGATGGCGGCCGGGATGGAGAGGGAGGAGCGCGGGATGCACATTGAGAATGCGGCCGCGCCACGTCCGCACGAACCACGGCGACAAAAGCCACATCCAACCGATGCAGGCGATAAGTCCTGCTCGTACCTCAGGGTGACACAGCGGGTTTTTCTGAGATAACCTGCATTCATCGAAGAGATCAAGAATGGCATGATCTAAGTGTCGATCATATTCATCCCGTGTCCATCCATTCTTTCGTTCGACAATTCGCGCAGGCAGGTTCGCTTTTCGTGCTTTCTCTATGCACCCGCGATCCGCACGATCCGTCACGAGCCCCAGGCACCGCGCCGTAAGAAACCCGTCAGCGATCCGATCAATCACTGCCTGGAACGTCGTCCCTCCCGACGAACTCAGCACAATAAAATTCATGCACGCTACACAATACCTTTTCTATGATTGATGTTCTCGTCATCGTCGGTTTCATTGGTTGCCTCGGTTGCCTCGGCATCCTCGTCTATTCATCCCTCCCCTCCCACTTCCTCGGCATCCTCGAGATCTTCAATCTGCACGTCGTGGATGTGGAGGCGTTTCCAGAGCTTTTTCTTGAAGAGGTGTTGGAGGGAGGTCGTCGTGCACTCGACGCGCAATTGGAGGGTGAGTCCATACCATTCCACGTGCCCAAGGTCGTGGAGGAATCCCCCAATCTTCGTTCGGAGGGAGGTGCAATATTCCCCGATATCCATGCCATCGGGACATGGCTCAAGGTGGACCGTTACCGACCACATGCGTTCGATGTCCGGTCGATTCAGAGAGGGGAGATCGACGCCGCCCGTGTCATCTTCATTGGGAAGGTCTGTATAATTCATGGTGCATGGGGGAACCGCGCCATTGTGGGAAAAGTAAAAGAGTTGTCAATACTGAATATTCCTTGGAACAGATCCTCCTCCGGCTCAATGCCCGGAACCCAGCTTTCAAAGCGCGTGAGTGGAATCCCATGGTCGCGGATGATGACCGCGGGGATCAATTGCCCGGCATTCCCCATGAGGATGTTCGCGGCGGTGGCCAGTTGGTCGGCGCGTGCTTCGATCGTGATCCGCAGTGGTTTTCCGAAGAGATCATTGTTGCCGATTTCACTGAAGAGTGGATCGATGCCACTCACGACGAGCGCATGAGCAGTCACTCCTCTGCGCCGTGGGATGCAGCAGGAGTCGGAGAGGATCACCCCAAATCCCCTCACCATAGTCCCTGCCTGCAGACAGGCAGGCTCTCCGCGCGGGGAGAGGGAATAGAGCGCTTCCTGTAGTTTCTTTACGCTTTCGACGGGGTCCCTCGGCCATCCAACAGCAAACCCATCCTCGACATTCGATTGATCAAGTCCCGCGTTCGCGGCGAAGATGGTTCCTTCGCTGAGCCCCGTGGGTCGAAGTTCCGTAAGAAGAGCGCCCGGGCATGTGCCAACAACTTTCCCATGCAGTCGCTCGAGTTCGTCGAGGATCGCCTGGCAGAAGGCGGCACTCCGTCCGCAGGCCTTGCTCCATTTGTCTGCATCTTTCGAGATGGTGATTTTGCGCAGATCGATGGCTGCCCCTTCCATGGTTGCTATTGCTTTAGAGGAAATGACGAGGATATCGCCTTCAACGATTTGGGTGGATTCAGAAAGGAGAGAAGCGAGGTCGTCGCCCTTCTTGAGGAGCCGTGTGTGGATGGGAAGGAGAAGCATGAGGATCGAATGGCTTACCACAGTACTTTCTGACTCTCTTTATCAATTAGGATCGTGCGCGTGTCAGTGTGATTTTGATCGATGTCGAGGAAGGTGAGCTTGATGGTGAGGTGGGAAGCAGCAGGGTTATGGAGGGTGAGTGAGGAAGGTGAGAGCGGAGCAAAGAATGCCATGTGTCCTTTGGGAGGGAGACGCCAGCGGGTGAAACCAAAGCCATCTCCATCCATGGTGACTGATGCAATAGGGACGCCCCATACTTCCCGCCGCTTCCATGCTTCAGGCACGCTGACGTAGGTTATGTCACTCGAGCCGCCAATTTCGAGGAGACTCGAGTCCTGCGCTTTTTTGACAGTCAATGAGAGTGTGAGAGGGAGAGCATGTTCCAGAACAATGGTTGCCGGAGAATTTTTCTCAGCCTGCTTTCCTCCGAGGATGAGGAGAGGAAGCAGGATGAGGAGCAGAGAGCCGAGGAGAGCTATGCCGTTGAGAAGGGTGCGGGGGGAAGACAGAGGTAATAAGTATATGGTATACTGTTGGGGATGGACTACGATCCGCACACCATCCACACGATCATCCAGCGCATTCAGCAGCAGCTTCGGTGCCCGCAGTGCAGTCGTAAGGTACCGGTGGATTGGCATTCCATACAGCTCACCGGTGACGATTTTGTGCTTCTCCAGCTTCGGTGTGAAGCCTGTGATGCGTATATCGTTCTCCACGCGTCGTGCCGTGTGGTGCGCGATGGGGAGAATCCGCAGGATGCGAAGCTCCGTATGCTGAATGCGTCATCTCTCCTCGCGCGTTCGGATATCGAGCTCGAGATGATTCGGGAATCCCTGGCGAAAGCAGATGGTTCCTTCGAGCGTATGTTCGGCAAGGAGAAGAATGTGTGAGTTCTATGAAATTTTTTCTGCGCCTCATCATCATGCTTGCGATTGCCATAGGTGGGTGGTTTTGGTTGGAGGGACGCTTACAGGAGGAGTCTTTCTCGAGAATGCCCCAATTCGTACAGCACCTTGTCGGGAGAGTTCTCACGGTGGAGAATGGCATTCGTCATCGGGTCCAGATGGTCGAGAGCGGGGCGACGATGATCAAAGAGGGGAAGGCGATGATTGAGGAAGGAATGCGGGGGTCGAAAAATTAAGAGGATCGATTCACACCATTGCCTCTTCCAAGCGCGTGATCCGATGCTCATGGTCCTCAATTTTTGGTGTTAGCCGCTTGTCGATATTCCCGAGAATATTCAGAATTTGATCATCCGTCTCATACAGTCTTTCGAACTTCTCATCGAACTTCCTTTCCAGTCGTTGGACATCTGCTTTGAGCCCATTTTCAACCTGCCGAACATCAGCCTTCGTTGCAGGTGCGGAACCATCCATCGTTGGCCATCGTAATGGTACTTTCTCTAAAAACAAGTGACGGCTGTAAAGGATCTAACATTTTCCATCCTCATTTTCCCTTGTGCATATGCGGAGAAATGGCGCTGTCAGTGGCGGAGTTTTTCAGTATCTCCCAGGCTTGATGCTCATCCCCTCTCAGTGTGCCGAGATTTCTCGGAGCAATGGCATTTTAACGTGTTCGATGGATGTCAGCTGTCCGTGGACGTGTAATGCACCTCCGCTGTTCAACGGGTAATTTCCCAACAGATTTCGCTGGAGATGACGTAGAGAAATGCCACTTGCGTTCGCACTATTCCACGCTACACTTCCTCCACTTCACCGTAGCTTTTCCTCCTCATGCAGACGATGGGGGCAGGAAGGGCCGCGATTTTGTGCATATTCCTCAGTCCTCGTTCCTAAATTCTTAATTCCTAATTCTTACTTCCTACGTCCCTCGTCCCATGCCCACCCAAGCCTCTGCGACCGATTCCTTCGATGCCGTTGCTCTCTCTGTCGCGAGCCCCGAAGACATCCTAGGATGGTCGCGGGGGGAGGTCACCAAAGCGGAAACGGTGAACTACCGGACGCAGCGTGCGGAGCCGGATGGTCTCTTCTGTGAGCGCATATTCGGCCCAACGAAGAATTTTCAATGCTTCTGTGGCAAGTACAAGGGGATTCGTTACAAAGGCGTCGTGTGCGAGAAGTGTGGTGTGGAGGTGACGCGCTCGATAGTCCGACGCGAGAGGATGGGGCATATCAACTTGGCAGTTCCGGTGACGCACATCTGGTTTTTGCGCAGTACACCATCGCGCTTGGGCCTCCTTCTCGATCTTCCAATAAAGACGCTGGAGCAAATTGTCTACTTTGCTGCCTACGTGGTGATAAGTGTGAATGAGGACGCCAAGGACGAAGCAGAGAAGGAGTTGAGTGCCAGCCTCGATGGGCGGAAGAAGCAAGTCGTACGAGAGTATGAGGATGCGAAGAAAGCCCTCACAGAGAGCAAGGCGACGCGCGCGCAGCTCGATGCGTTGGAGAAAGAAGTTGCGGATCGACTGGATTCTTTGAAACAGAACCATAAGGATGCTCTGGAAGATTTGCGCGGTCTTGCAGTGAACTCTGTTCTCTCGGAGCTCAAATTCCGGGAAATGAACATGAAGTTCGGTCATGTGTTCCGTGCCGGAACCGGCGCGGAATCTCTCCGGGAAGTGATTATGAATGTAGATCTGAAGAGTCTCGTGCAGAAACTCAAAGAGGAGCGTGAGAAGAGCGGCGGGCAGAAACTGAAGAAAGTCATGAAGCGGATGAAGTTCGCGACGGCGCTCCTCCAAGCGGGAACCAAACCGGAATGGATGATTCCCACGCGACTCCCTGTTCTTCCGCCGGATCTCCGTCCGATGGTGCAGCTCGATGGCGGACGTTTCGCGGCATCGGATCTCAATGATCTTTATCGCCGTGTGATCAATCGCAATTCCCGTCTCAAAAAACTCATTAGCATCGGGGCTCCGGAGGTCATCTGTCGCAATGAGAAACGGATGATGCAGGAAGCTGTCGATACGCTGCTCAACAATTCTGCCAGGGCGGGAAAAACGCTCTTTACGTCCGGCGATCGTCGCAAGCTCAGGTCCCTTTCTGACATGTTGAAGGGAAAGCAAGGACGTTTCCGTCAGAACCTTCTTGGGAAACGTGTAGACTATTCGGGTCGATCGGTCATTGTGGTGGGGCCGCACCTGAAGCTCGACCAGTGCGGGCTCCCGAAAGAAATGGCGATGCGGCTGTTTAAGCCATTTGTCATTGGAGAGATCATCCGTCGCGAGCTTGCGCACAATGTCAAAGCCGCAGAGCGGCACATTCAGGATGGTTCCAGAGAAGTGTGGGATATCCTCGAAGATGTCATTAAGGATAAGTATGTTCTCCTCAACCGCGCGCCCACACTTCACCGATTGGGTATCCAGGCGTATAAACCCATACTCATTGAGGGGCTTGCTATTCAGTTACATCCGCTCTCCTGTACCGCATTTAACGCCGATTTCGATGGAGATCAGATGGCCGTGCACATACCGCTCGGTCAGAGTGCGCAGGCTGAGGCGCGGAATCTCATGGCATCCAGTAAGAATATCCTCAAACCATCTGCCGGAGAACCGATTGTGAATCCAGTGCAGGATATGGTGCTTGGGTGTTACTTTCTCACACAGGTCCATGATGGGAAGACGGGGGAGGGAATGGTGTTCAGCAGTCCGGTGGAAGCGTTCCTTGCCAATGATCATAGAGTGGTGGATATTCAGGCAAAAATTCGTGTTCGCGTACCGAATCTGAATGCGGAACAGGAAATCATCGAAACGTCCGTCGGACGTCTCCTCTTCCAGGAGATCGTGCCGGAAGGGTTGGGGTGTGTGAATGATGTGATGACGAAGAAGAAGCTCTCCGATCTCATTGCGCGGTGTCTGGAGGAAATCGGGGAAGAAGAGACGGTGAAGTTTGCGGATCGCATTAAAGATATCGGATTGCGGTACGCCACGCTGTCGGGTATTTCTATTTCAGTGGCGGATATTGTGTTGCCGAAGGAACGTGAGGCGGTGCTCGCCGAAGCGAATGAGAAAGTCCGGCTGATGAATAACTATTTCTGGAAGGGATTCATTACGGCTGATGAACGCTATAGTCACGCGATTCGCATTTGGACTGAAACGAAGAATGTACTCACGAACGCGATGATCGAGACATTCCAGATGGAGCAGGAGAACGATATTACCTACGTCATCAATTCCGGAGCGCGCGGAAACTGGGGGCAAGTTGCGCAACTTGGCGCTATGAAGGGGCTTGTGGCCAATCCGTCCGGTCGTACGATCGAGCTCCCCATTCAGAGCAATCTCCACCAGGGGTTCTCTGTTCTGGAGTTCTTCATTGCCACACACGGGGGACGGAAGGGGAAGTCCGATACGGCCTTGAAGACTGCGGAGGCCGGGTATCTCACGCGTCGGCTTGTAGATGCGGTGCAGGACATTCTCATCCGTGATGAGGACTGCGGTTCCGTCGCATCGCACGAAATAACACGCGAGGATTCTGAGCGCATTGGGGAGAATTTCGAGTACCGGATCTTCGGTCGCACTCTCGCGAAAGACCTCATCACTCCAGATGGAACAGTGATTGCCCTGCACAACGAGGAAATTGATGCGCGCATCATCGAGATGGTGAAGCGCCTGAATGTCGACGCCGCAGATGTTCGTTCTGTGATGACGTGTGATCTCCAGGGGGGGATTTGCATCAAGTGCTATGGGAGGGATCTTGGAAGCAATCGTACTGTTCAGGTTGGGACGCCGGTTGGCATTATTGCGGCGCAGGCCATTGGAGAACCTGGGACACAGCTCACCATGCGCACATTCCACATGGGGGGAGTTGCCGAAGGCGCCGATATTACGCAGGGTCTTACCCGTGTGGAGGAACTTTTCGAGGCGCGGAACCCCCACCATGCGTCAACGCTCGTCGACATCGCTGGCACGGTGCAGGTATCTCATCATGGTGGGAAGACCATCGTCACCGTGCGTTCGGAGGGCGCCGGGGTTGATCCGTATATTGTTCCTCCAGGGTTTACAATGAATGTTGAAGAAGGGGAAACGGTGAAGGAGCGCGGAATTCTTGCGAAATCACGTCACGATAAGAACGTTTTGCGTGCAGTGAATGCAGGTCGTATCGTTTCGGTGACGAAAGGAAAAATTCTAGTTCTGCCTACCGTAGACCAAGAGCGTGAGTACACCTTTGGTCCGCGGGAGTCTCTCCTGGTGAAGACCGGAAGCATCGTCCAGATGGGAGATCGTCTGAACATCGGCCCATACAATCTCCAAGAGCTTCTTCTGAAGAGGGGGATGTACGCAGTGCAGAATTACATCGTGCAGGATGTGCAGCATATCTATGCTTCCCAAGGCCAGACGATTAACGATAAGCATCTGGAGATCATTGTTCGGAAGATGTTCTCGAAGGTCCGCATTGTCGATGGTGGCGATACGCGTTTTCTACCTGGAGAGGTGACGGAGAAAGGGACGGTAGATCGCGAGAATGTCGCCCTGCAGAAGGGTTTTAGTGAGAAGGCGCTTGCGACGTACGAACAGCTCCTCCTTGGAATCACCCGCGCGGCGCTTGCCACGGATTCCTGGCTTGCTGGAGCATCGTTCCAGGAGACGATCCGCGTGCTTGTGGAAGCGGCGACAACCCGGAGGGTGGACGTATTGAATGGACTGAAGGAGAACGTGATTATTGGCCGCCTCATCCCAGCCGGAGCAGTCTACCGTGACCGATTCTTGGCGAAGAAATAGTTGCAGGATCCGCATTCCCCATCTAACATCTAGGACGTATGCCGACGATGAACCAGCTCATTCGCAGATCCAGGAGGCAGAAAGTGCAGCGGTCGAAAGCTCCTGCGCTACAATACGCGTGGAATGCGCTAAAAGTGCGGCAGGTTCCCCTCCCGAAGGGGTCACCATTCAAGCGTGGCGTGTGCCTTAAAGTCACGACGATGACGCCGAAGAAGCCAAACTCGGCGCTTCGGAAAATTGCGCGTGTTCGGCTCACGAATGGTCACGAGGTGAAGGTCTACATCCCTGGGGAAGGGCACAATCTCCAGGAGCACTCGGTTGTCCTTGTTCGCGGCGGTCGTGTGAAGGATCTTCCTGGTGTCCGTTACCACATCGTCCGCGGAATCCTCGATACTGAAGGCGTACGGGATCGGAAGAAGGGGCGCTCACGGTACGGCGCCCGTAAGCCAAAGGCATAATAACTTACTCATTCGTCTCCATGTCCAAGCTCTACAAGTCCTTCATTCCGGCATCCTCGAACCCTACTATGGAGAAGTTCATCAGTACGATGATGTACGGTGGGAAGAAGTCCAGGGCTCGGCGCGTATTTTTCGATGCGCTTACAGTGATCAAGACGCGGACGAAAGATGCTCCTCCCGATGTTTTCCAGAAAGCGCTCATCAATGTATCGCCGATGATAGAAGTCCGACCGCGTCGGGTGGGTGGTGCGGTGTACCAGGTTCCCGTCGAAGTATCACCGAAGCGTCAGCAGGCGCTCTCGATGCGCTGGATCATTACGGCTGCGCGCGGTCGGAAGGGCATTCCCATGGCGCAGAAGCTTGCCTTGGAACTTCTCGATGCCTCTGCAGAGCAGGGAGCTGCATTCAAGAAGAAAGAGGATGTCCTCAAGATGGCGCAGGCGAATAAAGCATTCGCGCACTTGGCGAAGCAGGGAGAGAGGAGTCACTGATGGCATATGGATATACAGCACGTCCGCAATATTGGGATTATCGCGCATATCGATGCGGGGAAGACGACGACATCCGAACGCATCCTCTTCTACACGGGGAAGAATTATAAAATCGGCGAGGTCCACGATGGCGAGGCGACGATGGACTGGATGGAGCAGGAGCAGGAGCGCGGGATCACCATCACCGCTGCGGCGACGCAGTGCCGGTGGAAGGCGGCGGTGCCGGGGGAGACGGGAGAGACCGACATAACCATTAACCTGATCGATACCCCGGGGCATGTCGATTTCACGGCCGAGGTGGAGCGCAGCCTCCGCGTCCTCGATGGGGGAGTCGTCGTCTTCGATGGTTCCCAGGGGGTCGAGCCGCAGAGCGAAACCGTCTGGCGTCAAGCCGACAAGTACCACGTGCCACGCCTGGCATTTGTGAACAAGATGGATAAGATCGGCGGGGATTTCTTCATGTCGCTCGGGAGTATCCACGATCGCCTGAGCAAGACCGCCGTTGCCATCCAGCTTCCCATCGGTTCCGAGGAGACGTTTAAGGGCATCGTCGATCTGGTCGGGAAGAAGGCGTATGAGTTCACAGGAGAGCATGGGGAAGTGAAGAAGGAAATCGAAATACCGTCCGACATGGTGAACCAGGTGACGGAGTACCGTGCAGTTCTCATGGAGAAAGTGGCGGAAGCCTGCGACGATCTCATTGATCGCTTTCTCCAACATGGAGCGCTCACGGATGAAGAGCTTGTTCTCGGCGTCCGGAAAGCAACGGTGTCTGGGAAAATCTATCCCGTACTGTGCGGATCGTCGCTCAAGAACATGGGGGTACAGCTGGTTCTTGATGCGGTAGCAGCGTATCTGCCATCGCCACTCGACATTCCCCCGATGAAAGCGACAAGTCCGAAGACGGGAGAGCTCTGTGAACGAACAGCGGATGAGGCGCAGCCTCTCGCGGCTCTTGCATTTAAAATTGCGACAGATCCTTATGTGGGGAAACTCACATTCATTCGTGTCTACTCCGGTGTACTGAAAAGCGGCACGGCTGCGCTCAATACGCGAACGAACTCCCGAGAACGCATCGGGCGGATTGTGCGGCTCCATGCGAATCATCGCGAAGAGATTCCTGAAATCCGGGCAGGGGATATTGGCGCCGCCATTGGTCTGAAGGATGTTCGCACAGGCGATACGCTTTGTGCAGAGGAGGATCCCGTACAATTGGAGGCCATTACTTTTGCGGAGCCTGTGATTTCCCAAGCGATTGAGCCGAAGACTAAAGTCGATCAGGAGAAGATGGGGGTCGCACTGCAGAAATTAGTGGAAGAAGATCCCACATTTCGCGTCCGGACCGATGATGAGACGGGGCAGACGATCATTTCTGGCATGGGAGAGCTTCACCTTGATATTCTCGTTGATCGCATGAGGCGGGAGTTCAAGGTGGAGACGAACGTGGGAAAGCCACAGGTTGCCTACCGTGAGACGATTCAGAAAGCGGTCGAAGGAGAAGGAAAGTACATCAAGCAGACTGGTGGACGCGGCCAGTACGGTCATGTGGTGTTTCGATTAATTCCACAGGAGCCCGGAAAGGGCTACGAATTCGATAACCAGGTCATTGGAGGGAAGATCCCGCGGGAGTATATCTCGCCATGCGACAAGGGATTTCAGGAGGGGATGAGTCGTGGGATCATCGCAGGATTCCCTGTTGTCGATGTGAAGGTGGAACTCATTGATGGCAGTTACCACGATGTGGACTCCTCAGAGATGGCGTTCAAGATTGCGGCAAGCATCGGTCTCCAGGATGCAGCGAGGAAGGCGGATCCTGTGCTTCTGGAACCGGTGATGAAAGTCGAAGTTGTCACTTCCGAGGAGTTTCTTGGGGATGTGATGGGTGATCTCAATGCCCGTCGCGGACTCATTCTTGGGACGAGCGATCGTGGGATGGCAAAAGTGATCACCGTGAATGTTCCGCTTGCGGCGATGTTTGGGTATGCAACGGACCTGCGATCCATGACACAGGGGCGGGCGAGTTACAGCATGGAGCCAAGCCACTACGCGAAAGTACCGAAGAACGTCGCAGAGGAAGTAATTGCGGCGAGGGGAGGTGGGAAATGACAAAAGCCACACGTTCATCGACATTCATCACGGGGACGCGCATGGGGGAATACCCGAGCCGGCGATAGGCATCTTCGATCGCCCAGTCGAGGAAGATTGCCATTGCCTCGTTTTCCGTGCGCACGTGGTCTTCCTCGAAGGGGAGGCGGTCAAAGAGGAAGACGTGCTCGTAGCGGTGAATATGGGCAGCGAGGGGGTCGGGGAGACCTTCGAGTTTATGGAGGCGGACGTAGGCGGAGCAGCCGGGGAGTCCGACGTCGAGGACGAGGGTCTCCTCAGGAGAGAGGCGGCGTTCCCGCTCGACGAAGAGGTCAATGACGGCTCCCTGGAAAGCGCGTGTATCTCCCCGGACATTTTCGAGTGGTTTTCCTCGCGCAAGTTCCATTTCGACGAATGCGCGGGCGACTTCCGGGATGATGCGCAATCCTCTCTGTTGGAGTGCATGGACAACCGTCGTCTTTCCGGAGGAGGGCGCGCCGTCGATCACGATCCAGCACGTTGGCGTCGAGAAGGCATTTGGTGAGAGTGATGGTGGTTCCACTGACATAGTGTAGCGTGGTATTATCTTATGAGATAATCTTTCATCCCTATGGAGGGCGCTCTCCCAACCGATCTTCACACATCACAGGGTGTCCTCTCGTTTCGGGAGATCCACGAGCGTTTTGCGGCAACGTCCTATGGGAAAATACTTGCCAAAAACATCAGGTATCGCTTTTTCAAGCCGCCGGAGGTTTCGCACGCAGAGTGGGAGCTCTTACTTGGGCCCGATGTGAATAATCTTGAGCATCACTGGTGGAGCTACCGTGTCATGCGGGCATTTCTTCGCTGGAACAGCGACTTTTCCAGGGAAGAGCAAGAAGTTCTTCTTCTCACGGCTGTCACGCATGACTGGGCTGAAGCGATCATCGGAGATATTCCATATGGTCAAAAGACGACAGGAGAAGAAGATGATGAACTTCATCTCATCCCGCAGATTGCGCTGGAGTGTTTTGGTGAGGATATCGCGCAGTCGGTACGCCAGACGATTGAGAGAGTGTTGCGTGAGAAACCGCATCTCCGAAGTACGGGAGAAGGGTCAAAGCTCGGTCATGCCTTCGAAGTGGTCGAACAGCTGGGGTATTTGGGGACGGGAGGGCGGGCCTGGGCCGAGGCAACAAAGCGCGAGGGACTTTCTACTGCCCTGCGTGGAAATCTTCAGTGGTTAGGGGTTGATATACACATACATCACATTCCCATTCTTCTGCGGTATGCAGAAACCTATCCCGCGGTGTGCCGGTACCTTTTCGGGACACGTCACCGTATTACGGATGTGCTACATAGAGATATTCCATCTTCCCTCCCTTCAGAGGTGATGCTGGCGAAAGGGGATGTGCTCGTGCAGAAATCCCAGGTAACGCGCACAGTGTGGGAAAGGTGGTTACAAGCCCCTCACCCTGTCTTCTCCCAACGGGAGAGGGAATGAAAAATCTCCTCTCCCCGCGGGAGAGGATGAAGGTGAGGGGAATGGCCTCTTCGTATAAGGCTATGCTATAGTCTCCTACTATGAAGCTCTACGACATGGATGCGATGGATGCGCAGGAGTGGCGGGAGAGGGGATTCCGGCGCGGGGACAGTTTCCGCTCCAAGCAAGTGTATGTTTGCCAGATGTGCCGGACGAAGACCAATGAAATTCTTCTCGGTGGATATCCCGGCTGGGGCGTGCAGATAGTATGTCCGGGAAATTCTTTTACGGAACATGATGAGATAGAGAAAACGTTGCGGCGGCAGGAGGAAGTGGCCGCGGAGGTCGAACAGCTCTCCCCCTACGTCGACGAGGCCGCGCACAGGGACCCGGCCGTGCGGGAGTTGATGCGGCATTGGGAGGCGGAGCAGCTTCTTTTTCAGGTAAAAATCGATGTTCTCCGCATGAAGTTCGCGGGAGTTCTCGATGATGTGGCGGGCATTGCAGAGCTCGATCCCGCCATGCTTCGCGAATACCGGCCGGGAATGCGGTTCGGCGGAAAAAAGAAGAGTCTTGATATGCGGCAGGATGGTCATTGACAGGAGTGATTCCATAGGTAGTATGCCGCGGCTTTGGCTTTTCAAAGCCCTGTTCTTTCATTCTGTGCGGAAGTCCATTCCTACACGATGGCAGGTATTCCGAAGCTGCCGTGGTAGGACGGTGGCGTTGTGGAGGTGATCGTCGCGGCGCATGTCGGTGAATCGAGGAGCGACGTGTCGCCCGCCATCCGCTTTGCGGGCAGGAAGCCGGAATATGTCGGACAGTCGCGGGGCGACGGGACGCTGTACATCCGGTTCCCAGCCTCTCCATCGCTGGTCTACGAATTCCGAGACCTGCCGGACGGTCGTACGGAAAGGTTCGTCTACATCTGCGCGACGAACGCGCAGATCGCCCGCGCGCAGGCGGAAGCGGCGCGGGTGCGGGAAACGGTTTTCGTTTCCTAGTGCCAATCCCCCAGGAGCAGCTGCTCCTGGGGGATTATTATTTTTTTTGACACAAGGTTCCCGGCGGGGTAGATTTCCCGTTTCCATGAAGGAAAATTTTTCTCTTGAACGGCCGGGCACTCACGCTTCTTCCGGCAATGCATATCCATCTTTCATCCAGAGAACGGTGCGTACTCTTCTTGCCCCCGTTCTCCTCGGCGGAACTCTGGCGGCGGGAGCGGCAGTGCCTTCCGCCGATGTCGCGGCGCAGATCCCCATAAAAGAAGAGCGGAAAGAAGAGGATCCCGTGCTCGCGCAATTGCGGCAGGAAATTTTCTCCCTCATCGCGGATCTCGATAACGAAAAGTATCAAGTCCGTGAAAAAGCGCAGAGGAGGCTGGAACAGATTGCCATAGGGTGGGTACTGGAGAAGCAGCGGGTGTTTCCTCTGGTTGCTGCGCTCGCGCCGAAGGGCGGGTATTCGCTCGAGCAGCATCGGCGGCTTGGGAGAATTCTTGATGCGCACGAGCGCGAAGAACTCGGTCTCCTCTGGCGGCCGACGATCTTCCGGGAGCCTCCGGAATGGAAAGAGAGGAAGGATTCTCCAACCGCGCGCGAGGTGCTCGCGGCGCTGGGCAAGCAAACGGGACAAAACATTTCTTTGGACAGCTTACCGCAGGGGCTTGCGGAGAGCGCAGTTGCAGAAAAGCTCGACGGCCGAACGTTCTGGGAGGCACTCGAGCAGGCTGGAAAGAAGTGCATGGTGTACCGGGGGCGCGACGGATCCCTTGCGCTCTGGGGGGATGAGCGCTGTGTCCGTGCGGCTAGCGGCAATATTTTGGGGCAGGTGCAAGTGTGGCATTGTCATCCTTACGATCAGATGCGCCAGATCTGTGTGCGACTTCTCATGGAACAGTCACTGTTGCCCGGCGGGGAGTTCATAACGAAAGCAGACGGCATAACGGACAAAGGGCGGAAGGTCGCGTGCGATATGGAAGAATGGAACATCACCCTGCCGTTTGAAGATGGGGAGCAGAGCATTGATCTCACGGTGACGGTCGTTCTTCGGGGGTACGAGAAACGGGTGGAGACGCTCAAAAATCTTGCAAAGATCGCGAAGTTCCCGGTTGGTTCCTACGAGCTCCAGATTCTCGGCGCATCGAAATCGACGGACTCCCAGTCGGCATACTGGTCCATCGAGGCCAGGCTCCTTGGTGAGGATAATGAGTACGAGAAGCAGATTTTGTCAAATGCCATGCAATGCCGTGCGTTCGATGCCGATGGGAAACCTGTTGCGGTGGCGGGTTTCGGTGGTTCGACATCGAGCTGGGGGTGGGAATTCCGTGCGGAGCCGCATTCCATAGAGCTCGTTCTCCCGGGGCGGGTGACGACCGCGGAGAAAACGCTCGTGTTCAAAGGAATTCCTCTCGATTGAACGATTTCTTTTTGCGCTCCTCACACTCATCTGGCAGGATACGTTTCCTCTGTGAATGGCATATGTTCATGACACCGTCCTCTGCCGCATCGCGCATCAATGCTCTCCAGGATCCACCAGAGGGTGTCACTGTACAGATGGATACTCCTCCTCTCGAATGCCAAGCCTCTCATGCATTGCAAAGAGGCGGGCTGAGTATCTCGCGCGTTTTTACGACGCCGGGAAGCGATCCATTGGAGGAGGTCGCGTACGAAAAACGGACCGGTAGTATTATGAATCCAGACGGGTCTGTCATTTTTGAAATGCATGGGGTGGAAATACCGGTCGGCTGGTCACAGGTGGCGACTGATATTGTCGTGAGTAAGTATTTCCGGAAAGCTGGGGTTCCACAAATGGATGACCATGGGACTTTGCTGCGCGATGAGAAAGGAGAGGTCATGCGCGGTCCGGAGCGGAGCGTCAAGCAGGTCATTCGGCGCATGACGGGCTGCTGGCGTCACTGGGGGCAGCAGGAGGGATACTTTGCCACCCCGCAGGATGCTCAGGCGTTTGAGGATGAAATCAGCGCCATGCTCGTCCGCCAGATGGCGGCCCCGAACAGTCCTCAATGGTTCAACACTGGACTCCACTATGCGTACGGTCTCACGGGACCGGCGCAGGGACACTACTACTGCGAACCTGGGACTGGTGAGGTGCGACGGAGCGAAGACGCCTATAGCCATTCCCAACCCCATGCGTGCTTCATTCTCTCCATCGCCGATGATCTCGTCAATGAAGGGGGAATCATGGATCTCTGGGTCCGTGAAGCGCGCATTTTCAAGTACGGATCAGGCACAGGAACGAACTTCTCGACGCTTCGGGGAGCAGGAGAGCCGCTCTCGGGAGGAGGAAAGAGTTCTGGTCTCATGAGTTTTCTTCGGATTGGTGATCGGTCGGCCGGCGCTATCAAGTCAGGGGGCACGACGCGCCGCGCGGCGAAGATGGTCTGTCTCGATCTCGATCATCCGGATATTGAAGCATTCATTGATTGGAAAATGAACGAGGAAAAGAAGGTCGCAGCCCTTGTTCGCTCGGGGTACGAAATGGATTTTAACGGGGAGGCGTACCAGACGGTTTCGGGACAGAATTCCAACAATTCCGTGCGCATTCCTCACAGGTTTTTTGAAGCGGTAGAGGAGAATCTGGAGTGGTGCCTGTACTGGCGAACTGAGCTCAGGAAAGCGGCGGAGGAGGGACGAAAACCTCTTCCCGCAAAGACACTTCAGGCACGGGATGTCTGGGAGAAGATCAATGCTGCCGCCTGGAGCTGTGCGGAACCAGGGGTGCAGTACGATACGACGATTAACGACTGGCATACATGTCCCGCGGACGGGCCAATCCGCGCGAGCAATCCATGCAGCGAGTACATGTTCCTAGATAACACTGCGTGCAATCTCGCATCGATCAATCTACTGAAATTCTTTGATGCGGAACAGGGGACATTCTCTCTCGAGACCTATCGCCATGCGATTCGACTCTGGACGATCGTGCTCGAAATTTCCGTCCTCATGGCGCAGTTCCCAAGTAGTGAGATTGCGCGCCTAAGTTATGCTTTCCGGACGCTCGGACTTGGGTATGCCAATCTTGGGGCGCTCCTCATGCAGATGGGCATCCCGTACGACTCTCCGCGTGGAAGCGCCATTGCCGCAGCGCTCACGGCGATCCTTACTGGCGAATCGTATGCCACATCTGCAGAGATGGCGCAGCACTTGGGGCCTTTTCCAGGGTTCGTGCGGAATCGGAAACATATGTTGCGAGTGATGCGCAATCATCGTCGGGCGGCATACAATGTCCAAACGAAAGAGTATGAAGGATTGAGCGTGCCGCCGGTCGGCATCGATCAGAAGGAATGCCCCAATGATCTCCTGGAGGTCGCGAAGGAGTGTTGGGATCGGGCTCTCGCGATGGGAGACCGTCACGGATATCGTAATGCGCAGGTGAGCGTAATCGCCCCGACGGGGACGATTGGTTTGCTCATGGACTGCGATACAACGGGCATCGAGCCGGATTTTGCACTCGTGAAGTTTAAGAAGCTTGCCGGTGGAGGTTCGATGAAGATTGTGAATCAGTCGGTTCATCCGGCGCTTCTGGCGCTTGGCTATAGCGAGGAAGAGGTACAGGACATCATGCGTTTTGTCGCAGGGACGCTCTCTCTGGAAGGGGCACAGCACGTGAATCGCAGAGCATTGCAGGCGAAGGGATTTACCGATGCGGATATTGCAGGAGTAGAGGCGGCGCTCCCTAAGGTATTCGAACTGCCGTACGCCTTCAGTCCGTGGATTCTGGGAGAAGAGACCATGCGCCGCATTGGAGTTCCCGAGGAGAGTATTCGCGATTCTACCTATAATGTCCTCCGGCATCTTGGGTTTTCGAAGGAGGAGATCGATGCCTCGAACACCGTAGTCTGCGGTCGGATGACGGTCGAGGGCGCACCGCACCTCAAGCCCGAACATCTGCCGATTTTTGATTGTGCCGCCCGGTGTGGGAAGATAGGGAAGCGTTTCATTGCGGTAGAGGGCCACATCCGCATGATGGCAGCGGCGCAGTCATTTATTTCCGGCGCGATCAGTAAGACGATCAACCTTCCGAAAGAGGCGACGGTGGAAGATATTAAGAAAGCGTACTTCCTTGGTTGGAAGATGGGACTCAAGGCAAATGCGCTGTACCGTGATGGCTCCAAACTCAGTCAGGCGCTCTCCACTTCAGCGGAAACAGAGAAGAGAGAGCAGCATGAGGAACAACGGGCGGTGATGAAGGAGCGTGTGGTGGTAAAAGAGGTTCACCGGCGGCGCAAGCTTCCATCGGAGCGTACAGCCATCGCCCACAAATTCAGTATTGGAGGGCTAGATGGCTACATCCATGTGGGGATGTACGAGGATGGATCTCCCGGAGAAATTTTTATCACGATGAGCAAGGACGGTTCCACGCTCTCCGGGGTCATGGACACGCTGGCGCTGAGCCTGTCCATCAATCTGCAGTACGGCGTGCCGTTGGAAGTGATCTGCGAGAAGCTCATTCACAAGTGCTTCGAGCCCATGGGGATGACGACCAATGCGGAAATTCCTTTTGCGAAGAGCATTATGGACTATCTTGCAAGGTGGCTTGCGCTGAAATTCCTCCCTAAAGACAAAGCGACGAAGTTCCACAATGCGGAGCTTGTGGAGAGGGCGTACCTGGATGGGACGAAGAGTAGGGATGCTTTTGCCATGCATTTACCGATTATTGATGAGGGGGCGGCGCCACAAAAAATTCTCGTGGAGGAAGAACTGGAGACAGACATTCAGGATCGTCTGGTGCAGGCGAAGATCCAGGGATTCACTGGGGCAATCTGTACTGCGTGTGGGAGCACGCGGATGCGGCGGAATGGCTCCTGTGAGCTTTGTAGCGATTGTGGAGCAACGTCTGGTTGTAGTTAGTTTTTAGAGCACATCTTCATCAGAAAGCGATAAACAGGGAGCCGAAGAGGGCGACGAACAGGAAGACTCTCATCAGCCCACATCCTATGCATTCGTATTTCTATAGCAAGAGAAATTTTGAAAAGATCCCTTGCAGAAGAGAGAAGAACTGAACAAATTAGTATTTCAATAACAAAAAATGTGCTCACGTTTTCCGCGAACAAAAGCCGTGTTCACAGAAAATGCATCACATCGCCGTCCTGCACGATGTAGTTCTTCCCTTCGATCCGGAGCTTCCCTGCTTCACGCGCTCCCTGCTCTCCACCGTAGCGAACGAAGTCATCGTAGGCGATTGTCTCCGCACGGATGAAGCCTTTTTCGAAGTCCGTGTGGATCACCCCTGCGGCCTGAGGTGCTTTGGTTCCACGGGTGATCGTCCATGCTCGTACCTCCTCATGTCCTGCGGTAAAGAAGGAGGTGTAGCCAAGGAGTGTGTAGGCAGCCGCTACCAACTGATCGAGACCGGAAGAGGTCATCCCGAGTTCCGATAGGAGGGCTTTCCCCTCTTCGGGGGGAAGGTCTTGGAGCTCCTCCTCTAATTTTGCAGAGATGGGAATGATATCTACGTTCCACGTAGCGGAGAGCCATGGCTCTCCGCTACGATGTAGTGGTAGTGCGAGTACTTGCCGTGCTCTGTTAACATCAAATTCCTTCATCTGCCCTTCGGAAACATTTGCTGCATAGAGGATCGGTTTCCCTGTGAGAAGGTTCCAGGAGAGGGTGATGGCGCGCTCCTCCTCATCGAAGGGAACCGCGCGTGCGAGGGTTCCTCGTTCCAATGCCGCTTTCATCGTCTCCGCAAGAGCGAGTTCCTGCTGCTTCTCAACATTCCCTGTCCGCGCTGCTCCCGCGATATTCTCGATGCGACGATTGAGGACATCGAGGTCGCTCAACGCGAGCTCTGTCTCGAGGATCTCGCGATCGCGCTGCGGGTCAGTTGTCCCTTCGACATGCAGAACATCTCCCCCCTCGAAGAACCGGATGACTTCGCATACCGCATGCACATTGCGAATGTGGCTGAGGAATTTGTTCCCGAGTCCTTCCCCCTTACTGGCCCCGCGGACGAGCCCGGCGATATCCACGAATTCCGCCGTTGCAGGGATAACTTTCTCCGGGTGAACGATGGCGGCAAGCTTGGCCAGCCGCTCATCGGGTACTTCGACGACGCCGATGTTCGGATCAATCGTGCAGAATGGGTAGTTCGCGGCTTGTG
>C687J35174_10003314_pt1 | contig 22178 bp, 25 predicted proteins | sample RifCSPhighO2_01_FD_35174 | JGI IMG/M metagenome (IMG submission 35174) | reverse complement strand
GAATGATGTGCAGATTCTCGCGGAGGGGGCGCAGGGCTTTGGCCTCGATATCGACTGGGGCGACTACCCGTACGTCACCTCTTCACACTGTACGACCGCGGGCGTACTGCTGAATGGGTTGCCGCCGCGGGCAGTTGGTGACGTGTGGGGAGTTGCAAAGATGTACGAAACGTACGTGGGAAGCAAAAAATTCCAACCTGATGGTGAGGTGTTCGACAAGATCACCGATGCCGGCGAGGAGTACGGCGCGACGACAGGCCGCAGGCGGCAAACGAATTGGATGAACATGCAAACTTTAGAGCGTGCGATCCGCATCAACGGGGTGACGCATATTGTACTCAACAAGGTCGATGTTTTGCGTACCGTTGCGAAGTGGGCGCTCTATGACGAGAGGAAGAACATCGAGTTCAAGAGCGAAGAAGAAATGAAAGATTTTATCACCAGGCGGCTCAAGAAGCTCGGCATTACCGAAAGCAACATCTATTTTTCGGAGAGCAGGGAGAGAATTTGAAGGCAGTGCAACTATGCACAACACATGGTTGCGTTAGCGCAAAACATGTGGGATAGTTTGCGCATGTCAAAAGAAGGGTCCTACGTGCGGAACAATCTTGCGCGGGAACGCACCGCGCTTGCGAATCAACGTACTCTCCTTGCGTATGGACGCACGGCGCTCGGGCTCCTCGCAGTTGCGATCTTCGTCTTCAAATTCGGGAGCCCCGATGTCGCCCTTGTCCTTGGGCCTCTTTCTCTGACCGCTGCCCTCTTTATCATGCTGTGGGGCCTGTGGAGTTTCCGGAATACGGCAGAGCAACTCTCCGGAAAATCGAGAAAGAAGCGAGGGTTATCGCACAGACTCATCGCGCTCGGACGAATGATCCTCGCGCCACTCAAGCACACCGATCTTCACTGACCCACGTTTTCAGATGCATCCTTTGCTCGTTCTCGCATCTATGACCCTTGTGTCGACCTGTGAGTTTTGCTTAAGTCTGGAACACGATAACTTCTCACGACCGTGAGGAATTATCGTATACGTATGATTGGGAGGCGTGGGCGATTGCAGAGTGAATTGCGAAAGGGCTAAATACTCGACATATAAAAACCCGCATCCACTTCTCCGAGAGCAAAGAGCGGATTTAAGTTCCGAAGAGTTCATGATGCGTGCCGATGTTGATAAAGCGTACAATCGAATTACTCAAGTGATAAAAGACGGCACGATAATCGCCGGTGACGCTGATACAGCGGCAGCCAGCGTATGGTTCATGTAGCGCGTGATTATAAAGCAGCGGATGGTGTGGATCTCGGAGAAATAGGTCGCGGCACTGCTTGAATTGTTCGCGCACTTTTTGCGGCAGTTTGGCGTATTTCTTCTCGAACGTTCGATCGTAGCCGACTATCATGACGCTCTACAGGGAATCGAGATATCGATCCATTTCTTTCGTATCCGTAAACAACGGCGAGAGACGATCTTTCCGATTATCGCGTATGTCTTTGAGCGATTGATCGAGCTCCTTTCGCGTTTTGGCATTTGGAATAAGCGGTTCGAAGAATTCGATCCGCCGTTCGTCGCTGAATTTCCGGAGCTGCTGATTGACGATCATCGAGAGCGGAACACCTATCTTTTTGGCGACTTCCCGCGCTCTGTCGCGCACGTCTTTGTCTACCTTCACGCTGATGACAGTCTTGTTGCTCATAACCGAAGTATATACAACGGTTGAATTTGGTCAAGCTTCCCGTATTCTCCCACAAAATATCGAACAGTTTTAGCTACTTGGAGTCAGACATTTAACGCAACGGATATGAGTACAATCCTCAAAAGCCATGCGTTCAGTGTAACATTCTCTGGATGTCAAGAAGGAAGACCCGTAATCAAAAACTAAGTGCAACACTGGGCTTGTAAAACCTCATTGGGTGTTCGGTAATCCAAACACTTCATGAGGGTATTGTTGATGTCCTCGGCGATCTCGTCAAGTTCGTCTTGTGTCCAAAGAGAAAGATCGGTGGAGCGTGGAAGGTATCGCCGGATGATTCCGTTTCTGTTTTCGACCGTACCCTTTTCCCACGAGTGGTACGGATGACAAAAGAAAAAGTTCACGGAGAGGTTCCGAGCGATTTTTCCGTGCTCCGCGTTCTCGGGCCCGTTGTCCGCGGTGATGCTCTCAACAATCTCCTCCGTGAGACGCTCGACGATTGCCACAGTTGTTGCAGCGGCGTCTTTGCCGAGGAGCTTCGTGATGCGCACTGCACGACTCATCCTCTCGGCGAGCACATTCACGGCTTCGCGATACTTGCACAGAAGCGAATCGCTTTCCCAGTGTCCGATTTCAGTTCTGTCGTTCGCTTCCTGCGGCCTCTCCTCGATGAACACTCTCCCTTCGAGCCTGTAGTGCTGCGATTTTCTGCCATATTTCTTCGTGCGTTTCTTCTTGCCCCGAGGCAGATACTCGTACAGCTTGTCTCGCTTTCCAATCTCGCTTTCGTATATCCACGCGTACAAGGTTTCGTGCGAAATGATTTTCTTGTTGCTCTCGCGCTCGGTATTATAGGGCTTCAAGCATGTGCGCAGGTTCGATCGCGTCAGATCCGGCGAGGTTTGACTTCAAGGTACAGGCCTCGGAATCATCCCCTGTCATTATGCAGTACGCCGCGTGCGATGTACTGCTTCATAAGAGATTGATAAGGAATATCGAGTGCGTTTGCGCGCTCTTTGAGGCGTGCCAAAAGATAACTTGGGATGCGGATTGAGATCGAGGCCGAGGTGGGCTTAAGGTTTGGGAAGGAGGCGTGGACAAATTCGCTTTTGTCGAAGTAGTCGGTAGCGTCAGCTGTGCTCCAAAATTCGCGCTCCGCATCCTCGTCCTTGAAAATCGGCACGACCAACTTCTTTTTCTTAGTTTTATTTTTCATACAATGTGCGTTCTTTTTTATTAATGTCACGAGCGGAAATTACGCGAATCAGTGTCTTCCTGACGGTAAACGATACGAAAAGGATCCGACCACGACTCGTCCTTCCTACAAGATGGTGACGCGATTCTGCGCGCGAGTGCTTGCGGTCTTCGCGAACAACTCTCTTGCTGTCGCTGAACGCTTCCTCGCACTCGCCATTCGTGACACCGTGCTTGATGAGGTTTTTGTCCCGATTACCGTCGTCCCACTCGAACCCGACGGCGTCGGCAAAAATCCTCATGCACGAAGTGTATATGGGAGACTATACAGCGTCAAGCGATTGTACAGACGGGGACTCTTGTAGGGTCAGATCTCACGTGCTCGGTACTGCAATGCTTCCAACATGTGTGAGGGTTCGATGGTTTCCGAGGCAGCAAGGTCGGCGATGGTACGGGCGAGCTTGATGGTGCGGTGGTATCCGCGCGGCGAGAGTTTCATCGAGCGCGCCGCCGCTTGGAGCGCGGATTCGGCTTTATCGGAAAGATTTGCGAGTGACTCGATGTGTTTTGCTTTCATGTCAGCGTTCGCGAACATACCGGGATGTTTCTCAAAGCGAGCATGCTGCCGCGCTCGCGCGGCAGCAACGAGCTCGCGGGCGGCTTTCGTCTCGCCTCCCTTTCCCTTTGCTTTCTGCGCAAGCGACTCCGGCGGCATCTCGCCGACGTGAACCCACATGTCGATACGATCGGCGACCGGTCCGGAAATTTTGCGGCGATATTTCTCGATCGCGTGCGGCATGCAGGAGCATCGAGGCGATCCCCAAAATCCGCATGGGCATGGATTCAGCGCGGCGATGAGCATGAAATGCGCCGGAAAGGTTGCCGACCCTCGCGCGCGCGCAATAGAAACAACATGATCTTCCAGAGGTTCGCGCAGCGCATTAATGACATCGCGATGGAACTCCGGGAATTCATCGGCAAAGAGAACGCCACGATGCGCCAGAGTTGCCTCGCCGGGGCGCGGCAGAGAGCTGCCGCCGCCAATCAAAGCAGCATAGGAAGAGGTGTGATGCGGGGATCGGAAGGGTGGACGGAACATTGCGCCGCCGGAAAGGTTTCCTGCGAGCGAGTGGATTGTCGTAACCTCGATCATCTCCTCTTCGGAGAGATCGGGCAGAATTGCGGTCGCTGCACGGGCAAGGAGCGTTTTCCCCGTGCCCGGTGGGCCGTAGAGCGCGATGTTGTGGCGACCGGCGGCGGCAATGATGAGGCCGCGCTTGCCGCTTTCCTGCCCGCGGATGTCGTCGAGAGCGGAGTCGTCGCTCTCACTCATGCGCGCGCGCGGCGTGATACGTTTCAGTACGTCCTTCTCATTCGTTAATTGCTCCAAAACGTCTTCGAGCGAGGCAACCGGATGCACTCGTATGTCGGAGATAAGCGACGCCTCTTCCGCATTCTCTTCGGGAATATAGATGTCGGTGAACGCGCTGCGTGCTGCGCTTGCGATCGAGAGCGCGCCGAGAATAGGGCGGATAGTGCCATCGAGCGCGAGTTCTCCGGCGAACAATTTTCCCTTGGGATTAAAGTTTGCCTGTTCGGACGCAAGAAGGAACGAAAGCGCAAGCGGCAAATCGAAGACCGCACCCTCTTTTTTGAGCGCGGCGGGCGCGAGTGAGAGAACAATCTTTTTGTTGCTGCGTTTTGGCGACTCGAGTTCGCCGGGAGTATCTGTATTCTTTATCGCGGCGGCGATCCGATCCTTTGCTTCCTCGATCGATTTGTCGGGGAGTCCCACGATCGTGAAGGCGTGGAGGCCACGCACGATATCGCACTCGACGGCAACGATTGGCGCCTTGGGGAGCATCGGCTGTGCGCCGTATACCCGCGCAAAACCCGACGCAATTTTTTGCTTTTCCGTCACGCGATTATTGTACTATGCATGTTCTACACACGTAGATGCGGCGGGATTTGCTTCGAGGCGGTCGAAGGGAATTGGTTTCTTGCAGACATCACAGGCCCCATAGCTGCTGGCGTCCATTTTTTCGATAGCCTTTCTTATTTCTTTGTGCCGCTTTTCGAGCTCCTCGACGAGGGGGATGTTCGTGGAAAGTTCTTCGATGTTATCGGCAGAGTCATTCGGGTCCGGCTCCCCGCCCTGCGAGCTCGACGTACCCTGCCAATCTCGATTCACTTTCCTGCCGTGTTCGGCGAGTTCTTCCTCGAGAGAGTCGCGCTCCGCTTCGAGGTTCGCGCGCAAATCGTCCATCTGGTCTTCGCTCAAGTCTGACATGCAGGGAGTATATCAGGGGAGCTTTCAGCTGTCAGCTGTCAGGAAAATTCGCACACACACTTCGCTCTTGAAAGCTGATAGCTAACACCTGAAAGCTGTCTTAGAGCTTTCTTTCAGCCCGCAAGCGGGAGAGGATTTCGGTGAAGGAGTACGGACTCTCCGCGATGACGAGGAGCTCGCGCGTCAGAAAGGAGTAGTACAGCTCGATCATGCCCGCGTTGTCCTTCAAGACGCGGACGTCATAGTTACGCATGACCACATCTTCGAAGCGGCGCTTCTCCGGCAATCCCCCCGCACCCAGCACCTGATCGGGCACTGGCGTGAACACTGGCGAGAAGTCTGGGTTCATCGTTTCTTCCCACCGGAGCATCCCGGCAAACGCACGCTCGTATGATAGAACGGGAATCACGAAAAGCGGCGCGTTTTCGTCCACTGTGTGGAGGCCGAAGAAAAAATCGTCGGGGAGCGCGCGAAAAAGCTCCTCGGGCACCCGCGCGCCGAGAGCCCGCAGGAATTCTTCGAGCGTGGCAGATCGCTCTGTTATCACGCCTTCTTTTGTCGTTTCGGAAGCGGTGGGTATGATGCGGGTGATCGAACCGAGCGTGCCGCCTCCGCCCTTCCTCGCTTGAGCAAGGAGCCGCTTGAGGTCGATAGAAGAGGTGTTATCGAGAGGGAACGGCACGCCGTTTTCGGCAAACAAAATTGAGCTCTGCGGACTCACGCTTGGGGCGGGCGAGCGTTCTTCCATAACGAGGAAGACGCCGAAGAATGCCGCTCCTCCCAGAACAACAAAAAGCGCCGCGGCAAAGAGGACGCCGTGGCTCCTGCGGGAGCGGACCGCACTCACCACCTCTCGCTCTTCCTCCGCGCTGCCGCGGCGCTTTTGGCTCTCTAGCGCGGCTGCGCGCACAAGAGAGATTTTTTTTACTCGGATAATCTTCTGCAAATCGTTTTTGAGCGTTCTCAAGGGCGAGACGATCGAAGACGCGAGACCCTCGCCTTGTTTCGCCGGCTCACCTGCCGGTGTCGCCGAAGCTGCATTAGGAGCAGCTGCGGGAGCAGGTTCTTGTTTTGGGGGTACTATCTGCTCTCGCGGGACTGCACCGAGAGTAGTATCAAATGCCTTCGATTCTTTGGGAGGAGACTCCGGCATGCGTCGCTCCGGAAGTTTTATCTCCTTGAGGATGTTCGCGATTGCCTCCTGCTCTTTTGCGAATTCTGCTGGCGTGCGTATCGGGAGCGGGATTGCAGAGGCGAGTGGAGCGGGGGGAGGCGGAAGCGGTGGCGTTTGCGGGGAAACAGGTTGAGGTGGAGGAGACGCGGGTTTCTCCAGTGGCACAAATGCAATGCTATCGACGGCTGATGGAAGAGCCGGCGGCTTTGCAGGAGATGCAGGTTTTACGACTGTCTCTTCTATGATACGTGCCTCCGGCTCGGAAGTCGGTTGCGATGCAGCGGTCGCTCGCTGCGGCGAAGAAGCGCTAGATACTCCCGCCTGCGCCTTGCCGACGTCAAGACTTTGGCGGGCAGGCGAGACTCCTGCCTGCGCTGAAGCTTCGGCAGGCAGTTCGGCGGGCAGTTCGGCTGGCGTGGCAGATCTTTTAGATGCGTCTGCGGGGACGTTCGTTGAAGTTTCGTCTGCCATGCTCGTTTCCTCCGCCCTGACTCGGTTTCAACCCCTTGCGTGTGGCCCACTCCGGATCAGCGGCTTTGATGGAAAGATTATACCGCCCTTTTTCATCGATTTCTTTGAGAACGACCGGTACCATCTCTCCGAGCTTGACGGCGTCCCCGATTTTGTCGATGCGGAAGGGTGCTACCTCTGAAACGTGCACCAATCCTTCAGCATTGCCGCCGATTTTCACGAACGCGCCGAAATCCATCAAGCGCGTGATGGGTCCTTCGAAGCGATCACCTACCATATACTCCCGCGTTAGGTCGATGATTTCCTTGAGCGCCGCCTCCGCTGCACCCATTTTGCCGGTCACGAAGACCGTGCCGTCTTCTTCAATCGTGATGTCATCGCAGCCGGTGCGCTCCTTGATGCCATTGATGGTTTTCCCTCCGGGGCCGATGACGAGGCCGATCTGATCGACTTTCACTTTTGTCGAAAGAATCTTCGGCGCGCGCGGCGAAATGTCAGCGCGTGGTGAGGGAATGGCCTTTTTAATCACTTCGAGTATCTGTAGGCGCGCTTTTTTGGCCTGTGCGAGTGTTTCAACGAGGACGGGGATCGGGACGCCGTTGACTTTCACGTCCATCTGCACGCCGGTGACACCTTCGGAGGTACCCGCGACCTTAAAATCCATATCTCCGTGGTGATCCTCGGGTCCCTGAATGTCTGTGAGGATCTTGTACTGTTTTCCATCTGACATGAGCCCCATCGCGATGCCGGCGACCGGCTTTGTGATGGGAACACCCGCATCCATCAGCGCCAAGGTGCCGGCACACACGCTTGCCATTGAGGTCGAGCCGTTCGAGGCGAGACACTCGGAAACGATGCGAATGGTGTAGGGGAAGACGTCTTTCGAGGGGAGCACCGCGCGGAGCGATTTTTCGGCGAGCGCACCGTGCCCGGTCATGCGGCGATTGAATCCGCCGACACGGCCTGTCTCGCCGACCGAGAAGGGCGGGAAGTTGTAGTGGAGCATGAAGGTCTTCTTCGCGTCCTGAAATTCAATGGTGTCGATGAGCTGGGCATCTCCCGGCCCGCCTAAGGTAAGCGCCGCAAGGACGTGTGTTTCGCCACGGTAGAAGAGCCCGGTGCCGTGTATGACAGGCGAGATGCCTCCCGCCTGCGCAAAGAGCGGCCGGATCTCGTCGAAGGCGCGGCCATCGACGCGTTTCCCCTCTTTAACCGTGAGATCATGCACGTACGCATCGAGATGGTGTTCGAAAAATCCGTCGAGTGCCTGCGGCTTTAGGTCCGGAAATTTGAGTGCAGCCTCGGTCATCCACGCGTGCTTCAATTCGTTGATGTCGCCTTTTTCAAGACGGCCGCCTTTTGCCGCGAGCATCGACTCGACGATTTCAGCATAGGCGGGGGCGAGCTCCGTGTTGTCTGTCGGTGCGGTGAAGGTCTGTTTTGTGACCGCACGCTCGGCAACAACCTCGGCCTGCCAGGTCTGGATCTGCTCGATCTCTTCGCTCGCGCGCTTCAAGGCTTTTTCGAGTGTCGCTTCGTCTACTTCGCGAGCGTTCACCTCTATCATATTGACCATTCCGTCCTTTCCGGAAACGGTGAGGTCCATCTTTGCCTTTGGCGGGAGCTCTTCGCTGCGCTGACCATACGTCGGATTGATGATGAGCTCCTCACTATCCTCTTCGATACCGACGCGCACCGCGGAAACGGGGCCGTTCCATGGAATGTCGGAGGTTGCAATGGCGAGCGAGGCCGCGTTCACCGCAAGGATGTCGGTGTCGTAGTCTTCGATAGAAAGCACGGTGATGATGACCTGCACGTCACGCTTCAGGCCTTTCGGGAATAAAGGGCGGATGGTGCGATCCACGATGCGGCCGGAGAGGATCGCCTCATCGGAGGGGCGGCCTTCGCGGCGCATGAAGCGCGATCCCAAGATAGCACCCGCGGCGTAAAATTTCTCCTCGTATTCGACGGAGAGCGGAAAATAATCGAGATTCGATTCGCGATTGCTCATCACGACGGTCGCGAGGACCGCGCTGTTGCCATAGCGGAGCAACACCGAACCATTGGCCTGATCCGCCCAATCGTTGAACTCGGCGATCATCGTCTTACCTCCAATATCGAGAGCGTGTTCCTTCTTTTGCATTTCTTCTTGAGTGACGTTCGAACCTGCCCCGTGAGTCGAGTCCAGCTTTCTCCCACAGACAGCTCAATTCCTGATTGGGTTCCCCGATCTCTCGGACAACATAATCAAAAATTGAGGACTCTACTGCGGGGTTTCAGCGAACCACTAGGATTGCCCAAACACCACGGTTATCTTGTATGACTGGCACTATACCATATTGATTATAAAAAGTGATAGTATGCCGGCCATGGGCGTACTGATTTTTCCTACCGTCGTCGCAGTTGCCGCGTGCGTCACCGCATACTTTTGGGGCGGTGTGACGGCGCTCTTTACGGTCGTTCTGCTTGCGATCCTGGAAACAACGCTCTCATTCGACAACGCGGTCGTGAATGCAAAAGTGCTGCAGCGCATGGAGCCTATCTGGCAGAAGCGCTTCTTGCAGTGGGGCATTCCGGTCGCTGTCTTCGGGACGCGCTTTGTACTGCCCATTTTTATCGTTTCTGTTGCGGCAGGGCTTGGGCCGCTTCTCGTTCTAAACCTCGCCCTCTTCGACCCGATTCAGTACGGGGCATACCTCGATGAGGCGCGTGTTGCGATCTCCGCCTTCGGTGGTGCTTTCCTTCTCCTCGTCTCACTCAAGTATTTCTTCAACGACAGGAAAACCGTGCACTGGATCGTCATCATCGAGAAATACCTTTCGCGCTGGGGCGGAATTGAAGCGATTGAAGTCGCGCTCACACTCATCACGCTCCTCTTCGCCGCCCTTCTTATCGGCAACGAGGAGACCTCGACGATACTCATCGCCGGTCTTGTCGGTGTCATTCTCTTTATTGCAACCGAAGGGGTCGCGCAGGCGTTTGAAGTGCAAGCCGGCACAAATATTGCAAAGAGCTCTGTTGCGCTCTTTGTCTACCTCAATATTCTCGACGCAGCGTTCTCGCTCGACGGTGTCGTCGGTGCTTTTGCCGTGACATCGAATCTTCTCATGATCATCGCGGGCCTCGGCATCGGCGCGCTCTTCGTGCGCGCGTGCACCGTGTACCTCGTGCGCGCACGCACGCTTGAATCTCTCCCCTATCTTGAGCACGGCGCGCACTGGGCGATCTTTGGGCTCGCGCTCGCGATGCTCGGGAGCCTCTTCGTCCACGTGCCGGAGCCGTTTACCGGTCTCATCGGACTCGTCTTCATCGTCTTTGCCTACATCTCCTCCCGCCGTGCCCTTTCGAAGCTTTAGCGAAGGAGGGCCGCGAAATGCGCAGTGTGGCGGAACCCGTTATTCCACACCGGTAATGCGGCCGATTTCGGAGGCATCTTCTGCGTCGGGGGCGATTGAATCGTCTGGGGCGGAAACAGCGACGTCTCGTGAGCCGCTCACTCGGTTGCGACCCGCTCGGACGGGACGATAATTGATGAGGTAGCGGCGCGGTTCCAGATCGAGGTCTAGAAAGTCGTCTGCTGCTTCCTTGAGACGGCCGGAAGTCGAGCGACCAAATGAAACGACTTCCACTTGGCATCCTGCGTGGAGCTGCAGATATTCGACGAGTGGGATGAAATCGCCGTCGCCCGTGAGAAGAACAACAGTGTCGAGCTTTGGCGAGGCGGAGATGGCGTCGACTGCCATACCAACGTCCCAGTCGGCCTTTTTGGCGCCGCCCGCGAAGATCTGCAACTCTTTCGTGCGCATCTCGATGCCGAGCTTGGTGAGCGCTTCAAAAAAGCCTTTTTCCTCGCCGGATTCTGTCGTAACGGCATAGGCGCGCGCCCGCACGAGCTTGCGGCCGGCAACTGCGTCTTTAAGGACGTTGCCGAAATTCACCCGCGCGCGGTAGATATTTTTTGCGCTGTGATAGAGATTCTGCGTGTCGATGAATACGCCGACACGCTGTTCAGGATGCTTTATGATGGCCATGTGAGCAGCTTCAAGCTGCGAGCTTATAGCTTCTGGTATTAAAAGGGTTCATACACATTAAAAATTCCGACTACGGCAATAGTACTCCGAAATAAAAGAAAAGCGAAGGAAAATTATCCTCGAAGCTCGCAGCTGGAAGCTCGAAGCTACTTCTTGAGTCCCAGTTTCTTCACCAAACTGCTGTAGACGCGCTTGTTGGTCTCCTCAAGGTATTTCAAGTGCTTGCGGCGGTCGGCGACGAGCCCGAGAAGCCCGCGGCGTGAGTGCTTATCCTTGCGATTTTTGTTTAAATGAGCCGAAAGCTCCTCGATCCTTCGGGTCAAAATGGCGACCTGCACTTCAGGGGAACCCGTATCACTGTCATGTCGCTGGGTTTTCTTTATCTCGTTCTGCTTCTTACGCTTCGTGAGCATCCCGAGAACGATATCACATTCCGGCGCAGAGCGCAAGGGTTTTCTAGGCTTTGTAGTTCTAGGCTTATTCCGTCGGCGGAGTGGTCGCCTCGTCCGCCGGTGCCACCTCCACTTTCAAGAGCTGTACATTAAATACGAGCGTCGAATTAGCCGGAATTATGACGCTGCCGGAAGTCGGATCGGTCACGTCTTCTCCACCATAGCCGAGCGAAGACGGAATCTGCATCACGCGCTCGCCGCCTTCTTTCATGCCGTTGATGCCGATTTGGAATCCGGCGATGATACCGGGAACACCGAGCTGGAAAACGAGCGGCTCGTTTCCGTGTGTCTCCGAGCTGTCAAAGACGGTGCCATCGGCGAGCCTTCCCACGTAGAGAACCGATACGATGGAGCCGGGTGCCGCCGTCGCACCTGTTCCTACCGTTACGTCCTGTGCCTGCACCTGATCTTCTGTCGTAGCTTCTCCACTTTGGGCAGCTCCACCGTAATTTTGGTACACATAGTATCCACCTGCGGTGAGGAGCGCGATGACGACAATAATGGTGAGAATCGTTTTTGTATTCATATAGAGGTCAGTCTATCCTGCTGACGCGGTGCATGCAACTCCGCTTCGGTGCATAAGTCGTACCCTAGGCGTAGAATGCCTCGCATGGAACCATTGGCTTCGAAAATACGACCGAAAACCCTTGAAGAGTTTGTAGGCCAAGAGCATCTCACCGGAAAGGGGAAACCTCTGCGCGTGGCCATTGAGAAACAGGAGCTGTTCTCCTTCATACTTTGGGGGCCGCCCGGCTCCGGGAAGACGACACTCGCGCGCATCTATGCGAACGCCCTCGGTGCAGATTTTTACGAGCTTTCCGCCGTGGATGCAGGCAAGGAAGATATCAAAAAGGTACTCGGGCGGAGCCCCAAGGACGGTCCTTGGGGAATTTCTAAAGGACCGTCCTTGGGGTTCAATAAACCGAAGATACTTTTTGTCGACGAAATCCACCGCTTCAACAAGGCCCAGCAGGATTTCCTCCTCCCCTTCGTCGAGCGCGGCGACATCACATTTGTGGGCGCGACGACCGAGAATCCTTCTTTCGAAGTCATTGCGCCGCTTCTCTCGCGGTGTCGCGTCTTCGTTCTGAACGAATTGTCCGAAGAAAACATGGAAAGAATAATCGCGCGCACCAAATTGAAGGTGCCGAAGACAGCGCGTGATTGGCTTATCCGGATGACAGGCGGCGATGCGCGGCAGGCGATTACGACGCTCGAGACTGCAAAGAAGCTCTACGGAAAGATTTCAGTCGAGACGCTTAAAGAAGCAGTGCAATCAAAACACCTGCGCTACGACAAGAAAGGCGAAGAGCATTACAACACCATCTCTGCTTTCATTAAATCGATGCGCGCCGGNCAGTCCGATGCGGCTATCTATTACCTCGCGCGCATGGTGGACGCCGGAGAGGACCCGAAATTCATCGCGCGAAGAATGGTCATTTTCGCGAGCGAAGACATAGGGCTCGCCCAGCCGACGGCACTTGTCGTCGCGAATGCCGTCTTCCGCGCCGTGGAAATCATTGGCTATCCGGAAGCGGCCATTAACCTCGCCCACGGTGTCGCCTATCTCGCGCAGTCGAAGAAAGATAGGAGTGCCTATGAGGCGCTCGGTGAGGCAATGGAAGACGTGAAAAAATTCGGCAATCTCCCAATCCCCCTCAAAGTCCGCAATCCGGTAACGAAGCTGATGAAAAACCTCAAATACGGCGAAGGGTACGAAAAGTACCCTGACCGGGAAGGTGATAAAGAAAGCTATCTGCCGGAGAAGTTGAAAAAGAAAAAGTATTTAAAATAATTTTAGCGTATTGTCTCAACTATTGCCTCGCCTCCGCCCACCGCTGGCCAAGAGACATCTTGGCCTCGCCGAATACCTCGCAGCTTTGCCGCGAGGAGCTTCATCTTCTGGCGGCGAGGGCAAATTGATCGAAATATTTCTCGATACCCTCGAGCGTGCTGCCATACTCCTTCCCATCTGTGACAGCGTCACAGAAGACTTCATGCGCGCGTGCTATCTCNCGGAGACGNCCTCTCCAACGGACGTCAGCGATGGTAAGCTCAAAAAGCTCCAACGCTCTGTCGCGCGCAGCGAAAAAACGCTCTTTGTTGGTGTGCTCTGCGAGGCGCGCGCGATGTACCTCGCTCCCGATATTTCCTAGTTGTTCTGCGAGCGACATTGTGTACCATCGTCCGCTCGCAAGCGACTGATGTTGAAAGGCCATACTAATTCTCGGTAACTATACGGTGGATTATGTCGAGGATTTTTTGGCGAACAGCCTCGTCATCGACTCCCCGCGTCCGATTACCAAATGCAGGTTTGAGATTGATCATTGAGTCGAATTCAATAAACCTGTCCCCTGTTTCTGCAGGGTAGAGGTTGATGCCCCAGATATGCTCGCGCTTCGAATCTTCTTTCTCTATGAGTTCAGCTTCGGCATCAGCATGCAGCTCCACGCCGAGGGCGAGGATATTATGCTCGACGTCTATTGCCGCTTTCACCAGATCGCCGAATCGTTCATCGGCGATTTTTTGAAGTTCACCTCTTGAAATGCGATTCTTTATGATGCATATGCCCATGGACGGATCATAATAGCACGCTAACCCATCAGGGCTTTTTTCAGATCGAAGTTGGTCGTTTGATAGACGAAGTTGACCCAGTTTCCGAAGAGTATCGTGCCGGTGCTGCGCCAGAGATTTTTCGGCGGCGCATTCACGTCGTCGCCTGGGAAATATCCTTTCGGAAACGGCGCGTTCGGTCCTGATTTTTCGCGGTCCCGTCTGTATTCCTTACGAAGTGCATCCGCCGCGTATTCCGGATGCCCCTGCACGTACACGTCTCTCCCCCCTCGTCCCATGACGAGAAGGACTCCCGCCTCCTCATTCTCGAGAAGGAGCTGGAGTTCGGGAACTTTGCGCACGGCGTCTCCCGGGATTCCCCTCCAGTGCGAATGCGGACACAAAACCTCGTCGGGAAGCCCCTGCGTAAATGAGGACGCGAGATGGTTTTTCAAAGGATGCGAGAAGAGCCCCGTAATTTTGCGCGGCTTTCCTTCTGTGTCCGTATACGTTTCGCGATCGATGTTGTAGAAAAGCTTGAGGGCCGCGTGCGCGCCCCAGCATGAATAGAGCGTTGAGGCTACATGCTCGCGCGCCCAGGTGATCAGCTCCCTGAATTCTTCCCAGTAGTGGACTTCTTCGAACGAATGTTCTTCGAGATTCGCTCCTGTGACGATCAGACCGTCGAGCCCCTCGCTTTTGACTTCAGAGAATTTGCGATAGAACGCATCGAGATGATTTTTCCGCTCTGCAGAAGAAGCAAATTCGTCGAATGCAATCATCTCTGGGATGATTTGTAGCGGTGTCGAGCCGATCAAGAAGAAAAATTGCTCTTCCGTATCTTTCATGGCCGCCGTGGGCATGAGATTCAGGAATCCGATGCGCAGGGGGCGNATGTCTTGGTGTNTTGCNCGCTCCTCGGTGATGAGAGGCACNCCCATGTCCCTCAAGGTCGCAAAGGACGCTGGATATTCACGGTCAGAAAGAATGATCGACATACGCGGATTCTAGCAACAGCTTCCGGTCGGGCAACGCCCAATCACTCGTTCGCGATCTTTTGCAAATAGCCTTTGGGGATGTGATTCCGGACGATGCGTATGACCATCGCGCTATCATAGCATTCACGCCGCGTGATAATATTGTGCGACACATGCGATAGAATGGGTGCATGGCCTCCGATCTAAAAGCCCTGAAGACGCAATTTCTCGAGTACATCGAGATCGAAAAAGGGCGAAGCGTGAAGACGGTCGAGAATTACGACCGGTATCTCTCACGATTTCTGAATTTTTCGAAACTCTCGAAGCCTTCGGATATTACCGAGCCGAAGGTGCGGGAGTTTCGCCTTCATTTGAATCGTCAACCCGGTACAACAGCAAATTTGAAACACAAAACGCAGAACTACTACATGATTGCGCTACGCGCGTTCCTCAAGTATTTGCGCAAGGTAAACATAGAATCGCTCCAGCCGGAGCGCATCGAGCTTGCGAAGGTGGGTGGCCGCGACCTCGATCTCATTACCGCCGAAGAGCTTAACCACCTTATGAAAAGTCCTGCTGGCGATTCTCTGAATGAACTGCGTGATCGCGCGATACTGGAATTGCTGTTTTCGACGGGGCTGCGCGTTTCCGAACTTTGTTCCCTGAATGCCAACATTGATCTTACTCGCGACGAATTCTCGGTGCGTGGCAAGGGCGACAAAGTGCGCGTCGTCTTTCTCTCCCCTTCGGCAAAAAAGGCCGTCGCGGAATATCTCAAGAAGCGCCGTGACATGGGCGAGGCGCTCTTTGTGGGTTATGGGATTGGTCAAGATTCGGCGCGTCTCACCTCCCGCTCCATCGAGCGTTTGGTCAAACAGTACGCGATCAAGGCCGGCATCACAAGGAAGGTCACGCCGCATGTCATTCGTCACCTGTTCGCGACCGACCTTTTGGAAGGTGGAGCCGACCTGCGCTCCGTGCAGGCGCTTCTCGGCCACGCGAACATAGCTACGACGCAAGTCTACACACACGTGACAGACAAACACCTCCGTGAGGTGCACAAGGCATTCCACGGCAAGCGCAGACAATGAGGCATGCTAGCATTTTGTTTTGCACATGAAACTCATCTCCTGGAACGTGAACGGGGTACGAAGCATCCATAAGAAAGGCGAACTCGTAGCGTTTCTAGAGAAGGCGAAACCGGATATTGCCTGCTTTCAGGAGACTAAAGCAGAGGAGCATCAGTCGGAAGTGGATCTGCCCGAATACGAAGAATATTGGAATTCCTCAAAAGGCCGCAAGGGGTATGCGGGGACTGCTATATTCACAAAAAAGAAGCCATCAAGCCTCNTTTTCGGCTTCCCGGAGGACATTCTCAANNAATACGAATTTAAAGACGGCTACGGCGATCCAAATGAGGAAGGACGTCTCATTACAGGGGAATTTGACGGTTTTTACCTTGCGAATGCCTACACACCCAATGCGAAGCGTGACCTTTCTCGTCTTACGCTACGGCACAAACACTGGGATCCAGCTTTTCTCACGTTTCTCAAACATCTTGAGAAGAAAAAACCCGTTGTTTTCTGCGGGGATCTGAATGTAGCGCACACGCCGGACGATCTCGCGAATCCAAAGGCGAATGAAGGAGAGCATGGCTTCACGAAAGAGGAGCGCGAAGGACTCGATAACCTCGTCGAGGCGGGCTTTGTTGATACCTTCCGCATGTTTACAAAAGGAAACGGGCACTACACGTGGTGGAGTCACTTTTCGAATGCTCGGGCACGCAACGTCGGCTGGCGCATAGATTATTTCTTCGTAAGCGCAGCTCTTTTGCCTCGTATCCGCTCTGCGAAGATACATCCAGAGACGTATGGCTCTGATCACTGTCCTATATCTTTGGACCTTGATATATAGGCGTTCTTTAACGAATGACCATTATCCACACCATGTCCTTTACAATGTCCTTTACTTCGGTATCGTAATGGACAGGGATCAGGGTTCGTCCCTGCATCCTAATATGGTTTTGCGTTCAAGTTCTTTCGTCTTGCGTTCAGCCGCGAGGATTACATTCTTGCGACGAGAAAAACAGCAAGAGGGCTTCGTGCCCAGGGGCATCAACAGGTACACTCCACTAAAACGGCGACGCATAGCGTCCCAAACATTAGGAAAAAGTACCCTCGTTCGACTCCTGAAACAAGCGCAAAACATCCAGGCCGTCTCCAGGCTAGGGCACAGATCCCCAAAGAGAGTGATCCGTGTCCTTTAACTGGTGACGGCCTTTTGGTTTTTCCGCTCGCGGATACAAGCGGTTTTGGAGTCGCATATTTTTCTGCTGAAAAATTGCTCCCGCTCGGCCCGTCGGCCTACGCGGAGACTCCAAAACCGCTTGCACCCGACTTGCTTTGGCTTGCTAATTGACGTGATGCTTTTTCCGTAGTTCCTGAATTTCCACTTCTTCCTCCCCTGCTTTTCGCTCCTTACCGGCTTCGCCGAACGCTTTTAGCTCTGCCTCCGGAAGCTTTGAGAGTTCTCTCGCGCGCGACTCGAGATAGTCGCTTGTATTTTTCTTCGGGTTGTCCAAGACTTCCTCGAGGAGCGCATGCAGGATCCAGCCAATGCGCGGGCTAGGCGACTCGCCGAGCGAGATGATCTTTGTGCCGTCGATCGCAAGCATCGAAACCGAGATCGGGTCCCGTAGGGCTTCATCAACCATCGACATGTACTTCCGGAGCCGGAACGGCTGCTCCTTCGGCCGGCCCGTTCCTATCCGGTCGCAGATACGCAGTGAGAGGAGATCTTTGATATTATCCTGTCCGACATTCCTGATCGTGCGTCGTACTGCAGAGAGTGTTATCTTGTCGGGATCGGAGAAGAACATGTGCCAACGCACGAGTGCGAGGACGGTCTCTGTTGTATCGCCCGGCATGCGTAGATCTGAAAGGATTTTTCTCGCCATCTTTGCCCCGACGACTTCGTGTCCGTGGAAAGTCCAGTCGTTTTTTTCCTCCGACCAGCGTCTCACCGTAGGCTTGCCGATGTCATGGAGGAGCGCCGCCAGCCGCACGTGAAGGGGCCAGCCTTTGTCGGCCGCATGCTGGAGTGAGCGCAGCAAGTGCTCGAAGACGTCGTACGCGTGTGCCTGATTTTGTGCAATCCCGATACTCTGCTCGAGCTCCGGAATTATGTAGTTTAGGATACCAAGTTTGTGGGCGACGAAGAGCGCCGGCATTGGCTTCGGGCTTTCGAGAATTCGCACAAACTCGTCCCGCACGCGCTCACGCGAAATTTTTTCGAGGAGGAATGCGTCGGAGGCTATTGCTTCGGCGGTCTTCGCTTCTATCGTGAAGTCGAGTTCGGCTGAAAGCCTAACGGCACGGAGCATTCTCAATGCATCCTCTTTGAAGCGCTCGTTGGGATTGCCGACGGCTGCGACCGAGCGCCGCTTTATATCCTCTATTCCGCTATGCTCGTCGACGAGTGTTCCACTTTTCGGCTCGTAGGCGAGCGCGTTTACCGTGAAATCGCGGCGCTTGAGGTCTTCCGAAAGCGTCTTTGCCCAGCGAATTTCGTCGGGATGGCGCACGTTGGAGTACTTCCCTTCTTCCCGATACGGCGTGATTTCCACGACCTTGAGACGCGGATCTTCGGAGTTTGTAACGGCGCCAACCGTACCGAATTTGTTTTCGTAGAACGTTTCTTCAAAAAGTTTCTGTATCTCTTCTGGCTTCGCGTTGGTTGTGATGTCCCAATCCTTCGGCTCGCGCTCGAGCAGAAGATCACGCACGCAGCCGCCGACGAGGTACCCCTCAAATCCCTCTCGTGTCAGCCGCTCGTGGAGTTCACGAACCTCCAGAGGAATCGGCAAGTTCTCCTTCATGACGGCATTCTAGCACCGTGCACCTCGCAGCACGCTGTATTATTATGGTATGTCTGCTCCCGTGGTGAAATGGATATCACGGCAGTCTTCGGAACTGCTATTCCAGGTTCGAATCCTGGCGGGAGCGCACTAGAGTGTCGAGTCTAACGTTGATTCTGGTTTTTCAGGCGATCCATGCAGGTTTCCGGAATCCGGATAGGGACGGAGCAAAAGAATAAACAAGATGAAAGCCACGAGTGCGAGAATAGAGAAAAGCCACATGCCCCAAACGGGTGATTTTTTCATGTGCGGGTAGGGGGAATCGAACCCCCGTCATTTGATTGGCAACCAAATGTTCTACCATTGAACCATACCCGCGTTTGCCCGCGGCAAACAATGCCGGTGATTATACAGAATAACCTTACCGGAGCAATTTATCTCGTCGCCCCCGGTAGGTTGATGACTGTTTGTGTACTCTGTGGACCTTTGGCCCCGCGTTCCCAGAATGCGATGGCAAGACCCGCAAGTGCAATGATGGTCGCAATTACCGGGACCCATGGAGATGTCCTGCAGCTTTCCGCGAAGTACCAGAGACCGAAGAGGAGGAGGAACGGCACGACGATGGCAGCGGCCGTCCATTCCTGTGTACGCATTGCGGGCGGCAGCTGAGACTGTCCGAAGACGGCGAACGCGACAATAGCAACGAATACTGCCAGAAGGATAAACCACAGACGATCGGCACCCGCTCCCGCGCAAATGTCTTTTAGAATATTCTGCGTCGTTGCGAACGCCGCGCTTGTTGCCGTCTCCTTGGCACCCACTCCCGTAGTGGTAGCGGGTTTGACAGCAGAGGCAGGAGCTGGCGTGGGCTTGGGAGCAGTAGTTCCGGTGGTCGGAGGCGTTACGGGCGTGGGCGATGGAGCGGGAGAAGGAGGAGTAAGAGAGAGTTCCCCGCTTGGCGTCAGGGTAGTCGCCACAGAGGTGATGCAGACTGGCTGCCCACTCCCTTTGGCGGAAAGCATGGTGACCAAGATCGGAAGACTTCCCCGGACGGGCATGGATGGAAGGTCGGCATGGATGCGCACGGCCCCTGTGGCAGCGCCCATTCGCGTCATTTGATTAAAAGGAATGTTCACATTTCCTACGGTTGCCGCAATCGCGACGTATGAGCTGTCCCCTACTGTGAATTCGAATGAGTGGAGTGATCCGTCATATACATAAGGAGTAAAGCCCGTAACGCTGGCGGGGGCGCATGTGTTGCTTCCAGGCGGCAGGAGCTGCGCCGTCTGCACCGAAACTTCAGCGGCAGAGGCGAATGAAGGAGCAATAAGGAGAGCTGAAATTATAAAGACCGATACTGCGATAACCCGAATCCCTATGGTGTTACTCATGGACGTCACGCTAGTATGCCGTGCTTATTTTCGTCAAGCTAAAAATGTGTTCCAGTATTGACATGTCCTTCAAGTTGTTTTATAAAGGACAAATAACGGACTTCCCCGGCACATCTTCAAATTCCTTTAGGGCTATGATAGCTAGGATTGTAGCCATTTTATGCTCATATGTGGAAAAACCTGTGGATATGGGGATAAAGGACAGCAGAATATTTGTCCGTTTGCCTCAACTCTAACCTTGCTCGGCATGACGCAGAAAATAATAGATTGATTTTTGGCTAACCTGTTGAGCTCCTGGATGCCTTAGCCACTGTGTTTGTGCTTAGTAACATCATGGGATACATTTCACGTGAAAATTGCTCGCACCTGTCGCAGACCGCATACTCGTGCAATGTATAATTGGAGATTGTGAGTATGATTCCTGATGATATCCGAAAGGACGTTGGCAGAGACGGAGAGGACATTGCATGCCAGTTTCTCGAACGAAAAGGGTACAAAATCATTGGCAGAAATTATAGGCGGAAGTGGGGTGAGGTCGACATCATTGCGGAGAAGGGAGGGGTTATCCGCTTTGTGGAGGTAAAGGCCCTGACGTTGCATGATGGAGACTTTTCACGTGAAATGGATCGCTTGCCAGAGGAGCTTGTGCATAGGAGCAAACTGCGGAAAGTCGCAAGAACAGCCGTGCTCTACATGGAAGAGAGAAAGGACAAGCGAGAATATCAGATAGATGTTGTTGGGGTCATTATGAATGAGGCAACTCGTACTGCACGCTGTCGACTCTTTGAACAAGCGTTAGAGGAAAATCTCTAACCCGGCGGCATAACGGACAAGCTGTAATATTGATGTCCTTTAGATTTCGTGTCGTAGACTTGCACGAGATTTTCTATTCGGGCCGCCCAGAATCGGACTGGGTCTACCTGCTCCCAAAGCAGGCGTACTACCGGTATACGACGGCCCGTCGCACGCATGCTAGCACACTATCGGTATTGTCGTTTCGCAATCTCGCTGATGAGAAGCTCGGTGAGCGTATCAACATGCTTCATTCGAAAATTTGCCTCAAGCGCTGCGATGTCATTCGCAAGAAAGGCAGCAATATCTAGTCCGGTCTGCTCCTGTAAATCACGGTCTATGTAGCTGAGGGTCAGTGCCCGCAGTTCGCGATCGGCGGTTGTTACTCCCTCACTCGTCGTTGTAATAATGCCGATGAGATGACCCCACGCATTCACGATGGGTCCGCCCGAGGAGCCGCTTTGTGCCTCGGGCACACCCCCAAGCGAGAGCATGTCGACCGTATCTGCGTCAAATGTCATAAGTCTTTTGACGGACGTAATGGTCGAGGCGGGGTGTAGGTTGAACTGTGTGGCACGTGGGCCGACAAATTCTGCCGGATAGCTAGCCGCCAAAACCGGATCGCCGGGGAAGCCAACCCCTTCACGTATATCGATCGGGAGTGCGGGAAATCCGCCAGCTGGCGGAGCGGGGAATTGCTTTGCTTCCGGCAAGGGAACAATTTGTAGAAGCGCGTAATCGTGCTCCCCGGTTCCCGTCGGGCTCTCGTTGGTTATATCCGCTGCATGATTCTGAATCCAAACCGGTGGTATGTAGAGCACGTTTGCGCTCCAGAGCGTCTCGGCAGGGGCGCCCGAGCGGATGACGCATGAGAGATTGGTCCGCCCGCTCTCTGCAAGGAGCACATACTGTGCCACATGGGCGTTGGTGAGAATTACGCCACGCGAATCGATGATAGCTCCGCTTCCAGAGGTGGGCTGCAGCGTGCCAGCTTCGGGGATGCACAAGATGTTGACGAGCGCGAGGCGGGTATTTTCATTCACCGTAAGGAATGAGAGCGGAGGGGTCGGGTAGGGATTCTGTATCCGAACGACCGATGCAGTTGTGTTTTGTGCAGCTGAAGAAGGAAGAGAAGCCGCACTCGCGGCCGAGATTTCGGCACTCGGCTCTTCTTGCGGAGATTGCACGTCTGCAGGAGAGACTACTTCCTGCTTCTCTGGGATTGAGGATTCCTGCAGAGCGGGTTCGTACTTAGAGACGACACCTGCTATTTGCGCTGTATCGGAAATCTCACCGGCGACGTCGCGGG
>C687J35174_10003302_pt1 | contig 22221 bp, 22 predicted proteins | sample RifCSPhighO2_01_FD_35174 | JGI IMG/M metagenome (IMG submission 35174) | reverse complement strand
CTCGCTCAAGAAGCTGAAGGAGCCAAAGAAGATCTATGACACACTGAACCTTTACACAGGCCTCACTGAGGCCGAGGTCAAGAAGGACATTGCAGACAAGTCAGAGGTATTGAAGGCCCTTGTGAAGAAGAACATAAATGATGTGAACAAAATAGGCCATATAATGGCCAGGTATTACACCCATAATCTTGATATCAAGAGGGACATTTTGGGCGCCTGATATTTGCTATAAACCGATCATTTTCATAAACAGATTATTTAGAGGGTGATAATCATCGCTGATATTTGGAAAGTATATGTGAGGAAATTTCCGGGAATAAGAAGAAAGCTTAAGATAGCTCACATAAAGAAGAAGCCTGAAGATTTCGTCGCAAGGTCAGCAAAAGCAGCGCTTATGCTCTCGCTGACACTGTGCCTTGTCTTCTTCTTCATGCTGAGCGCTTTCTCAGCGCCGGTGATCTATGCCATTGCGCTGTTCCCAATACTCCTTGGGGTGTTCTTCTTTTTCATGATGCATACCCCTGATGTCTACATCAGGAAAAGGCAGAGGGAGATTGAAAGAGAGGTGCTTTTTGCAGGAAGGTTCATACTTGTCAAGCTGGAGTCAGGAGTCCCTTTCTTCAATGCGCTCAGCGATGCAGCTTCTGCGCAGGGAGTCGCCGGGAAGTATTTCCAGGAGATAGTTGATGACGTGAACCTCGGGACGCCCATTGAGAAGGCTCTTGAGGAGGCCATTGACATCACGCCATCTGAGAGATTCAGGAGGATATTGTGGCAGATCCTCAATTCGCTGAAGACGGGCATCGATGTCGCTGACACGCTTAGAGGCATACTGCAGCAGATTGCACAGGAACAGATGATCGAGATAAAAGAGTACGGCAAGAAGCTGAATTCAATGGCCATGTTCTATATGCTAATAGGCGTTGTTGTGCCTGCGCTCGGCATGACGCTGTTCATAATAATATCCAGCTTCCTCTCAATAACAATCTCATTCAGGTTCCTGCTTTTCGGCGCATTCATGCTCGCTTTCCTCCAGTTCCTTTTCATATCATTGTTCAAGTCAATAAGACCGCTGGTGGAGCTATGAAGCAGAAGAACAGGCTATTCTTTCTTGAGGAATGGGGAAAGGCCCTGGTGCCTGAGAGGATAAGGCCCCACCTTGGAGATTATCTCCTGAAGGCAGGGATCACAGATGTCAACTACAAATTCTTCGGGGCATTGTTCTACATCTGCCTCGCTGTCGCCCTTGCATTCTATTTCTACCTTCCTTATGGCTGGCTGAGGGACAAGTCAGTTGATCTCATGAGCACGCTCCTCTATCTTGGAGCAGGCTCTTTCATCATAGTGTTTGTCGTTCTTATATCACTGTCATTCCTTGTGATGGGCGTGATATACTTCTTCCTTGACCTCAGGATATACAACAGGACAAAGGAGATTGAGGACATACTCCCTGAGTTCCTCCAGTTTGTCTCAGGAAACCTGAAGGGAGGGATGTCTTTTGACAGGGCGCTGTGGAATGCCATAAGGCCCAGGTTCGGAGTCCTTGCGATAGAGGTCGAGATCGCTGCAAAGAAGGTGATGACTGGAGAGGATGTTGACGAGGCGCTCAAGGAGTTCACAAAGAAATATGACTCTACTATGGTCAGAAGAGCCTTTGATCTCATAATTGAAGGCATGAAGAGCGGAGGAAAGATAGTTTACCTGATTGATAAGGTGATTGAGAACATCAACGAGACAAAGACCCTTAAGAAGGAGATGGCTGCTTCAGTCACATCCTATGTGATATTCATCACATTCATTGTGTTGGTGGTTGCGCCTGCGCTTTTTGCGCTCTCTTTCCAGCTTCTCAAGATTGTGAGCTCTTTTGCAGGCAAGCTTGGAGGCGCTTCAGGAGGCACTTCAGCGCTGCCAATAAAGCTGTCAGAGGTGTCAATAAAACCAGAGGATTTCATAGACTTTGCCAAGATAAGCGTCGGCATAATAAGCTTCTTCTCCTCAATGATAATCTCGCTGATCAGCAGGGGAGACATAAAGAGCGGGATAAAATACATCCCTGTTTTTGTGATAGTGTCTGTCGTAAACCTCAGCATATTCATGTGGCTGCTTGGATCTATGTTCTCTTTCATCGCATTCTGATCATGCATCTGGCCTGCAGCAGGTTCTATCACCAAACAAAGACGATTTTACCATAACTTTCACTATCGTTGGATAGATAAAATAGAAAATAATATAAATGGATTATTATATACCTCGTTTATGGAGGGGTACTGCTTTAACAAAAAGATACTTCTTGATAATTCTGCATATAATATTAATAGTACGAGCATAGATAGTGCAAGCTTAGAGATCTTTGCAAAGGATTATGGGGTGTTGGTGTGGTAAAAGTGCTGGTTGTAGGATCAGGCGGAAGGGAGAATGGGCTAGGTTGGATTATCGGACAGGATAATGCAGTGACTGAAGTCCTTTATGCTCCTGGAAATGCAGGAACAGAAGAGGGAAAATCAAAGAACCTTATCTACATGGGGAAACCATTCAATGCAGTCAAGAAAGAGAATTTTCCTGACCTGCTGCGCATCATTGAGAAAGAAGGGATTGACATGGTTGTTGTCGGTCCAGAAGATCCTCTTAATGATGGGATTGTCGATGATCTTAATGAAAATGGCTATAAATCAGTTATTGGGCCGACAAGAGCAGCAACAGCGCTTGAAGCAGACAAGTTCTTCTCATTCAATGTGATGCAAAAACAGGACATCCCTCAGGCAGAAGGCATTAAATGTTATTCAACTTCAGAAGCTGAAGCTGCCATAAGGAAGATGGCGACTGATAAAGGAGTCGTCATAAAAGCAAGAGGGCTCACTGCTGGAAAAGGAGTGACAGTATGCGACTCAGAGCAGCAAGCTCTTGAGGAGATATTAAAACATTCAAAGAGTTATGGCCCTGAAGTGTTGATCTCTGAAAGATTATTCGGAGAGGAATATTCAATGTTTGCGATCTCTGACGGAGAGAATGTAAAGATAATAGACATGATGTTCCAGGATCATAAACCTCTGCTGAACGGGGATCATGGGCCCAACACAGGCGGAATGGGCGCTTATGGTCCGGCAATGGTTAGCAATTCAAGCTTCAGCAATGAAGCCTTAAGGAAAAAGACTGAAGAGTACATGAGCAAAGTTGTGCGGCAGATGAAAGCAGAGGGAAGAGAATACAAAGGATTCCTCTATGCTGGAATGATGCTGACTAAAAAGGGACCCAGGGTCATAGAATTCAATGCGAGGTTCGGCGATCCAGAATGCCAGCCCGCAATGATGATGCTAAATGGGGGGATGTATGGTGCTCTTGACAATACACTCAAGGGAGATCTTGATAAAGTCAAATTTGATTATAAGATTGGAGCAGCTCTTTGCGCTGTGCTGGCATCCAATGGATATCCTGGAGATTACAGCAAAGGGCTTCTCATCGGAGGTCTGCAGGAAGCTTCAGAGCTTGAAGGCATCAAGATATTCCATGCAGGAACAAGCAGAGACCCTCAGGGAAGAACTATCACATCAGGCGGAAGAGTGCTTGGAGTGACTGCATATTCAGAAGAGGGAATACATGCTGCCCAGGAAAGAGCTTATGAAGCTTTGAGGATAATTGACCAGGCTTCAACAAGACTGAACAACAGGAAGATATTCATCTACAGGGATGACATTGGCGAAAAGGAGATGGAGAGGGCGGCATAGGATGATAACAGACTCAGTCCAGGTTCCGGAAAGCGAAGTCAAAGTTTATAATTACGATATAGCTAATGGTATTATTGTCTGGATGGACTGCGGAGGCTCGAATGCCGCAAAGATCAACCAGCAGTTCCTTGATTATACTGGAAAAGGGATTGTGAGGATGATAGCGACAACAAGACTGCCCTATCAAGGATCCAATGCATGGGGGAGGGCTGAGGAGCTTGGTAAAGCAAACGGCCTTGGGAAAAGACTTCCGCTCGCTGCTTTTGACCTGAGATATAATGAAGGGTGTGGTGGNGTTATGCCTGGAGATTACCTCAAGGCATTGAGGGCAAAGGCGCTCAGAGAAGAGATTGTAAAGATCCAGTCTGAGACAGGCATCAGTTCATCACCAAATATAGAGAGCCTCCAACTGGAGCAGCAAATGGTCATCAGTTCAATAAGATCGCGCTGTTCTATAGATGATATCATAGGAGTAAGGAAAAAAGCCTGCAGCATATGGCTNAGAGAGATATACAANGAGATGGATGCCAATGGAATCCCGCACAACATCCCAATGTTCGCAGCAGGCGGCATGGCATTGCTTTCTGCTGAACTTGTGAATGCTTTTAATATCCAAAATGTGCATCCAGGAGACCTTACAAAATACAGCCTTGACGGCACTAAGAGGTGCAGGAGGACAATTGTCGGTGACGGATGGATCCCTCCTGCAAGGGCAATTGCAGCAGGGCACGAGATGTTGTACTCCTCTATGCATACTATGGTTCCGGATATGGATGCAGGGCCAGTACACATGAGAGGTTATCCTCTGCCGATAGATTATAACTGGCTGATGAGCAAGGTCGACACAAGAAACCCCAAGATTCTGAAACAGGTTGGAGGAGCAGCGCAGGAAACCTTGAAACATATTGGAGATCATGTGATTGCAGGAGCAACTTTCCTTGACCTGTTTGACGGCATGTGGGGAATGCATGAACCCACAGGAATGCTGGCATACAGGACAGGAGCAACGTGGAATCTTGCACCGAACGGAATAACAATTGAGGATCATGTGCATTACAGGGCAGGAAGGACACCTTTCAAGAGAGATGAGAAATTCCTTGACGAGAAGATTGGAGATTTCTATATGGAAGTAGAGAAGATAAGCAAGGGTGGGAGATGATGGAACCATCAGAACTTACAATGGTATTTGGTTCAGACAGCGACGAAAAAAAGATTCTGCCAGGGATAATAAGGGCAACAAAGGAGATCAAGGGATTGAAAGTGAGAGTGCATTATGCGTCAGCAGACAACACTCCTGAAAAGGTCGATAAAGTCCTTTATATACCTGACGAAGAGCCTGTTCCAGTAATAACCGGAGCAGGCATGAGCAATGTTCTTACAGGAGTTGCGAAGGTAAAAGCAACATTGTATGATCTGGTCATTGGAGTACCAATAACAGATTCTGCTACAGGAGGTTTAAGCTCTTTGCTGTCAACATCAGAAAAACCTCCGCTTAATCCTGTACTTATGGTCCCATTGGACAACACCTATGCTGCTGCACAGATTGCAGTTAGGTACATCAACAAAAGATATGGCGGAGTTGTTGTTGCTGATAACTCAGCTTGCCTTAGCAATCCTGTGAGCGCAGACTCCATTGCTGATATGGAAAAACAGCTCACTAAGCTGGGCATCGATTGCCAGGTATACACTCCAGCAGACATAAATCCAGATGATATTGTGATCACTGTGTTCAGCCACCATAATCTGATTGACAAAAATTATTATGAAGGCACACAGGCAATGAATGCCATTGACAGGCGTCTTAGGGCAGGAAGAGGAATCCAGATAGGCGTGAGAGAGAAGGCAGAAGTAAAAAGATGGGATGCTTATATGAACTGCCTGCAGGATCTTGAGGTAACAGGCATTGTCGGAATTGGAAGATATGAGAATGCTGCCATGGTCGCAGCCCAGATCATTGGCCATGGTGCAGCGCTCAAATCAATAGACGACGCAANATACAGGAAAGATCCTGCTAATCCAGAGAATGACGGCAAATGCGTCAAGCTGGAAAGGCATAAAGGGTTCACTGTAGAAGAAGGCGAAGTGCACAGAGAAGCAGCTTGATGGAGGTAAACAAAATGAGCAAAAAAAACATTGTAACAGAGGTTGACAATCTAGTTCCAGTCAGGAATGTGCTGGTAAGCGTTTCAGACAAATCAGACCTTGAGGACTTTATTCCTGGGCTTGTTGAAGTCTGCCCTGGCGTAAAGATATACTCTACCGGAGGAACCTATGATATGATCAAGGACAATATCCTTAAAGATCAGGCAAAAGGAATGCTTTTCCAGGTTTCAGATTATACAGGCCAGCCAGAGACACAGGGAGGCTTGGTCAAGACCCTTGACTTCAAGATCTATCTCAGCATCCTTACAGAGAAATACAATGCAGACCATCAAGGGGATCTTCAGAGAACGCAGGCAGTCCCAATAGACATGGTCGTGTGCAATCTTTATCCTTTCAGCGAGACTGTCGCAAAGGGAGCAACGCTTGAGGAAGCAAGGGCGAATATCGACATCGGAGGCCCAACAATGATAAGGGCTGCTGCAAAGAACTTCTTAAGGGTAGCTTCTGTAGTGAATCCTGGAAGTTATGGCTTTCTTATTGGTCATCTGGCATCAGAAAAAGGATGTACAGAGCTGCAGGCAAGATTCGACTTGGCAAAAAAGGCATTTGCGCATACAGCAGAGTATGACAGGGCAATCTCAGAGCATCTGAAAACAATACCTTTGGCAGATGTTATGAAAGCATATCCAATAGTGCACGAGAGGGGTGAATAAAATGCCAGAAGGACAGCAACCACCAGGTTCAGGACAGGATATAAAGAAGATGTACAGGACGATTGAAGGGGATCATTTCCCATCAAGGATGAGGATAATCTTGGACATGCCAGATGGAAGCGATGCTCAGGAGCTCATCTATGAGAAGATAGGATGGGAGATAGGCGGAGAGATGAAGGGCCTCAGGTATGGAGAGAATCCTGGCCAAGAAGCTGCTGGATATCGGCTTGTGAATGGCAATCTTGTGCTTGGAGGTGTGCAGTCAATAAAGCCTGGCCAGTGGCTAGCATCCAATGTGACTCTCCTGCAGTCAGGCAAGCATCCAGGAAAGACAAACATAACTGATGCAGACAATGCTCTGAACATACTGAGATATCTCACTGAGAAGCCTTCTGTCGTGATAGTCAAGCATAATAATCCATGCGGTGTTGCGCAGGCAGGAAGCCTTGCTGAAGCTTATGTCAAAGCTGATCTTGCAGACAGGATTGCTGCATTCGGAGGAGCCATTGCCCTCAACAGGGAATGCGATATTGAGACTGCAAAAGAGATTGCGAGAAGATATGCTGAAGTCGTTGTTGCGCCAGGATACCAGGACGGAGTCATGGATATCCTGTCCCAAAAGAAAGACCTGAGGATCATGGAGATAAAGAATATGGCAAGGCTCCAGGAGTTCGTGGGCCAAAGATATCTTGAGTTCAAAAGCCTTATCGATGGAGGCCAGATTGTGCAGTGGTCTTTTGTGCCAAAGCTTGCGATAGACCCATCTTCATGGGTCTCAGCAAAGACAATCTACAAGGGAAAAGAGTACAACATGAAAAGGCAGCCGACTCAGGCAGAGCTTGATGACCTTATATTCGGCTGGCTTGTTGAAGCAGGAGTCTCCTCAAATTCAGTGCTCTATGTCAAAGATGGAGTCACAGTTAGTATAGGGACTGGAGGGCAGGACAGGGTAGGAATTGCAGAGAGCGCAAGGGACAAGGCATACAGGAATCTGATGGACAGGATGGTTTTTGAGGAAAAAGGGATTAGCTTCAATGGCCTTTGTGAGAGGATTGAAGATGAAATGTCTGCAAGAGGAGTCATGACTGCTGAACTTAAGGATATGAGAGACTACAAAAGATCTGTAGAAGAAAAGGCCAGGTCCATGAGCGGAGGACTGAAAGGAACTGGTATGGTCAGTGATGCTTTCTTCCCATTCAAGGATGGAATACTTGTAGGTCTCAGGGAGGGAGTCACAGCTGTGATCCAGCCAGGAGGCTCTGATAGGGACTATGAGGTCATAGAAGCAGCCAATAAGTATGATGCTGCGATGATCTTCACAGGCCAGAGATCCTTCAAGCACTGACAGCAAATAACAAACTTTTTATATTATTTTATTTTTATTAGCATAAAAAAGGTGATTAATTGACATACGAAGGTTTTCAGATTTTTATATATCCTCTTATAAGTCTTTTTGCAGTGTTCACAGTCGTATTTGCCGTGAGGACTATTTTCTTCATCAGAAGACAGGAAGCTGAGGCAGGGATAGACATAGGGACTAAAAAAGTGCTGATTTGGGTCTTTGGGCTGATTGCAGTAGGATATGCATTATGGGCATTGGCAGAGATTGCCTGGGATATCCATTCCCTGTTTGTTGAAGAACTTGTCTACTCATTTGTCGCTGACCCGTTGTGGATGATCGGATATCCTTTCATAACCGCTGGTTTTCTCTATCTAAGCTATACAGTCTATAAATCCCATAAGGAGAAAAGAAAGGTTGCATACTGGGTGGGAGCCACTGTCCTGGTTGCTCTATTCTTGTATTTCCTGATAAGAACCTACATAATTCCTTTTATTGGCGAAGAAAAGCTTATCCTTGCATTCGTTGACCTGTATTATCCTATTGCATCTGCTGTGGCTTTTGTGTCAGCACTCTCAGCATTGATATTCTTCAGGAAATCAAACCTCTCAACTCCCATGATCCTGCTTGCTGTCTCTTTGATATTCTCTTTTGCAGGGGATATGCTTTACACTTATGAGACATGGAATGAGCTTGGATACGGAGTCTGGGGAGTTCTCTATGATTCATTCTATGCGCTTGAGTATATTGCAGCCGGATCAGCATTTTATATACTGTCGAGCAAGTCAGGGAAAACAGGTTAAAGCGTGCATTCTGGTTCTATAGATGTTGCAAAGATGGGGGATTATTGCGCTGCGAGATAGTGTGCAAAAAAGAATAAATCTTATCTTGACATCGTCGTTGCAAAGCAAAACATTAATAAAGAAGTATATCAATATTTCATATATGGCAAGAAGAGCCCTTATGCTGCTGAGTCTTATCATGTGCCTCATCTTTATACTATCATCTGCGAATGCTGTCCTGGCCCAGGATGAAGAGGAGACTGATGAAGAGGATTTCATCTTCGCAGAGTGGGTAGTGCAGGGAGGTTCATTTGATGTAAATGGAAAGACCTATGCTGTCTCTGCAGGAGCTACGACCCAGTCAGCCATACTCATGGGTCCCTCAGGGATATATGTCCTGCAGGAGACTGAGTGCAGGACAATAGACAACCTCAAGTTCTGCATGGAAGATTTCAAATACACTGTGGGCGGCGATGTGGTTGTGCACGGCTCTGACACCCAGGAATTCTACATCACAGCTACTGAGCCTGGGGCTGACATGTCCATTGACAGGGACATAACTGAAGATAATCTTATGATCGGAGAGAGCGCTGATGTGACCATCACCCTGATGAATTCAGGCGAGGAGGCTGCAGTGGGCCTCTATTATCTTGAGGAGATACCTCCTGAATTCCAGATAACAAATTCTTATGGCCTTGAGCAGTATGGAAACAAGCTCTCATGGAGAGGATCGCTTCCTGCAGATTTTGAGAAGACATTCTCATACACTATCCAGGCAAAATCAAGATATTCAGGCAAGATTATCGCGAAACTTGAATACAAGATAGGAAATATCACAAAGAGCGTAACGAACAGCCTTGCTTTGAAAGCAAATCCCTTGTTCAATCTGGGCATAGAATCAGACAAACAAGAGGTGGATATAGGAGAAGAGACGAGGTTTTATGCAATACTCAGCAACATGAAGAGTGTTGCCTCAAATTATGTCATCCAGGTCACAGTGCCTGAAAACCTCGAGATACTCGCATCACATTTCAACACCACTGAAGGAAGGACTCTCAGCTGGGAAGGCTCGCTGGAAGACGAGGAGGAAAGAACATTCTCAACTGCCGTGAAGGTCCTCTCGCCAGGCACAGCCTCAATAAAGGCGACAGCAACTGACAAATCTGATCCCCTGAACACAATCGTGGAATACTACAACATCACACTCCTGAGAAGCGACCCAGAGATATTCTTCATACGCGACAAGATAATCGCAGGCGAGAAAAGCCAGATAAAGGTCTACCTCAAGAACCCGAATCCCTATCTTTCAATAACTGGCATTAATATCAGTGTTGAGAGCCCTTACTTCAACAAGACTGCCTCTGCAAAAGAGTTCAAGCCAAAGGAGTACAATCAGATTCTTATAGCTGACCTGGAGCCTGAAGAGACTGGCAGCTTCACAATCAGCGCAGTAGTGTCATACAAGCTCAAAGGAGACAGCTACACAGCATCAAAACAGGAGACAATAAAGATTGTTGAAGAGGAGGAAGAAGAGCCTCCTGCTGAACCTGCTGAGCCAAATGCCACAGAAGGCACAGCAGAGAACACAACAGAGGAGATAGAAGGGGAAAGAGAGAGAAAGAGTGTCCTGCCATTCTTAGGAAAATCCTTTGACTTTTTCAGGAGATACTTTGACTTCTTCATAGGGTTGTTTGCCAAAAATGAGCCAGAACAGCAGATTTCTTAGGGATTTCGCGAAGAATGCGGGCGTGAACCTGCTGATTTTCTCTGCTTTGGCCGCAGCTTATTTCTTCCTTGTGAAGTTCCTTCAGGCTAATAGCCAGGTGTTCTATCCACTGCAGGTCCTGGAGGCAAAGATAATATATCTAATCCAGAAGCCATTCACTGATGTGGTGCTCAGCGGCTCAAAGCTTCTCTATCAGGGTTTTATAGTGAATGTGTCCTGGGATTGCCTGGGCCTGAGGCAGTCTGTCTTCTTCCTGATCCTTGTGTTCAGCTTCTATCAGATTGAGCTTGACAGGAAACTCAAGAGCCTTTATTTTGTGCCCATCATAATCCTGGCGAACATAATGAGGATAGCTGTGCTCTACCCTTTGTTTGTTGTGCTTGGAGCAGAGAGGACTTTGCTCATCCATGAGTTTCTTTATGCCTATGGAAATGGAATCCTGATACTGTTATTGTTTGCTCTTTGGTTTTATGTTTTTGGCCTGCAGAAGAGCAAGCATAAGAGAAAGAGATAAGGCTGCAATTATGAGCATGACAGGAGAGAGCTCAAAATCAGATGCCACAATCTCTGTGGGAAATGTTATTGTCAGATCTCCAAAAGGGTCATTTCCCGCAGATAATTCATATGATTTGAATGGTATTGTTATATAAATGGTGTCTCCAGGACCTACTGAGATTGCCCCTGTGTCATAATTATTTAGGTACCAGTTCCTGTATGTGCCGTCTGGATCTTCAAAGAGCACATCCGCAAACAGATAATATCCTGTATCAGGGAGCACTGTGTAAGAGGTAGGATTGCCCCACTTATTGTATGAGTTCAGCGTGTTGGGATCATACAACCTGACATAGACAGAGCCCTGAAAATCCCTGAACTGGTTTGGAGCATACTCATCCACGACATTCACATTTATCTTGCCGCGGGCACACAGGAAATCAAGATTCTGCGGGCTGTTCAGGTCTACATCGCTGCTCAACTGGAATAGCTGGTCGCTGTCAGGATAGAAACACGTGACTCTTATATTATAGAAGCCCGGATAAACAATCGTACTAAACACTCCGCTCTCATCTGTGTAGCCTGTTCCAGCAGCGCCAAGAGGCGGCCTGAATATCCTGACCAACGACCCATTTATCGGCTGGCCTGTTTCCTTGTTTTTCACAGTCACAGTTATCTCATTGGTTGGTTCATCAAATATTATCTCAACAGGCTGTGCTGGAGCTGGCGGAATGGTTATGGTTGAGCTCTTCTTTGTTGTCTTGTATGTGCTCTCAATTATATATTCGCCAGGAGTCAGGTTCAATCTTACCATGCCGTCTGAGTCTGTATAACCTCCTTTCACAAACTTCTTTTCTGAGCCTATATATTGGTATGCTGTTACCCACATTCCTGCAAGAGGCTGGTCAACCAGTTTCAGAGAGACATCAACATTGATGACCAGATTGCAGTCAATATTGACTGTCTTGGAATCTGATGCAGCCAAAGAGACTGAGCTCACAATCTGTTGGCCGTAACAGAAATAATAAGAATAAGGCTGGGGATTGCAGCATGCAGTGACAAAATAATCGCCGGGCACAACAGATTTTGTGAAATCTCCGTTCTGGTCTGTGTATCCTGAATTATAGAACTGGTTCTGGGAGTAATAATCAAGCCTTATAAGGGAGTTCTCAAGAGGCAGCGAGTCCTTGTCAACATGCGCTGTCAGGGAGGCAGAGGGAGGGTCCAATATGAGCGGAGGGGCTCCTCCTGGACCGACAATAATCTCTCTCGGGCTGCCTACGCTCGCGTAATCAAAATAGAGCAGGTGCTTGCCCTCATTCAATGTCACTTCCTTGCTTCCGCAGGAATAACCAGAATCTATATTGCTCTTGAAACCTGAGCTTTCTGATTTCCAGATGCCGGAAAAACAGCCATTGTAATCAGAGCCATCGCTGTTCTTGACGCTTAGTGTAAACCTTGGTATTCCAGTATCTCCATTGCAGTTCATTGTCACTGCTGAGCTTGGCGGGAAAGGCACTTTTTTGTATATTGTTGTCCAGCTTGAATAATCACCCATTGGATCATAGCACCATATTGATATTGTGTACTGGGGGTCACGCATTATCAGGTCATCATATTTCACAGTGTACACTCCTGGGCCTGTCTTTGTCAGCTGGGGCTGGTAATAGAAATATCCACCGTCTGCCTTAAAGAAGGCAAGGCCTGTCTCGCCGAGCAGGTCAATGGCGTCCCATGGAGTGCCGTCTTCTTTCATTATCTGCAGCGTGAATGTCTTTATCTCTGCTGATGCCGATAAAGCTGAGAGCAGCGCAAGAATGAGAAGGACCAGGGCTCTCAATAAGTTCCTTGCAGCCATCTTATTCTTCCTCTTCAGGGGGTGTTATGTTTGAAGGCGCCATTGGCTCAGAAGCCCTTCTTGCCTCTTCCTCTGCCTTTATCTGCGCCATCTTCTCTGCTATATTGGTGGGAATGACTCTCTTTTCTCCTGTTGTCTCATTGTAGATGATGCCTGTGATGTTCTGGCTTGTCACCTGCGTCTTTCCTCCAGGGCTTATCTTCTGCATCTTCTGGTATTTCAATGGAGAGTTTGGCGCAAAAAGCAGCAGTGCTGCAACAAATCCTATGAGAATCAGTGTAGCGGCAATATTGATGATTATCTTCTTTCTTCTTCCCTTCTTGTTCTGCTCAATCTGGAGAAAAGAGGTGTTGATATCCTTCTCAGACCAGCCCATTCCCTTCAATGTTTCTATGATCTCTTCCTTTGGTTTCTTCTGGGAAAGCTGGGTCTGTATATAGCTGACTACCTCACCTCCTTTTTCATTATTATCACCCATACTGCTGATGTATTTTATCTAAGTATATATAAATATTTTGATGTCTCTTGATGTCCCAAAAAACGAAACCTTTATATATGCAAACTGTAATAATCCAATAAAAATATATTTACGAGATAAACGAGGTGATTAGATGAAAAAGAAAGCACAAGCTGCTATGGAATTCTTGATGACTTATGGCTGGGCAATTCTTGTTGTCCTGGTGGTCATCGGAGCACTTGCATATTTCGGTGTTCTAAGCCCGAAGAAGTTATTGCCGGATAAGTGCCTGTTCGGAGCTGGAGTTGGATCATGCACTGACTTTCAGGCAGCTTCCTCAGATGGAGACATAACACTTGTTCTCTCAAACGGACTTGGAGAGACAATAACCATAGCTGGATATACATTCGGAGCAACTACTTCATGCACAGCAGCTAGCGGTCTTGCAATGACAGTTCCAGCAGGAGCCCAAGTAACACTGGATGTAGTATGTGCTTATGATGTAGCTGGTGAGAAGACCAATGAAGAGATGAACATCATCTATTATAGGGGCACAACAGCCAGTGGTTTGTCACACTCTATATCAGGACAGATCGGTATAACAGTCCAGTAAACCTTTAATTTTATTTTTTTCTTACTTTTTCTTTGTTTTACTTGATAATATTTTTAAAGTACAATCTATGTCCTTTTATTATGCCAGTCAGGAAAAACAAGAGATACAATCCCTGGGTAATGCCAGAAAACATAAAATGGCTCATCTTATTCTTTATCCTTGCGTTTGCAATAAGGATCTGGCTGTCAACAATGTATGTTCCTGCTGACAATCCCCTCACAGACCAGCACAACTATCTTAGGATGAATATGGGCCTTTTAGATGGCAATATCACCTCTGGAACAAGGTTTTCTACGCTTATAATGGCTCCTTTGATGCTTTTCTTCTCATGGTTTGGTTTTAGTTACCTTACTTCCACGATTCTTGCAGGCTGCCTCATATCTGCGCTTACAATAATCCCTTTATGGATGATAGCCGAGCATCTTAAGATATATCCTAAACTTGTGGCTCTTCTGTATGTCTTCTCTGCACCAGAGATAATCAAGGTATTGAACACAGGAAGTTATACTACTGAGCTTGGAATACTGCTCTTTTCTGTCTATTTATTGCTTTTGCTCAAGGGGCATTATATCATTGCACCGATAATCATGATTCCCCAGCTGACTCATGAATTCACTGCTTTCTTCATGCTCGCTTTTGTTCTTGTCCTGTTTATATCATATCTTATCTTCAAAAGGAATGATAAATATGCCCAGAAACAATCCATTTACAGCTTGGGTATTATCCTTCTCGCAGTGTTATTAATCATCTTATTCCTTAAGCCATCCTGGGTTGTAAATGATTTATCCGTCATCTCTGCTGGCGCCAGCATCAATGCTGAGAATGTAAAATTTGCGCATTTTGCGTCTTATATTGAAGTGATGGGCAGTTATCTTATCATATTAGCTCTTCTTGGAATCTTACATCTTCATAGGGAGAATAAAGGAAATATCGCACTGTTCTCCTTTGTCTACCTGCCTTCTGTCCTTGCTTTTTTACCTATACTGACATCTTCAGAACTTGCTGAAAGGTTTATTGCATTTGGAGCACCCGGTATTGCGCTGCTGGCAGCTTATGCTTTCAGGAACTGGAAGAGCAAGCACTGGACAATGAAAGCTCTACTGATTATCATGGTCGCAGGAACAATCTATTACACTGTCAGTTTCTCAATATTCCAGTTTTATCAGCATTCTGTAGGGGTGCTTGGTTAAGATGGAGGCAAGAAAAACAAAGGAAAATGACAGGAAAGAGAAGGAAAAAAGCCTTTTCATGGCTTTGACAATATTTTGCTCAATCCTGATAGCCATAATCCCTGAGAACCTCCTCAGGACAATGGCGCCTCTTGTGGTTATACTGCTGCCTTTTGTATTGTTCAGCTTTTATGAAGAGCTAAGAGAAAGGCTTCCATACAAAAGATGGATATATCTTCAGCTTGGGCTTCTCCTGGCCATATTATTGCTTTCTGCAGCATACGGATTCTCATCATAACCTTTATATACAAATAATCCCAACTAATCCTAAAATGCAGAAAAAAAGAGGTATAGATAGTTCTAGGGCCAGGCACAGCAGGTCAAATAAGTCCCAGGCTGCTATCGAGTATCTCATGATAGCAGGCATTGCCTTTTTGATAACAGTCCCCATGATGTACATCCTCTACCAGTACACCTCTGAGATGAGCTCAGATGTTGCCCAGTCAAAGGTGGGCAAGGTGGGAACGGATATAATCAACACAGCAGAGCAGATATTCTATCTTGGAGAGCCTTCAAGGACCACCCTGAGGTTTGACATGCCAGAGGGAGTGCATGACATCTATGTTGCGGGCGACAGGACAATTGTCTTTGTCCTTGGTGATGTGTACTCAAAGAATGAAGTGACAATCTTCTCAAATGTTGACATTGTGTCATATCTAATCCCGAGGGATTTTGCAAAGGGAAGGCACAATTTCAGGATTGAGGCAGAGCGTGATCATGTTGCACTGTATTCAGGAGACAAGGAGATGGCTATTCTTGAGTCTTATGCCTACAACCTATTCAAGATGTTCATGAGAAGGGCTGGAGATGCGATTAGTGATAAACCTTTGGTTGAGGGAAGCGGATATAAATACACTCTTAATGATATTAGGGATGAAAGAGACAAAGCATATATATCTGCAGCTGCAACAGGCATCGATGTCTCTGCCATTATCACAATCCAGCAATTGGACGGCCCAATCCAGTTTTTTATAGGAGATATACAGCCAGGATTGACAGAAAGAAGCTTGGAAATAAAGATTGACCCCTCTGGCTTTGATCTTCAAGGTGGAATTACTCCAACTATACTTAGCGCCACCTTCGACGACGATACCTTTAGTATAGGAAAATACAATCTTAATATAACCACATCTCCATCAGCAGAATGTTTTCCAAATGGATTATGCCCAGACTTACCAGGAACTGATTATGTTCTGCTTATTGTAAGAGAATCAGATTCAGAAGGGCCGCTGAAGATAGTTGCATATGCTGAAGCTAGTACTGTCAGTGCACCAACAGGCAACTGGTATTTTGGAGATGTTTCTTTATCAGCAAAAACAATAGCATCAATAGATATAAACCCAGACAGCTCAATCTCTGCAATAAGCATTCAACAAACATTATCTCAAGAAATCACAGAGCCAATCAGCAGCTTCTTGTTCGGATTCTATGACATCTCTATTGCTGACGGCAGCATGTCCTTCAACATAACAACGCCGGAGCTGTCTCCTGATGAAACAACATATATCGGGCTTCCTGTGTCTTTCAGGACATATTACCCAATCACAGCAGGACCCACTGATACTCTGTCCGGAGAATATCTAAAGGACAGCTCGTGCACTTTCTCATTCACAAGAGCAGGAGCGTCTGTCCAGATAGGCGGCTGCGGAATATAAAATGAGAATCCAAAGATCGCAATCCTCTGTTGAGTTCCTTGTGCTTGCAGGATTCATGTTCATGTTCTTCATAGGCCTTGCTGCAGTCATCGGCGGAAAGATGATCGAGTATCAGGCTGCAAGGAGCCAGAAGCAGGTCCAGGACATAATGGATGTCGTCAAGTCAGAGATACAGCTTGCCGGTACATCCCTGGACGGCTATGAGAGGACATTCCCTCTCCCTCTAACAATCAATGGAAGGGAATATGAGATGGGCCTTTATGTTGATCCGTCTGGAGACAATTTTTTTGTTGTCATATTTGAGGGAAACAGGTATGAGACATCTTTTGCAGGAACAATCCAGCAGGGCACTTCAGTCTACAAGGGAAACAACTTCATAACAAAATACAATGGCGAGATATTCATTGACAGCAGGGATCCATGCAAGGAGCCTGAGATTGATGCGGGGCTGAAATCCTACTGCGTCGGCCTTACCTGCTACTGCCTCTCTGGCAATTATGATTCCCAGTGCAATGACAATGAAGATGCCAACAATGATGGATTCAAGGACGACGACAAGATATTTGAGGATGATTTTATTGTGCAGCACTGCGGAAACGCATCAAAGACAGAGGATGTCAACGGCGATGGGGCCCCTGATCCATGGGTTCCGATAGACTGCGTTGCTGATGATCCATGCAACCTGCCTCCGCAGTTCTCAGTCCCTCCTTTTGTTGTGCTTGATGCTGACCTCAACCCTCTTGTAGGAGAGAGGAATGCCACAATAGGATTCACTGCAAATGAGCAGGTGACTGCTGTTGTAAGCTACAATTATTTTGATCCTTTTAGCGAGAGCTGCGATTCAGGGCTTCTTCTTGACAACTATTCAGCAAGGTTCGGGCCTTTCAGCAGCCCAGTCCAGGTCAGGGTTGAGGGCCTTGTGCCTGAAAAGACATACTGCTTCATGGTCACAATACAGGACAAGAAAGGCAAGGAGGCAGAAAGCGAGCCAGGAGAGACATTCACTACACATGTTGACACAACACCTCCAATACTCAACAGCATTGCAATAACACCAGAGAAAGGATACCTTCACACAGCCTTTGCCATAACAGCAGAGATTGACGAGCCTTCTGGAATGAGCGTATCAAGAATTTATATAAACAGGACAGGCAAGAGCCAGATAAGCCAGTACGAACTCAATGATCAGGGCCTTAGCCTTGATGCATTGGCAAATGACGGCGTATACACAGCGAACTTCACAGTGGAGAATGACTTCTATGACCCAAATGCTTCTTTTGAATATGATGAGCTGACGACATTGCTCTTCAATAAATTTGATGATCCAAATACCCTTGATGCAGATTATTCAGCAGGAGACCCTGCTGCATACACAGAATCATCCTTGCCTGATCCTGTTGGAGGAAGATTCACAGATGCTATCTATGCGACTTCAGGAAGAACACTCAGATATAAGGCAGCCGGCAACTTTAACCCCAGCCAGGGAACAATCCAGTTCTGGGCAAATTCATCTTGGGATGGAGATGCTCCAGGGACATTCTTCTTCTTTGATGAGGGGACAGCTGCGAACAGGATGTACATAGCAAAACTGGGTGCATACCTTTATTTCTTCATAAGGCATTCTGACGCCCCTTATTATGTAAGGCTGCCATTGAATTCATGGGACGAACATGAATGGCATCTTGTGACAGCTGTATGGAATCTTCCAGGAGGAGTCATGAACCTTTATATCGATGCAAGCAATAACGGCTTAACTGATTCAGGAGGCACCATAGGACCTCTTGCACAGACCTCACCTGAACTTGCAGTTGGATATGACCAGCTCTATGCTACAGAGAATTATTATTATGCAGAGGCAATAATAGACCAGTTCATGATATCAAACGAGCCAAAGACACAGGCGCAGATACAGGCAGATATGGCTCCTGAATGGGAGTATTATGCTGATGCTGTGCTGGAGGATGCCAGGGGAAACAGCCAGTACTATCCCCAGAAAGCAGCATTCAGGATAAATTATACAGAACAGCCCTGATGAGTAGATCATAGCTTAACCTTACAACTTTGTTTGTGCTTGAGAATCCAGATAATAAAGCACTTCTTTCCAAGCCTCGCCTTGTATAAATAATAATTCTAAGGTCGGCAACAACAATAATGGCGGCAGACAGCTGAAAATCTGCGATTTTCAGCTTACTCGGCATCCCGTAGGAGCCGACCCTCGCCTCGTCTGCGCCATTGTTGTTGCCTCCGGGTGAGGGAGGGTGTTGGCCTTTCTGAAAGTTAAGAAAGGCAAGGGAGCATCACCTGGCCAATATCAAGTGATTGTGCAATGGATGGACAGCTAGGAAGAAAAAGCACAATAACAATATTGATTAAGTGCAGACATCTTCCATACTGACACTACTCCCTGATGTTCATATACTGGCTATATATCTATATTCATTCTTCCCAAAGCGCAATATTTATAAACAAAAATCCTTTATTCAGCCTAAAAAGGACCTAAAAGAGGGGATTTGTATTATTGGCAATAATAAGGCTCAAACATGGTCAGTAGATATCCTTATGGCTGTCTTTGTGTTCCTTGTCATTCTTGTGCTTTTCTTCGGCATTCTGGCAAGCATGTCAACCCCAGAAAAGGGGCAGAGGCTTTCCAAGGATGCTGAGCTCATAACCAAGGCACTCACTGGAAGAAGCGACCAGTCTGTGCTTGATGACAACAAGGTGAATGTAGAGAAGCTGAAAGGCCTTGACTATAATGCCCTGAAACAGCAGCTTGGGATAAGAGGGGATTTCTGCATCTATTTTGAGGACAGCAAAGGCAACCTGATTCCAGTGCAGGTGTCAGAGGATCCTGCAACAGGAGAGCCCATATTCAAGAACGGCATAGGCGCAGACGGCGTGCTCATCAATGACATAAATTGCGGAGAGGAGTACCAGAGATGAAGAAGGCAATGAGGCTGGGGATGTGGATGATAATTTTGGGAATAGGCGCTATGTTAACAAAAGTAAACAGATGTTCATCAAAGTAAACATCATCAGACCGAAAGATTTAAATATACATGTTAACAAAAGTTAACATATGTTCACAAAAACAAACACGGACAAGGTAATGAACCTGTTCTTGCAGAATCCAGACACCAGCTTCCATTTGAGGGAGATAGCGAGGCTTGTGGGCATCTCTCCTGCAGGAGCCTTGAAGATACTCAAGAAGCTTGAGAAACAGGGCCTTGTCTCAAAGGAAAAGACCAAAGTGACAGACAATTACCTTGCGAATGTTGACAATAAGGAGTTTGTTGCCCTGAAAAGAGCATCAAACCTATACAGCATACTCAACTGCGGAATCATAGAAGACCTGGCAGGGAAATACCTGCGTGAAGCCATAGTGCTCTTCGGCAGTTATGCAAGAGGAGAAGACACAGGAAAGTCAGACATTGACATTGCAGTCATAACAGACAAGAAAAAGGAGGTCAATACAGCAAAATACGAGAAGGTGCTGAAAAGGAGGATAAATATCCACGAGATAACGCTTGATAAGGCCAGCAAGGAGTTCAGGAACAACCTTGCGAACGGAGTTACGCTCTATGGCTTTTTGAGACTGATAAGATGATAAGAAGCTTTGAATTTTACCTGAAAGAGAAAAAAGCGGTGAAACAGCAGCCAGACAGGGAGATGGCAGCCTCGCTCATGAGAAAAGCAGAGAGCAGGCTGAAATATGCTGAGTCACAGAAAATATCAGAGGGAAATTCTGGGTTCATATTTGAGGATGTATATGAAAGCCTGAGGGAAGCAGCGCAGGCAGTGCTTTGTGCAGAGGGCTATAAACCTTATTCTCATGAGGTTCTGATAGCTTTTCTGAAAGAGAATCACTCTGAGATAGATCCTGGAATGCTGGACAATTTTGATGAACTGAGAAAACTGAGGAACTTAGCTGTCTATGAAGCAGAAGATGTTTCTGAAGAAAAGACTGCTTCATCTATTGAATTTGTAAAAAGCATTCTTCCTAAACTGAAGTCAATACTTGGTAAGAAATAGAATGAACAGAGCAAAGAGAGTCGGAATGTGGATGGTTTTGGTAGCCATTGCCCTGTCAATGGTCTCGTCAATTGCCCTGGCACAGCCTGTCATTGATCTTGCAGGCACTGGTATGACAATCCCTATAGGAACAGCTGTTATTGAGCAGATGCTTGCTGCTGATGTTAACAATGATGGATATGATGATCTGATAATTGCTTCAAGAAGCCCTAACACTGTAAGGGTCATGTCAGGACAGGATTTCAGCATACTTTACAGCTTCAGCTATGTGACAAACCTGGTTGCAAGCGGAAGCGTAGGCACTATAATCCAGCTGGATCTTACAGCATACGGCAAACCCATAGCTGTAGGAGACACAAATGGAGATGGATATCAGGATGTAATCCTGAGGAGCGGATCCTCTCTTGGGGAGGTTGTGAAGGTCTATTCTGGACAGGACGGAAGTCTGCTGCAGCAGTTTGATGTATCTACTGTTATCACAGACTCTATTGTAGCCAAGACTGCTGCTGCCCTGGATGCAGCAGACATAGATGGTGATGGCAAGGCAGAAATCTTTATAGAAATTCCGACTGGCAAGGTATTAAGAATAGCGGGCATTCCGGTAAGCTGGCTGGCGGGAGACGCAGTGATCATATTAGAAGATGACGGAAGCACAACAAATTACATAGCGCCTGAACCTACTTATACTGCAGAATACACATTTAACGGAAGATTTGCCTCGCCTTCCCAGCAATCATTCATTTCAGGAGGAAAAGGAATAGACTGCATCATGCCATGCAATGCAGATGAACCCAATCTTTATAGATACACCACTGCAGGACCGCAGCAGACGTCTTTGGCAGGCGCGCCCAGATGGGCAGGTGCTGCGAGCTACCCCCTCCGTGATGTGGAGGTCTGGCATGGCAGCAGCACACAGACTGACTCAATAATATATTCAACTGATCAGCCAGTTTCTCCTTACAACATACAGCTATATGAAGTAAGTTTTGCAACTGGTTCACCTGTAGAGACGCTTCTGAAATCCTACTCATCAGGCCAATCAGTTTATAATCTTCTTGTCATAAATATTTTTGGCCTTGGAGCAGACCAGCTGCTGGTATGGGAATTTGATGCAGGCTATACAAACCCAAGGCTGCAGCTCTATTCAAAGGACTTCCAGACCCTTTATGCGACATTCCTGAATGCGCCCATCATGGAGATCAGCGGAGACTTTGACGGCGATGGAGTTGCTGAATTGATAGGTTCAGAGAGCGGCGAATGGAAGGTTTACATGTACGGAACAGTCTGCGGGGATAATATATGCCAGGCTGGAGAGATTTGTGCAGCAGATTCATGCCCCCCACCAACCTGCTCAGACAGCATCCAGAACCAGGACGAGACAGGAGTTGACTGCGGCGGAGCAGTATGCCCTGCATGCTTAGCACCTTGCACTGACTCTGACAGCGACACCTACTTCACAACACCTGAGTGCAGCAATCCTGGCTCTGCAAGCCTGAATGATAT
>C687J35174_10003297_pt1 | contig 22235 bp, 22 predicted proteins | sample RifCSPhighO2_01_FD_35174 | JGI IMG/M metagenome (IMG submission 35174) | reverse complement strand
TTGGCTCGTTTAACTTCTGATTTGCCAAGCGATGCGGATTTGTCGTTCTAACAAATTTGCCGTTTTCCAAAACCTCATAATGCGAAATCCCCGAGCCCTTATCCTGGGCGTAAAACACCAAAAACTTTTCTCCATCAAATACATTTATATCCGAGGAAATTATCGGCGTAAATTCTTCCGGCGGGGTAGAGTCTCGTTCAATGGCTTCGGCCGGCTTGATGATATCAAGCAAAGGATTAAGGCGGGCTAAAGTCGCACGGACCGGCACGGCCGTACCCAAGCCGTCATTTAAAAGGACCTTGAGATCGCGCATCTCCACCACGCCCTCGCCGCTCCCCTCGCTCTTAAACAAGACGGAAAAAAGCACGCCCTTCCGACCATTAAACCCCCCGGGGATGATGCCGGCGAAATTTATTATGCCAGGCTCGCTCTGTTGGGGATCTTCCACCCAAAAAGTGATTAGCGAGCTCGCCTCGTGAATGTCCTGCACAGACAAAACTTCGGGCGGAAAAACAACCTTGCCTTCCAAGGCGTTTATTTCCTGACCCTCGGTATCAAGCAAAACCACTATCTCGTAATCGGCCGAGGCATCGCGGTGAGCGTCTCGCAAAACCAAAGTAAGCTCGGCGGCCTGCGCCGGCAAGGCAGAAAATAGAAAATAGAAAATAGAAAATAGAATTATTGAAATTTTCATATTTAGCCCGTCCAGTAGTACGCAATAATGCTGAAATCGATTAAATCTATTTTACCGTCGTTATTAAGTTTTTCCCGCTCGAATACTTTTACCGTCTCGGACAAAACCCGCTTATACCAAAAAGCGGTGATTGAAAAATCAACCAGATTGATTCTGTTGTCGCTGTTAAGATCGCCGCGCGCGGAAAGGCCGCTTGCCGGCGTAGACGGCAAACTGACATTACCTACCTGAAAATTCAGGGCCGTGCTGAAGCCGCTTAGCCAATTATCCTGGGTTTCGGCCCTGGACTTGGCCGAGTGCTGGCCAAGTTCTAGCGGCGAGGTATTCAAATTATGTAAATAAATACCATTACTGTCTGCACGAACCTCGCGCGATATTTGATGGCTCGAATTTACGACGACTTCCACTGAAGCATTCGGGACTGTTTGCCCGAATATCGAAAGCGTTTCGCCTTTTTTGACCTGCGTTTTATCAATATCGATGGTCGGGGCGATAAAAATACCGCTAACATTTACTGACGAGCCGTGAGAAAGCACTACCGGAAAAGTATTTAAGCCGGAACGAACTTTATTTTGATCTTCGCTATATAAAGAGAATAAGTAGCTCCCGCCGCTTATATTAGAAAGGGACATGCCAAAAGTTCCGTCGGAACCGGAAAAGGTGCTTGAGGCGACTTGAGCATCTTTTAAGAGAGTGACTATTTGATTGGGATACGCGCGACCCGAAAAGCTGATGCTTGTAACCACGGCCGGCGGCGGAGCGCCGCCCCCTCCTCCGCCTCCACCACCCCCGCCAGACCCCGCCTCGGAGTTATCGGAAGTGGAGGAGCAATCCGGATCGTCAGGATAATCGGTTTCCCCGTCGCCGTCATTGTCTACCCCGTCGTAGCACTGCGGCGCGGGATTAATCTGCAGTGTGATGTTCGAGGTGCCGGCGGCCTGCACCTGAAAACCAACCAGCGGTAAAAGACCAACCGTAATAATTATCAGAATAATTTTTGTTTTAAGATTCCTGGGCATCAGCTGGCGGTAACGGTTAAGGTCATATCAATCGAATAGCTCCCCGTAGGCTGTTCGGCCGGGACAGTTTGAGAGATATCAACATCAGTAATGTCCCAATAACAGCCGGTGCCGGCCGACGCGCCGGCGGTCAAAAGAGTAATTGAGTTTGTCGCGCCTTCTGAAAATCCGGCTGAAGAACCCAAGGTCAGTCCGGTGGTATTACAGCCGGCTTCGGGTGAAATACTGCCGACTGACGCATCGACAGTCATCTGCCCGCCCAAGGAGTCAGAATCGCCGCCATCGCCGGCATTAGCGGTAGGGTCGTTAAAGTCATAGTCGGCGCTTGCGTCGTCCCAAAAAGCTGTCGGGCCGGCATCAGCCGCAAGAGTAAGTGTCCATTGAGCACTGCCGGTACCATTATCAACTCTGATCTTTTGACTAGACACGCCAAAAGTGCCGCTCGCGGTCTGGAAAATAAAGGAAAGGCTGATCGCGCCCATTGACACGGACGGGCTGGAAACGGAATTGCCGCTTCCGTCGACAATATCAACCGTGAGTGCACCCCCGCCGCCAACAAGAGTGATTTCCGCATAAGAATAGGTGCCAGTGAACGCAGTATTGTTCTTAACTACACGGAAACAGTAGGTCGCCCCGTCGGTCGCATCGGTTGTAAATTGTATGGCGTATTCATGCTCGGTGAATTCTCCGGAAGCCAAATCCACACTAAGGGCGTCATTGTCCGGGTCTTCTACCAACTTGCCGGAAACAAAGGTTCCTGATGGATTGCCAATAGCGCCAGAAACGTCGCTTGAAGTGTCTTGGTTTGCATAATAACTCGTTGTAGCCCGAATAACCTCGCCAGTTGTAGCCGGTACGGCCGCGTAAGAAAATTCCGGTGAAGCACAACTGCCGCTGCCCTCGCGGGCAAACTGCAAGCGGTGGTTAAGGGCGCCGGTAGGATCCGGTCCGTCATTTTTAAGCAAAACACGCAGTCGCAATTTTTCATTTTTGGCCTGGTTAGCATGGGGCGTGTTTGTGTCTTCCTTCCAAGTGGCCTCCGTGCCGGCGGTATAAGTCACTAAAACATAAACTTGGGTAACACTGAAGTCGTTTACGGTATTCTCCGCGCCTATCTGAAGGTTGTTTAAGTCCGTCGTGCTCATACTTACGGAAAAAGTGCACGAATAAAGGGTATAAGTTGTGCCTTCATGGCTATGGTTGGTGGCACAAGCAGTGGGACTGCCGCCAAGAATATAATATTCCCGAAAAGTCGGACCTGTGCCGCTGTTCGTGGTTTCTCTGGCTCTCATAAAAATTTCAAGCTGACTTATGGTTGAACCGCTGGGGATAGTATCATTGTCCAGATTGAAAGAACTCTTTAGGGCTCCGGCGGCGCTTAAATAAGAAGTGTTGCCATCTCCGGCACTCGGATCGCCGGTACCAGCATTTGAAGTCTGATCGTTAGCGCAGTCCCATTCCGTAGTGTCATTAGTACAGCCGGCGGTGACCGTTAAACCGGTATCGGTGCCTTGGCTTGTCGGGTGGAGATATATGGTCTGCGCGGCTCCGTTCTCTACGCCGTTGTCGTTGCGCCAGCGGTAGTTTAGTTGATTTAAGGTATAATCCGCCGGGGTCGATATTTCGGGATATTGCGTGTAGGTATTTAGCGCGCTGCCGTCCGACGATTTGACGGCTTTTAGGCAGTAACTGGTATTGCTTGAAGCGCTGTTCCATTTAAGCGAAAAATCCCATAGCCCGTCTTGGGTAGCCGGAATTGCAGCCACAGAGTTCGTAAAATTATTTACCTCTTCATAAGTTTGAATCACTTTGGTATGGCCGCTGTGAGTGGGATCGTCGCTCGCATTTTCCGTAAGCGTATCTCCATCCAATACCCCACCGTTGTCATTATAGGCAATGCCTGTAGATGAGGTAGTTACGTCTGCCCAGGATTCGTTAGAAGCATCGTCGTCAGCGCAAGTGGAATCCACTTTGGTCGCATATTGGAGTTTCAACGACTCGCCGCTGGATGAAAGTTGCAAAGCGACATGGACGAGCATCCTTAGGCGAAATTGGCTGGTGACCGAGGCTGTAGTTGCGGCGGTATTGGCATCCGCCAAGACATTGCTGACCGAGGTTGTGCCACTGTTCTCAAAAAACCTGTACCCTGACTGCTCAAAGCTTTGAGCCTGTTTGAAAGCCCCGGCAATCATCACGCTCCTAGCCGAACCCGAGGCGGTAACTTGCATCGTTCCGGTAGCGCCGTTTGTCTCTCGAATTGCATCCGCCATGGCGAGGTTGCCGTCGGCACCACCGCTATAGCTACTGTCTGCGCGCTCAAGCCAGGTGCCGTTAGTCGGCGCAGTGCTGGTATCGGTCGCACCCGAGGCAATGCTTGGGTCCGTGGCCGCGTCAAAAGCAGAAGAAGTATAAGCATCACCGCCGGACATCATGGCGACAATAAGTTCCCCTGGTTCGGCGGTGGTAATGGTGCCAGTAGTAACGGTGGTACTCGCAGACGATAGCGTATTGGCTGACCCCGTATCATAAGGGCTGGACTGATTTACGCCGGAATAAGCGATAATCCTACCAATGGCCTGGTCACCACCGGTACGGGTAAAAACCAGGCTTGGGGCGGAAACGCCGCGAATGATGTAGGCCATTAACCCGGAGGCAATACCGTTCGTGGCATCGGTGTCGCCCGAACTTTGCTGCGTGGCGACTAAAGTCCAATTGAGCGGCAAGGTAAATACGGCATTGCTGCGATAAGCGATGGCGGCAATCATGAGGTCTCCCTGGGCGATACCCGATGGTTCCGTTAGGGTAACATTTCCCGATAAAGCTGTTACCGGAGACCCAATTTTGGGCACGCCCCAGGCCGCCTGCGCTTCTTCTATTTTCGGCGGAAAATTAAAAATCTGCGGCCAGCCGGAAAAAAGCCATGTAAAAACCAGGACAAACACTACTAACCCGGTAAGGGTTTTATTCGGCCTGGCTAAACTACCTACTCTAAATTTAAAAATTGTCTTATAGGTAAAAACTTTGCTTTTTTTGTTTTTTCGGTCCTCATGCATTTATCTTTGTTATTCGGCAGGCGGAACTTTAATGACTATGCCGACTTCCAGGGCATAGGGAGCTTTAACTTTATTAGCCCGGGCTAAACTTTTCCAGGAAATATTAAATTGGTCAGCCAAAGAATTAATGGTGTCGCCGCTTTTTACACGGTAATCGATCCAGTCATTCTTAACCGCATATTTATGCTTCTTGAACTTTCGGTAATTGCGATAAAGGTAAGCCGCCAAAACGAGGATAAGGAGCTCCAAAATTAAGCCCTTGATGGTTGGGAAGCTGAAAAACCAAATGGTGTCTCCTTTTAAGAGCGTTAAATTTTTGCCGCTCTGAATGCCAACGCTGGCCTCCGGATTTTCATCATATTCCACGGCAAAGCTTGAGCGGTACCACCCTCCCCAAAAAGGTTTGGGCAGTTCAAAATTCCAGTCCGAAACCTCGCCTTTGAGTATGGGAAACTCTCCGCCGTGTTCCATGACCGTGAAGCCCAAAACAGATTTGGTTACCACCTGAACGTCGGCGTCTATCGAAACATTGCCTATATTCCTGACTTGAGGGTGGAGTAAATACCCTTCTGGCTTGTCGCTTAGGGTAAAGCCGGCCAACTCAAGCTTCCTGACTATGTCGCCCGGAATAGTTATGGCCACGCGCAAGCCTGTCCTAACTGATAAACTAACGCCGCTTTGGTTTTCGTTTTTAACCTTTTTCTCTTGTATTAAAATGCAGCCGTTATGCTCGCCCACGCCGGCGCTCTGCGGAACGCGTATGGTAAAAGGCACGGTTTCATTGGTGCCCGAATCAAGCGTGACTTCGGATTTCGAGACTGTTATCCAGGCGCCCACGCTTTGCTTATCCTCGCTGAATTGCTTGCAGGCAAAAGCGCCACCGGTTGAGGGTGTTGAATCGGCCGCGTAAACCAAAAGCGTCTTTCTTTCCGGAGTATTATTGATAACCGTTACCGCATCCAGCTTTTCCTCTCCGGGCTCCAAAGTATAGATAAAAATAGATTCGGTCCGGGGATTATCGGAACGGGGATTGGCCGGCCGGCCGCCAAAGCCGCCATACTCGATGGCTTTGGCCTGACCGGGTAAAACCAAAAATACAAGCGTAGAAACAAAAAACACGAAGCGCAAAATACTAATAGTAACATTCTGCACTGGCGTGCTTTTACTTCTGTAATTAAGCATTATGATAAATGGGAAATTTAGCTTGCCGTTACCGAAAGGGTCAGGTTGATATCATAATCACTAGCCACCGCCTGTTCAGCAGGGATAGTCTGGCTGATAGATACGCCGGTTAGCTTCCAATCACCAATATCATTCGAGCCCGCAGCGCCGGTAAGGATAGTAATGCTGTCAGTTGTAGCTTGAACAAACGGGGCCGAAGAACCTTTGGTAACGTTGGTAGTTACGCAACTGGCGCATTGGCCCACAGCCAGCGTTCCAACCGACGGGTCAACGGTCATCTGCCCGCCCAAAGAATCGGCATCAGCCCCATCGGTACAGCCGGAGCCGGTCGAATCGTTAAAATCAAAATCTGTCCCGGCGCTATCCCAAACGTCGGTCGGATCAGAGGCGGCCAAGGCCACGGTCCAGCCGTTATCAGCCGCATCCGGATTTTTAACGTATATTACTTGGCTGGCAGTGCCAAAGGTGCCAGTGGCCGCCTGACAAGCAAAGCTAAAAGTTACCGCACTCATTGCCACGCTCGGGCTGCCCACAGTCACATAGCTCGCATCCACAATATCAACGGAAAGAGTGCCGGCGTTGATGGTTTGAGTAAAATTCGACGTTGCCGAGGCTAAAACGTAAGTAACGCTAAAAAAAGTAAGAAAACCGAAAACTAGAACGGAGATTGTTTTGTTTTGCCGAACTAGCCCTAAAATTGACTCGATCATATATTTATTTTTGTTTCTTCCTCTCCGGACCTTTAATTAATAAATGGAGACTGAAGTTATCCACAGTGAATCTATATTTTTATTATACCATCAACCGGCAAATAAATAAAATATTTTCCACTTGATCTAGAAACTCACTTAATTAAAAGACTGAATAAATTAACTAGGCCAAATGCCGTGAGGATGTTAAAAATCAAATTTCCGCAAATAGCGGATAAAAAAACTGGCCCGAATTTATACCCTATGAGCGCCGCAGGAATAACGATTATCTCGTTGGGCAACGGAACTATCGCGGCAAAAATGAAAACGGCCAAAAGCGGCAGTAAAAAATGCCTATCCCGCCAGCTTTCAAGCTTTCCTATTACCCGGCTATGCAAAAACAGGCTCACGTTTCTTCCCAGGCGGCCAAGGATATAACCGATGCTGTCGCCCACAGTCATGCCGGCCGTGATAACCAATATCGAAATCCAAAAATCCAAGCCTGCTTCGGTCAGGGCGGGCAAAAATGAAATAGCCGGTATCGGAACGACCAGATTAAAACCTGATACAACCGATATCAAAAATGCGCCGATATAGCCGAAAGACAAAAGTTGCGTTTGCAGATTTTCGCTTTGGGCGACCTGCAAGCCAAACCAAAGCGCCATCGTGACAATGGCCGCACCGGCAATTATTTTAAGGAGAACTTTAACTTTATGGCTTTGGTTTGTTTTCTCGTTTAACATCTTTTTATAGTATATAATAAAATGACGCTATGGCTAAACGCATAAATTTGGCGGTGATTATGGGCGGACCGTCCTCGGAACATGAGGTGTCTTTGAATTCGGGCATAAATATTTTAAACGCCCTTGATAAGTCCAAATACAACATAAAAATCGTAAAAATTGAGAAGAATGGAAAATGGCTGGTAAGTCCAGGTTTCATTAGGGAACTCCCGGAAAAAAACGGTTCATCCTTGGTTGAATCCTCAATTAATTCGGTAAAACCAATAAGCGGCAGTTTAGCTGTCGATATGATGGATAATGAAAAAATAGACGTAGGCGTAATCGCCATGCATGGCAAATTCGGCGAAGACGGCACTATCCAAGCCTTGTTTGACTTGGCTGGCATTCCCTACACCGGTTCAGGCGTGTTAGCTTCAGCTTTGGCCATGGATAAGATAAAATCGAACGAGCTTTATCAGTTCCACGGGCTTAAAGTTCCGAAATACATGGCTTTTACCAAAAATAACCTGGAAGAAAAAAAAAATGAACTCATTGCCTTTGCCGACCAATGGGCCACGGTGCTAAAACCATCAGACGGCGGCTCGAGCAAAGGCACTTACATAATAAAAAACAGCCGGGATTTTTTGGCGAAGGTGGGTGAGGCTTTTGAATTTTCGGACAGTCTGATGCTCCAGGAGCAAATTTTAGGCGCCGAGCTTACCTGCGCCGTGCTTGAAATTGATAGCCGCCCCAAAGCCTTGCCCCCAACACAGATAATCCCCAAGAACGGCGAATTTTTTGACTTTGAAGCCAAATATGTGGTCGGGGCCAGCGAAGAAATAACACCCGCGCCTCAACCGGAAAACATAATAAAGGCTCTGCAGAAAGACGCTCTTCTGGCGCATGGGGTATTAGGCTGCCGCGGTATGTCGCGTACTGATTTTATTTTGCGCGGCGGCGAACTTTTTATACTTGAGACCAACACCATTCCCGGCATGACTGCCACCAGCCTGCTTCCCCAAGCGGCCGCGGCTGACAATATAAATTACACCGAACTTTTGGATATTCTCATCCAGGGCGCTCTGGACAAAAATAGTGGTACTGAACATGATAGACGGAATGACTGAAACGCTGAATTCTCCCGCTAAAAGGATCTTCATCAACCCAATTTAGTCCGGCCGGACTAAATTGGGTTACAGTCAAAAAATACGTACCCGCATGCATATGCATGCATATGAAGGTACGTATTTTTTATCAGCCTTCGCCGAATACCACGGTTTTAGCTGTGGGGATCCATTTATTGCCCGTGAGTGAGCATTACTAAGTAGCCTACGAGCACCAGGCCAAGTAAGAACGCGAACAGCACTCGGTACAAATATTTGTGTCCGGCGCGGTGATGGATTTCCGGAATAAGGTCCGAAGCGGCAATGTAGATAAAAATACCGGCGACGGTTGCCAAAAGATAAGGCAAAGAAGTTTCAAGCCTTGCCCCGGCATAATAACCTAAGGCAATGCCGATAAATATGAAGGAGGCTGACAAAACGTTAACCAGGATTATCTTAGCCTTTGGCCAGCCGCGATCCAAAAGAATGGTGAAGTCGCCTATTTCCTGGGGCAGTTCATGCGCGGCCACGGCTACGGCTGTGGTTAAGCCTAAAGCCGGGTTAGCAAGGTAAGCCAGCGCAATAACAATACCGTCCAAAAAATTGTGCAGGGTGTCGCCGATAATAACCAGAAGCGAAATTGACTCGGTGTGGTCGGCATGTCCCGCTTGGTCGTCATGTCTGCGGAAATATTTCATCAAGGCCCGCTCCAGGGCAAAGAAAATGAAGAAGCCAAGAAGGGTAAAAGCGAAAACGTTATGCGGCTCCTCAACCATTTCCACGGCTTCAGGTAATAAATCNAAGAAACTTACGCCCAGGAAAGCACCTGCGGCAAAGGCGACTAACGGCGTTATCACCTTCATGATTGTTTTAGATCGCCAAACAACCACAAAGCCGCCTAAGAGCGAGAGAAAACCAGCCACTAAACCGTACAATAAAAGTTCGATCATAATCTTATTATTCTCATTAAAAATATATTGTCAAACGTTTGCTTAAAGCTAGTTGGTATTTCGGTATTTGGGAATGAAATAGGCGGCTAAGGCAGTAGTTATAGGCACCGCTAAAACTAAGGCGCTTGAGCCGACCATAGTCCTGACAATTTCCTCGGCAATAAGCTCGCCGTTTAAAATTACCCAAAGCGGCTGGGTTTTATTTATGTAAAAAAGCAGGAACAGAGGCAAGGCCGCGCCTGCATAAGCCAGAAAAAGGGTATTAACTAAAGCGGCAATATGTTCGTGCCCCACCGACAATCCCCTTTTGTAGAGCTCCTTAAAACCGAGCGACTCGTTGGCTTTACTAATTTCATCCACAACCGCGGCTTGGCTGGCGGTAACGTCATCAAGCACGCCTAAAGTTCCTATAATTATTCCGCTTAAAAGCAGGCCTTGGAGATTAAGGGTTAAGCTGGGATCGAGCTGTAAGAACATGGCTTCCTCCGAACCCAAGCCCAAAAGCTGGCTGCCTTCGACAAAAATCATGGCCAGGGCGACCGCTAAAATCAAGGTTATAAGCGTTCCGCTAAAGGCTACGGCGGCGCGCACATTCAAACCATGCGCCAAAAAAATGGCAACCACGGCGATTAAAAAAGAACCTGCCAGGGTAATAAGCACCGGGCTTGCCCCATTCAAAATTTGAGGAACTATGAACCAAACAAGTATGGCTACGGTGAAAGCTAGGCCTAAAATAGAACGCGCGCCCTTGCCGCGCCCGAAAAATATGGCCAAGGCAAAAAAGAAAGCCAAAACGCCGAGAATCTGATCGGTTCGGTAATAATCGGCAAGGTAATAAATAGTTTCGTCCAAAGACTGAAACTGGCCGACAACCACCTTGTCACCGGGCGCGAAAACATATTGAGGTGCGGTTTGCACGCCGGAATTATCTATAAGTATTTTTTCGCCTTTTCTTTCCCCCTTAATAATCTCGACAACAACAATTTTCCCGGCCTCTAATTCAGTAACCTCGGTAACGAGCGCCACATAAAACTTTTCGGGTTCGGCAGTTTCCGGAGTAAAATCTTCAGCCTCCGCAGTTTGGGCAAAGGCTAAAATAGACATTGCCGCAAATGCCAAAATCACCAATAGACTAAATTTGAAAGATTTTTGAGCCATTAAAATGCCGATTTGCGTTTTTTCGCCGCTTTTTCCACTCGAGCCACGGCAATTTCAAGCGCGGCCAGGCGGGGATTTTTGTTGTTGGCCAAAGCCTGGCGAACGACGCTCTTGGTGGCCGTGGTAACCTTTGCTTCTACCATATCAAACATTTTGGCCGGCGAATACCCCATGTATTCGGCATAGGAAGAAATTACGCCGCCGCCGTTGGCCACAAAATCAGGAACCACAAAAATGCCTTTTTCGCCAAACTCACTTTCTATATTCGCGTTCATGGGAATATTGGCACCTTCAACGATTAGCTTGGCCCGGATTACGTTTTTATTGCCGGCATGAATGGAATCGGTAACCCCTGCCGGAATTAAAATATCGCAATCGACAGCCCAAAAATCATCGCGGGTTAGAGCTTGCCCAACCTTATGGTTTGCCACTGATCCGGTTTTGCTTTTGGTTCTTATCACCCCGGCATAACTTAAACCCTTGGCGTCGTAAATGGCGCCACGGCTATCAGCCACAGCCACGATTTTTGCACCAAACTCTTCCAAAAATTTGAAGGCAAAGGTGCCGACGTTGCCGAAGCCTTCAATGGCCACCCTGGCGCCTTTGATATTTATACCTAAAAACTTGGCCGCCACAGCCGTGCTATGCGCCACGCCAAAACCAGTGCTCCCCAGCTCGTGCGGCAAGCCGCACATTTTTTTACCTTTAACCACTTTGCAATATCTTCGCGGCTTGCCGGTTGCCGCCTGAAAATTATTCAGAGCATCCGCGATCCAGGCCATTTCTTTTTCGCCGCTATTAACATCCGGCCCGGCTACATACTTTTTCGGAATAAAAGGCGACAGGGCCCGGGCAAAACTTTGGACATGCTGTTTTTTCATGCTATCGCTTCCGCCTTTCCAAACCAAGCCGGCCTTAGCTCCGCCAAACGGAATTCCGGCCAGGGCATTTTTCCAGGTCATGGTTTCGGCCAACCGACCGACTTCCTCAACCGTAACGTCTGGCGTCATTCTGATGCCGCCCTTGCCAAGCCCCAAAGCCGTGTTATGAACAACTAAAAAGCCCTCCAGGCCGATCTTTGGATCTCGAACTTTTACGATTAATTCCGGCCCAAAAAGATCGCCGATATTTTTTGCCTCGACGACCTGCCCTCCAGACGTATCTTTCAGTTTTTTTGCTTTCATCCTTTTATAAAATTTAATTAAATCTAAAACCTAAATCATACTCGCTTTTGCCCACCAGAGATAACTTTTCAGACAAGCCCTTTCATAAAATTTCTAATGGAACAAGCATCCTCATTATAGAATAAAATTGCTTTTTCGTCAGTAGCATATTTACACCGAGGAAACCCCCTCAAAATAAGGATAAACAAGAGATACTATTAAATCATATACAGGCATAAACCCTGTATATTTTAACAACTTTCCTTTACCTAATTTTGCCTAAAACTCGGTATGGGCTTCGGCCCGCTGGCCTGGTAAAATACGCGGGTAACTTAATTATTAAACCTGCCTCTTTAATTTTTTTGCAAACTGGCGCGGCAGGCAAAAACAGATAACCAACCAATGACTAACCCTACCTTCAATTTCTTGCCTAAGAAAAATCCGCTTAAAATAATAAGTAGCTTGCTAAAATCCGACTCCAGAAATAAAGCTGCGGTTTTAACCCTCTTTATCGGAGTTTTATTGCTTGGCCTAATTCAGACAAGCGTCAACTTCAGCTACAGCAAACCCGTTACGCGCTCCGCCGCCCAAGCTTCCGAATTAACTAACGATGTGGCGGCCTTGGTCTTTGGCGAAAATTTCGACAACCGAAACGAAATGGAAAGAATAATTGAGGATAAAATAAAATTTGTCGCCACAAGAAAAGCCTTTATGCCGTCCCTGTATGTTGTCGCCAAGCATGAAAGCGAAATCAGAAACGTTGCCAGAAGTAAAAATATACCGGAAAACGTGGCCCTGGGAATCTCCTTTCTCGAAAACGGAGGTTCGGAAACGGCTATTTCGGTGGCCGGCGCCGCCGGTATTTACCAACTTATGCCAGGCACGGCCCGTGGCCAAGGGATGCGCGTGGATAGATACCAAGACGACAGGCTCGATCCGAACAAGAGCATTGAAGCCGGCCTTTCCTATCTGCTCGGCAACTATCGCACCCTCGGTGACTGGGGCTTGGCTATCTGGTCATACCATGCCGGAGCAGGAAACGTTTGCAAAGCCGTCAAGATTTATGCGGAAGCGATCCATGGCGAAACGCTCGGGGTTTGTGGCACGGCAATAGGCCAATACGTCAAACAGCATGCCATCACCGTTCATACCATTCTCTCAAACAAAGCCGTGCAAGCGCGGCTTACCGACAAGCTTAAAGACGACTCGGCCGGCTATGCCTATAAGGTCGTGGCTACCTCCCGCTTGTTTGAACTCAACAAAACCCTGGGCGACCGGGAATTTGCCGAGCGTTTGAGCGAACTCGCCGCCAATCTGCAATCAGTCCAAAAATTCCTTGAATCCTAAAGATCAAAGTCTCTTAAAACCGCCATTCTTCAGAGAAGGGCGGTTTAATTTTGTGTTAAAATTTAGTTATGACAGGCAGTCGAAATATAATTGAACGGATAGTCACAAACTTTTTAAACAAACGAGCCACTGTAACCGGCGATGTTTGGCTAATGCCGGTTATCGCCCGGGTGCGTTTTTGCATCTTTGATAAAAGCATCCTGACTGACGGCAAGCCCGTGCTCACCGACCTCCTTACCGCGAACGCCAAGTCCAAAAGGTTGAAAAAATTCATCAATGTCGAATTCTATGATGAAACAAAACTTTTATCGATTGCCGCAAGCTTGGCCAAAAATTCAGAGCATGCCAAAGATCAGGCTATCCTGCGTTTTGCCAAAGAAAAAAAGACCGTCTTTGAAGCCATCGACAACGTGAGCCAATTACCCGACCGCGGCCTTAAAGGAACGTATAAATTTTTACGGGTATTGCTTGGCAGTATTAGTCTTTTAAATCAATTCGGCATCAATACCAAGGCCGCGTCAGAGGCGGCCGATAAACTTTCCGCCGAAGGTAAAACTGTCAGCATTTTGTCTGTTGGCGAAGAAATTAAAGCCATTTTCGCCTTTAGGGAACAAATTTTGACCGACTCCTTGGCTGCTATGCTGGAACTTAAAAAATTAAACATTATAACCATACTCGTTACGGGTGAAAGCAAGGCCTATGCCCAATACTTAACGGCCAAGGCTTCACTCGACTATTTTTATTCGGAACTTTCCGAACACAAAAAAACGACTATTATTCAAAAATTCAAAAATAGAAAGGTAACGCTGGTGGCAAGCCTAAATCCGGAACTACGCCGGCTGGGAAATGCGGGCCTCACCCTTGAAGGATTCCCCAAAACTCAAGAACTTACCAGAACCATCAGAATCGAAAAGCTTGCCGGATTGCCCGGAATAATAAAAATCAGCCGCAAGTGGCGACTGCTTTTTTCCTTAGCTAATTTTTTCGGAAATCACTGATTATCTATCAGTAATTCAACCGGATGTCCGTTTAATTTTGCCAAAATCAAAGCCCCGGCCGAAGCTGCAAACTCAATTGTGAATTCCCTTTCGTCTACAACCTGAATGCAAATTACGTCAACGGCGGGAGGGCTTATTTTAAAATTTATGGTTATCTGTTCGGGATAGGATTGAGTGATAATGGTCTCATATTCCAGTTCATGGCAGGGCGTCGGCAAATTTAATTTGCCGCTTAAGGTGTGTTCACCGGCCGCGAAGGCGTGCTTTGCTTTTATGGTTTGGGGTGAGGCGTCAACCGGCTCTTCTTGCCTTGCTCTATTTTCAACAACCGAAATTTGCGATTGGTCCCACTCGAAAACCAGCCATAAACCGCCCAAGAGAACCAATATCCAAGCCAGCTTAACTAAAATTTTCTGATAAGGCCTCATAATCAATGCCTCAAGACGCTTGCTCGTGCTTTAGGGATAAATATACGTAGGCCGAAAGCAGCCCGATAATCAAATAAACCCATTTAAGCATTAAATCAAAGCTTAAAAATCCCAAGATGGCATGTACGCCGGCAAAACCCATGGCCGCAAAAATAATGGTCAAAATAGTTATCCACTTGATCAGTTTTGTCGTATCGGACCCGCGCAAGCTCATGGCAATGGCGACCACGCCGGCAATGATATGCAAGGCGGCGTGCAGTACGTTTGTTTTAAGGCCAGGCACAAAAAAATTAAGCACCCCGAGTGCTAAAAAAACTATTCCTATGGCAATGCCGTATTTCTTGGCCATAAAACTATATTAACCATAATATCATATTTTGGAAAAACCGGTAAACCCCTCCCCGCGGCAAAACCGCGGGGCACCAGGGCGGGTTTGCAACCATTAGTTGCGGTTTTTAACCCCTCGCTTCGCGGGGGACCCCGTTTATCCGCCGCTCATTTCAGGCGCGCTCATCCCCGTGCTCTCGGCACGGGGCATTCGCGCGAGGCGTTATAAGGCTAAAAAAGTAAAATTAAGCCCAGGCCTGAAGCCAATAGGGCCAATAAGGCCAGCACGCCAAAAATGTTTTCAAACCAGCCGTTAGTGTATTTGCCCATAACTTTCTTGTTGTTGGCCAAAAGCAAAATAAGAAAAATCAGAGGCGGCGCGAGAAGGCCGGCAATAACCTGCGAAAGGAAAAGCGCCTTGAGCGGGTCAAAGCCGGAGATGGCAATTTGAATGCCAACAAGTATGGAGACTGAAATCAGGCCGTAAAACCCGATGGCCTTATTAAATTTCTGCGAAAGCCCTTCTCTCCAACCCAAAAGCTCGGTAATGCCAAAAGCCGAAGAAGAGGCCAGCACCGGCACAGCCAAAAATCCGGCGCCCAAAATACCTATGGCAAAAAGGAGTTTGGCATACTCGCCGGCCACCGGCTCCAAAGCTTGGGCAACCTGTACGGCCGTTACCTCGCCCTCGATATTGCCGAAAAGCAGAGTACCGGTGGCCACGATAATCATAAAAGCCACGAAATTAGACAAAATAAATCCCGGGGCCTGCAACCAATTCTGCCATTTAGCCAATCTCACCGGAGTTTTATCCTCAATAACTTCCCTCGGTTCCCAAAAAAACAAATACGGCGCTATGGTTGTGCCTATCAGAGCCACTGAAGCCAATAAAAATTCCTTATTTAAGGAAATCGCCGGCTTAACAATAGACACGAAAATTTCACCCCAATCAGGCTTGGCCAAAATTGCCGAAAAAATAAAAGCCAGATAAAAAAGAATGAGCCACAAAAAATATTGGGTGATGTGTTTGTAGTTTAAAAAAACGACTACGTACCACATGATGAAGGAAACAGGCACAACCCAGTTGATAAGGCTTGTTCCGGGCACGAGGAGCGCGGCCGCTTCAGACATGGCGGCAATATTGGCGCCTATGGTTAAAACATTGGCAACAACCAAAAGAGCCACTGCGCCAAAAGCCACATTGCGCGAGTAAACGTTTTTAAAGTTTGTCGCTAATCCTTTTTTAGTAACAATGGCAATGCGGGCGACCATGGACTGCAGGGCAATTAGCATGGGCGTGGTTAGCACCAAGAGCCAAAGCTGCCCATAGCCAAAACGGATTCCGGACAGGGAATAAGTGGCAATGCCGGCCGGATCATTATCAGAAGCGCCAGTAACAAGGCCGGGCACTATTCCTTTGGCAACCAAAGGCTGATTCTCTTCGGTATTATTTTGGTTTTGGTTTTCCTGCATTTATTTTCGCTTTAGAGACGCACGGCAAGAAAGGATAAGTCGGATGCGAGCAAAGTTTTTCCCTTTTTTACATTATATTCTATTTCCAGCAATTCATCGAACAGCTCCTGCAAAATTTCTTTATCGAACCTGCGGGCGTCGGCCAACAGATATCGGCTGCGTCCTTTTTTGAATTCAAAAAGACCGTCTATCTCATCACTACTCTTGCCCTGCTCGCTCAATATTAAAACAGCAAGCATATTCTTGACCTGTTCAAAAAGGGAGCTCAAAATTCCCAGAGATTCCTGATCGGATTCTGCCTTGGCGATTAACTGGTTTAAATTTATCAAAAATTCCTTTTTTTGCTTCCCGGCAAATGACTTCAGCATCGGTAAAAAGACGTCCTCGCCGTTGGCCGGAACGATAAGCGACTGCACATCCGTCAAACTCACCGATTCTTTTCCCGAGGCATAAGCGGCCAGCTGGGAAACGGCGTTTAAGGCCGCCCAGGAATCAAGGCGACCGTCGGGCATCAAGCAAAACCTTAATAACGCGCCACCGGCATCGCTTTTAATCTTTAAGTCTTTTTTCTTAAATTCTGAAGCGATAAAATTAAGCGCCTCATCATTAGACAAAAAATCAAAGTAATCAATCCTAATTTCGTCGTTTTTACCGAGCTCTAATATTTTCTTGGTGCTGGACAAACGCTTGTCCAAATCGCTCCTTTGCCAAAGCAAAATATGGGCGCCGTTCTTGTTCGGCCTTTGCGCGAAATTAATAAAATCTTCAATATCAATCAAGCTCTCGGAAAAAGGATCACGCACAACAGTTAAGGTCGTCTTTTCAAATAACGAAGCTCCGCCGGCAATCTCGCTTAAGAGATAGGGCTTTTCCGCCCTCGGCAATTCGCGCACCGAATTTGGGCCGTGCTTTTCCTGAAAAACTTTTTTCCAGGTATTCAATGTCAAAAGCGCCCGATAAGTATCGGGCCCGTAGAAGAAATAAATAGTATTTTGTTGAACTTTATTCACCAAAGAATTCCTAATATCTAATACCTAATTTCTAATAAAATCCCCATGACTAATTACTAAAATTTAGGCATTAAGGCCTTAGACATTTATTAGTCGTTAGAAATTAGTAATTAGAAATTTAAAATAACGCTTTTCCCTGCCCGGCTCCCTTTTTGCGAAAATTCTTGTCTATCTTGCCGGTGATTATCCTGTTTAAGTCGCTTTGTCTGACCCGCCATTGCCCGCCGATTTTAAAACCCGGCAGGCGTCCGGCTTGGCACCAGCGGGCCACGGTCTCCGCGGAAACCGCCAAAAAATCGGCAATTTCACCAGATTTTAGAACCTTGTCGCGAGAAGCAATCATATGTCTATTTTATCACCAGCAACAAAAAACAGCCACTTTAGCTGTTTTGAATTTTAGAACTAATTACGTAATTTGGTGGGCTGGTTGGGAATCGAACCCAAAACCTTATCCTTAAGAGGGATCTGCTCTGCCAATTGAGCTACCAGCCCGAAAATTTTAATGGTGCCCATCGGAGGGACTTTCACCCTCACACCACTGGTGTTCCCGGAGGGACTCGAACCCCCAACCCCCTGGTTCGAAGCCAGGTACTCTATCCAGTTGAGCTACGGGAACTAAAGACAAGTGGTGTGAGGGCGTGCCCGCCAACCCCCTGGTTCGAAGCCAGGTACTCTATCCAGTTAAGTTACGGGCGCAACCCAACTCAACAAATGGTACCATCAAAACCGGCTTTTATCAAGCCTAAAATTCATGGGAAACTGAAAATTGTTAATTGCCAAGCCTAGCGGCAGGCAAAAAAATTAATTACTGATATTCCTGAAAAGGCTCGGGGTTTTCGTATAGGGAATTTAAATCAGGCAATTGATAGGAGTCGATTTGCCCCAGATATTTTTTGGCGACTTCGTAAGCGTTCCGGTCAATTTTAATTTCCAATTTTTTGGACTGCGGTTTTTTCACTTCAACCTCGGCAAAGCCTACGCGGTAATACCAGAGCCCCCAAAGAATCAAAACCAAAACCATCACGGCCTTAAAAACGAAGCTAATATCCTTCTTTATTAGCGGCGACAATTTTTTGAAATTTATTTCCATGATAAATTACTCATTTAAAAAATAGAAAGTACCTTCTATTTCGCTTTCAATCAGGCCGGTATTAACAACCGTGCCGCGGCCAACCGTGGCTGTTTCACCGGTCAAACCAATTGACTTTATTGTTGCCAAAAACGGCTGGTTCTCAAAACTTTTAAGGTACTGCATTAAGGAAACAAAGCCGCCGTTTAAGGTAATAGTGAATTCCGCCTTACCTAGAACCGCGCTGGCCGCCACCCCGCTTTCCGAATTTGACTTAGTGGCGCTGTTTTGCGAGCTGGCCGTGGTTTTTTTCTTGCTGTCCGGGGCCGGTTCGGTAATTTTTATGGACTGAACGTTTTGGGTTTGTGCGGCCAGGGCTTCAAGCAGTTGGATATTTGTTAAAACGTCGTTGCGCGCCGGCAAGAGCATTTCAAGGCTGGACCTATCGCCGCTTGTGCCGGCAACCGCATTTTTCAATATGGCATAGTCGCTCTGGGCGGTTTCCAGAGAAGTAATTTCTACTTTTAAATTGGCGGCCTGCTCGCGCAAGCCGGCAACTTTTCCGCCTAAAACCAAAACCACGCCAAATAAAACCGCCCAAATTACAACTACCGACAGAAGCTCTAAAAGCTGGCGGGTGTGGCTAAGTTTAAAATTTTTCAGGAAGTTTAAGCGGATCATGGCGCAGTGGTGAATGAAACGATAAATCTGAAACTGGCATCGGTCGCGGCGGTTAAATTAGAAAGTGGCGCGTAAACAATCTTTAAACTTTCTGAACTCTCAAGCCTGCTATGCAGCAAGACTATTTGTTCGCGGGCGGAAGCCCGTCCGGAGACGTCTATTTGTTTTTTGCTTGAGTCTAAAATTACGCTCTGCAAAGTTACACCCGGCGGTACTTGCTCGATAAATTCGTCAATAAAAGGCGAGAAATCGGATTTGATTTTTATGACCTCGGAAACAGCTTTTAAACGTTCGGCCTGGTCATCTGCCGCTTTTTGCAATTCGGCTACATTAATTGAGGAGCTTAATTTGTTTAAATTTGCCGCCGTATGCGCTAAATCGTCTGTTTGTTCGCGCAAAACAAAAAACTGGGCTCCTAAAATTACGCCAACCAAAAGAGCGATAATTGTCTGATCCAAAAACAACCGTTTGGCGTAAAGCAAGCCAAGGTACAGCTTATAGCTTTGGACATAATTTTTCGGAAGTAAATTAGCTAATTTCATAATTCCTCAAAGCCAAGCCCAGGGCCGTGGTATAAGATAATGCTTCTCGCTGTGAAAAAGGCGGCGGACCATTCTCGATAATGTTTCGCCAGGCATCGCCTAAGCTGACCTTAATGCCGCGCCTGCTAAACTCATTATCGGCCTGAATTTTTCCCTGCAGGTACTCGGATAGGTTTGGCAGTTTGCTCGTGCCGCCGCAAATAATTATTTCCTGTATAACAGCGCCAGATGTTCCGGAAAGGTTATGCTCCTCATAGAATTTGATAGTATTTTTCATTTCATCATAAAGATTATTCAATACCGGCTCGAGGGCAATAACCACTTCCGAAATGGTTGTGGCGGTTTCGGGCGAGACCTTTTCGCCGGGCAAGCTGTAAGATGAAATTCCGTAATGCCTTTTTATCTTTTCGGCTTCAGTTTTATTAAGTTTAAGCCTTTGGGCAATGGCATCGGTTAGAGCATTACCGGCCATGGGGATGCTAGAGGTAAATTGAATGGAATTTGCGACATAAAGTATAAAGCTGGTGCGGCTTGCGTTCATGTCTAAAATCAAGGTTCCCGGTGGGTTGTCGGATTTTTTAAGCAAAGCGCGGACAATGGCCGCCGATTCGGCCTCAATGCTTTGCACAACAAGCCCGGCATCGGAAAAAACGGAAAGCAGTTCTTCAATATAGCTTTTTGGCGTGGCGGTAATGAAAACCTGAAGCCCGGCATCGCTCCGGGCGACAACTTGCCAGTCCACCTGCATCTCGCCTATGGGCAAAGGAATATATTGTTCAGCCTCAATCGGCACGGCCGTAACCAATTCCTCGGGCATTAAGCTGGGAAGGTTGATAACCCTGACAAAAGCCTTTGATTCAGGAATTGAAGCAACTATTGAGCGGCCGGCAAATTTGCCTTTATGGCTATCTTTATTGGAAAAAACCCGTTTAAGGTAATCAACCAAAGCTTCGCGGTTTTGAATAAGATCGTGCTCTAAAAGTCCGCCCGGCAGCGATACGTCGGCATAAGCGCTAAGCTCGAGGCCCGGGCCTTTTCGGTTAAGCTGAACTAGCTTTACCGAAAGATCGGAAAGGTCAAGCCCGATTGGATTGTCAATTTTACTGAAAAACATAAATTTGATTGTGGGGAGAAAATTCTTTTCTCCCTCCCAGGTTATTTAAATGCTTTGGGTTATTGAGTAAATCGGCATTATCAGGCCTAAAGCCAGTACAGCCACGACCACGCCAACAACGACCATCAAGACCGGCTCAAGAATGGACGAGAAATTACTTACTGACTGGTCTACTTCGGCCTCATAAAATTCCGCCACTTCGGCCAGAACCACATCAATGTTCCCGCTTTCCTCGCCTACGGCCACCATGCTCAACAAAAGCGGAGTAAACACGGTTTTATGCACCTCGAGCGCGGTAGCAATTGGCGTACCGGCGCGTATCGCTTCCCCGGCGGCGGCGATGGCCTCGCGATATTTTAAATTGCCCAAGGCTTCACCGGTCACCCTAATTGAATCCAAAATCGGCATGCCTGATTTGATAAGGCCGGAAAGCGTGCGTGCAAACCTGGCCAAATTGGTAAACATGAGGATTTTGCCTATTATCGGTATTCGCAAAATTGCGGCGTCAACCAACCTGCGCACAGACTTTATTTTCAAGGTGTAAATTGCACCAACAATTAAAGCCACTAATGCCAAAAGAATAAAGACCCCGAAAGCTTCCATAAAATCAACGGCGCCGATAATCGCGCGCGTCACCAGCGGTAGCTCTACATCAAATTCAAGGAACAGAGAAGTGAGTTTCGGCAAAACAAAGGTAAACATAACAATCCCGACGACAATCATAAGCGTTAAAATAACGGTCGGATAAATCATGGCGCCCCGCGTTTTTCTAATCAAATCATGATCCTTCTTCATCTGCTCGCCCAAATCTAAGAGCGTCTGGTCAAGGCTGCCCGAGACTTCACCGACTTTGACCATACTCACAAACATTTCCGAGAAAACTTTGGGATGGCGAGCAAAGGCCGCGGCCAGCGGTTGTCCGGCTTGCACCTGGTTGCTGATGTCGGCTATGGCTTCGGCCAAGGTTACGTTACTGGTTTGTTGCGACAAAACTAGAAGGGCGCGGCTGACCGGAAAACCGCTTTTGAGCATTACCGCCAGATTTTTTATAAAGCTTGTCTTTTCAACCAGCGGTACCTTGCCGAATAAGTTTTTAACATTAAACTTTTTTTTGACGTCAGATTTTTCAGAAGAAATGTTTATCGGCAGTAAGGCTTGGGCGCGAAGCATGTCAGCCGCGGCCTTGGTATTTTCGGCCTCGACTTCTCCGTTCAGGCGCTTCCCTAATTTGTCTAAAGCAATGTAATTAAAATGCATATAGTCATAACCCTCAAAATTCAAACTCCAAACTTCAAATTTGAAGATTGAGGCTTGAAGTTTATTTGTGGGTTGAGGGTTGATATTTGAAGTTTCATTAAAATTATTCCTTCGAAACCCTAAGTACTTCTTCAATACTGGTAACGCCCATGTGCGCTTTGATAAAACCGTCCTGCCAGAGTTGCACCATGCCCTGTTCAACGGCTTTGGCTTCAATGGCATTAGCCGGCCAGCGCTTCATAATAAGTTCAGAAAT
>C687J35174_10003292_pt1 | contig 22243 bp, 28 predicted proteins | sample RifCSPhighO2_01_FD_35174 | JGI IMG/M metagenome (IMG submission 35174) | reverse complement strand
AGAGAATTCATTTAGGAAAATATTTAAACGGCATGATACCGGTCGAGAAATTACAAAAGTACTTATCCACAGTGTCACCCTTGAAGGGTAACTAAAGGCCCTTTGTCACCCCAATTTTCCTTTTCTGTAACCTCATAAGGGTAACTGTACACACCCCCGCCGTGTAATAGTTTTTATCGAAGTCCGTTCGGGCTTTTCCACTGGAAAAGTTCGACGGCTTTTTCGTTTACGGTATGTTATTATCCAGAAAGGCAGCAGCCTCCCCTCCGTGATCTTATCCGGAGGGTTGCCCCGCTATCAGCGGGATGAAAGGCGCAAGGGGGGCCGGTCCACTTTTGACCAGTCATCGAGCAAGTGTTCCGCCCCCTGCGCCAATCTATAAGTCGTTAAGACTTTTTTTTAAGAGCACTGGCGGCTTTTCATTTTGCTAAAATCTACAATTTTGTGCTAGAATTACGGGATGGAGAAGCTAGATTGGTCTGCGTTGGAATATGAAGAAAAGGAGCAGAGTCCTGACTGGTTCTGGGCGCTCGGCGTCATTGTCGTCACGAGCTCGGCAACGGCCATTATTTACGGCAATTATTTTTTTGCAGTGCTTCTTGTTTTAAGCGGGGTATTGCTCGGATTTTTCGCCAAGAAAAAGCCGGATATGGTTTCTTATGAACTGAACGAAAAGGGGCTGAAAATCAGAGACCGTCTATATCCCTATGAAAATATAAAATCTTTTTGGGTGCAAAAGGCGCACTTAGAGAAGACCAATCTCCCAGGCGGCGAGATAATGTTGAAGCCCACGCTTTTCATAAAGTCGGAAAGATTTTTTATGCCCATTATTTCTGTGCCAATAGAAGAAAATTTAGCAAACGGAATTCGCTCCATTATGGTTTTAAAGAAAGTGGAAGAAGAAGAAATGAAAGACCACTCTTCTCTCAAAATAATGGAATACTTAGGGTTCTAAATAAAATCATGGCCCTGTAGTTCAACGGATAGAACACAAGATTGCGGATCTTGTAATCCAAGTTCGATTCTTGGCAGGGTCACAAAGATAAAAAAGAAAAACTGCTTTTTCTTTTTTATCTTTGTGACGACCGCAGCGATGTTTTGCGAGCTCGCAAAACCGCAAGGGGCGGGCTGCGAAAATTTCGAGCGACGGCGAGAAATTATTTGTAGCCACAGGAGGGAAGAAATTTAATAGAATTTGTAGTATATTGAATATGTTTCTCCTTGATACTTCGCCCCCGTAGTTCAATGGATAGAACCGCGGACTTCTAAGCCGCTGATGTAAGTTCGATTCTTACCGGGGGCACAAATCGCGCAAAGCAGGCAAACTGCTTTGCCTGCGAGCGATTTGTGAGCCGGAGCAAATTTTTTCAGTAGAAAAAATAACGAGGCGGGGTCGCGAAATTTTTCTGCAGAAAAATATTTGTGACCATAAATTTTATGGAAAATAAAAGATTTGAAATCATAGCACCGGAATTCAATACAGAACTGAGCAGGGAGAGAATAGCCCCCTTGATAGTTTTAGCTGAAGCTATTAGGAGAAAACTTTTTTTACAGGATTTCAACGAAAAGAGTCTAACGGAATTTGTAAAATCTTCTCTCAAGAAAGCTCAAGAAATAGAACGAATGGTTAATGCCCTTGAAAAAAATCCTAAACACCCCGAGTTAAGGGGTTTTGTTAGAAATGGTCTCTATCTAGAACGAGAAACTGAAAAAGGTTTGTTAAAAATCTATTTTCCAAATGGGCAAGGTTTTTTGAAAGATATTTTAGAAAGATTAGAGCCGGCTCCAGTTCGTCATTTTCCCCCTACATCGAAAGATCACAAGGGGCAACAACAGAAACTTAAAGATTTAAGCGAAGAGGTGGAGAAAAAGTTCAAATCAATATTTGATACCTTTTCTAGAATTTTAAAACGGCAATCAATATCTGCCACTCGGTGGCATGAAAAAACTAGAAGCTTGGAAACGTGCGAAATATTTTTGGGAGATTTATAATCCATGGAAATGAAAATTTTATACGAAGATCACGACATTTTGGCCATAGATAAGCCTTCGGGAGTTTTGACGCACCCCGCACCGGAGCAAGCTCGGTACGGGGCAGGCCCCGACCAGAAAACGATTCTAGGTATTTTCAGGAAAAAATATCCAAAGATAGAATTGGTGCATCGTCTGGACAAAGAAACTTCCGGTGTCATGTTGCTTGCTAAAAATCAAAAAGCGCACGAATTTTTGAAGAAGCAATTTGCTAATAGGGAAGTAAAAAAAGTTTATCATGCGATTGTTTCTGGTTCTGTGAAAAATGATCACGGGATAATAAACAAACCCATTGGCAGAAGCCCTTCAGACTTTCGCCGCAGGCTCTCTGGCAGAGGGGCGAGGGGGGCAATGCGCGAAGCTATTACTGAATATGAAGTTTTGGAAAGGTTTACGGCAAAGGCTTGTGAAAATTTTTCCTCCTGCGCCCTTCCTGTTACCAAAAAGAAAACAGGCGGGACCCTCGGAGATAAAAATTCTCACAAGCCTCTGCCGTTTACATATCTAGAAATCAAGCCCAAAACTGGTCGTACGCATCAAATTCGGGTGCACATGAAATTCCTAAATCATCCAGTGGTTGGGGATAGCTTGTATAATCCAAAGGGATTACCCCTACCTCGCGTTTGGGTCCCATCCCAAACCCGCCCCCTACGTAGGGGGGGGAGCAAAGGAGGGGGTAGAATGATGCTTCATGCTAAATCAATAGAATTTAACCTGCCTGCGCAGGCAAGGAATCTGAAAGGTAAAATTATCAAAGTAGAATCGCCCTTGCCTAAAGAGTTTACTCAAATATCAATTTGACTAATACAGCATTAGTACACGACCGCTTGCTAATGCTGTATTTGCTTATACGAGTAGAAAACATATAATTACAATATGCAGACCGAAACAAAAATTTGTCAAAATTGTAAAGGAAATTTCACTGTTACTGCTGAAGACCTTGGCTTTTATGAAAAAATGAAAGTTCCAGCGCCGACTTTTTGTCCTGTTTGTAGAATGAAGAGACGATTTGTTTTTAGGAACGAAAGAATGCTTTATAAAAGAAAAAGCGATTTTACCGGAGAGGAAATTTTTACGGCATTTTCTCCAGAATCTGGTATAAAAATTTATGAAAGAGAAATTTGGATGAGTGATAAATGGAATCCACTTGATTATGGAGTGGACTATGATTTTTCCAAACCGTTTTTTGCCCAATTTTTTGAATTATTAAAGAAGGTGCCTCTTAAAAATTTAAATGTACAGAATGGAGTAGGCAGTCCCTACGTGAATAATGCGACAGACCCTAAAAACAGTTATCTGGTTTTTAATACTAGCAATCCAGAAGATTGCATGTATGGGCATGCGATAAATTTCTGCAAGTGGTGTGTCGATGTTTCCCATGTTTCAAAATGTGAGAATTGCTATGAAGGATTTTGGCTGACGCAATGTTCGATGTCCTCTTTTTCTTCCGAGTGCGAGAATTCTTTTAATATGATTTTTTGCAAGAACTGTGTTGGCTGTCAGGATTGCTTTGGCTGTGTGAATTTGCGCAACAAATCATATTGCATTTGGAATGTTCAGTACTCTCGAGAAGAGTATTTAGAAAAAATACAATCTTTTAATCTAGGTTCGTACAGCAATTTGCAAAAGATAAAAAAAGAAGTATATAAATTTTGGATGAAATTTCCAAATAAATTTCTACAAGGTACACAAAATACCAATGTTAGCGGAAATTATATTGATCATTCCAAAGACATTAAAAATTCTTTCTTGATTAGAGAAAGTCAAAATCTGCATTATTGTCAATATGTGCAAGAATTTCCAGGGAGTAAAGATTGCTGGGATTATTCGGTGTGGGGAGACAATAACCAGCTTGTGTATGAATGCCATTCTTGCGGAATCGGCACCCAAAATATAAAATTCTGCGTTCTCTGCCAAGAAAATGTGCATGATTTGGAACATTGTTTTTTCTGTCTTGGCGGATCTGAAAATCTTTTTGGCTGTATAGGCTTGCGCAAAAAATCTTACTGCATCTTGAACAAGCAATATACAAAAGAGGAATATAAAGAAATGGTTGTAAAAATAAAAAAACATATGGACGAAATGCCTTATTTGGACAAACAAGGTAAAGTATATAAATATGGAGAATTTTTTCCCGCGGAACTCTCTCCGCATGGATATAACGAAACTCTGGCGCAAGAATATTTTCCTTTAACGAAAGATGAAGCTATAAAACAGAGTGTTAAATGGGTAGAACCCGCAGAGAGAAATTATAAAATTGATTTTAAAGTCGGAAGTTTATCGGATGAAATAAAAAATGTGCCTGACGATATTGTGGGCAAAGTTATTGCTTGCGAGCATGATGACAAATGTAATCAGCTTTGTACAACCGCCTTTAAAATAATTGAAAATGAATTAAATTTTTATCGTAAAATGAATTTACCCTTGCCGAGGCTTTGCCCGAATTGCCGTACATTTGAAAGACTAAAACAAAGAACGGGGATAGAACTTTATAAAAGGAAATGCTCATGCTCTGGAGAAAGCTCGGGAAATGGAGATTATAAAAATACATGTTCACACGGGCATGACGGGGAGGCTTGCCCGAATGAATTTGAAACTGCATATTCCCCCGATCGCCCCGAAATAGTCTACTGTGAAAAATGCTATCAACAGGAAGTGTATTAAATACTTATGAATATCAGCGTACTAGTATGGTGATATTGTAAAAATTATGGGAAACGAAACAAAAACACATTCGACAAACTCAGTGTCTACGACTTGCCAAAATTGTAAGAAAGATTTTACCATAAAGCCGGAGGATTTTGATTATTATGAAAAGGTAAAGGTTCCACCGCCCACCTGGTGTCCGGAGTGCCGGTTGATACGCAGATGGTCTTTCAGTAACACCTGGAGTTTATACTGGCGCAATTGTGATTTGTGTAAAAATCGCACGATGTCTATGTATTCGCCGAAGGATAAAATTAAAGTTTACTGTTCGCCATGCTGGTGGGGAGACTCTTGGGATGGGACGGAATATGCCATGGATTACGATCCAACCCGGCCCTTCTTAGAACAGATAAAAGAATTAGCGGAGAAAACTCCTTATGCCGCTCTGGAAAGCCTATATACCAGTCTCAAAAATTCAGACTATTCCAATGCTCTGGCTTGGTCCAAGAATTGCTATCAAATTTTTTGGGCTGATTATTGCGAAAATGTTTATTATTCTTCAATTCTAAACGGTTTGAAATTTAGTTCTGATTGTCTGCGTGGCTGGGAATCCGAATTATGTTATGGATCTATTGGTTTCATTAAAAATTATCGGACTTTTTTCTCTGACCAATCTGATTCTTGTGTTGATGTCTGGTTCTCTCGCAATTGTTATGGGTGTACTAATTGCATAGGTTGCGTAAATCTGCGCAATGCTTCCCACTGCATTTTTAATATTAAATATTCTAAAGAAGAATACGCAAAAAAATTAAAAGAAATGCGGCTGGATTCATGGGAAAGTTTACAAAAACTAGAAAGACAAGCTCATGAATTCTGGTTTACTAAACCGTATCGAGAATATAATGGTAATTCTCTTAATCTCAATGTTACAGGCGAACACACTTATAGTTCCAAGCGTTCAAAAGAAGGTTATATTGTAAACTACGCCGAAAATTGCAAGTGGTGCCAGCTTATTACNGTTGCTTCTACCAAGGATTCCATGGATTACTCTGGGTGGGGGAATAATGCNACTCTGATTTATGAAAGTGTCCAGGTGGGAGAAAATGCCAACAATATACAATTCTCATTATATTGTACCCCAGACATCTTCAATCTAAGATATTGCGGGTGGAATACCGCTGGTAAAAATAATTTTGGGTGTATGAATCTAAAACGAAAAAGTTACTGTATCTTAAACAAACAGTATACAAAAGAAGAATATGAACAACTGAAAGAAAAAATTATCGAAGACATGAAAAAGAATCCGTATATAGATAAATTAGGAAAAAAATTTTTCTTTGGAGAATTTTTCCCACCGGAAATGAGCCGATTCCCTTACAACAAATCCAATGCCATGCGCTTTTTCCCCAAGACTAAAGAAGAAGCGTTAAAGCAGGGGCATGGGTGGAGCGATGAAGAAAACCCCTCGCCACCTGCGACGATGCTGGCTTTTGCTCTGCCGGATACAATCAAAGAAACTGACGAATCGATTTTAAACGAAATTATTGAATGCACTTCTTGTAAAAGAAGTTATAGAATTGTAAAGGGAGAGTTCGATCTGCTTCGCAAGTTGAGCCTGCCAGTTCCCCGTGAATGTCCGAAATGTAGAGAAAATAATAGATTTGCTCGAATGACTAAACCCGGTCTGTACCACAGGAATTGCGCTAAATGCGGAAATCCGATTTATACACCATACCCGCCAGAAGATGGCAGGATAATTTATTGCGTGAAAGATTACCAAGCGGAATTTCTTTAAATTTTACTGTAAATACGGCAAATTGCCTTTAGAAATCTTTTGTGTTAAAGTGTTTTTGCTGTGATAAAAAATAATATAAAATTTAGTTCGGTAGATATGGCGGCTCGCAAAGCGCTTAATTTCAAGGCTGGAGACACAGTGTCTGTCTGGTCCAAAATACAAGACGAGAAAGGCTCCGCCAAGGGCGGAGCAAGCAAATATCGCCTGCAGGCTTTTGAGGGCATGGTTCTTTCTCGAAAGCATGGGACGGAGATAGGGGCGACTTTTACAGTCAGAAAGATTGCTTCTGGTGTCGGAGTGGAAAGGATTTTCCCACTTTTTTCTCCAATGATAGATAAAATCGAAATAACCAAAAAATCTAATGCTCGCAGATCAAAACTCTATTATATCCGTACGAAAGCGATCAAGGATGTGCGCAAGAAAATGCGTTCAGTCGTGACGGGGGTTGATAAAGATTCAGAGATTGAAGAAAAGATGGTAGCAGAATAATTTGCTATAATAAAAACTTGCACGGGTGGAGAAACAGTAGACTCGCCATCTTGAGGTGGTGGTGCCTGTAAGGGCGTGGAGGTGCGAATCCTCTCCCGTGCACCATGAATAAACTTAAAATTTTTTTCAGTAAGAATGAGTCTCTGCTGTCTTCTTCGACCTTAATCTTAGGTTTTCTTTTTGACTATCTCACTTTGCACCGAGTGGATTTTCTTCTAGACAATTTATTTGTCATTTTCTATCTTATCTTGGCTGGCACAAGTATAATCTGGATGGATTTATACGAAGATAATAAAATTAAAAGTGGGGCGATACATCATATTTATGAATTTCTTCCTTTTATTATACAGTTTTGTTTCGGGGGACTTTTTAGCGCCTTTGCCATTTTTTATTCCCAAAGCGCCTCTCTTTTTACCAGTGGAGTTTTTGTTCTAATTTTTTTCATTCTACTTATCGGCAACGAGTTTTTCAAAAAGAAGTACTCGAAGCTTGTTTTTCAGGTTGGAATTTATTTTGTTGCGCTTTTCTCCTTTTTCATTTATTTTTTGCCAGTTTTGGTTAAACAAATGGGAATTCTAATTTTTCTGGCAAGCGGAGGGATCAGCCTTGTCTTCATTAGTATTTTTATTTTCATTATTTTCTATTTAGATCCCGGACAATATAAAAAAGAAAATAATAAATTTATATTTCTGATTGTATCTGGCTTGTATGTTTTGATAAATCTTCTTTATTTTACAAATATCATCCCACCCATACCGCTCTCGCTAAAAATTGGGGATGTATATTATTTTGTACAAAAGCAATTTGATGGAAATTATTTAACGATAAGTGAAAAAAATACTTGGCGGGAAAAGTTTGGTTTGAGCCAAAAAATACACCTTGCTCCCGGGGAGCCTGCCTATGTTTTTAGTTCCGTTTTTGCTCCGACCGATCTTGGCATAAAAATAGTCCATGATTGGCAGAATTTCAACGAGGTAGAGAATAAATGGATTAGCCTGGATAGAATAATTTTTTCCATAGAAGGTGGAAGAGGTGAAGGGTATAGAGGTTTTTCTAAGAAAGAAAATGTTTTTCCAGGTAAATGGCGAGTCGATATAAAGACCGAAAGAGGTCAAGTCATCGGGAGAGTCAGGTTCGATATTGAGGTGGGGAGTAGGCCTGGAGATCTGCAAAACAAAACCCTCTAATTTTAAAGCTTTGTTTTATATATAGATACTGCTATACTATTTCCATGATTTTTTCGAATGATGTTTTTATGCGAATAGCAATATGTGTTCTCGGATTTTGCGGATTCATGGTTGCGAGACATATTCGCTACCATAAAAAGACCGGCAAGCTCTTGGTGTGCCCCATCAGGTTTGATTGCAATACTGTAGTCAACAGCGACTACTCTAAATTTTTCGGTATTCCAGTAGAGATTTTGGGGATAGCATATTATTGTTTAGTGTTTGTTTCTTATTTATTTTTCATTTTTACTCCGGGACTATTGCCGAATTTCTTGATAGGTTTTATGATAACGCTTTCTATGATAGCTTTTATTTTCTCTCTTTATCTTATTGGCGTGCAAATTTTTGTTTTAAAGAAAGGTTGCTCATGGTGTATTGTTTCAGCCATTATTTCTTCTGCGATCGTTATTTTAACTTTAATGACTTACGACTTTAGCTCCGTTGCGCAAATTTTAAATTAAAAAATTAGCATTTGAAAGTGGCGTTTATATTTTATTTTTGATATATGGATTACCATATATCAATGACACTCGGACATTATGCAAACAAGTATGCTTGCATATGCTCCTCGTTTATTGATATAAATATGATACATGGTGCCTATGGTGTAATAGTAGCACAAGAGCTTGTGGAGCTCTTAGATTCGGAGCGTAACCGAATAGGCACCCAATTTATTTAGTAGCACTATTTTTCTTCTATCTCCCGATCAATATGATCCAGCTTTTTTTCTAGCCTACTTAGGGTATTTTGTAGATTTTTTATTTGGGCTTCCTCTGTTTCTATCTCACTTTCTTCTTTTTCCACTAGTTTTTCTTCGCCAATCAGGCCAGAAATAATCAAGCGACTCCCAATAAAAGCAGAGACAAATACTCCCGTTATAAGAAGAAGAATAGATCCAATAATTATTGAAATAATACTGCTGATATTTATATCATCTGCAATATGCCATACTCCACGCCAAAATAGTACAACTCCAATGCCACCCAAAAACGCGTAAAGAATAGGATAGTGGCTTAGTCTTCCCCTGACTTTATCTTCTAGCTTATCAAAAAATCTTAAAACTTTTTTTCTTAGCATCCCAGTACTAAAATTTTATTAATAATCTTTATCTTTATGCCCCGTAATCAAAAATTTAGTACGGGACAAGTATTGATTAATAATACACCAAGAGTAGAATTATTTCCATGGACTGGAGCGATGAAAATCTCATTGAAGTTTTGAGGAAAGGAGGCATTGCTGTTATGCCCACAGATACTATTTATGGCATTGTCGGAAGGGCTCTAGATAAAAATGCAGTAGAGCGGATTTATAAAATAAGAAAACGCGCGCCAGAAAAGCCCTGCATTGTATTAATAGGGGAAATTAGCGTATTGCTAAAATTCGGTATTAATCTGACCAAGGCAGAGGAAAAGACGATTGAAGAATGTAATGAGCCAACAAGTTTTATTGTCGATTGTCCGGATGAAAAATTTTCATATCTACATCGTGGCACCCAGACCCTAGCAGTACGGCTGCCTGCCCCGCAACAACTTCGTAATCTACTTGTTCTAACCGGTCCGCTCATTGCGCCCTCTGCGAATCCGGAGGGCTTGCCTCCAGCGCGAAATATCGAAGAGGCAAAAGTATATTTTGGGGATTTAGTTGACCCCGTTAGAGGTCGCGAGAGCTCGCAGCGACCCTCTACCTCTAACGGGGTTGATTTATACGTAGACGGTGGCGAGCTCGCAGGCAAGCCCTCTAAGCTTATCCGATTGCACAGTGATGGAACAGCGACCGTGCTTAGAATTTGACATAATGCTACTATATGTGATATAATATAAGCAGATGGGCGAGGGTTGTTCTCGCGACTGGACCGGCAGTTTCCCGGAATGTACCAAATAAAAAAAAGGAGCTGACCATGTTTGAAATGCTCGGCAGGCTGGTGGCGCTGATTGTGACGATCCCGAGTGAAATGCTCGGGGTTCTCTGCGATCTCGCCGAAAAGCTCGCTTCCGATCGAGGGAGTGAGTGGTTTAAGGAACTCGCGCGGTTTTGTCGGCGGGAACCGTGCTGGGTCGCCGTCACCGAGACGGCGGGAAAAGTAAAAAAATATCTCCGCTGTCTGTTTGAGGCGGAAATCGGTGCCGTGGACGGCACCGAAACTTTCGCGGGGAGTGGAGTCTTCCCGGGTGGGGTCTACGGGGTGACCCTGCCGGTTACCACGCCGAGACCTACTCCACTGACACCCGCCGCCGTCTACGAGCAGATCGTGGACGGGACCTTCGACCAGGTCTACGGGAGTCTCGGCGAAAAGCGCCGGCGCTGGACGGAAGCCCAAGTCGTGGAGTTTTGTCGCAAAAACCGCGGCAAACTCCGGACCGAAGGGTACGGGACCTTCTTTGAACTAGAAGGAGGTTTCGTTGCCGGCGTGTTCATCGACGACGTTGACCGGCTCGAGGTGGGCGTCGGCCCGTTCTCGGACGACGTCGTCTGGGACGCCAGGTATCGGCGTCGGTTCGTAGCTCCGCTGTAACTTTATTTTTATCTGAGCCCCGCGCTAGTAATGCCGGTACGGGGCTCGCAATCAATGCACCGTTTACTTTGTAATACGGTGTGTTTTTAATTTAGACCCTTTGAAACTTGTACTCTTTGATCCTTTCTTTTTAAATTTCTGCTATACTAAATCTATAATCAGGTAACGCTTATGGCTACGGCTTTAAGCCATGATTATTTAAAAATGATTTTGAGAGTTCTCTCGGCTGGTGCTTAGAGAAGAGTGAATTCTTTTTTAATAAATAAAAAACATAAAAGTTGGTGCGGTGAGCTAGTGGACTTTTAGGTCCAAAATAAAATACAGCACGATCTCTGACATTCATTTGTGCTTAGGTCGGCAGTGATATAGATGGCTCATCGTACGAATTTCGTTGCCAACGTGAACATCGACGACAATGACCGGCTCAAGGTGAACGTCAACCCGTTCTCGAACGACAACGTCTGGAACGCCAAGTATCGGCATCGATTCGTAACTCCGAAACTCGTTGTTTCTCCCCGACATGGATCGGGGAGTTTTCTTCTATTTTTTCTTCTCAAGTCCTTTCTTCCAACCGCCGAGCATTCTGCCTATTTCTTGCAGATGTTCAGAAAGGGTAGAATATTTTTCGTTTGGAATGCACTTGTTCTCCCAAGCTATCTGCAGGAAAAATTTTATGCCATCGAGCTTGGAGATTGCGGTCACAAGGCGAGCTATTTTAGTTTCAGGCGGAAGATAAATTGAGATAAAAATGTTTTCTAAAAGACCCAGAAAATAATTTTCAATCTTTCCACCCAAGGTATAGCGATGCGCCTTTGGAAAATCATTATATATTTGGAACCACAGAGAGTAGGCCGTTTTTGCTTTTAAAAGCGCCGAGGGCGCTGGGGGGGGTCCGGGAGACATTATGAAGCAATTTATTCATACCCACGATAATATCATAACCATAGAAAAGTTGCTCAAGGCTTGGCAGGAATTTCTGCGTGACAAGAAAGGTCGCAAAGATGTTATCTTATTTCAAGCTAAGTTGATGGACAATATTTTTGATTTATATAATGACTTAAAAAACAAAACCTATAAACATGGGAGCTATACAGCTTTCAACATTTCTGATCCGAAACCGAGGCAAATACACAAAGCGACGGTTAGAGATAGAATACTTCACCATCTAATATACCAGGAGCTTTATGAATATTTCGACTCCAAGTTTATCTATGACTCCTATTCTTGCAGGATAAATAAAGGTACACACAAGGCCATAAACAGGTTTCGAAGCTTTTTCCGAAAAGTTTCAAAAAACAATACACAAACATGTTGGGTATTGAAATGCGACATTAAAAAATTCTTTGCGAATATTGATCATCGAATTTTGAAGAAAATTTTAGAAAAACATATAAGAGACAAAAACCTTCTTTGGTTACTGTCGCAAGTTTTAGATAGTTTTTCTTCCAAAATACACATTTACGCTTTAGCTGATATATGCAAAAAGGGGTTGCCACTCGGGAATCTTACCAGTCAGCTTCTTGTGAATATCTACATGAATGAATTTGATCAGTTCATGAAAAGGGAATTGAAAGTGAAATACTATATCCGATACGCAGATGATTTTGTCATTTTAGGGCCGAACAGAATGTGTCTAGAAAATATTTTACCTAAAATCTCTAAATTTTTAGAAGAAAAGCTTAAATTACAATTACATCCAGATAAAGTTTTTATCAAAACCATTGCTTCCGGCATTGATTTCCTTGGTTGGGTACACTTTGCTCATCATAGAGTTTTAAGGACGAGTACAAAGCGAAGAATGTTAAAAAATGTGGGCGACGATCCAAAACCAGAAACGATTCAATCTTATTTAGGGTTAATTGGGCACGGGAATAGTTATGAGCTGGCTGAAAAGATACAGAAATTGTATAATTAGAGAATAATGGCTAATAATAATATTTCATTTTTGAAGTTACTCTTTGGCGAGAATGAAGAAGCCCGTAAAAGAGTCTTTCGTAGCATTAAGGCGAAGGCAGATGCCCGGCGGACGATTACGGAAAAAATGGCGGACTTCATGACGGAGAATTTCGGGAGCAACACCTTTTTATTGTTCAACGTATTTTTATTCATTGGTTGGATACTTATCAATACTAACCAAATAGCGTCTGTCCCCCCATTTGATCCTTTTCCTTTCAATCTACTGACCAACATAGTGTCCCTCGAGGCGATCATCCTCGCGATTTTCGTGCTTATCTCGCAAAACCGCACGGCCAAAGTAGACGACTTGCGAGAAGAAACTCATCTGCAATTAAATCTCATTTCAGAACGAGAAGTTACCAAACTTATGAAGATGATGTCTCTCCTGCTCGAGAAGCAAGGAATAGATTTATCAGAAGATCCAGAGCTGCGGAAGATGCTACGCCCACTGAGTGAAGAAGAGATAGAAAAAAGACTGGAAAAAGAGATCTTGTAATATGAAAATTTACCGAGATTACGATCTGACTGAATTAAATACTTTTGGGGTGTCTGCTCGTGCCAAACTTTTTACCGAAATAAACGATCCCGCAGACCTGACGGAGCTTTTTGCCCTGCCGGAGTTTAAAGAAAATAAGAAAATATTTCTTGGCGGAGGTAGCAATGTTCTATTCACCGGTGATCTTGATGGCTTGGTTGTTCTAAATAACCTGAAAGGCATTGAAGTTTTAAGCGAAACTACGACCGAGGTTTTGATCCGCGCGATGTCTGGAGAAATCTGGCATGATCTAGTTCTCTTTGCTGTTGATCGTGAGTATTGGGGGATTGAAAATTTAGCATTTATTCCAGGAACCGTAGGAGCCGCCCCGATGCAGAATGTTGGTGCCTACGGGGCAGAACTCAAAAATATTTTAGAAAATGTAGAGACTTTTTCTACCGAGGACGGGACAAAAAGAATTTTTACTAGAGACGAATGTGAATTAGGCTATCGAGACAGCATTTTTAAAAATGAATTAAAAGAGAAGTATTTTATTTTTGCCATAACTTTAAAATTAAGCAAAATTGAGAAGAAAAATATAAGCTATAAAATTCTACAAGAATATCTAGAAAAAAACAAAATTATAATAAAAAGCCCCAGAGACATAAGCGATGCGGTAACAATGATTCGTAAAAACAAATTACCAGATCCTAAAATTATCGGCAATGCCGGCAGTTTTTTCAAAAATATTTTTATGGAACAGGAAAAGTTAAAAAACCTTCTCCAGAAATATCCGGATATGCCGCATTTTAGAGAAGACAACCTGACAAAAATTCCATCTGCTTGGTTGATTGAACAATGCGGTCCCGCAAATGGGACAAGCTGGAAGGGGTATAAGTTAGGCAATGTGGGGGTACACGAGAGACAAGCGTTAGTGATTGTGAATTATGGCGGAGCAAGCGGAGAAGAAATTAAAAATTTGGCGGAGAAGATAACTAATTCAGTTTTCGATAAATTTAAGATTAAACTTATTCCAGAAGTCAACTTGATTTAATTTTTTAGCTATATATAATTACTTGTATGCCGAATGAATACATAAAAAATCTATATAGAGCGGGCTTGGGTTTTATTATTATTATTTCATTGTTTTTTGCAGTGAAACTAGTTTCTGAATGGAAGTCTTATCGCATGTCGGGTGGATATAACAGCATTACCCTCTCGGGACATGGAGAGATTTCTGCCGTGCCCGACATTGCCAATGTTTATTTCACTATCAGAAAAGATGGCAAAACGGTCAAAGAAGCGCAGGAAGCCGTAGCGAAAGTTGAGAAAAATTCGCTGGATTTTTTGAAGGCGAACGGCATAGCGGAAAAAGATATCAAAACCACAAATGTTTCTTTTAATCCAAAATATGAATATAAATATGACAATCAAATAATGATACCTTGTAGTGAGTGGGGTTGTCCGCCTCGTCCGGGGAAGAATGTGATTTCCGGTTATGAAGCGTATGAAAGTATCACGGTGAAAGTTCGCAACACTGACGATGTTGGCAAAATCATGCAAGGGCTGGGGGGCTTGGGTGTCAGTGATTTAAGCGGTCCTAATTTTTCCATAGATGATGAAGATGCATTGAAGGCGCAAGCAAGAAAAGAAGCGATTAATGACGCAAAAGAAAAAGCCAAAGTTTTATCGAGGGATTTGGGTGTGAAATTAGGAAAAATTGTAAATTTTAGCGAGAATGGCAATTATCCGATGCCAATGTATTATGGCAAGGCTGAAATGATGTCCTCTGATAGCGGGGCATCTGCTCCGGCAGAAGTTCCGAAGGGGGAGAATACCATAAGTTCGGATGTGAATATTACTTATGAAATAAGGTAGACCTCTCCCCAACCCCTCTCCTTGGCAAGGAGAGGGGCGGAGGGGTGAGGTGAGTTGAGTATTTGCTTTTTAATCTTCAGAATGTTACTCTTAAGAAAGCCCTGAAGGGGGCTTTTTTAAAAAATGTCAAAAATTACTGAATATTTGAAAGAAACAAAAACAGAACTGAAGCATGTAATATGGCCGAAAAAAAGCCAAATCTTTTCTTATACTCTGATAGTTATCGTGCTGTCTGTTCTAGTTGCTTATTATCTGGGTATTTTTGACTTTATTTTTTCAAAGGGCTTAGAGAAGTTGATTGGCAATTAAGAATTACGAATTAATAATTTGAAATTCGTAATTAATAACTCGTAATTTAAATTCATGTCAAAACAAGAAACACAGGGAGCGAGAAATTGGTACGCAATCCATACATATGCTGGTTATGAAAATGTTGTTTTGCGAAATCTAAAACAGCGTATTGATTCTTTGGGCATGCACGATAAAATTTTCAACGTTATTGTGCCAGTTGAAAAAAAGATAAAAATAAAGGGAAGCAAGCGCGTGGAAGTGGAAGAAAAAATTTATCCAGGTTACGTATTGGTAGATATGATCGTCACCGACGACTCTTGGTATGTTGTACGCAACACCCCTAGGGTTACTGGTTTCGTTGGCGCGGGAGTCAACCCCGTTCCTCTTAAAGGGGAAGAAGTGGATTATTTATTTAAGAAAATGAATGCTGGCACTATTAAGCACAACATTGATATGGCCCCCGGAGAAAGTATTCTAATCATAGATGGTCCGTTTAAAGATCTAGAAGGGAAAATTAATTCCGTGGATCAAGAACGAGGCAAGATAAAGGTACTTGTCTCAATGTTTGGTCGTGAAACCCCAGTTGAATTAGATTTCTTGCAAGTTAAGAAAATATAAGCTAATCTTTAAACTTAAATGGCAAAAAAGATAACCAAAAAAATAAAACTTCAAATTCAGGCTGCAAAAGCTACTCCTGCGCCGCCCTTGGGCCCCGCGCTTGGTCAGGCTGGTATTAATATTGGTGATTTCGTCACTAAATTCAATGCGGCAACATCAAAGATGGCAGGAGACAAAGTGGGAGTTTCTATTACTGTCTATGAAGATCGAAGCTATGATTTCGTGGTGAAAACTCCGCCCGTTACAGGGCTTATTCTAAAAGTGGCTGGGGTAGAAAAAGGTTCCGGCAAAAACATTGCGATGAAAGCTGGAAAAATTACTCGAGCGCAAGCACTAGAAATTGCCAATAAGAAAAGGGCAGATCTGAATGCTAAAGACGACGAGGGCGCCATTAACATCATCGCCGGTTCTGCTCGATCAATGGGCATTGAGGTAGTAAAATAGCAAGTAATTGTGCTAATATATCAATATGTCAAACATTAAACAATATTTTACAAAAAGAAACATTCTTTTTGTTGTTATTTTTACAGTTTTAGGATTTATTGCTTTACAAATTCCAATAACCCAATTGGAAGGATCAAAAGCGAAATTCATGGTGTATGATGCTTTTGCACCAGTAGCAGGAGCTTTTATAGGCAGTTTACCAGGCGTAATAGCAGTGTTTTTGATGCAGTTTATCAACTTTTTATTTCATGGAGCGATGATAGAGGATGTTGGAACAATTATTCGTTTTTTGCCGATGCTTTTTGCAGTGCTGTATTTTACCCGGAAAGGAAAATTAAATCTAATTATTCCAATGCTTGCGATTATTGCTTTCGTTGTTCATCCCATTGGCCGAACCGTTTGGTACTTTGCTCTTTTCTGGACAATTCCGATTGTTGCCTATTTTTTCCGCGACAGATTTCTTCTAGCGCGAGCGCTTGGTGCTACTTTTAGTGCTCACGCAGTCGGTGGTGCTTTGTGGATATGGTTTTTTGCACTACCAGCGCCGGTTTGGATATCGCTTATACCAATTGTGGCACTTGAGCGCACATTATTTGCGATTGGTATCTGTGTCTCTTTTGTATTAGTCAACAACCTTCTGTCCTTCTTGGAAAAGAAGCATATCCTGAATCTTGGTTTTATGATAGAACACAAATATCTCTTTGGTGCGCTTCGTCATGAACCAAAAATATAAATTATCGCAATTATATTAAAATATAATAATGGAAATAAAAACGGCTAGGACCAGTATTTTTCGTGAGAATGAAAATTTACCAGAATTTATTTTTAAGCATATCAAGAAAATTCCCGACAAGTCCATTCTTGTTGTAACTTCTAAGATCGTCGCATTGTCAGAAGGCAGAACAGTAGTGCATAGAAATGAAAAACAGAAAATTGCTTTAATAAAACAAGAAAGCACTCTTGCTATTAAAACTAAAAATACTTGGTTCACCATTAAAGACGGGATGGTTATGGCTGCTTCTGGCATTGATGAATCAAATGGTAACGGGAAGCTCATGCTTCTACCCAAAGATAGTTTTAAGAGTGCGGAATTTTTACGTAAAAAATTGGCGCAAAAATTCCGGCTGAAAAATCTAGGAGTTCTAATAACAGATTCGGGGTTTTTGCCATTTCGCATGGGAGCAATAGGTTTGGCTCTGGGCTATGCTGGATTTAAGGGCGTTAGAAATTATATCGGCAGAAAAGATATTTTTGGCAGAATATTGAGATTCTCAAGGACGGACGTTGCTGACAGCCTGGCCACCGCGGCAGTGCTCTCCACGGGGGAGGGAGATGAAAGAACACCGCTCGCGATCATAACCGGAGCTCCAGTTGTGTTCACCAACAAAATAAATAAAAAAGAATTAAGAATAAAAGCTAGCAAAGATATTTATGCTCCCTTATTTAACAAACTTAATTAAAAAACTTGCATCGAAAGTCGGAGCGAGAGCGATAGTAGAACCAGAGTGGGGGATCGCTGCTCAGATAATATATAAAAATGGTGTGGTGCGGTCCTTGCGAATGTATTCCCTCGACCTCAATCACATCGCTTCTTCCGACATAGCTCGCGACAAGGATTATGCGAAATTTTTCATGAAAAAGAAGGGCTATCCGGTGGCAGAAGGCAAAACTATTTTCAAAGACAGCTGGGCTAAGATAATAAAAAGTAAACGTACTATTCCCTATGGGATAAGTTATGCAAAGAAACTTGGCTATCCACTTATCGTAAAACCCAACAGCCAAAGCCAAGGTCTTGGAGTGTGCCTTGTTTCTGATGCCGTAAAACTGCGTCATGCGCTCCTTGAGGTATTCAAAATAGACAGAGTTGCTATCATCGAAAAATATTTACCGGGCCGGGATTATCGGATTGTTGTTTTGGATAAAGAAATAATTTCTGCATATGAACGCATCCCGCTTTCTGTGACGGGGGATGGTAAAAATTCTATATTTAGCTTGCTAAAGAAAAAGCAAAAACTTTTTGAAAAAACAGAGCGAGACACGAGAATAAATTTCGAAGACAGAAGAATAAAAATTAAATTAAAAAAACTTGGCTATACTTTTGGCAGCATCCCTGCCAAAGGTGAAAAAATATTTTTGTTAGACAATGCCAATTTGTCCACTGGCGGAGATGCCGTTGATATGACAAATACTATCCACCCTGATTTTTGTAAAATTGCGATAAAGCTCACAAGAGATATGGGGCTTCGGATTGCAGGTGTAGATATTATGGTTACAAAAGGCGATATTGCCAAAAACCCTAAAAACTCTAGATATTACGTAATCGAAATCAACGCCGCACCTGGGTTAGACCATTATGTGACGACTGGGGGAAAACAGAAAAAGATTGTTGAAGCAATGTATTTGAAGATTTTGAAGGCACTCGGCAAAAAAGATTAAATAGCTTCGCTTCTTGCAATTTTTCGTCCCTACGCCCTTCCCGGAGTACCGGGTGGGACCCCTCGGGATCAAAAAATTGCAAGAAGCTTCGCATAAATGCTATATTATAGAGAATGGTTGACTTGAAAGAATTACAAAAAGAAGTAATGCGGAACAAAGTGGAAAAGGGGTTCAACCTCACCAATGTGGCGCTGGAATTTTGCCGAGCGCACGAAGAACTCTCCGAAGCCTTTTCTAAACACAACAAAAATCAGCCGGGCGTGGCAGAGGAATTTGCAGATGTGATGATATTCATTCTCGGTATGTGTGAGAACATGGGTTTTGATCTGGAGAAAGAATTAATTAGAAAAATTGAAATAAATAAAAAAAGAAAATATAAAAAAGAGAAATCTCCCGAGGGCGAAGATGTTTTTATCAGGATCAGAACACCCGAAGATCCCTAGAAAAATTTACTTGATAAATTTTCTCCCGCTACAGTCCTTCCCCTACGGGGCGGAATCCTCCGCTCCTTAAAATTTATCAAGTAAATTTTTCATAGACTGAAAAAATATAAGGGATTGGATTTTCTGAGTCCGGTTTGAATTCTTGGTGGGATATTTCATTCCAGACTACCGGAACAATTTCTGGGAAAAACACATCCGCACCCTTATCTTCCGCGTCAAAGTGGGTAATGTAGAGCCTGTCAGCAGTGGACATGGCTTGTCTGAAAATTTCCGCGCCGCCGATTATAAAAACCTCTTCTTCCTTAGAAACCAATTTTAATGCTTCGTCCAATGAATGTACAACATCTACGCCTGCCTGCGCAGGCAGGCCATTCCGTAGATAGTTTTTGTCTCTAGTAATTACTATATTTTGTCGATTCGGCAGGGGCCTGCCGATAGGCTCGCCCGTAAGGCTACGCCCGAGGGATTCGAAAGTCTTTCGTCCCATAATTATCGGATGTCCAGAAGTGGTCTCTCGAAAAAACTTTTGATCAGCAGGAAATTTCCAGACTAAATCATTTCCTTTACCAAGTTCATTATTTCTGCCAATTGCCGCAATAAGGGAAATCATAAAGCAATTTCTAGTCCACTGATTGGCGGAAGGGGGTTATATTGAGCTTGTAAATCTGCCAGAATTTCTCCCACCAAATCTTCATCTTTTTGCTCTGCTCGTTTTAATGAATCTTTTGGCAGATGCAATTCTACCTTTTTGTGATCATTCGTTCTTTTTATTATTTCCCTTGCTCCCTCGTAGTGATTGTCATAAACATGGGCATTGGATATTGTGTGGGTGTAAATTCCCGGACGAACGCCGAGTCTCTGCGCGATCATGCATTGTAGCAGAGCAAATCCAAAAACATCAAATGGACAGCCAAGTATCATGTCGTTAGAGCGGACAATGTTGTGCATGTGCAGTCTGCCACCGATTATATTTATAGTATAGGCAAAAGGGCAAGGGATATTTTTCTTAGGTGTTCCGCCATGTCCATCGTCTTTTGGATCCCAAGTGATGATCACCCCATGGCGCGAACTTGGTTCTTTTTCCAGAAGCTCGATTGTGTTTCCGAGCTGATTGCGACCGAAGTGGTTGCGCCACCTCCAGCCGTAGGAGAATGGCAGTGTGCCATCGGGTTCCATAAAAGGGTCCCACATTTTGGTAAATTTTCGCAGAAATGTTGTATCTTTCTCTCCCTGTACAAACCAAACCTGTTCGGCGATTGGAGATTTTAACGGTTGCTTGCGAAGCGTGAGAATGGGGAAACCATCTTTTTCAATATCAAGAGAAAATGTGATTCCGGGCAGAGCTTTTGTCTTATGACCCGTTCGTTCATTCAGCTCTTCAATACCTTCGTCCATTATTTTTTTGATAATTCCCTGATATATTGTGTCAAAAGATGTCATGTAGTAGAGTATAGTGGAATGAATAAAAATATCAAATATCCATATCAACCAGAAGGACGTTTTGTTTTATACGTTCCACTATCGAATCCATTTATGGCCGAAGCTAAAGAATTCGGAAGATTGAATTCATTAGACAAAACAATGCCTACATCAAGCGTTGTAGTGAAAGACGGGAAAATTATTGGTAGAGGGGCAAACGGTAGCACCTACCATGAGACTCATGAATGTGAAAGGGTAAAGCGGGGAATTCCAACGGGCCAGGGGTATGAACTCTGTGAGGGCTGCCATCCCAAAAATCATAGTGAGCCCAAAGCAATCGCTAATGCAAAGGAGAATGGAGAAGATCCCGAAGGGGCAGATTTATATCTATGGGGTCACTGGTGGTGCTGTGAGCCGTGTTGGAAGCAAATGACTTCTGCCGGCATTAAAAGTGTTTACTTATTGGAAAATAGCGAGATGCTTTTTAACAAAGAGAGCCCGAACAATATTATTGGAAGGCAATTTGAATAATATGAAAAGGACAGCAAGTAAAGATCTGCAAATTTTAATAAAAGCTGCTCATGCCGGAGGGAGGGTCTTAAGAAAATATTTTGGTCAGGTTATGGATGTAACCGAGAAATCAACTTTAGCGGATTTTCAAACGAAAGCGGATTTAAATTCTGAAAAAAGTATTTTAAAAATCTTAAAGAAAGAATTTCCCCGGTATAACATTCACTCCGAGGAAGAAGGTAAAACTAATAAAAATTCTGACTATACCCTAGTTATAGATCCCATGGATGGCACAAATAATTTTGTAATAGGTATCCCTAATTTTTCTATTTCAATCGCCTTACTCTATAAAAATGAATCTGTTGCGGGTGTTATTTATCAGCCAATAATAGATCAGACTTATTCTGCCATAAAAAATGGTGGGACATATGTAAACGGCAGGCGAATAAAAGTTAATAATGTTATTGATAAAAATAAGACAACCGTTGCCTATATTTGTGGCTACAAAATTGACCGTGATTATTTGGGCAAACTAATGTTTTCTTTAGTTGGTGCAGGTTGTAAGAGGGTTCTTTACAACTGGTCTGGGGCTCATGATTACTGTCTACTTGCTTTGGGAAAGATTGAATCAATAATTACTGATAATATTGAGTTTCACGATTTTGCTGCAGGTAAGCTCATTGCCCTTGAGGCTGGGGCGAAAATCATTGATTTCTCCGGTGAAGAAGAAAAAGATTATACAAATACTAAATTTATTCTTAGTAACGCTAGTGAAATAAATAAATATATTTTTAGCATAATTAAACCCTTGCAAGAGGGTAGATAAATTTACAATTACGGAACAATTGACAAATTAGTAGCAAAATGCTACTCTTCTGACATCATTCTCACTTCTTGCACTCTTTTTGCATTTTGGGGATGACCCATTATGTACAAGACTCATTCGGCCACTCCGAGTAAATTCGGACGACCTAAATTTGCCTCAAAGGCAAAACCCCGCTTCGGTAGCGGAAAATTTAATAATTCTCGTCCTCGTTTTGGGGGCAATAAAAATAAAAGCAGATCCAGTGGCTC
>C687J35174_10003282_pt1 | contig 22277 bp, 19 predicted proteins | sample RifCSPhighO2_01_FD_35174 | JGI IMG/M metagenome (IMG submission 35174) | reverse complement strand
TACGTTTTTTTCCCGGCAATACTGGTTTTTATAAAACCGGATTTGGGAGGCACGATAGTGTTACTTATGATATGGCTGGGAATTTTAATGGTTTCTGGAATAAAGTTAAGGCATTTTTTGGTTCTTTTGGCCTGTTTTGCGATAGCCTCGCTTTTTTCTTGGCATCTTTTATTAAAAGACTATCAAAAACAAAGGGTTATTTCATTTATTTTCCCCTACGATGTATTGGGGGGGTCCTGGAGTCAAAATCAAACTAAAATTGCCATTGGTTCCGGCCAGATCTTAGGTCTTGGCGTCGGGAACGATTCGCAAGTACAGTACGGATTTTTACCGGAACCCCACACGGATTTTATTTTTTCCGCCATTGGCCAGCAGTGGGGCATCATTGGGGTAAGCGTATTATTTGGGGCGTATTTGGTATTTATTTGGCGTGTGTTAAAAATCGCTTTAGTATCGCAATCAAATTTTCCGCGCCTGTTTGCGGTAGGCTTTGCCGTTACGTTAATTACGCAATTTACCATTAACATCGGAATGAATCTTTCTTTGCTTCCGGTAGTAGGTTTGTATCTGCCATTGGTCAGCTATGGAGGCTCGGGGTTAATTGGAAACTTTATCAGTATTGGTATTTTGCAAAGCATCCACGCCAGGACATAGTTTCTATTTTTTTTATCGGCTAGTTAACTGATAAAAGCGGTAAGCTATCCGAAAGGCTTGACATTTTTTATTAAAGGAATATAATAGAAACATATTAGACTTCTTGCTTTTAAAAAACTTTATAAAAAAAGAAGTGGCTACTTTACTCTAAGTAAAAAAATAATCCCTCGCTCAATTTTTTATTGTATAAAAAATTGTTTTTTGCTAGGCGGGGGAATACCCTAACTCATTTAGGGTTTTTTATCGTCATCTAAATTAGAAAATAGAAGTTAGAAAATAGAGAATAGAATTTACGTCGTCGGGCGGATTCTAGATTCTACTTTCTATTTTCTAGATTCTCACAGGGAATGGCTGAGATATTGCAAAAAGTAAGGAATTTTTCAAAATCCAAACTTTCTTTTCCTACCCCCCATCTTTTGCAAATGCAAAGGGAAACATGGGATGATTTTGTAGAGGTGAGGATAAAAGAACTTTTTTCTGAAATCTCCCCGATTTTAGACCACACCGGTAAAGAGTTTGAGCTCTGGTTTTTGGATTATAATTTGGGAAAACCAAACTACAAAAACGGTTTGGAAGCAAAAAGGAATAACGATTCATTGGAAGTTCCTTTAAGGGTTAAAATCAGGCTGGTCAATAAAAAAACAAAAGAGGTCAAAGAACAAGAAGTGTTTTTGGCTGATTTTCCATTGATGACCGAACGCGGAACCTTTGTGGTAAACGGTGTTGAAAGGGTGGTGGTGAGCCAGCTTATCCGTTCACCCGGAGCTTTTTTTACCTTAAGGACAAACCGCGGCAAGAATTTTTTTGGAGCAAAAATTATTCCCAATCGCGGAGCTTGGCTGGAATTTGAAACGGAAGAATCCGGATTTATCGGGGTTAAAATAAACCGTAAAAGGAAGGTGCCGGCCACCACGTTGCTGATGGCTTTGGGCTTGGAAAACATAGAAAAAGTGGAAAAGACATTTAAAGATGCTGATACGGGGGAAACAAAATATATTAAAGAAACCTTAAGAAGGGACACCTGTAAAGATCAAAAAGAAGCGCTGGTGGAAATTTACCGCAGATTGCGTCCGGGGGATCTGGTAACTCCTGATACCGCCCAGGATTTGATTTTTAATATGTTCTTTAATTTTGACCGTTATGATTTATCAAAGGTGGGAAGATGGAAAACATGGCAGAGGCTTCCTGATTTAGATAAATCGGGCAATTCCAAAAAAACTCATGACATTGAAAAAGAAGAGCGAACCCTAAAAATAGAAGATCTAGTTGAAGTGGTAAAAGAGGTTATCAGGTTAAATAATAATCCCAACGCCAAACCCGACCAGGTTGACCACTTGGGAAACCGAAGAGTAAGAACTTTGTCCGAGCTGTTGCAAAACAGATTGCGAGTCGGTTTGATGCGCATGGAAAGAATTATTAAAGACAAAATGTCCACCCTCGACCCTTCCACGATTACCGCTATTCAGCTTATTAATCCAAGGCCATTAATGGCGGTAGTGAAAGAATTTTTCACCTCTTCGCAGTTTTCACAGTTTATGGATAATGAAAATCCTTTAGCAGAGCTGGAACACAAACGAAGATTAACCACCACGGGCCCCGGAGGACTGACAAGAGAGCGGGCGGGGTTTGAAGTAAGAGACGTGCAGCCAAGCCATTATGGCAGAATTTGCCCTATTGAAACGCCCGAAGGGCCTAATGTTGGGTTGGTGGGCCACTTAGCTTCGTTTGCAAAGGTAAATCCTTATGGCTTTATTGAAGCTCCCTATTTTAAAGTAAAAAACGGGAAAATAACCGACCAGGTGGATTATTTGTCCGCGCAAGAAGAAGAGCGCTATGTGATTGTTCCCGCTTCTTGTCCTATTGATGACAAAGGTAAGATTCTACCAGAAGTATTACCTAATAAAGTGGAGGCCAGGGTAAAAGGAGAACCCGCCGAAGTTGAAATTTCAAGGGTGGATTATGCCGATGTTTCTTCAAAGCAGTTTATTTCCGCCGCGGCTTCGTTGATTCCTTTCTTGCAAAACGATGATGCTTCAAGAGCCCTGATGGGTTCTAACATGCAACGGCAAGCCGTTCCTTTAATACGGCCCGAAGCTCCTTTAGTGGGAACTGGTGTTGAAAGAAACGTGGCCCGTGACTCGGGACAGGTGATTTTGGCTGAAGCTAACGGAGTAATAAAAGAGGTAGATGCTTCCCATATTACGGTAATGTATGACGGGGTGCCCTCTGGGTCGGGTAAAAAGGTGGAGCGTGAATATGAATTACAAACTTTTGTAAAAACTAACCAATATTCTTGTTTCCACCAAAAACCCATTGTAGAAAAAGGCGAAGAGATTAAAAAAGGTGATGTATTGGCCGATGGTGCGGCCATTAACCAGGGAAGATTGGCTTTGGGCAGAAATATTTTAGTGTGTTTGCTGCCTTTGCGTGGCGGAGGATTTGAAGACTCAATTACCATTTCAGAAAAACTAGTTAAAGAATTTGAATTTACTTCTATTCATATCGAAGATTTTACTTGTGATGTGCGGGAAACAAAATTGGGGCCGGAAGTAACCACGTCGGATATTCCCAATGTAGGAGAAGAAAAATTAAGGGATTTGGACGAAGAAGGAATTATACGGGTGGGGGCTTGGGTAGGTCCTAACGATATTTTGGTTGGTAAAATTTCACCAAAAGGAGAGACCGAATTAACTCCCGAAGAACGGTTATTGCGGGCTATTTTTGGAGACAAAGCCAAAGATGTAAAAGATACTTCGCTTAGAATGGAGCACGGAAAACATGGCAAGGTTACCAATGTGAAAATTTTCTCCCGTGATTTGGGGCATAAACTAGAACCCGGAGTCATTAAAAAAATCCAAGTAGAAATTTCAGAAATCAGGCACATAAAAGTGGGAGATAAATTAGTGGGGCGCCACGGAAATAAAGGAGTGGTTTCTAAAATATTATCTGAAGCAGAAATGCCATTTTTGGCTGACGGGACTCCCATAGATTTGGTGTTATCGCCTTTATCGGTTCCAAGTCGCATGAACCTTGGGCAGGTACTGGAAACCCACTTGGGATGGGCCGCCAAAAAATTAAATTATTTGGCCATTACCCCTTCGCTTTTGGGAGCCAATAAAGAAGATATTAAAAGGGAATTAAAAGAAGCAGGATTGCCAGAATCCGGGCAAGTAACATTGTATGACGGAAAAACCGGCTTGCCGTTTCCAAGGCCGATTACCGTGGGCTATATGTATATCATGAAACTCATCCATATGGTGGATGATAAAGTGCACGCCAGGTCTATTGGTCCTTATTCATTAATTACCCAACAGCCCCTGGGAGGAAAAGCCCAATTTGGAGGACAGCGATTCGGGGAAATGGAAGTGTGGGCGCTGGAAGGGTATGGCGCCGCTTATACTTTGCAGGAAATGTTAACCATTAAATCCGACGACGTCGTGGGAAGAGCCACTACCTACGAAAGCATTTTGAAAGGCGAGCCAATTAAAAATCCCAACATTCCAGCATCGTTTAACTTGCTGGTGGCGGAATTGAAGTCTTTAGGAATGGCGGTTGAAGTGAAAGAAAAGATTCGGGAAATAAAGTCAGATAAAAAATAAAGCGACCCCAATCTACAAATGACATCCGAATCTACAAATACGAAAAACGCGCACCACGTCATTGCGAGCAAAGCGAAGCAATCTAAAATTATATGCAAAAAAGAGTTTTAATTATCATCGGAATTATCGTATTGGCAGCCGTTATTTTGGGCGGAGCGTTTTTGTGGATGCAAAAATCCCAAACCCCAATAGCCAATGTTCAATCAAATCCCAATGTTTCCACCTCCGCTAAAGCTTTGGCGGACAAGCAAAATTCAAATACCGAAACGGCAGATTGGAAAACGTACACAAATAGTGAATACGGGTTTGAATTGAAATATCCTAATGATGTTACGATTTTGCAGGATGGAAATATTATAAAAGTGCACGATACAAGGCACGGATATGCTTTTGATTGGGATATGAAATTTTATAAAAATAACAGCAGGGCAGAATTGAAGACATGGATTAATTCACAATTCAATTTATTTGGCCAACCATCTAATAAGGATTGTACCATAGCGCCTTCGGATAAATATGGACTGAGAGTAAGCATCAAAGACGCATACACTGTTTTAATAGATGCACCATCATACGGATCATCGTGTGCCAATGTTGGATACTATACTATAAGTTCCAATAATCTAACTATTATGGAGTTTGATTCAGTCCAAGCAAGTCCGGAACTTTATCAAGACATGCTTTCTACCTTTAAATTCACAAAATAATATCACATAACACATAGCATAGAACACGCAACAAACAACACGTCGTATGTTGTTTCATGTTCCATGTTTCATGTTCCATGAAGCTATGCGAGTAGTAGACCTAGAATCAATCAGAATAAAATTGGCCTCTCCCGAGGAGATTTTGTCATGGAGCCATGGCGAAGTTATTACTCCGGAAACCATAAACTACCGGACCCAAAAGCCTGAAAAGGACGGTCTTTTTGATGAGCGGATTTTCGGTCCCGACAAAGACTTTGAATGCGCCTGCGGAAAATACAAAAGGATACGTTATAAAGGCGTGGTGTGTGATCGGTGCGGAGTTGAAGTTACCAAGTCCTCAGTGCGAAGAGAACGGATGGGCCATATTAAATTAGCTACTCCGGTTTCGCATATTTGGTTTTTACGGGGCGTGCCAAGCAGAATGGGGTTGGTGTTAAATAAATCCAGCCAGCAATTGGAAAAAGTGATTTATTTTTCAAGCTATATTATTACCAAGGTTGATAATGAAGCCCGTCAGAGAATCTTAGACCAGGTGGAACAGGAATATAAAACAAAAGTCAAAAAAGAAACCACCGATGCCAAAAAGAATGAATTAAAACAATTAAGGGAAAAGGTGAAAGCGGAAGTGCTGGAGATAAAACCACTGATGATTTTATCNGAAGTNGTTTATAACGATTTGTCGTTAAAATTCGGCGAAATGTTTGAAGCGGGTACGGGCGCCGAAGTGATTAAAAAATTATTTGCCAGCGTAGATTTGCAGGTTACCACCGATGAATTGGTAAAAGAAAGCAAAGAAGCGCCGCCTCTTACCAAAAAGAAAATTTTAAGAAGATTAAAACTTTTCCAAGGAATGTTACGGGCCAAGGTAAGGCCTGAATGGATGTTTATTGATGTGCTCCCTATTTTACCGCCCGATTTGCGTCCCATGGTGCAATTAGATGGCGGCCGGTACGCTTCCAGCGATTTAAATGATTTGTACCGAAGAGTTATCAATAGAAATAACCGGCTTAAATATTTGCTGGAAATTTCGGCTCCGGCGGTTATTGTCAGAAACGAAAAAAGAATGCTTCAGGAAGCCGTTGATGCTTTAATTGATAATGAAATGAGAAAAGGGGTTACGACTACCGCCACCACCGGAGGAAAAAGATTACTAAAATCTTTGGCTGCGATTTTGGCCGGCAAACAGGGACGGTTCAGGCAAAACCTTTTGGGCAAACGTGTTGACTACTCTGGAAGATCAGTAATTACCGTGGGTACCGAATTGCATTTTTCACAATGCGGTTTGCCAAAAACCTTGGCGCTTGAAATATTTAAACCCTTTGTCATAAAAAGAATTTTAGATAAAGAATTGGCCTACAATATACGGGGAGCCGCCAGATTAATTGAAGAAAAAATTCCCGAGGTGTGGGCCATTTTAGAGGAAATAGTCAAAGATAAGGTGGTATTGCTTAACCGCGCCCCTACCTTGCATCGCCTTGGAATCCAGGCATTTTGGCCGGTATTGACCGAAGGAGAAACTATCAAACTGCATCCGTTTGCCTGCGAGGCGTTTAACGCCGACTTTGATGGAGACCAAATGGCGGTGTATTTGCCTTTGTCTGATGAAGCCCAAAAAGAAGCCAGGGAAATTATGCTGTCTTCCTTAAATCTTTTACGACCTGCTACGGGAATGCCGGTCATCGGCCCGTATCGCGATATCTCTTTGGGATGTTATTTCTTGTCAAAATTACAAGAGCCAAATGACCAAAAAGATGTTAAATGGTATTCTTCCGATTCAGAGGCAACCATGGCTTATGAATACGGATACCTTGGATTAAATGATAAAATTAAAGTTCCAAATCCAAAGTCAGCCGAGCACGAAATTATTGAAACCTGCGTTGGCCGTCTTATTTTAAACACCAGCTTGCCGGCAGATTACCCTTATGTAAGCAAATTAATAGACAACAAAGCCTTAAAAGCCTTGGTTCGCGACATTGTTGAAAAATACCATGGCAAAGACGCCATTGATACGTTGGATAAAATTAAGACGATGGGATTTGAATATTGCACCTTGTCTGGAATCAGTTGGGGCATGGATGATCTTATTGTTCCCAAAGAAAAACCGCACATCATTAAAGAAGCAGAAATAGAAGTAGAGAGGATTGAAAGCCACTATGAAAAAGGGCTTTTGAGCCACGAAGAAAAAACTTCACAAAAGATTTTAATTTGGCAATCCGTAAAAACCAAACTGGAAGCATTATTAAAAACTACGCTGCCCCAAGACGGCCCGGTATTGTCTATTATTAATGCGGGAGCAAGGGGTACCTGGGCGCAGTTGGTACAAATGGCCGGCATGAAAGGATTGGTGAATAATCCAGCGGGAGATATTATTGAGCTACCCGTCAAGGCTTCGTTTACCGAAGGATTTAATGTATTGGAGTATTTTATTTCTACTCATGGAGCCAGAAAAGGAACCGCCGATACGGCGCTTCGAACTTCTTCTGCGGGGTACTTAACCCGCCGTCTGGTTGATGTGGCTCACGATGTTATTGTTTCAGAAGAAGATTGCGGTGACAAAAAAGGAATTACGGTTTTTAAAAAAGATGCCGAAATTATAGAACAGAATTTTGCCTTTAAACTGGTGGGAAGATTTTGCATGGAAAATGTAGCCAAGGGCAAAGAAGTGATTGTTAAAAAAGGTGAAATTATTAATTGGCAACAAGCCAACCAAATTACTAAGGATGAAATTGAAAAGGTGGTTATCCGTTCGCCATTGGGATGCCAGAGTGCCAGGGGGATTTGCCAGACGTGTTATGGTTGGGACTTGGGCAGAAACGCCTTGGTAAAACTTGGCGAAGCCGTGGGAGTGGTAGCCGCCCAGGCTATCGGTGAACCGGGAACCCAGCTTACCCTTAGAACCCATCACTTGGGAGGCGTTGCGGGAGCCGGAGATATTACCCAGGGTTTGCCAAGAATTGAAGAAATTTTTGAATCGCGCGCTCCAAAAGGGGAAGCCATTATGTCGCTGGCAGAAGGCAAGGTGGTAAAAATTGACGAGGAAAAAAAGGTGGTTACGGTAAAGCCTTCCGGTAAAAATGCGGCAGGCAAAGATCTGCCCTTGATTGAATATCAAATCCCCGGACGTATCGCCATTATTGTTTCCGCGGGGCAAGAGATCAAAGAAAACCAGCCTTTGTGCGGCGGAAATTTGGATTTGAAAAAATTATATAAAGCTTCGGGACTGGAAGAAACCCAGCGTTACATTTTAAAAGAAGTCCAGAAAATTTATGCTTCCCAAGGCGTGGATATCCATGACAAGCATGTGGAGGTAATCATCCAAAAAATGTTTTCAAGGATTAAAATTAAAGAAGAGGGAGATTCAGCATGGGTAAGAGGTGAAATTGTTGAATGGCCGGTATTTGCCGAAGAAGTGGAACGGTTAACCAAAGCCAAAAAAGAAGTTCCCATGGGAAAACAAATATTATTAGGAATTTCCGAAGTGGCTCTGGCGTCGGAAAGCTTCTTGTCGGCCGCATCATTCCAACAAACTTCAAGAGTGTTGATAAAAGCGGCGCTTGAAGGCAAGGAAGACAAATTAAGGGGATTGAAAGAAAACGTGATTATTGGAAAAATCATTCCGGTGGGAACTGGGTTTCATAAAAAGTAGGCCACTAGACAAGCGGCAATGGAATTTTCCCGCAAAAGAGCCCAGGGTTGATAACAGGAAAGGCACTTTTGGAGAAAATTCCGTTGCCGCTTGTCGTCGCTTTAAGAAAGACAAGCCAGTTGCAGGATTTTTCTGCTGAAAAATAGCCGTCGGGCTCTGCAACTGGAAAGGAATATATTATATTAAAAAATCCGCTAGAAAACGGATTTTTTGGTGAAAACTTTTGGTGAAAATTTGATGTAGATTTTATTTTTGGTAAAGTGTATAATTGTAATATATTTTAAAAAACCTATGAATTACGATATAAATTTAATATGGTCAACTCTACTATTATTAACTTCTGAAGAAGTGAACAAATTAAACGGTGGAGGAATTGAGGGCGTCTTTCGTATATCTAAAAGAGAAGCAGACGGTAAATTTTACGTCGTTTTTATTGGAAGTGCTAGTGATATAAAAAATGAGTTAAATTTGCTTCTATCAAAAGAGGACGGTTTTTTAAAGCAGGGAGAATTTTCTTTTAGATATGCACCAATTAAAGGTGAAGAAAAAAGAAAAGCTGTAGAAAAACAGATGTATAAACAATATATCCCTCAATATAATCCCAAAGAGCCAGTTAGTACATTAGAAGTAAAAGTGAATTTAAATTAAATGACATTAGTTATAGGTTTAAAAACTAAAGATGGTATTGTTATCGCCTCTGATAGTCAGGCTACAAGCGATTTAACCAGTAATGATAAGGTGCAGAAAATTTTTGCTATTGGTGGCAGTAGCGCTGTTGGAATATCGGGGGATGGAGGTTTGGCAACATATTTTCTTGACCAAATAAAGGAAGAATTAAATTACAGTCAAGGCATATTGCATTTAGCAGAAGAGGTTAGACAAAAGGGCAAGGCAAAATTCAATGATTTTTTTGAACATTTGTCTCCAGAAAAAAGACCTAAGCTGTCCCTTGTTTTAGTTGGCTATTCAAAAGAAGGAAATCCAGAAATTTATACATTAAGGAGTGAAGACAATTTTGTCCCAAGAAAATGTGTAATTGGTTATGAATGTATTGGGGTTCCTTATATTGCGGATTACATTTTAACTGGTTTATATGAAACAGAAATAAAAATGAATGCAGCAGCTGAAATGGCTGTATTATGTATTGAAGAAACTGCACGTCAGGGAGGTAGTGGAGTTGGAGGAGAAACGAAAGTAGCAATAATCGATGCTGCTACCAAAACCTTTAAACAAATGCCAAAAATTGACGTGGAGAGAATGAGGGAGAAAGCTAAGCAATTTCAAATAGTTCAAAAAAGTAGATATTACCCAGAAGACCCTGATTCTGGGACAGGTAATCCTACGATATAATAATTCATAAAAAAACGGTAACTGAAAAGAATAACGTTGGTATCATCTCTGTATTACAAACTTGTAATTGCAAGGATTTTTTGTTGCAATAAATTAACCAAATGATACAATTAACTTCATAAAGCGTGAAACATGAAGCATAAAGCATAAAACGTTATAACGTAACGTGCTTCAAGTTTTAAGTTTCAAACTTCAAGACGGTGGCTAAAAAAGAAAAAATTCAAAAAGAAACCAAGCAAAAAGATAAAAATAAACATTATCTTCTAGCCTCCCATACCAAGCGCTGGATTAAGGCGACGTTGATGTTTTTGACGGCTATCATCATTTTACTGAGTTTTTTGGACAAGGCGGGTGCGGCCGGCAAATTATTTGTAAAAGCTTCCACTTTTTTGGTGGGCAATGCTCTTTTTTTACTTCCCTTGTTTTTAATCCTGGGGGGCTTTATTTTTTTAAAGACCAAGAAAAAGGGCAAAAACCTTTCAACCTTTTTAGCAATCATCGTGTTGCTTGTTGGTGTTGCGGGAATCTTGGGTGCGCGTGATTTGACACTCATGCAGGGCGGATGGATAGGATTTTTACTGGGTAAAATGCTGGCAGGGTCTTTCGGGCTTTTGGTTGCCAACATGGTGTTTAGCGTTATTATTTTAATCGGCTTGTTTATATTCTTGCAATTTATCTTTTTGGAAATAATGCAGGAAAAAGAAGAAGCCAAAAAAGCCGGCCTTGAAATGAAAAGTTCAGATGCGCCTAATTTCAGAATAAAAGGCGTTGAACCGGAAAAAACCGAACCGCAAAAATCAGCTCCTAAAATGTCGTTATTTAAAAAAGAAAATCCGCCGGCCAGTACCAAAAAGCTTGTTCCGCTTACCACTATGTCAGCCATTAATAAAGGCAAATATTCCTTGCCACCCATTGAATTGCTTTCAAAAAATGAGACGGCACCAACTTCCGGAAACATTAAAGAAAATTCTTTGATTATTAAAAAAACATTGGAAAACTTTGGTATCCCTGTGGAGATGGCGGAAGTCAACGTTGGACCTACGGTAACCCAATATGCTTTTAAACCCGCTGAAGGGGTGAAGCTTTCTAAAATCACTACACTGTCAAATAATCTGGCATTGGCGTTGGCGGCCCATCCTATAAGAATAGAAGCGCCTATCCCCGGTAAATCATTGGTGGGAATTGAAGTGCCCAATAAAGTCAGGGCCACCGTGGTACTGCGAAATTTAATCGCGGACCACAATTATCAAAACGCCGATTCGCCCTTGTATATTGCACTGGGAAAAGATGTTTCTGGCGCCCCGATGTATACCGCATTGGAAGACCAGCCCCACCTGTTGGTGGCCGGAGCAACCGGAACCGGAAAAACTATTTTTTTGAATTCTTTGATTATGAGTTTGCTGTATAAAAGCACGCCAGAAATGTTGCGGCTTATTATGGTTGACCCAAAGCGCGTAGAGTTTCAAAATTACAATGATATTCCGCATTTATTGTGTCCCGTAATTAACGATGCCGCAAAAACCATTAACGCTCTTCAATGGCTGGCGCGTGAGATGGAACGGCGCTTTGAAGTGTTTTCTGAAATTCCAACTCGCAATATTAAAAGTTATAACACTAATAAATCGGTGATTGCCGCTGGGTCGCAGTTGCCTTATATTGTGTTAATTGTGGACGAGCTGGCCGATTTGATGGCTGCCAAAGGCAAGGAATTGGAAGCGGGAATTGTGAGATTAGCGCAAATGGCGCGTGCTACAGGGATCCACTTGGTATTGGCAACCCAAAGGCCTTCGGTTGAAGTTATTACGGGATTAATTAAAGCCAATATTAGTTCTCGGATTAGTTTTCAAGTGGCCAGCCAAATTGACTCGCGTACCGTGCTTGATACCTCTGGCGCCGAAAAGTTAATTGGTTTGGGTGATATGTTATTTTTGTCTTCCAAGTCTTCTAAAATTACCCGCGTACAAGGCCCTTATGTTTCAGAAAATGAGGTAAAGCGAGTAACCGATTGGGTAACCGATATGGGCAACAAAGTGGAGGAACCACAGTCTGTTTTAATTGAAAGTCTGAAAAATTCTTTAGAACAGGTTCAACAGGAAAAATCGGAAGGCGGTGAAACATTTTTTGGCGATGATGATCCGTTATTTAATGATGTTAAAAGAATTGTTTTGGAAACTAAAAAAGCCTCGGCTTCGTTTTTGCAAAGGAGATTGCGTATTGGTTATTCAAGAGCAGCCAGATTAATCGATATGCTTGAAGATAAGGGAATTGTGGGAGCGGCTGACGGCGCCAAACCAAGGGAAGTCTACGGTGATAACGCTGGCGCCAAATTAGCCAACATTGAAGGTGGCGGGTTGGACGAATCGGAAGAAGTACCAAAAGAAGAAGGCTGGCAGAAAGTGTAGGGCGATTTTTTGCTGTGGCAAAAAATCGCAATTTCTAATTTTAAATTTCTAATTTCCAAATAATTATTAAATTTTTAAAACTATGAAAAAAATGTTATTAACTCCCAAATTAGCTGAAAAAATCCAGGATAATATTTTTAAAAAAATGTCTGCTGAAGAAAAAATAAAATTAACGGGGCGTCTTTCAAGGTTTTGTCTAAAACTTCAGTTATTAAATAATAGAAAAATCCATGGAGATAGAAGATCTTTTATTGCGGGTGGCAAAAATATTGGATAAGTTGGAAATACCGTATGTCATTACGGGAGGCATGGCGGTTTCGGTGTGGGGCAGACCTCGCAGTACGATGGATATTGATATTATTGTTAAGCTTGAGCCGAAAAATGTTCAAATGCTAATTAAAGAGTTGCTGAATATCGATAAGGATGTATATGTATCCGAGGACGCAATAAAAGAGGCGTTAGAGCGAAAGGGAGAATTTAATTTTATTGATCCAAACACTCAACTAAAAGTTGATTTTTGGATAGTAAAAAATATATTTAATCAGCAAGAAATTCAAAGAGCGGTTCCCCAAGAATTTGAAGGATATCATGTGCAGTTTGTTTCTCCCGAAGATCTGATCTTAAGCAAACTGCTGTGGCACCAAGAATCCTATTCAACTAAACAGTTAGATGATATAAAATCAGTGTTGGCAATTTCAAAAGTTGATATGGAATATATTAAAAATTGGGCAGAAAAACAAGATACCATTGAAATATTAAATACATTATTAAGTGAGATAAAATAGTATTAATAAATAAAAAATTCATGTCTAAAGAAAAAAAAGAATTAAAAAAAGAACCTGAAAAAAGGGGAAATAAAGTACTGGACTCTGCGATTGAAGATATTAAAACACGTTTTGGAGAAGGGGCGATTATGAGATTAAGTGAAACCAATAAAGTGAATGTGGATGCTATTCCTACCGGATCCATTGCCATGGATATGGCTTTGGGTGTTGGTGGCATGCCTCGCGGAAGAATTATTGAAGTTTACGGTGCGGAGTCAAGCGGTAAAACCACCCTGTGTTTGCATGTGGTAGCTGAGGCGCAAAAAAAAGGCGGGGTGTGCGCTTACATTGATGCCGAACATGCCATGGATCCGGATTATGCCAAGCGCCTTGGGGTCAACACCAATGATTTATTAATTTCCCAGCCCGATTCTGGCGAGCATGCTTTGCAAATCGTGGAAACGCTGGTCAACACCAAAAACGTGGACGTGATTGTGGTAGATTCGGTGGCGGCTTTAACTCCCCAGCGCGAAATAGAAGGCGAAATTGGCGACCAGCATATGGGGTTACAGGCTCGTATGATGAGCCAGGCCTGTCGGAAATTATCGGCTATCGCCGCCAAATCAAATACGATGATTATCTTTATCAATCAAACGCGCATGAAAATTGGCATGGTGTTTGGAAATCCGGAAACCACACCCGGAGGTTTAGCCTTAAAGTTTTATGCTTCTGTTAGAGTGAATTTGGCTCGAACCGCCCAGATAAAATCGGGTGATGAAATTGTCGGCAACCGCGTAAAAGCCAAAGTGGTAAAAAATAAAGTGGCGGCGCCATTTCGTGTTGCCGAATTTGATATTTATTATAACGAGGGTATTTCAAAGTCGGGCGATGCGCTGCGTGCGGGACTGGCCAGTGGAGCGATAAAACAGGTGGGAAATACATTTACCCTTGATGGTGAAAAGATGGGTGTGGGAGCCGAAACGGCAAAAGTTTTCTTAAAAGAACATCCCGAAGCCATGGAAAAAATAAAAGTGGCGGCAATGACAGTGCAGCAGGCGTAAATGTAAAAAGGTCGGATAGTTAAAATTAATAAAATATAAAAATATGTCAATGCAAGAAAAATTAGGCGGAGATATTGAATACAATCAAAATAAGCCTGAAATTGTAATTAATAAAGAAAAAACAGAAACAAGAAAAGAACTATTCAAAGAAAAAACAATAGAGCCAAATCGCGATAACACAGTAGACCCATTAGAGGGGGCTATGCTCAGTGAAGCACATGATAAAAACGATCAAGTCAGTTGGCTCGTTTACGCTGATTGGCTTGATGAGCGAGGCGATGGAAAAAAAGGAGATCAGGAAAGAGCAAAATCTATCCGTGATAAGTGGTTGCCGAAAGGATAAAAAACAAAAAGGTCGGATAATTAAAATTAATAAAATATAAAAATATGAATAGGGAATCAGAGCCAAATGTATATGAAGCTCAAGGAGAATCTACAAAAGAAATTTGGAAAGCTGGAGATATTAAAGAGCTGTGTGAAACATTGAGGTTAAAAGGAGAAGATAAAGCGGCAGAAGATATTGAAGCGATAGAAAAAGAAGTTGAAGGCAAATTAAGTGTTATGAAAGGAAAGGGCGGTGAAAGTCTGGAAGGTATTAAAAGAGAAATTGATGGTTCATTAGCCAGTCTAAGTTCATCAATTGATGGATTATACAATAAAGCTGAAAAATTGCTTTATGACTTGGTGGATGGTAAGTAATTTTACATAATAAAAAAGCAGCCATGGGCTGCTTTTTTATTCTAACTACAAGATATTAAATTTAAGATTCTATCTTGGCATGTAGGGAAGCATGGCCATTTGGCGTGCCCGCTTAATAGCCGTGGAAATCTTTTTTTGATGATGCGAGCAAAGGCCGGTTTTTTTCCTTGGTTTTATTTTATAAAAACCGGATATAAACTTCGCCAACAATTCTATATCTTTGTAATCCACGTCGTCTATATTTTTTCTACAAAAGTGACAAAACATTAGTTTATGAATTTCTAATTATTCTAATTGACCTAATTATTCTAAAACACTTTTGAGCATTTTGAAATTGGGATTTGATTAGGTTAATTAGAAATTAGGTTAATTAGACTAATTTCAAAAGGGTATATCTTTTACATCTATTTCATCAGTATTTTCTCCTGGCTTAGGCTCTTCTATACTTACAAAGTTAGCTGGCGGCATATTGTTTTCTTCAATAATCGGGATTTCTTCGGCCCTGCCCAAAGCGGAGTCGAAGGGTTTGGGTTGATTATTAATTTGCTGGGCTGAATATGTTGGTCTTGAGCTTTGCATCCCTCCGCCTTGGGGCCGTGGGCCCAACTGTAAATTTTCCGCAATAATTTCGGTTTTATACTGCTTTACCCCTTGTGCATTATTCCAACTGCCTGTTTTTATCCTGCCCTCAATTAAAATGAGGGATCCTTTAGTCACGTATCTTGAAATAGTATCGGCTAATTTTCCAAATGCCACAATGTTATGAAACTCCACATCCTGTTTTTTTTGTCCGGATTGGTCGGTATAAAACCGGTTGGTGGCAATTCCAAAATTAACCACTTGCTGTCCCGATGGCATGGCGCGTACTTCCGGGTCGCGGGTAACATTGCCTAGTATAAAAGCTTTGTTTAAATTCATTTTGTAATAGCGACCCCAATCTGCAAATAACACGCTAATCTACAAATACGTATTAGTAGATTCGTGTGCGATTAGTAGATTAGTGTTGCCCTTACTCGCTTAAAATTTCCTCTAACTTTTTATCAATATCTTCCGCTTTGATTTCTTTGTCCTGAACCGGGCCGAAGGATTCTTTTTTCGGTTTTTCTTTAAATACGTCACTGCTTTCTTTTTGGGAAATTTGAGGTTTTTTAGTCCTTCGTTCTTTCATGTGTTTTATCGGTTTTTTTACAATAATAAAGTGGCGCAATATTCCTTTTTCTTTTTCTAATTTTTCTTTCAACTCTTTTATTTCTTTTTCTTCCCCCTGGAATTCCAAAGTTACAAAAAACCCGGAACTATTTTTTTTAATGGGATAGGCCAAGCTTTGGGGCACTGTTTTTTCGGATTTTACGATAACACCGCCTTTGCTTTGCACAAAAACCTCAACCTCTTTTTTGAGATTTTCCGCTTCTTCGGATTTGATTCCCGAAGATATGATGTAGGTCAGTTCGTAAGGTTTCATAGTGGTATTATAGCAGGGATATTTAAAAAATCAAGGGTTTCAAAAAAAACCGGTAATTGAAAATATCAATTACCGGCAATCGATTAGAGGCTTAGGGCGGCGATAATAACTTCCGTAACATCAATTTTTTCGCATTGAACATCGCATCCGTGCAATTCCAGAAAACTTTTTCTTAAATGTTCGAGGCTTGATGTTGCCACCATGGGGCCCCTGAAAGTTTGCCTTGCATTATAAACAAAATCTTTGCTTCCCGACAAACTGACAGTGATAACAATTGCTTCAATATCAGGGTTTTTTGATAATTGCTCTTTGGCTTCAGTAGTATCAAAAGCCTTGATAACCGCCACTTTCCCCGCCAGCTGGCGTTCCCAAAGATTTTGGATGGCAGGATCTCTTTCAACCAGCAATACCTTTTTCATGGCCGCTCCTTCTTTTGTAATGTGCAAGTCTTGGACACCAAATCCAAGTAGTTTCTTATAGTACATTTAAAAGTTAAAGTCAATGATTTACTTTTCTTTTCCTTGGCATATAATTATTTATATGATAAATCAGTCTATTTTTAAATCCTACGATGTCAGGGGAATATACCCTGGTCAATTGGATGAGGCTGCGGCTTTTGCCATAGGTCGTGCTTTTGTAAAACATACCGGAGCTAAAAATATCGTAGTGGGCTATGATGCGCGATTATCGTCACCAGCGCTATTTAATGCCTTGACACAAGGACTTTTAAGTCATGGAGCACGGGTAACCAGTATCAGTCAAACGCCTACCGAAGGGCTTTATTTTGCGGTTGCCAATTATGATGTTGAAGCGGGGATTATGATAACTGCCAGCCACAATCCCAAGGAATACAACGGGTTTAAGATGATGGTGCGAAATGGCAGCGATATTACATGGATACGGGGAAAAGATTTGGTGCCGTTTGTTGAGGATAGCGTTTTTACCAAAAGTGATGCAGAAATTAAAGAGTTGGATATCTGGCCGGATTACTTAAAATTAATGGATTCTTTTTTTGATGCCAAAAATATCAAACCTTTTAACATCGTTGTTGATGCTTCAAATGGCGTCATCGGCAGTGTTATTGAAAAAATAAAAGACAGATTGCCAGTCAAAATTACCCCTTTGCATTTTGAGCCAGACGGCAATTTCCCAAACCATTCGCCAAATCCCTTGGATGAAGGAGCGGCAAAGCAAATTTGGGCTGCCATTAAAAAAGAAAAAGCCGATTTTGGTTTTATGTTTGACGGTGACGCCGACCGGATATTTTTGGTGGATGAAAACGGCCAAATGGTTTCGGCGGATATTGTATTGCTTTTACTAGCAAAACATTTTTTATTAAAAAACCCGGGCATGGGAATAGCATACAATTTAATTTGTTCAAGATCGGTGCCGGAGTTTGTTAAACAGTGGGGAGGCGTGCCAATTCGCACGCAAGTGGGCTTTGTGAATGTACGCGAAGGTTTGATAAATAACAATGGCATTATGGGCGGGGAGTTGTCAGCGCATTATTGTTTTGCTGATTACTTTGCATGTGATTCTGGGATCATTGCTTTTTTAACCCTGTTGCAGATTATCTCAAAAGAAAATAAACTGGTTTCAGAAATGGTAAAAGATTTGACCATCTATGCCAAGCCGTTACAACTTACCTTTACCGCAAAAGACCAGGGGGTTATACTGGAGAAAGTAAAAGAAAAGTATATTAATGGCAAGCAAGATTATTTAGATGGTGTTACTGTTGAGTATGAACATTGGTGGTTTAACCTAAGGCCATCAAATACCGAACCATTGTTAAAGTTAACCATTGAAGCCGATACCAAAGAGTTGCTAGAACAAAAGAAAGAGGAGTTGAGCAGGTTTATTTTTGGTGCGTAAAGGTTGAAGACAAATTATTTAATTTTAAAATATATGGCAGAAAAATTACGTCCGGATTACCTAGAGACAAATTATAATGATTCAGAAATCGAAGAAAGCAGAGAAAGAATAGTGAGCTTATTAAAGGAAAAACTAGGAGAAGTGGAGGCTTCAACAACTCCACAAAGTTTTAGAATGGCCTTAAGACAATTAAGGACAGAAATAAATAGCTTCATAGAAGACTAAATAACAAGATTAATGAAAAAAACAGCTTGAGGGCTGTTTTTTATTTGTTTATTTTGGTATATAAAGAATAGCCCTTTGATCGTTTTAATTCTCTTGAGGGAAGACTTATGTGGGAATTTCTCCATTTTTTACACGTAGCGTGGTGGAATATAAGATCATTTTTCAGTGGATTATTTGGGAGAACTTACAAGGCTAGGATCTGCGGACATTCTGCAAAGTTTTTTGCAAGAATAGAAGTGGACGGGCAGTATTATTTTGGGCCCTTAAAAAACAAGAATCCGGATTATTGCCATGAATGTTTGGCTGGTATGTCCATGCGATGCGTACTTTGTGGTAAGCCAATTTTAATTGGCGATTCTGTTACATTATTTGTAGCGCCAGAGGCACAGGGAGATTCCTTAATGTATCAATATCAATACAAAGGGTGTCTTATTGGATGTTGGCAATGCGTTAGTACTTCTGTTGAGATAATAGGACGCTGGGTGACACCAGGTGAATTTATGTTGACCAAAGATGCCAACGCAGTCGAGGCGAAAAAAGATAGCGGTAATTCCTTGGTTACGCCTTTGAAAATTTCGTCTTCTGGAAATAATGGTCAATATCACTGAAAAACAAAAAACAGCCAACCGGCTGTCTTTTTTTTACAGTAACTAACTATACTAATCCCATTTTTTCTTTCACTTCTTGCATAGTTGCTTTTGCAATGATTTGCGCCCTATCTTGGCCTTTTTTTAATATTTCTTGTATGTACGCTTCTCTTGATGCTAATTCTTTTTGCTTTCTGCGGAAAGGTTCTAAATAGTTTACCACAACTTCCGCCAAAGACTTTTTAAATTCGCCGTAATTCTTTCCTTTAAATTCTTTTTCTAATTCTTGAGTGGTTTTACCGGAAAGCAAACTATAAATCGTGAGTAAATTTGAAATACCGGATTTTTTGGTAATATTATATTTGATGTCTTTACCTGAATCAGTAGTCGCCGACATAATTTTTTTAGTAATATCTTCGGGCGCATCAAATAAAAAGATGCAACTTTTTGGTTCGTCCGATTTTGACATCTTCTTTTTGGGGTCAGTCAAACTCATTATTTTTGAACCTTCTTTAAGTATGAGGCTTTCGGGTTCTTTAAAGGTTTGGCCGAATTTTTGGTTGAATTTTTTAGCCAAACTTCTCATCAGTTCAATGTGTTGTTCTTGGTCTTTGCCCACAGGAACCGCTTCTCCCTTATATAGCAAGACGTCAGCGGCCATTAATACAGGATAATTTAAAAGCCCCGCATTGATATAGTCTTTGTGCTGCTCTGATTTTTCTTTAAATTGGGTCATTCTCTTTAATTCTCCCATGGGCGTAATGGTTTCCAAAAGCCAAGCCAATTCAGCATGTTCTTTAATTTGAGACTGCACAAAAATAATTGATTTTTCCGGGTTTATTCCAGCCGCTAAATAAATCGCAGTTGTTTCCAGGATATTTTTTTGTAATTTTTTCGGGTCATAGGGAGTGGTGATGGCGTGCAAATCAACAATGCAAAAAACACACTCATTGATTTGTTGTAACGGAATCCATTGTTTTATTGCTCCCAAATAATTTCCCAAGTGTAGGTCGCCCGTTGGACGTATTCCGCTAAATATTCGCATGTTGTTAGAATTTAGAAAGTAGAAAGTAGAATTACGACGTTCGTGTTCTATTTTCTAGATTCTATTTTCTCGTTTTAAAACTTACACCTCAATTACCACTGGTAAAATCATCGGCCTTCGTTCTGTTTTGGCAAACAAGAAATCTCCGATTTTATTTCTTATTTCATCTTTTACATACGACCAATTTTCTGTTTTTCCCTTGCCGGCTGTTTTGCTTACAATTTCAATTACTTTCTTGCGGGTTTGTGCTAACAAATCCTTTGATTCTCGTAAATACACAAATCCACGCGAAATAATATCGGGAGATCCCTTTACCTGTCCGGTTTGCCGGTCTACAACAGCCACAATGACAAACATTCCATCTTCTGCCAACATCTGCCGGTCTCTTAAAACTATTTCTCCTATGTCTCCCACGCCAAGCCCGTCAACAAATACATAATTCACAGGGACTTTTTCTTTTAATACCTCGCCTTTCTGGCTATCAAAACTGATGATGCTTCCATTGTCTGGCACAAATACTTTATGTTTTAAGTAGCCCATTCCATAGGCAATTCTCGCACATTCTTTTAACATGAAATGGTTTCCATAGACTGGGATAAAATAATCCGGCTTGACTTCATTAATCATTTGTTTTATACCGTCAATATTGCTGTGGCCGGAAACGTGCACATTCATAATATCATTGTGATATACATTGTCAGAAAGGCGGTAAATATTATCTTTTACTCGCTGTACCGTCCGTTCATTTCCAGGGATTACCGAAGAAGAAAATATAATCGTATCTTCTTTTTTTATGGTAATATATTTATGGTTGCCTGCGATAATTCTTGGCAATGCTGCCATTTCTTCGCCCTGCGCACCCGTGCAAATAATAACCACTTTATTATCCGGATAATCTTGTGCTTTATCTATGGTAATTATTACGCCCTTGGGGATTGTTATGTAGCCCAACTTTGTGGCAAGTTCAATATTGAGTTTCATTGAAAAGCCGTCTAGTGCAACTTTTTTTCCGGTTTGGGCGGCAAATTCTAAGATTTGTTTTATTCTTTCTATCTGGCTGGAAAATGTGGCAACAATGGTTCTTCCGGGAGCCTGGCCAATTAGTTTATTAATATTGGCTAACATTTCTTGTCCGGTTACCGGTGTTTTGGAATTGGTGGCTCCTAGCGCTTCTAACATTAAAATAGTTGGCCGTTTTAAATTAGCTAAATGGGTATAGTGTATCATGTCCCTGCCAATAGGATCTTTTTCTATAGACCAATCTCCGGGATGCACCACGGTTGCCACCGGAGTTTCTAAAATCACTCCGACTGCATCCATAATAGTGTGGTCGATTTGGAAAAACGACAAGGTAAAAGCTCCCAAGCTAACTTTTTCATCTAACGATTTTATATAGGAGGCTTTTAATTTTTTAGAACTGCCTTTATCAAAATCTTCCAATCGGTGTTTGATCATTTCTAATGTTAAGGGTCTTCCGATTATTTGCGGATAATTAAGCTTTTTAAGTAAAATCGGAGCCGCGCCAATATGGTCTAAGTGGCCATGGGAAAATATTACGGCTTTAATGTTTTTTTCTTTGCCCTTTAAATATTCGGTGTTGGGAATGACATAATCAATTCCTGGCATATCTTCTTCGGGGAATTGCAATCCCATATCTAAAACCACAATATCGTTATTGTATTCAAATACGGTCATGTTGCGCCCCACTTCTTCGCATCCTCCCAGGGGAATGATGCGCAGAGTGTTGGGTTTTGCTGGAGTTAACTCTGTTTGCGCTGCGCCGTAATTTTGAGCAGAGGCGGATTTTCTTTGGTGCGGATTATAGTTTCTTCTTTGTTTTTGCATAGTGTTTTATTTGGGAGTAATCACGAATATACGAATCTAAGATAATATACGAATTTTACCAAATATACAAATTTTCGTTTTGCGTATTCGTATATTTGTAATATTTGTATATTGAAACGTATTTGTATATTAGCGATTACTCTGGGTTATTTTTTATCGCCACGTTTTTGAGTTCACGTAGCTGAATTAATTATTATTTTATTTGAGAGTTTTTTAATTACTTTGAATTACGAAACTCCTCGAGGCTATTTGCGTAGGGTCACAAGGCGCAATTTGTCGCAACAAATTCGCCCCGACCGAGAGAATTTTGGCGGTATGGGTGGAAAAATGTTTAAACGTAGCCACGCATACGTTTAACA